>FWPV01010244.1_pt1 | contig 15444 bp, 10 predicted proteins | sample 2228371 | NCBI WGS metagenome assembly FWPV01 (sample SAMEA103939776, study PRJEB20133) | metagenome | reverse complement strand
CTCAACTCATTTAAGATACGAGGTTCTTCCCGTCGCTCAGCATGACAATTTTATTAAGCCACGATTTTGAAACAGGTTCCAGGGAGTCCAGGCGCGTCAAGGAGGTCACATGCGTCATACGCTGATCTGCACGGTGGGCACCAGCCTGAAGAGCAATCTGGAGCACAGCCCCGACCGCCAGGATTGGCTCAATCTCTACCGCCAGGGGAGAATTCCTGAGCTTGCCCGGGCCCTGACGGTGCTGCCCCCGAACCACCGGTTGTTGGGGGCCGAGATCAATTCCATTGCCAGCATTTTGGAACGGAACCTTGTCGAAGAGAGGAGAAATCTGTATTTCCTGGTCTCGGATACCGCTGACGGCAGGATGCATGGGCAGCTTCTCAGCCGATATTTTCAGGAGGACAAGAACCCCTGGCGGTTCCAGCAGGCAGCCTGGGAACCGTTGGTGGGCCTGACGGACGAGAATTCCCACCGATTCCGCAGCGAGGGGCTGCGGAATTTGGTGAGCGCCGTGGCGGCCATCTCCCGCCAATGGGGGCCGGCGCAGGTGGTCATCAATGCCACCGGGGGGTATAAGGCCCAGATTTCTTTTGCCGGCCTCATCGGCCAGGCCTTGGACATTCCAGTCTGCTATCTGTTCGAGGGGTTTTCGGAGGTCATCACCCTGCCGCCCCAACCGGTCTCTCTGGATCTGAGTTTCTGGCTGGAACATGCGCCGTTGTTCTATCAGTTGGCCCAGGATGAGGGAACGGCTGACCCCGCGCTTAAGGATCCGCGCTTTGCCTCCCTGGTGGATGAAATCGAGGTGGAGGGGAAAAAGCTCTGCGGTCTGTCCGCCATGGGCCAGCTCTTCCATGAAACCTTCCGGTACCGCTTCGGCTTGCAGCTTTCTCTCCTCCTGCCCCCTGATTCCGGTCTTGATCCAGCCGGCAAAAAAATTTCGTATGAGTCCGGCTTGGGGCCGCGTCCCCCAGGTATTGAGGAATGGTTCAGAAAAATCCTGGAAGTCCCTTATGTGACCAGGATTCACAGTTTCTACTATAACCCTGATCTTCCCCGACCCAATTACTTCCGGCGCTCCAGTCGGGGGAATCACGAATTGGTGGAAGGCGGCTTCAGCGACGGCAAGGCCACCACCAAATTCTCCGTGTACTTGACCGCCTCCAGTCCGGCGCACAGAGACGCGGCCCTGGCCGATCTCCATGAACGGTTCCTCAGCCGATGACCCGGTGCCTCCTGCCTTACGGTTGAGGTAATGTCTGTCACCCATTCAGGGAGGGGGAAGATGGATCCCACTTTGTTAAAAGTTGCGGCTGCCGCCCTGATGCATGACCTGGGGAAATTCGCCCACCGGGAGGCCTTGGCGGTCAATGAGGCATTTCAGCGCAACCATGCTGACCTGTACCAACCTTTTGACAAAAAGACCGGCCGGCACACCCGCATCCATGCCCTCTGGACCGCGGCCTTTATCGAAAACCTGAAGGACCTGCTGCCCCCGGAGTTCAACGCCCGGGATTGGGGCGAGGGAGAGCCGCTCATCAACCTGGCCGCGGGCCATCATCGCCCGGAGGAGGAGCCCCTGCGCTGGCTCATCACCGAGGCGGACCGCCTCTCCAGCGGCTGGGAGCGGGCTCCCGCAGAAGAAGAAGCGGAGGTGGAGCCGAAAGACTATCAAAAAACCCGTCTGGCCCCCATCTTAGGGGACCTCTATCTTCCCCCGGAGGACGCTGCCCCCGGGGAGCCCGCCGCCGGGTCCCGGGAGTTGGCCTACCCCTTGGCGGAACTCTCTCCCCTCGGTCTCTTTCCCCGGCCAAGACAGGAGGTGATGCCCCCCGGCCTCCAGGAGGCCAAAGCAGAATATCTGGGGTTGTTTCAAAAGTTTCAAGAACAGTTGGCCGCCCTGGCCCATCGGCGGGACCACCTGGAACTGTGGCTGGAGCACTTCGACAGCCTGCTGATGGTGTTCACCGCCATGATCCCCGCCCAGCGGGCCGGCGCGGTGGAGGCCTCCCGGGACGTGTCGCTCTACGACCATGCCCGCACCACCGCCGCTTTGGCCGCCGCGCTGTATGCCTATCATCGGGACCAGGGGAGCCTGACAGTGGCGGCCATCAGAGACGGCACTCCCCGGAAGTTCCTGTTCGTCAGCGGCGACTTTTATGGCATCCAGGACTTCATTTTCAGCTCCGGAGGCGAGACCAGGCGCTACCGGGCCAAGCTCCTGCGTGGCCGCTCCTTTGCGGTGTCTCTCATTTCCGAGCTGGCGGCGGACCTGGTGTGCCGCAAGATGGGATTGCCTTTCTTGTCGGTGGTGCTCAACGCGGCGGGCAAATTCACCCTCCTGGCCCCCAACACCGACGCCGCCCGCCGGGCGGTTGAGGAGACCGAATCCGAAATCAATAACTGGTTGTATGATATTTCCCTGGGGGAATCCGCCTTGGGGCTGGCCACCCGGGAGGCCTCCCCGGATGACTTCCTAAAGGGCAGGTTTACCGCCCTGTGGGAGCAGATCGGCCAGGACCTGGAGCGCAAAAAACTCAGCCGGTTGGACCTCCAGAGATATGGCGGCCCGGTGCCCGGCTATCTGGACCGCTTCCGCACTGACCTGACCCGGCCCCTGTGCCCCTTGTGCGGCAAGCGCCCCGCCAGTCCTAAGGTGGAGGGCGACCCTTTTATTGCTCAGGTAGGCTCCGCCTGCGCCATCTGCCGGGACCATGTGTTTTTGGGCACCCATCTGGTGAAAAACGAACGCCTGGCCATCACCACTGCCGATGCCGACCTCCGGGGGGATCGCCTCCGGGAGCCTCTGTTCGGCCGCTACCAGGTGGCGTTTGACGACGGCTTTCTGGGCGACCTGGCCCGGCAGGGGCAGCTCCTGAAGCTCTGGGACATTTCTCCCCCGGCCGAGGGCTCCCTGGCCTCCCCCGTCACCCGGCGCTTCCTGAACGGCTATGTGCCCGTGTGCACCGAAGAGGACCTTTATGACGACCGCCTTCAGGACCTGGAGGAGGACCTGGAGCCCGGGGCCCCCAAAACCCTCAGTCACCTGGCGGCCCTGGCCCTGGCCCACACCGACATCCCGGGAAAGTTTGAGGGCCTGGAGGCCCTCGGCGTCCTCAAGGCCGACGTGGACAACCTGGGGCTTTTGATGACCTGCGGCCTGCCGGAGGCCAAATTCACCCTCTCCCGCCTGGCCACTTTGAGCCGCCAGCTCCACTTCTTCTTCTGCGTCTATCTGCCCCATCTGCTTTTGACCGAGCCCCGGTTCCGGGACACCTACACCGTGTTTGCCGGGGGTGATGACCTCTTTCTCCTGGGCCCTTGGAACCGCACGGTGGAACTGGCCCGGGTGATTCAGGAGAAATTCACCGCATACGTGGGCGGCAACCCGGCGGTGCACCTCTCCGCCGGCCTGGTGCTGAAAAAACCCCACACCCCCGTGGACCAACTGGCCCAGGCCGCGGAAGAGGCCCTGAAGGATGCCAAACAGGGGAAGAAAAACCAACTCACCCTCTTCGGGGAGACCGTGCCCTGGAGCCAAATCCCGGAACTGCTGGAGGTGGGCCGGAAACTCAAAGAATGGCTGGACCAAGGCTGGGTGAGCGCCGGCATGCTCTATCGCCTCAATGAATTTATCCGCTTGGTGGCGGAGGAACGGCGGCTGACGGACGGCCAGCCGGTGCAATTGGCGGACCTGGCCTGCTTTAAGTGGCGGGCCCACCTGGCCTACTTCACGGCACGCAATGTGGCCCGGGGCCTTAAGGGTGGGACCCGGGAGGATCTCGTCAAGCACGTCCACGAAAAACTGGTCCTATGGCTCACCACCTACGGCGGGGCCTTGCGGCTGCCCCTGTGGGAGCTGCTCTACGAAAGGAGGAAGGCATGAACGGCGGGGTTACGGATATCAAATTTTGGCAGGATCCCGAAAAGAAAATTCCGGATCCCACCATCTTTTGGCAGAAAGCCGAAAAACTCTCTGAAACCCTGGCCAACCAGGGTCAGGCCAACAAACGCACCCAGATCAGAAAATTTTATGACGAAGTGCTGCGCCTAGACCAGGATGCCAAGCGCCCGGAGAGCCGCTGGCCCGATATCCAGGCGCGGCTGAATATGCTGGTGCCCAAAGCTGTTTATGCCATGGGGCGAAACAAGCTGGTTTCTGAGGAGTTTGTGGATTTCATCAAAAACTCGGTGAAGCAAATTCATCGCAGAGAGGACCTTGCTGTCTTTGCCAATTTCTTCGAGGCCTTCATGGGCTTTTACCGTCAACACAAGAAGGAACAATAGCAGGAGGCCCCCATGCAGCTCATCGCCATCAAAGACATCACCGGCACCCTCATCGTCAAAACCGGCCTGCGCATCGGCGCCGGCGACACCGAAATGCGCATCGGCGGCCTGGACAACCCCATCATCAAGCACCCCCACACCCTGGAGCCCTACATCCCCGGCTCCTCCCTCAAGGGCAAGGTGCGGAGTCTCCTGGAGATGAAAAGCGGCCTGATGGGAAAGACCAAGGGAGAGCCAATAAAAATTAAAGACTTGCAAGGCCTTTCGGACCAGCAGAAGGCCGAAGCTAGAAAAATCCTCAAACTCTTTGGGACCGGGGGGGCCGAAGCCGAACAGATTGTGGCCCACGGTATCGGCCCCACCAGGGTGGCTTTCGCCGACTGCCCCTTAAATGAGGAATGGCGCCGGCAAGCCCTGGACCAGGGGCTCGCCTTCACCGAAGTCAAGTCCGAGAACCTCATCAACCGCATCGAAGGGGTGGCCCAGCATCCCCGTCAGATGGAACGGGTCCCTGCCGGGGCCCGCTTCGCCTTCCGGGTCACCCTGAAGGAAATGGCCGAGGATAAAGACGACCAACTGGAGGATTTTCTCCTTTTGGGCCTCAAGCTCCTCACCCTGGACGCCCTGGGGGGCTGCGGCAGCCGGGGCTACGGCCGGGTGGAGCTGGTCTTTGACGACCCCGCTATTAAGGAACGGTTTGACGCGGTCCGGCCCTTCACCTCGGAGGGTTAAACCATGCGCCTCTATGAAATTGTCTTAAGGCCCCGCACCGCCTTCGGCACGCCCCTGTCCGGGGACACCCTCTTCGGGCAGTTCTGCTGGCAGGCGGCCTATGACCCGGGGCTCTTGGAGGGCGGCCTGGAGGCGCAGCTGGTCCGCTACCCGGAGGCTCCCTTCGCGGTCTTTTCTTCGGCTTGGCTCCGGTTTCGGGAAAACGGCAAGGTCACCTATGCCCTGAAGCGCCCGGACCTGCCGATGGCCTGGCTGGCGCCGCCCCCGAAAGAGGCCGACCGCCTGAAAAGGCTGGATCACCTGAAGAAGGTGAAGAAAAAGGCCTGGCTGCTTATAAATGAGAGCCTCACCCCCGAGTTCGCCCGCCTCACCGACGACGCCGGGCTGGCAAAGCTGCTCCTGGACCAGGCCCCCGCCCTGGACCGGCGCCTCTGCCACCGGGCCGGGGCCTCCCGACCCCTGGCGCACCTGGCCCAGCCCCACAACACCATCCACCGCCAGACCCTCAGCACCGGGAAAGAAACTTTCGCGCCTTACACCCAGGACATCCACTTTTACTTTCCCGGGACTGAACTGGCCGTGTTTGTCCTCCTGGACGAGGCCGCCACCGACATTGAGCGCATAAGCCTGGGCCTGAGCCGCCTCGGGAAAAGCGGCTTCGGCAAGGACGCCTCCATCGGCCTGGGCCGCTTTGAGCTTATCTCCCAGAGGGAGCTTCCCCTGCCCGCAGCCTCGGAGGCCAACGCCCTCATGACCCTGGCCCCCTGCGTCCCCGGGCCGGGCTCCTACACCGAGGCCTTCTTCACCCCTCTGGTGCGCTACGGCAAGCACGGCGACCGCCTGGCCACCTCCCCCCACCCCTTCAAGGCCCCGGTGGTCATGGCCGCCCCCGGCGCGGTCTTTGTCCCCAGGGACTCCCAAGCCCTCTTTCGGCCTTACTTCGGCCGGGCCGTCACCGGGGTCTCCAAGGCCCTGCCCCAGGCCGTGGTCCAGGGCTATGCCCCGGTGCTGCCCCTGAAACTGGAGGTGCCCCATGTCTGAGCCCATCCCTGTGCTCATCCGCACCCTGGCCCCGGTGCATCTCGGCTGCGACGAGGTCTATGAGCCCCTGAACTTTGTCATCCACCCGGATCGCCAGGAGCTCATCGCCTTTGACCCCGGGGCCTTTCTGGATTCTCTTCAGGAAGCCGACCGCGGCCGCTTCCTGGAGCTCTGCCGCAAAGGCACCGTGGCCTCCCTCCTGGAAATCTACCAGTTCTTCTATCAACGCCGGGAAAAGGCCCGGGGCCGGGCCGTGGCCGTGTGCCCGGGCTTGGTCACCCATTATCAGGAGGTTATGCGCCTTCAGGTCAGGGGCCGGGAGCTCAACCGCGCTCTCAACCAGTTCACCATCCACCGCACCGCCTATCTGGCCGCCGACCAGCGCCCCTATATCCCCGGCTCCGCGGTGAAGGGGGCTCTCCGCACCGCCTATCTCAACGCCCTGGCCAAGCTCAAGCCCCTGTCCACCCCCAAAGACCACCGGGGCCGCTGGGATCCCCGGGCCCTGGAACAACGTTTCCTGAATTACCACAAAATCCCCGAGGACCCCTTCCGCCTCCTCAAGGTCTCCGATTTCCTGCCGGTGGGCGAGGTCAGGACCAGGATCGTCTATGCGGTGAACGAAAAGAAAAAACCACCTGCTAAGTTTCCCGAGGCCCGGGGGCCTTATCAGATCCTGGAGGTCATCGAACCCGGGGCTGAATTTCTGGGAATCATCAGCGTAACGGACCTGCCCCCGGATTGGCGCCGCTTGGCCCGGATCAACCACGTCTTTACCCTGGAGGAGCTGTTCCAGGCGGCCCGGAGCTTTTATCCCCAGGAGAAACAGCAGGAGGATGACCACCTCTTTGAACTGGGGATCCCCCGCCTGCCGCTTACCTCGGACAACGGCCGGGTGCCCCTGCGCCTCGGGCGCCACTCCGGGGCCGAGTGCGTCACCCTCGCCGGGCACCGGAAGATCAAGATTCTTCAGGCCAAGGGCGCGCCGCCCCAAACCAAGGACCACGCCACCACCCTGTGGCTGGCCGCGGACTTCCACCAGCGGGACAAGCGCCGGGAGGCCCACCTCCGGCCCTTCGGCTGGGTGGCCCTGGAGGAATTGGGGCCGGAGCAGGCCCGGGAGCTTGCCGCCCAGGAAGAGGCCTGGCGCCGGGAAATCCGGCTGACTCCGGTGAAGCCCGCCCCCGCCCCGCCCGAGGCCCCGCCAGCGGCCGCGCCGGAGGAGCCCACCCCGGTGCCAGCCCCGCCCGCCACCCAGGTCTGGGAGCAGGCCACCCTTACCTGGTCCCCGGGCAACCAGACCCTCACCGCCGTCTATCAGGGAAAAAAGGCCCACGGCAAGGGGCGGGAGCTGGTGCCCGAGGCGCTGCAGAAGCGTCTTCTCAAGGACCGGAGATCCGTGTCCGCCCGGGTCACCGTGGAAGTGGAGGGCAACCTCTTCCGGGTGGTGAAGATCGAGACCATGCTTTGAGATTCGCCGGGAGGCCGGCCATTGCTTTCGCAGAAGAGGAGGTCAGGCGGGCTTTGCCCCCATAGAAGGCAAACTCACAAACACGGCAGCCTCAATAAGTGAAGCTGAAATAGATACGTAGGCCCCGGGCAGGCAGGTGAAAACCTGAGAGAAGGCCGAAAACAGGGAAAAAAGAGCTACGGGTTCAAAAGGGAAACCATGATTCGGGCCATGATCATCTCTTTGGGAGGCACGCCGGAACCCTTGGTGCGAGCCATCGCCGAACACCGGCCGCAGTTTGTTGCCTTTTTGGCCTCCCATGAATCAGTCTCCATACTGGGCAAGGTGATGGAAGCGCTGGAGGCCGAAGGCATCAACCGGCCTGCATATCGCGTGGAACTCATCGAAGATGTGAATGACCTGGTGCACTGCTACGAAAAATCGCTCGCCTGTGCCCGCTTTATAAAGGAACGCCAATTCCGGCCGGAAGAGGTGGCGGTTGATTACACCGGCGGCACGAAAAACATGAGCGTGGCCCTGGCCCTGGCCTCTGCCGGCAAGGGCTACAGCTTCTCCTATGTAGGAGGGAGCAGCCGAACCAAAGGCGGTTTGGGCATCGTGGATTCGGGCTCGGAGGTGGTGTACACCAGCGTCAGCCCCTGGCAGATCTTTGCCGTGCAGGAATGGCAGCATCTGGTTCTCCATGTGAACTGTTTCCAATACGAAGCGGCCCTCACCCTGGTGCGGGAAACCCGCGGCCGCCTTCCCGCTTCGGAGCAAACCCGGTGGCAGGGGCTGGAGGAAACCCTGGAAGGACTCCTCCATTGGGACCGGTTCAACCATTCGGAAGCCCTGCCTCGGTTCAAGGAGGGCTTACAGACCCTGGAGAACTGGAGCCGATTGAAAAATGACCAGGTCTTGGACACCTATGTCCGGGAGGGGCAGAGCTGCTTGGCCTTCTTACAAAGGATGGCCCACGAGAGTCGGGGATTCAAAATCATGACCCGGCTCCTGTTGGCGGATTTGGTGGCCAATGCCGAGCGGCGGGCGGCGCAGGGCCGCTATGATGATGCCATGGCCCGGCTTTATCGGGCCCTGGAAATGCAGGGGCAAATCGCCCTAATGCAACGATGGGGAGTTTCCACCTCAGAGGTTCCACCCGCGCAGATCCCCGAGGATTTACGGCAGGAGTATCAGGAGCGCTACCTGGACCGGGAGACGGGCAGGCTCAAACTGCCCCTGATGGCCACCTTTCGCTTGCTTCATGCCCTGCATGACCCCGCTGGCGAGGGGTTCAAGCAGCGGGAGGAGGACTTCCGCAAGCTCTTGAGCGCCCGAAATGCCTCCATTCTGGCCCACGGAAGCACTCCCGTATCCGAAAATGCCTTCACTCGCCTGCGAGACCTGCTCCGTGAAGCCCTTGACCTCAGGGAGACCATCACCTTTCCCCAACTCCGTTTTCCTTTCTGACATCGAGGCGGGCCATGGACACCGATGTTGGCCTTTTCCAACGCTGCCTTGAGCTCCAGAGCCGGGGGGAGAACGCCCAGGCCCAAGCCCTGGCGCGGCAAAGGGACACCCGCGCCATCGCCGACCCGGAGCGCCACCTGGCTTGGGCCGGGCTCCTGGAGGAATTGGGCCTCCTGGAGGAAGTCATCCTGGAGCTCAACCTGGCCCTGAGGGACGCGCCGGAGCGCCTGGAGCTTTATGACCGCCTGGGGGAGCTCTACCTGGACCAGGGCCAGCCCCTCAGAGCCGCCCACCTGTGGGCCGACCTGGCCAAGCGCCGCCCCGGAGAACCCCGGGCCTACCAGGAACTGGGCCGGGCCCTGGAGGAAGCCGGGGACTACGACAAGGCCCTGGAGGCCTACCGGACCGGCCGGGAGCAGACCGGCGACCCCCGCTTCGACCCGCTCCTGAAAAACCTGGACTTCCTGCAAGGGCCGGCTGCCCCGCCGGAGCCGCCGCCGGGAACCGCCCAGCTCCTGCCCCAGCCCCACCACCTGGTGACCTTCCTCAACCTCTTCGCCGCCCGGGAGGGGGTCTATGCCCGGCAGTGGGTGAGCCCCACCGGCGAGTCCGGCTACACCCCGGTGCACGAGCCCCTGACCCCCAAGGTGGCGGAAAACCATCTCCTGGGCAACTGCACCATCGGGGTCTACCCGGTGCGCCTGGACAACACCGTCACCTTCATCGCTTTTGACTTCGATTTGGCCAAATTCGCCCTCCCCCGGGCCATCACCCGCGCCCAGGTCTGGGCCGGCCTGATGGCCAAGGTGCACCAGGCGGCCTGCCGGCTGCTGGATGTGGCCGCGGCCCACGAGCTTTCGGCTTACTTGGAGGATTCCGGCTTCAAAGGGCGCCACGTCTGGATCTTCCTGGACACCCCGGTGCCCGCCGGCGTGGCCAAAAAAGCGGGCGACCTCCTGGCCCGCCAGCTCCTGCCCCTGCCCCCGGAGGTGACCCTGGAGGTCTTCCCCAAGCAGGCCGTGGTTAAGCCCGGCAGCCTGGGAAACCTCATCAAGCTCCCCCTGGGGATCCACCGCAAAACCGGCAAGCGGGCCCTCTTTCTCCAGCCCGACGGCCAGCCCTACCCAGACCAGCTGGCCTTTCTGGGCCAGGTGGCCAGGGCCCCCCGCTCCCGGGTCTATGCCGCCATTCAGCGCCTGGCCGCCCCGGCCGGCCCCCCGCCGGCCCCGGAGCCCACCCCGGCCCCGCCGCCTCCCGAGGTGGCCCCGCCGCCGGCGCCGCCGGAGCCCCCTTACGACCTGGAGCGGGACCCCCAATTTCAATACCTCCTGCTCAAATGCCCCACCCTCAAGGCCCTGGTGGACCGCCTCAACCAGACGGCCCAGGTCACCAAGGAGGAAACCCTGGTGCTGATGCACACCCTGGGGCACCTGGAGCACGGCCCCGCGGCGGTGAACGAGCTCTTCCGGCGTTGCATTAACGCCGATCCCATGTTGTTTCTGAAGTCCCGCTTCGCCGGCCACCCCATGAGCTGCCCCAAGATCCGGGCCCGGGTCCCGCACCTCACCTCCCAGGTGGCCTGCAACTGCACCTTCAACCTCACCACCAACCTCTATCCCACCCCCCTCATCCACCTCCAGGACCTGAAGCCCGGCGCCGCCGCACCCCTGGGCCTCACCCTGGACTCGCTGCAGTTCCAGAACCTCCTGAAGGATTACCTGAAGCTTCGGCAGCAGCTTAGGGAAACCCAGATCCTCCTGGAGCGTTACGAGGCGCGTCTGGCCCGGGCCTTCGAGGAGGCGGGGGTGGAGGAAATGAGCACCCCCTTGGGCCGGCTGCGGTTCCAGAAAGAGGCCCAGGGGCAGTTGCGGTTCGTCCTGGAAATTTGAACGCCGACAGGGTTCGACCCATGGCCATCCTCTACGTTACCGACCAGGGCGCCGCCCTGGCCAAACGGGGCAACCGTTTAGTGGTGGAAAAGCAGGGTCGCACCATACACTGGGTGCACGCCTTTAAGGTGGAGCAGGTCATCCTCCTGGGCAACATCCAGCTCTCCCCCGGCGCCATTTCCTTCCTTTTGGCCCAGGGCATTGACACCGTCTTCCTCTCCTACTACGGCAAGTACCGGGGCCGCCTGGTGGCCCACCTGGGGAAAAACATCGAGCTGCGCCGCCGCCAGTTCGCCCGGTTGGCCGACCCGCAGGTCTGCCTGGGGCTGGCCCGCACCCTGGTGGCCGGCAAGATTTACAACTGCCGGGTGCTCCTGAGGCGGCAAAACCAGGAGCTCAAGAGCGAGGCGGTGACCGCCACCCTGCACCAGCTGCGCCGCCTGGGCGCCCAGGCCCTGGAGGCCCCCAGCCTGGAGAGCCTCCTGGGGGTGGAAGGCGCCGCCGCGGCCGCCTACTTCGGCTGCTTCCCCCACCTCCTGCGGGTGGCCGACCTGCCCTTTGCCGGCCGCAGCCGCCGCCCTCCCAGGGACCCGGTGAACGTGTTGCTGTCCCTGGGCTATACCCTCCTGGCCAACGCCGTCCACACCCAGGTCCAGGTGGCCGGCCTGGACCCCTACCTGGGGAGCCTGCACGCCCCGGAATACGGCCGCCCCTCCCTGGTGTTGGACCTCATGGAGGAATTCCGGCCGGTGCTGGTGGACGCGGTGGTCCTCCTGGTGGTGAACAAGCGCATCATCAAGCCCACCGACTTTTTCCGGCCCGAGGAAAAGGAGCCCGCCGCCTTCGACTTCGCCGAGACCGACCCCGTCAAGGAGGGCTACCCCATCCTCCTGGGGCACGAGGGCCTGAAAAAGTTCATCACCCACTTCGAGGGGCGGCTGGGCCAGCGGGTCTTTTACCTGCCCCAGGGGGACCGCCTCACCTACCGGGAGGTGCTCCTGGCCCAGGTGCGCCGCTTCATCCGGGCCCTGGAGGACGACGCCCCCTATCAACCCTACCAGCTGCGCTGAGGTGTGTGATGTTTCTGGTCATCAGCTACGACGTGGTGGACGACAAACGGCGCCTGAAGGTGGCCAAGCTCTTGACCGACTTCGGGCAGCGGGTGCAAAAGAGCGTCTTCGAGTGCGACCTGGATGACCGGCGCTTCCTGGCCCTGAAACAGAAGCTCGAGAAGGTCATCCACCACGAGGAGGACAGCGTGCGTTACTATCTCCTCTGCGGCCGCTGCCGCCGGGCCGTGGAGGTGAGCGGCTGGGGGGCGGTGCGGGAGGAGGAGGAGCTGATCATCGTCTGAGGAATTTTTTCTTGCTCGGGAAGCCCGGCTGTGCTACAGGTGATGACATGGAGGGCCGCTTTTTGTTCACAAAGGTGCATGTGCGGGCATCTCCGCCAATATGGTGACTATGGCCTAAGTGGTTGAAATTCTTAGGTGTGGTAAAAAAGATACCCGCACGGGCAAGTCTATGGAATCCTTCAGGAAAGCCGGATTTTTGAAAAATGGGTGGGCCCCGTGGGGGGGGTATCCCCCCCTCAAGCCCGTTTTTGGGGTCTGGGGCCCGCGGCCCCAGCGGCTCTCAGGAGGGAGGGGTAGGAATCACTGACCTGACTCGAAGGGATTGCGACCTTGAGCTCCCATCCCAGAGGGCCGCCACGACGTCGGCCGTAGGAATCACTGACCTGACTCGAAGGGATTGCGACTCACTCCCCTAGAGAGCGGGATCCAATTACTGCCAGTAGGAATCACTGACCTGACTCGAAGGGATTGCGACGCAACGACGTTCTCCACGAACGCCGTCACCAGATCCCAGTAGGAATCACTGACCTGACTCGAAGGGATTGCGACTAAAACCGCCACAACTACAAACCCACATACTCTACTCTCGTAGGAATCACTGACCTGACTCGAAGGGATTGCGACTACTCCTCATACTCCTGAGGAGCACACGCAAAGCAACGTAGGAATCACTGACCTGACTCGAAGGGATTGCGACTTTTTTTCACGTTGTTTTCCCCTTTGGTCTTGTCAGTCAGTAGGAATCACTGACCTGACTCGAAGGGATTGCGACGTTCTCCTCATCCTGCATGTACTCCTCATACTCCTGAGGTAGGAATCACTGACCTGACTCGAAGGGATTGCGACTCAAATGCCGCCCGTCCTGGGCGGCGAACCAAGCAGGGGTAGGAATCACTGACCTGACTCGAAGGGATTGCGACCAAGAGTGCGGTGGTCATAACCGATTCTGCTGTGGGTAGGAATCACTGACCTGACTCGAAGGGATTGCGACGTGAGGAAAGTGGAGTACTGATGGTTCAAATGCCGCGTAGGAATCACTGACCTGACTCGAAGGGATTGCGACGACCCGCCCGGGCTATTTAGCGCAATGGGGGAACGTAGGAATCACTGACCTGACTCGAAGGGATTGCGACAAGACCTCCAGGTATTTTTCCCAGCTGACCGGGATGAGGTAGGAATCACTGACCTGACTCGAAGGGATTGCGACTTTGTAAATCACCCTGGTGCAGGGTCTTGGCCCTGGTAGGAATCACTGACCTGACTCGAAGGGATTGCGACGTAAGGGATGCGACCATTGCCATGTTGGCACGCAGACGCGTAGGAATCACTGACCTGACTCGAAGGGATTGCGACCTATGAACCTATCCGGCTCATGCGTCCGAACTAATAGGTAGGAATCACTGACCTGACTCGAAGGGATTGCGACTCCAATACTCGTTCCATTCCTCCGTTGTACAGCAAGCCCGTAGGAATCACTGACCTGACTCGAAGGGATTGCGACCTCCACTGCCGATACCAAACATATGGATTCACAATCCAGTAGGAATCACTGACCTGACTCGAAGGGATTGCGACTTAATGGGGAATTTTTCCCCGCAATCATTGCAACACCGGTAGGAATCACTGACCTGACTCGAAGGGATTGCGACCGAACTTCTATCACCGACAAACCATCATCGGACCGTAGGAATCACTGACCTGACTCGAAGGGATTGCGACGTTAATGCGGCGTGGACCGCACTGATCCACTTCCGGGAGTAGGAATCACTGACCTGACTCGAAGGGATTGCGACCAGAAAATCCTTGGGGAAAGGGCCTTTGCACTTTGGACAGGTAGGAATCACTGACCTGACTCGAAGGGATTGCGACCATGCGAGTTTTGCGGTGAATTCCATTCGTCATTAACGGTAGGAATCACTGACCTGACTCGAAGGGATTGCGACTTGATGGTGACCACGCCCCCACCCTTGAAGCTGATGGGTAGGAATCACTGACCTGACTCGAAGGGATTGCGACTCCTGGTAGGTGAGGCCCTCCAGTGCCTCCTGAAACTGGTAGGAATCACTGACCTGACTCGAAGGGATTGCGACTATCCGGCTCCCGCTTGGGCACTTTGGGGAATTTGGGTGTAGGAATCACTGACCTGACTCGAAGGGATTGTGACCCATCTGACCAGCGCCAGATGTAATACTGACCCTCCACCGGTAGGAATCACTGACCTGACTCGAAGGGATTGCGACACATCCAGCAGGCGGCAGGCCCCAACACCAACTGAGTAGGAATCACTGACCTGACTCGAAGGGATTGCGACGTATGAGAACTTCCAGGGAGACACCTTGGCGGGGCATCAGCCCCAGTTTCGCCTTGCTCGAGCAGCCGTAGACCAAAAGGTGGCCGAACGCGTTATCCGGGACCTCAAGGAGCAGGTTATGTATGGCCGGGTGGTCCGGAATCTACAGGGGAGGCGGGAGGAGGTCAGGCGCTTCGTGGACACCGATGACCGGGGGGGCGGGGGGAAAAGAACGGCTTTCTCAGTCCCTGGCAGGCCCGCGCCAATTGGCTGGCACAAAACTCTGCCAGGGTGCCTTTAAGAAATACTGGTTTCCAGAAAAACCGGATCGATACAACTAAACTGCCGACAACCCGGGCGATTTAATGAGCGTGCCGCACAGCAAGGGAAATGGGCACCTCCTGAAGTGCTGCCCGGCACAGAGCTCCACCCCTAAGCCGGCCGCCGGCGCGGCTCCCTGAGGCTCACAGCTTGGGGCTTCATCTGGAGGATATGGTCTCAACCCCCTTTGCGCGGCCTCACCCTTCACAGAGGCGGCGGGTGCCCGAGCAGGTCTTGGCCAGTCCCAGGCGGCGGCCCTTCAGGGCCTCGGTGGTTCCCCCCCGATAGACGGCCTCCAGACCGATTTCAATAAATCCTGACATTTCATAGGGTTGGATGCCGCTTTCCGTCAGTATGGCCCGCGGCGCGTCGCCGATGGCGCTCACCAGGAGGGCCCGGCAGTCCTTGAGGATTGCGGCCAGCTCCCACCAGCGCCGGGATCCTCCCCCCGGCGGCGGGGCCGGGCGCTCTTCCACCAGGACATACCCGGGGCCGTTTTGGCCCCAGATCTGGAGGGTGGTGGCTTCGCCCAGGTGCAGGTTCACCAGCATGCCCTCGGCGGTGGCCACCGCCACATAAGGCCGGTCAGGCGCCTCCGGGACCCGGCGGG
>FWPV01010241.1_pt1 | contig 15446 bp, 13 predicted proteins | sample 2228371 | NCBI WGS metagenome assembly FWPV01 (sample SAMEA103939776, study PRJEB20133) | metagenome | reverse complement strand
TGCAGCTTACCACGATCTTGCGTTGGACGTTTTCGCGGCTGATCGTATTGGGGCCGCCGTCGCGCTGGACCTTGGCGAGCGCCCCCAGCGTTATCAGGTCTTCACTGCCCGCGTGCTGGAAGGCGACTTTGCCGGTCAAATCGTCGAGATCGAATACGGCTTGCAGCAAATCCGCTCCAACGAGGCGGATGTGCGCCCCGGCGAAGTGGTGTTGATCACCGTCGGGCAAAGACCGGATGGACAGATTGTTGCTTTTTTCACCGATTTCATCCGCACTGGCAGTATTTTGCAATTATTCCTGCTCTTCGTGCTGGTCAGCATCCTGATCGGCGGCTGGAAGGGACTGCGCGGCTTGCTTGGCATCGCCCTCAGCCTGCTGGTCATCGTTTTGTACATCATCCCCCAAATTTTAGCCGGTAAAAACCCGGTGCTGGTCAGCATCATCGGCTCATTTGGCTTTCTGGCCGTTTCGCTTTACATGGTCTATGGCTGGACGCTGAAAACGCACGCCGCCGTGCTGGGCATGTTAATCGCGCTGATCATCACCGGCACGCTGGCCTGGGTTTCGATCAACTTCACCCGTTTGAGCGGCTTTGGCGATGAAAATGTGATGTTCCTCGCTCAAATGACGTCCACCCCGCTCGACCTGCGCGGCCTGCTGCTGGGCGGCATGATCATTGGCGCGCTGGGCGTGCTGGATGATCTGGTCATCAGCCAGTCCTCGGCCGTGTTTGAACTGCACGGGGCAAACCCGGCTCTCTCGCTGGGCTTTCTCTACCGGCGGGCGATGAACATCGGGCGTGATCACGTTGCCGCCACGGTCAACACGCTGGTGCTGGCTTATGCCGGCGCATCCCTGCCCATGCTGCTGCTCTTCTCGCTCAACAATCAAAATGTCGCTCTGCTGCTCAACCTCGACTTCATCGCCGAAGAGGTGGTGCGCACTCTGGTCGGTTCGATTGGCTTGTTTGCCTCGGTGCCGATCACCACGGCGCTGGCCTGTCTGGCGGCGGTTTACTCGCATCGGTTGGGTAAATTGCGGCGCTGGCTCGGTCCCGAAACCGGCTCAGCGGAACACCCTCACCATCACTAAATTTGCACATAGCCGCGGCGCGCGCCAACGCGGACTGCTTCGGCGCGGTTCATCACCCCCAGTTTGGCGTAAATGGCTGAAATGTGGTACTTTACGGTATGCTCGCTGATGCCCAGCGTCCGCGCAATTTGCTTGTTGGTCAAGCCCTGAGCCAGTTGTTCCAGCACCTCCACCTCGCGGCGGGTTAATCGCTCCTCGCCCACCGGCAAACCCCACTCGCTTACCGTGGATGAACCCACGCGATTGAACCAGGCTGGAAGCCCGACAGAAAGCCCCTCCACCAGGGCAGCCAGCGCCGCCTGCAAAGTCTCTGCCTCCACCCCCAGCGGCAATAAGCCGATCGCCCGATCATGAAAAACGGGCGGGAAAGGCACCGGCACTACCTCCAGCGGCTGCGGCGGCGACGCGGCCGGCAGCAAGTCGGTCAGCAGCCGCATCTCCAGTCCCGGCGCCTCCAGGTTCCGCAGGATGTTCTCCAGGTACACCTCCACCCCCGACCGGGGCCGGGCCAGGTTGTGCGCATCCACCGCCACGAGCGGCTCGCTCATTGCCCTCCTCCCTGCCGCCGAGCCGCCTCCCGCAGTTCCCACAGCTTGGCCTCGGTGATGAACTCCCGGAACGCCCACAGGCCGCAGGTGATGAACCCGGCCCGCCCGTCCCGGAACCCGCCCTTCAGCAGGTACATATACAGAAACAGCACCAGCGGCTTGGCCGGCAGGCGCTCAAAAATGCGCCTGGCCAGGGTCCGGGCCCGGCCTGAGGCTCCCGTGGTAACCGCCTGGTCGTCCACCTGCCCGGCCGGTTTGGCCCGCTCCTTCGCGTCCCAGCCCGCATAGCGGTTGAACTTGTGCACACACTCCTGGATAGACTCAAAGGAGTAGTGCAGCATATCGTGCTGCAGGAATCCCACTTTCCCACCGGCGGTCAGATAGACGTCGGCGTCCACTTCTTTCGTCTCGTAGCGGGCCTGGCCGGTGCGAAACAGCCGCAGATTCCAGCTCGGATACATCCCCGCGTGCCGGATCCAGTGCCCGAAGAAGTAGTTGCGCCGGTTCACAAAATAGCCGCCGAACTCCGGATTGTCTGCCTCGACGACCTGCCGGATCTCTGCCGCCAGTTCGGGAGTGACCCGCTCGTCGCAGTCCACGATCAGCGTCCACCGGCCACGCAGAGGGAGCGTGGACATCGCCCAGTTCTTCTGCGTTGCCGAGTTGAGGTACTCGTGCTGGTACACTTCCTGCGTGAACTCACGGGCGATCTCCACAGTACGGTCGGTACTGAAGGAGTCCACCACGACTAGCTGGTCCGCCCAGGTCAGTGCTTCCAGGCAGGCACGAATGTTGTGCTCCTCATTGAAACAGGGGACGAGTACCGATATGCCTGGGGAATCAGCCATGCTGGTTACTTTCTGTTGCGGAGATACTCGGCGCAGCGGCGGGCTCCCGCCCGGGCCAGCTCATTCTTCCTGCGCCACTGCGTGCGCCGCCTGGGCTGGACCAGTGCCAGCACCCCGGCCCCCATCTGTCGCAGTCGGCATCCCAGCCAGTTGGCCCGCGCGAACAGCCGGCCGGCATCCGGCGGGTAGAATTTGCTCAGGAAATGAAACTGACTGTCCAGGAAAGCCAGGTACGACTCGATCGGCGTCTGGTCGGCGCTCTGCCCTCCGTGGTGCACTACCTCGGCCTCCGGCACGCACGCCACCTGCCAGCCGGCCTGCTTGGCCCGGTAGCAGAGATCCTTCTCCTCGCCGTACATGAAATAGGCCTCGTCCAGCAGCCCCACCTGCTCGAGCAGTTCCCTCCGAATGACCAGACACGCTCCCAGCATCCAGTCGCACTCGATGACCTCGGGCACCACCCGCCCCGCCTTCCCCGGCAACCGGGCTCGTCGGCCCCAGGGCACCGCGCCGGCCGCCAGGTCCGCTCGCGTAGGGAAACGCAGTCCGGCCGACTGCAGACTGCCGTCGGGATTCAGCAGGCGCGGTCCCACGATGCCCAGTTCCGGGCTTTCCTCCAGCGCTGCCTGCAGCCGCGTCAGAGCGCCGGGCCGCACTTCCGTATCGGGGTTGAGCAGACACAGGTACCGCCCTCGCGCCCGACGCAGTGCCTGGTTGTTTGCCCGGGCAAACCCCTCGTTGTCTGCATTGGCGATCAGTTGCACCTCCGACCCCAGCGCCCGCACCGCCTCGGCCGTCCCGTCCTGCGAGGCATTGTCCACCACCAGTATCTCCGCCTGCTCTCCCTCCAGCGACCGCAGGCATGCCAGCAGCAGCTCCCGCACGTTGTACGCGACGATGACGACGCTCAACGCGCAAAGACCCTCGCCCTCTTCGTCCTGCGGTATACACGGGCCGGGCAGCATAGCGATTCAATAGCCGGGCGAAGACCCGTATCCCCCCCGCTCCCAGGGCCACTCGGTCTCAGGCAGGGTGGACGCCAGCTCCTCCTCCGCCTGCTCCCGCGCCCGCAGATTCAGACGAGTCAACACCAACCCGATGACCAGGGCCAGGATGAAGGCGCTGCCTTTCTCCTGCAGCATCGGCGTCGAGTTGCCGATCACCAGCGCTACAATCAGGGTGCACTCCGCGGCCAGGCCCATGGCCCGGTCCTCCGCCGACCCGCCCACTTTCTGCAGCCTGATGGCAGCCAGTATGGCGGAGATCAGCACCGCATAGATGATCGTGGTACCCAGCAACCCGGTCTTGGCCAAGGCGTTGGCCAGGTCCGAGTGGTTGAAATCATTCGGCTTCTCGTACTTGCTGGTGAAGCTGATATTGTAGCGGTACTGGTAACCCAGCCCGACCCCTACCAGGGGCGAGGAGGCAAACACCCGCAAGGCCTCTTTGAGCTGCTCTTTTCTGATCCGCACGGAGGGATCATCGCCGGTTCTTTGCAGCGTGCTGAAACGCGCGCTCTGCTGCTCCCAGGTGGAGGCGGGGCCACTGAAGCGCCAGGCCAACAGTGTCACTCCCGCCACCAGGACTGCGATGCCGACCACGGCCACCGCCGCCCCCGGACGCCGCCGCCGCAGGAAGACCACCCCGGCCAGCACTAGCACGGTCAGGCCCGCGGAGATCCATACCGTCCGCGTCGGTGACAGCACCGCCGAGAACAGTCCCAGCCCGATCAGGGCACCGTAGCCCCAGTGGAACTGCCGCTTCTCAATCACCATGGCCACCCCCAACGAGGTCAGCGTCGCCGGGATCACCGTGGAGCCCCAATTCACCATGCCGGGGATACCCACGGCGGCCCCCAGGCGCCCGCCCAGTACGGAAGCGCCGGCTGCTCCCAGATTGACCACGATAAAGAGGAACAGCAGCGCTGCCATAGCCCATTGCATCCGCGTCTGGATGGTCGTGGTTAACACCACCGCCAAACACACCACGACCAGCGGAAAGGCGCCTCGCCCCCAGTCGCCAAAGGGAATATGGCTGCTGATCGCCACCACGACAGAGACCGCCACATACGCCATCAGCAGGAACATGAGGGTAACCGTGCGGGCCGCGCCGCGGTCCCAGCCCTCTCGCCACAAGAACCGGGCCAGCGCCACCAGGAACAGTAGGACGGTATAACCGGCGACCCCAATCTGAATCGGGCCAATCTCTTGGTAGCTCCCCACCCGCATGAACAGGAGCAGGAATATGATCAACGAGAGGAAGGGATTCACCAGCGTGACGAAGACCACCAACCCGCCCGCCGGCAGCAAGAGCCGGTCCATCTCCTGCGTGCCCACGGCGTTGCCGACGAGCAGCGCCACTACCACCAGCGCTACTACCGCCAGCACCTGAACTAGAGGACTTCGCGTTGTCACTGCAGTCTCTCCACTTCGCCGGCGCGTGCCGCCTCCGGCTCCCCCTCGTCTCTGAGCAGCTGCCGCGCGACCGCTACTACCTCCTCCGCCCGGAGGCTGTCCAGGCACTCCGGAGGCAAGCTGCAGCTTGGCACGCCCGCCCCGCTAAAGCAGGGGTGACATCGCGCTCGCCCGCCGACCGCGGCGTAGCGTCGGGCCAACGGCCGGTGATTTACCGGGTCGTTGCAGCCAAAGATGGCTACCACCGGACAGCTCACGGCCGCCGCGATCCATACCGGCGCCGAATCGTTGGCAATCAACAGACGGGCCCGGCTCAGCAGCGCCGCCAGTTCGCCGAGCGAGGTTTGTCCCGTCAGATCGTGCACGCGACCGCGCAGTGCCGAGGGCAGCGTTTCCTGAACTTGCCTCGCCACCTCCCTATCCTCCGCATCTCCGACGAGACAGACCTCCGCTTCCTCCTGCCGGATCAAGGCCTCGGCGACCGCCGCAAAGCGCTCCGGCGCCCACTGCCGATATGGCGCACACCCCTGTGGATGTCGCCCTCCGCCCGGCGCCAGCGCCAGCAGCGGCGCCCTGGTCAACTCCAACTCCGGCAACAAGCGCCTCCATAGGTCCTCCCCTGCCGGCCCCACCGCAAGGTAGTATTCCCGTGCGCGGGGCTCGATCCCCAGCCCGCGCAGCAGATCGTCATAGTGTTCTTGGCTGGGGCGTGACTCACGTTCGTCCCAGGTGACGGCCAGGTCCAGCAGAAACTCCCGCCCTGGCTCCGCGAACCCGGCAGCCCTCCCCACTCCGGCCAGCCGCAACAGCAGTGCATCCCAGGAATTGTGACTCAAGCACAGCCCCAAGTCAAATCGCTCGCCCCGTAAGTTCCGCAGCGCCCGCCCGGTCTCTCGGTAGCCCCCGGGCTTCCGCCCCGGCGGCTCGACGTACCCGATCAGCCGATCCACGCTCGGGTTGCCCCGCAGGACCTCAGCGCCCGCGGGACCAGTCATGTATGCAATCTCGGCCCCCGGGTACCGCGCCCGCACGTCGGCCAGCAACGCCGTGCTCTGGATCACGTCGCCGATGTATCCACGCCGGATGAGCAAAACCTTGCGAGGCGAGTCCGACGCCGACCGGCCCCGCCCGAAGAGCTGGTTCCACCAGGATACTAGGAAGAAAGTCAGCCGCAGACTGATCCCGGGCGGGGGCAGCTCTCCCGACCGGGCAGCGGCCGTTTCCTGCTCTGTTGATCGCATCCTCCGCAAGAATCAGACCTCCAAGCCCTCCCCCGCCGTTCTCGCCTGCGCCGCGGCGCACCGATATGCCCACCCGTACCGAACGTATCCGGCCCACTCGACCAAGCGCAAACCGGACTGCCCGGCCCGCAGCCTCTCTGCTACTCTCGTCACCGCCCCGAAAGTGTACACGCTTGCCCGCGAGAAGAGCACCGCCTTGGCCAACGCCCTGACTGCCGTGTCCCTCCGGGCAGTGCCGGGTACACCGGGTATCTCGTACGGCACCTCGGTGAACTCGGCCGCCTCGGGATGGCGCTGCAGGAACCGTATCGCCGACCGCCCCGCCTCTTCCCGCTTGTTCAGTAGCGCCGTCACCGTCGTCTCGGTCCGATGCTCCGCCCAGGCCTCCGCCAGATAGCGAAACCGCACGCCCTGCTTGACCAGCCGGTAGCCCAATTCGGTGTCCTCAAAACTGTATCCCGCAAAACCCTCATCGAACGCCGCCCCTCCCGCGAGCAGAGCGCGCGGCAGGGAGACGTTCCCCGTACACAGGTAGCGACAGGGCAAATCGTCGCCGTACTGGGCCATGCAGTCGTCAATGTGCGCCAGGCGCCGGTCATAGACGAGATTGGCTAGGGTCGGCGCATTCCCCGGCCACGGCCGCATCCGCCCCACTCCCACCACCGGCGCCGGCCGGCTCTCCTCATATGCCCGCCAATGCGCCGCCAGGAACCCCGGCTTGACCCACATGTCGTCATCCAGAAAGCAGATTAGTTCACCCTGGGCCGCGGCGATGCCCGCGTTGCGGGTTGCCGCTCGCCCGCGCTGAGGACTCGCCACTGCCTGCAGCCGCGTCTCCTTGCGCGCCTGCTCCTCCAGCCACTCCCCGGTCCCGTCCTCCGAGTGATCGTCCACCACCACGACCTGCCAGTCGGTTTCGGTGAATTCCTGCTCCAGCACGCGTCGCACGGTCTCGCGCAGGATCCCCAACCGGTTGTGCGTGGGTATGACGACGCTCAGCGCGCTCATTGCTTCCTGTAGTTGCGTCGGATGATCCGCTCGTAGATCTCCAACAACTGGTCCACGTGCCGCTCCCAAGTGAAGTACTCCTCGACGCGTCGTCGGGCCGCCTCCCCCATCTGCCCGCGCAGAGACGCATTCTCGATCAGCCTCTCGAGAGCTTCCGCGAGCGCCTGCACGTTGCGGTTCTCGACTAGAAACCCGGTTTCGCCGTCAAGTACAGACTCCTTGAGACCGCCCGCGCGGAAGGCCACTACGGGCAGGCCGCAAGCCATCATCTCCAGGGGCACCAAGGGAAAGGGGTCGTCGTAGACCGATGGCACTACGCCCACGTCCATGCTGCGCAGCAGCTCCGGCAGGTCCTCGTGGGCGATATGCCCGATCAGCCGGACGCAGGACAGACCCGCCGCCTCCTCCCGCACCCGCCGGTCAATCTCCTCCGATTCCGCCCTCCGGTAGTGGCTGAAGGCCGAACCACCATAGTGCAGCTCCCAGTCCTGCCGACGCGACTCCAGCAGTCGGGCCGCCGCCAGCAACTCGTAGATGCCCTTCTCCGGCAGCCACCCCGCGTAGAAGACGATTCTGGTCTTCGGCCCCGCCGGACGCGGTTCGGAGGGCGGATGGAAGGCACTCTCATTCACCCCATTGTACACCACATGCACGTGCTCCGCTGGAAGGCGCGGATAGCGCTCAACGAAGCGTTCCGCGATCCAGCGCGAACAGAAGACGAACTGCGCCCGGTGGCAGCGAGACGGGAAGTACCGGTACAACGGTATCTCGCTCACCGCCAGGCCGTGGAAGTGGACTACTGACTTGTCCGGATGCGTCAGCGCCAGCGCGGGGGTATAGTGTCCGTGGAAGATATCCGCCCCCCGCTCCCGGCGGGCCAGAGCGTAGTAGTAGGCGTACTTGCCCAGCCGCCTATGCTGTCCCCGGTCGCGCAACTCGCGCACACCTTCCCGCTCGCCCGTCACCTGCGCCGCATACAGGTGCGCCTCGACGCCGCGCCGGCGGAGCTCCTGCAGTTGGTTGAGTTCCACCACCTCCATACCGCCGGTATGGCTCAGGTCCAGCGGCGCGGTGGGGGTTTGCAGGAGCGCGACACGCATTTCCGGCGAAACCTCACAGTCCGTAAGCAACCTCGGCCATCTGCAGCCGCCACGAGTTCGGGCGGTAACACCACTCGGCCGCCGGCTCGTCTATCGCCTTCACGATCAACCGCTGCGGCGGGTAGCCTCCCCAGCGCGCGGGGTTACGCGGGTGGGCCAGGAACCCCGCCCGCGCGTACTCGCGCGTGGTCTCGCTTTCCGCCCACAGGTAGCAGTGCAAGTCGGGCAGGCCCTGCTCCAGCGCGTACTGCCAGGCCGCGGCGAGCAGCGCCTGCCGCGCCGCCCGGTCCGGCACACAATCCAGCCGCAGCAGGTTCTGGCCCCGGACCACCAGGCACCCAAGCGGCTCCCCCGACTGCTCCAGCACCACCGCCTGGTAGCGATGCCAGGGATGCTCCCCGAAACGCCACTCCCACAGCGGGCCGGAAGCGGCCGTACCCCAGCCTGCTCCTGCGCAGTCCTGCGCCACCTTCCCCACCTCTCCCCAGTCCTCGGTCGGCCGCAGGTCAAACCGCGCCAACGCCCGGCGCAGATACCCCCGAGGCCACAGGCGGGCCAGCCCCGCCAGGCCCGCGCGGGCGAGCCGGCGCACTTCGCCCGAGCCCGGCGACACCCGTCCGGAAAGCAGCACCCGGTCATCTACTGTCAGCACGTGCCTGTATCCGCGCCGCGTCGTGAAACCGTGGTAGGACATGTCGCTGGGAAAGCCGATGGTCCCCGCTGCCGACCTCTGACCTAGCCAGGAAAGCAATTCGTCTTCCAGCCGCGAGAACACCCCTCGCCCTCGCCACGCGGGAGCCACTACCCCGTCTGCCTGGAACCAGAACGTGGCCTCGCCCTCCTCGCCGCGTAGCGGGCAGGGGAAAGCCCCGACCACGCCGACTACCTCTTCTCCGTGACGGGCCACTACTGCTAGCCCTGCCCCGGCCGGATGTCGGTGATACCGCCAGTCCCAGAAGGCCAGGTCGAATCGGGGCAGGCCCATGTGCTGCTCCACCAGCGCCACTGCCTGCAGTTCGTCGTTGCGCGTTGCCAGTCTGATCTGGAGCTCGTCACTCGTGACAGACTGCCGATCCTCAGGCCGCTTCACTCAGCGCCTCCAGCAGCCCGTAGCGTTTGGCCAGGCCCGCCGACCGGGCCAGTACATGGTCCTGCGATGCCCTGGCCGCCCTGGTAAAGATGAACTTGTACTTCTCTGCCCCCCGCATCAAGTCCAGTTCCTGGTAGCCTTGCTCCTCCAGCCGGTCCAACACTGCCAGCATGAGCACCGCGCCGGGTGAGACAGACCGCCACTCCGGGTTCAGACCGGTCAGGTACTCGTACGCGGTCCGGCCGATGAGATAGCAGTACCTGGCTGCCACCGCGCGGTCCTCCAGATACAGGAAAGCCACCTGCAACCTGTCGCTCGAGGCGTGAGCGCGTCCCAACCCTAAATGGAACTCGCGCATCCGGCTGGTGTTTATCGCCTGCGAACCGCCCCGGTCGCCCCAGCCCAGCTCATGCAGGCGCAGGAACTCCTCGACCGCCCCCTTTCCGTCCGCCCACTCTATGCGGGCACCATGCCCCGCTTCCAGCCTCCGCCACTTCCGACCATACTCCCGCACTGCTCCCCGTTTGCGGTACTCCGACCACCTATCACTGCCCTCCCCTTGCAGGGGGACGTAAGGACAGACTGCCGCCGCTTGCGTCCGGTGCCACAGTCCCACGGCTTCGCCCAGCACCGGCAGCAGATAGTTGCTCGCCGAGTCCTGGTGCACGCCGCGACAGATGAGCAACTGCCAGCCCGGAATCTCCTCCCGACAGCAGCGCAGCAGCGCCTCCGCCGCCTCCCAGCGTCTCTCGTGATCGAGGATGAAGTCCTTGTAGTCCGCCTCGCGCCCGCCCAGGAAGCTCAGGCACCGGAAAATCGGCAGGCCCCGCACGGTAATCCGCGACAGCTCCAGCGGGGCCATCCCCACCAGCCTCCCGCCCTCCCGCGCACAGACCACGCGCAGCGCCCCGGCCCGGCCAAAGTGCTTCCACCAGGTCGTCAGCCACTCGGGCGTCATGAACGGCGTGACGCGGCCACAGCGCGCCAGCAGGTCCTCCCATTCGGGCTGCAGTGCCGCCAGCGCCTCCGGGTCCGTGATCAGCTCAGCGTCCACGACCGCACCTCTGCCGTATCATCTTCCACTGATAGTGCCATTCGCCCGCGCACTTCTCCGTGTAGTAGCGATAGCCGGTCCAGCCCCGCGCCTTGCAGCAGAACTGGAGCAGGCTGTCCTCCGCCCAGACCGGAATGCGCCGCAGCATGAACCGGTCCCGGCGCGCGTCGTTGTCCCGGTGGCCGCCCGCCAGCACCGCGCAGCGATAGCCGGCCCGCGCCACCAGCTCCGGCAGCCCTGCGCGGAGATACCCGAAGGGATAGGCGAACGACACCACCTCCTGCCCCAGTTCCTCCTCCAGCACCGCCTTGGACCGCGCCAGTTCCTCGGCGATGACCTCGTCGTCCGCCTTACGGACGTCCAGATGGGTGACGGTGTGCGCCCCGAACTCAAACCCGGCGGCGGCCAACTCCCGCATCTGCGCCCAGGTCAACAGCGGCGTCGCCGGAGCAGCGTTGCCCCAGCCGGCCACTTGCCCCACGAAACCCGTGGCCACAAAGACGGTCGCCCTCAGTCCGTACTCCTCCAGAACTGCCCGCGCCCGCGTGTAGAAGTCCGCGTACCCATCGTCAAAGGTCAGCACCAACGGGCACGGGCCCGGCCCGGGCTCCTCTATCGCCTCCCGCAGCGTCAGCACGCGCCGCCGGCTCCGCTGCAGCCAGGCCATCTGCCGCCTGAAGCTCTCCAGCGGAACGCTCAGCCGGCAGTTCTCCTCGCCGATGCTGTGGTACATGAGGATGCGCATAGTTCAGTCCGCCGCCCGGCTGGCGGCCTCCAGGCACTCCTCAACCTGCCTGACCATACGGTCCGCCCGGAAGCGTTCGTGGGCGAACTGCCGCCCCGCCTCGCTCATCGCCCGCCACCCGTCCGGGTCACCCAGGAGGCTCGCGGTGGTCTCCGCCAGCGCCTCCGGATCCCCCGGCTCGACGACGAATCCGGTGGCTCCCTCCTGCAACGTCTCCGGAAGTCCCCCCAGACGAGAGACCACCACCGGGGTCCCCGCCGCCTGCGACTCCGCCGACACCAGCCCAAAAGCCTCCTCCCGTAGCGACGGAACCCAGGTGCAGGCATGGCGCTCGTATTCGCCGGGCATCTCAGCCGAGGCTACGTACCCCCGGTAGACAATCTGCTCCGTCACCCCTAGCGACGCGGCCCGGGCGGCGATCTCCTGCGCATAGTCCCGGCTCGGGAAGGTCCCCAGCAGGTGCAACTGCACCCGCATGCCTCGCCGCGCGAGCCGAGCGACCGCTTCCACGGCGACGTGCAGCCCCTTGTCCGGCACGCACCGCCCCGCCAGCAACACCGACAACGCCTTGGGGAATTCCCGGGGCTGCGCCCGGAAAAACTCCTCTTCCAGGCCGTTGGGCGCCACCGTTATGCTGTCCGCCTGCCAGCCGATCCCGCGGTACTGCTCTGCCAGGAACGCGCTGACTGCCAGCAGAGGCGAGGCAAGCAGCCTCCCGCGGTCCCCCGGCGGGCAGAGGAACCAGTCCAGTATCGCCTGCTTCATTCCCCCTCGCGGCCCGGCCTCCGCTTCCGGCCCCACCGTCCGCAACAGCGTGCAGTCATGCGCATGGAAGACCGCCGGCACTCCGGCCTCTTCCACCGCCCGCAGCGGGGAGGCCGTCAGCATCTCCAGGTCGCTCACATAGACGACGTCCGGCCGGAACTCCCGCAGGGCCTGCCGCGTCGCCCCGTAGTTGTGCCGGGCTTTGGCCAGGAACTGCAGCTTATGCCGCGCCGACCACCGCTCCGGCGACAGACGCGGGTCCGGCCGGTCTCTCACCAGGCGCGGCAGGAGTGTGAACTCGCCCACTGCCTGCCCTCGAGCTTCCTCGGTCGTGAGCAGCGCGACTTGATGCCCCTGCCCGGCCAGATGCCGCACTACTTGCCGGCACATCAGGTCCGCCCCGTACAGGCCGGTCGGCGCCAGCGGCGACCGTTTGACCAGGGTCAGGACGCGCACGATTCTCCCGCCTCCGCCTGGCCGCCGCCCTGCTTCCGCAAGAGCCCGCCCAGCGCCAGCACTAGCGGCAGCAGCATCGCGGGGTAGTGGCTGCGCTCGTTCACCTCAAACGGAATCAGTGCCACCATGTACGTCGCGTAAACCGCCCCCAATCCCTGCGCCAGGGCGCTTTGCCGGAACAGCCTCCGGACTCGGGACCAGTTGACCAGGTACAGTGCCGGAATGAACCAGTAACCCCACAACACCAGAGCCGCCACTGCGCTGCGGGCTCCCTCCCCCAACTGCGCATAGACCAGCGGCTGCAGGTGCGCGCTCCACATGGCCTCGTAGCGATAGAGCAGCGATTCCAGGAAGCAGGACCAGTCGGCGGCAATCTCCTGTCGGCCCAGCCGGTAGCCCAACTTGTCGCGCTGGATCTCGTCCGGGCACCACGCGCTCAGCCGGGCGTAGGCCTCTTCATGGTACTTCCCGCCCTCCGCCGGGTGGCCGTTCATACTGTTGCCGGAATAGAAGACCGGGCCACCGTTGGTGGCAATCAGCACAAAGCGCCCCCCGTGCACGAGGTAGTTGCGGAGCGTCCAGGGAGCAATGGCCAGGGCCAGTCCGGCCAGCAGGGCCACTGACGCCCCCAGGCGACCGGGCCGGTTCCACCTGATGGCCAGCAGCAGCGCGAACGGCACCACCAGCAGGGCCTGCGGGCGGCATAGCGCGCTGTAGCCGAGGACCAGCCCCCCGGCTCCGGAGAGGGCCACCGCCCTGGCAGCCCCCGGCGCCGCCCGGCCTGCCCCCACGCAGGCCAGTCCCAGCAGCAGGAAAGCCCCGAAAGGCACCTCGGAGAGCCCCAGCCAGATCCACGCCACGTTCAGCGGCAGCAGCGCCAGCACGGCCAGCGCTACCAGCCCCACCGCCTGACCGCCGAGCCCGGCAGCCAACCACGCCCCCCCCAGCGCGATGCCGAGGCCCAGCAGGAGGTTGATCGCCGGGGCCACCCACTCCTGCTCCCCGAACAGCCGGTAGCCCCCGGCCAACAGCAGCGCGTAGCCCGGCGGCGGCGCGGACAACACCCGCTGATGGAAGACACTGATGTGGTACTGTTCCCCTCGGGCCACGGCCTTGCCCGTCTTCATATACTGGGCAGCGTCGCTCCTCGGCGCTACCGGCACCGCTACCAGGGCCAGCACGCGAAGAAGCACTGCCAGCAGCACGATAGCCGCCCCGATTCCCAGGGCCGCTCGGCGGCTACCCAAGCCCGCCGCCAGCCGCGAGCGATAGCGTAGGCCCGCCCACGTCGCCAGCAGAGCCAGCCCGACGGCTGCCCCCATTACCGCCCCTCGCACGACACTCCCCCACATCACCACGTGCCGCACCGCAAAGACTGCCCAGCCCATCACGCACAGCGTCACGAGGACAAAGACCACCGTGCCCAGTCCCTTGTGCAGCCTCGAGGTGCTACCCACGGGAAACCGACTCCTCCGCCGGACGGCGACCTGTGTCTGCAATCAACCGCCCCAACTCCTCGGCCCGCCGCCCCCAGGTATAGCGCTCCCGCAGTAGCTCGGCGACCTCTGCCCTGCCCGGCAGACCCGCCGCCCGTGCGGTCATCGCGGCAAACTCCTCAGCCGTGGAGGCCACCGCCACGTGCTCCGCCAGGTCTCCTCCCACGACTGCTCCGGTTACCACTACCCTCATCCCCGCCGCCAGGTACTCATAGAGCTTCAGCGGGCTGCGCGCCTGCGAGAAACTGCTCGCGCGGTAGGGAATGACCCCGACCTGCATGTTCCACAGGTACCCCGGCAGCGAACTCCAGGGCCGGGGCCCCAGGTGCCCCACGTTGGGCAGGGCGGCCAGAGCCTCCACCTCCGCTTCCTGCTCCGGCTTGACGGGACCGATCAGGACCCAGGACAGCTCCGGCGTGGCCCGCACCGCCTCCCCAAGCAGGCCGTAGTCCAGCCCGGCATCCAACGACCCCACGAAGCCCACGCGCGGCGCGGGAATCTCCGCCAGGTCCTCCGGACACGCTACCTCCCCGGCTGGTCGAAAGAACCGCTCGTCCACCGCATGCTCCAGGTAGTGTACCCGGTCGCTGTACCGACGGCACTTCTCCACCAGCGCTGGATGCGAGCACACCACCAGGTCCGCCCGCCGGATCAGCTCCTGCTCCCGCGCCTCAAAGCGCCGCCGGAAGTCACCCGTGAAGATCGCCGGGAAGTCGTCCGAGCAATGGTACACCGTGCAGACCGCCTGCGGAAAGGCGTCCAGCAGGAAGACGTGCCAGGGATTGCCCAGGAACAAGACCAGGTCCCGCCCCACATGAGGCCGGATCGCCGACCGCATCTGCCCCACGAGATACGGTTCGTCCCAGCGCTGCAGGAACCCCAGCCGCAACCGTCCCGGCAAGCGCAACGGCGTAAAGACGGTCAGTTGCTCCCCCGGCGGACGATAGAACCGCCGCCACAGAGCTTTCCGCTGCTCCCGTTCGCGTCGCAGATACGCGCCCAGTTCCTCCTCCGGGTCCACAAACACCACCTCGTTGGTGCGCGCCAGATGCGACATGAGGTGGTGCTTACTGTACCGGCCCTGGTGCCAGGGAATATTGGAGTCACAGACTATCAGCTTGCTTTCCAGCATGAGGGTAACGTGAGCGAGTCCCCCTGCGGAGGCTCTGCCGGTCTTCGCGCATTGTGCTGTATCCCCCTCGAAACCCCCTCTCCCGCAGGAAGCGCGGGCAGGGAGTGAGGCCTCCGAGAGGCCGCGCACTCGCTAACACGCGAAGTTCAATCACTGCCGGGCGGCTCGGCCTCGCGCCTGCTCCTGCGCCTGGGCGTAGGCCGCGGCGGTACGAGCCGCGATCACCGGCCAGGCGAACTCCGCCACCGCCCGGGCCCGCCCTGCCTGGCCCAGGCGCAGCCGCAGCGCCTCGTCCCTGATCAACCGCGCCACCGCCCCGGCCAGCGCCGGAGGATCGGCCGGAGGCACCAGCAATCCCGTCTCGCCCTCCCGGATGATCTCCGGTATCCCCCCCACCCCGGTCCCCACCAGCGGCTTGCCGCTCGCCATCGCTTCCAAGCCCGCGATGCTGGTAGC
>FWPV01001547.1_pt1 | contig 15448 bp, 19 predicted proteins | sample 2228371 | NCBI WGS metagenome assembly FWPV01 (sample SAMEA103939776, study PRJEB20133) | metagenome | reverse complement strand
GTTCGACTCCCCTCTCGGGCTATAGTTATGTGTCTGGGAGGGGTGCCGGAGTGGACAATCGGAGCAGACTGTAAATCTGCCGCCTGATGGCTGCGTAGGTTCGAATCCTACCCCCTCCACCACTTGCAAATCTTGGAGAGTTTATTAAAATAGTGTATAATCTGGTATAATTTGGCAGCTTAAAGCTGGACGGAAGAAGTTGCCCACATAGCTCAGTCGGTAGAGCACGTTCTTGGTAAGAACGGGGTCACCAGTTCGAATCTGGTTGTGGGCTCGGTAGAAAAGGAGGTTTCTAGAATGGCAAAGAAGGTTTTCGAGCGAACCAAACCACATGTCAATGTGGGCACGATCGGTCATGTAGACCACGGAAAGACCACATTGACTTCGGCAATTACACTGGTGCTGTCCAAGAATGGTCCAACCCAGTACCGCCCGTTTGATTCTATCGATAATGCTCCTGAAGAGAAGGCGCGTGGCTTGACTATAGCTATCGCTCATATTGAATATGAGACCGAGAAGCGCCACTACGCCCATGTAGACTGCCCGGGACATGCTGACTATATCAAGAACATGATTACCGGCGCTGCCCAGATGGATGGGGCGATATTGGTGGTCAGTGCTCCGGACGGGCCTATGCCCCAGACCAGAGAGCACATCCTTCTGGCACGCCAGGTTGAGGTACCGAGTATGCTGGTGGCGTTAAACAAAGTAGACGCCATGGAGGATGAGGAATTACTTGAGCTTGTCGAGCTCGAAGTCAGGGAGCTGCTCTCGAAGTATAATTTTCCGGGTGATAAGACCCCTGTAATTAGAGTAAGTGCGCTAAAGGCCCTCGAGTGTGGGTGCGGTAAGCGAGAATGCCAATGGTGCGGCAAGATTCTGCAGTTGATGGATGCTGTAGACGAGTGGGTACCTTTACCTGTGAGGCCCAAAGATAAACCCTTCCTGATGCCTGTCGAAGATGTGTTTGGAATAAAGGGGCGCGGTACAGTGGTCACTGGCAGGGTGGAGCGTGGCGTAGCAAAGGTAGGTGATGAAGTTGAAATCGTTGGCATCAGGGAGACCCGCAAGACTGTGATCACTGGGCTGGAAATGTTCCACAAGACTCTGGAGACGGCAGAGCCGGGTGATGCGGTCGGTTGTCTGCTCAGAGGTATTGAGCGCGATGACGTCGAGAGAGGACAGGTTCTGGCTGCACCTGGCTCTATTACGCCGCATACACACTTTGAGTCTGAGGTGTATGTATTGACCAAGGAAGAAGGCGGGCGTCATACACCTTTCTTCAACGGTTATAAGCCACAGTTCTACATCAGGACCCTGGATGTTACCGGGACAATCGAATTGCCCAAAGGTGTGGAGATGGTGATGCCCGGGGATAATGTAAAGATGACTGTCAAGCTAATATACCCGGTGGCTTTGGAATCAGGGTTGCGGTTTGCGATCAGAGAAGGTGGTAGAACAGTAGGGGCTGGTGTTATCAGTAAGATTTTAGAATAAGTTATGGCTAAGAAAGGCGAGGCGCGTGGTATCATCCACCTGGCTTGTACTCAGTGCCAGGAGAGAACCTATACTACTACCAAGAATAAGAAGAACGACCCGCAGCGGTTGGAGCTACGGAAGTATTGTCCTCGATGTCATACTCATACGCTCCACCGAGAGACCAGGTAGTCTTTGGTGAAGAAAGTCCAGCCTCAAACTGTCAAGCCCAAAAAGCGCTCTAGGTTCGCGTATATCGGTGATATCGTTGGCGAGCTGCGGAAGGTTGTCTGGCCGTCGAGGCGAGAGACGTTGCGCCTTACGGTGATGGTCATCGGGCTTTGTGTTGCTGTGGGGCTGATTCTGGGGATTTTGGACTATGGTTTTGCAGAGCTGGTGACCAAGGTTTTCCTGGGTGGAGGCTAGTTTGCGTATGAAGAACGGCGACAAGCGGTGGTACATAATACATACATATTCGGGGTACGAGGAGCGTGTGAAAAGGGCGCTGGAGCAGCGCATCAAATTTATGGATGCAGAGGACAAGATTTTCCAGATTGTGATTCCTACCGAGGATGAGATAGAGGTGAAAGGAGGACAGCGCCGGACGGTTACCAAAAGGGTGTTTCCTGGTTATGTGCTGGTCCAGATGAAGATGGACGATGAGAGCTGGAGTGTGGTTCGTAATACACCGGGGGTGACCGGTTTTGTGGGCAGCGGCAGCAAACCGACACCGCTGTCCGAGGCGGAGGTAGAATCTATACTGAAGCAGATGAAAGAGGGGGTTCCCAGGGTTAAGGTGGGCTTTCGGAAAGGGGACAGCGTACGTGTGGTGGATGGGCCTTTTACTGACTTCGTTGGCGTAGTCGACGAGATAAATGAGACGAAAGGCAAGGTGAGAGTTTTGTTGACCCTCTTCGGTCGCGAAACATCTGTCGAGTTGGATTTCTTGCAGGTTCAACGGTTGTAGAGGTACAGGATGGCTAAAAAAGTTAAAGCGGTTATCAAATTACAGATTGAGGCTGGCAAAGCTACGCCGGCTCCACCGGTCGGTCCTGCTCTCGGTCAGCACGGTGTCAATATTATGGCTTTCTGCAAAGAGTACAATGAGAGGACTAAATCTCAGGCTGGTTCGGTAGTCCCGGTGGAGATAACTATATATGAGGACAGGTCGTTCAGTTTTGTCACCAAAACCCCACCGGCTTCTGACTTGATCAAGAAAGCGTTGGGGGTTGAAAAGGGGAGTAGTGCGCCGGGTAGGCAAAGTGCCGGCACGTTACCGCGGTCGAAAGTTTATGAGATCGCCAAAGCCAAGATGAGGGATCTGAATGCACGTGATGTTGAAGCAGCGGCAAAGATCATCGAGGGGACGGCACGGAGTATGGGCATAAAGGTGGAATAGACGATGAACAGGGGTAAAAAATATCAGAATGCTGCGAAAGTCGTAGACCGGGTAACCGCTTATCCTCCGAGTGAGGCGATTGAGCTGGCCAAAAGAGCTGCCTTTGCCAAATTCGATGAGACTGTAGAGTTGCATTTGAGGATGGGTCTTGACCCCAGGAGTGCCGATCAGCAGGTGCGTGGTATTGCAATTTTGCCGCATGGCTTGGGCAAGCAGATCAGGGTCCTTGTGTTTGCGCAAGGCGAGGCAGCCCGAATTGCTGAGGGAGCCGGTGCCGACTATGTGGGCAGTGATGAGCTCATAAAGAAGATAGAGGACGGCTGGGTTGACTTTGATGTCAGTATCGCGACTCCGGATATGATGGGCAAGGTGGGCAAGTTGGGTAGAATACTGGGTCGTAGAGGTTTAATGCCCAATCCAAAGTCCGGGACCGTGGTGGCAGCGGATGACCTGCCAAGAGCTATCGCTGATGCACGTAAAGGCAGGGTGGAGTTCCGGCTTGACAGGACGGGAATCATCCATGTACCTATTGGCAAAATCAGTTTTGCTAGTTCCCAGCTCTTGGAGAACTTGACTGCAGTTATAGAGGCTGTGGTCAGAGCTAAGCCAAGTGGGGCAAAAGGGCAGTATATCAAGAGTGCCTTCATTTCGACCACTATGGGCCCGGGAATCAGACTTGACTTGAGACCAGTTTTGTCTTAATCTTAGAAATCCGAGAGCCGACAACTGAATAGTCAACCAGGATTGTGCCTGTGACAGCAGGTGCCTGTAGGCTTAAATCTAAGGAGCCTGCCGAGGTTAGGTGGACCGAGTTTGTGAAGGTCAGAGAGTCCTTGTTGCCGCAGGCACAGGGACTTTTGAATTATAAAAGGGGCGTGTACATGTCTAAAGAGAGAGAAAGAAAGAGGCAACTAATAGAAGAATTGGCTGAGCGCCTGTCACGTTGCTCTATAGCCATAGCTGTGGACTACAGAGGGGTGACGGCGAGGGAGATGATGCAGCTTCGCCGTCAGCTCGCAGACAGTGGCATAGAGTACAGGGTAGTAAAGAACACTTTGGCCAGGTTTGCCGGGGATAAAGCTGGCATGCCGCAATTGGGCTCTTTGCTTGCGGGACCGGTCGCCTTAGCTTTTAGTTTCGATGATGCGGTCAAACCAGCACGGATCTTACGGGAATATGTCCAGTCAGCAGGTTCCACATTGCAAATAAAGGGCGGAATATTACGCGGCAGGCTACTGAGTGCCGGGGAGGTGGCTAGTCTGGCTATGTTACCACCACAGGAGGTCTTACTTGCTAGACTGGTGGGACAGCTACAAGCCCCGCTGCAAGCTTTACATAATGTTTTGGCTGCACCATTGAGGGGACTGATCGGGGTACTGAATGCTAGGATGCGCCAGCTTGAGGCGGGTTAAAATGCTATTGTCGACGGGGGAGTGAGAAGACACACATAAGTATTGAGGGAATAGTCGGTCCGGTAAGTAGGTGTCCGGACTGTTGTAATTAAAAGCAAGGAGTAGAGAATCATGACCAAAGAAGAGATCATAGCAGCAGTAAAGAAAATGACGGTCTTGGAGCTAGCTGAACTGATTAAGGCGCTAGAGGAAGAGTTCGGTGTCACGGCGGCGCCGGTGGCAATGGCGGCGGCGCCGGTAGCTCCAGGGGCACCAGCAGCAGCCGCACCGGCCGAAGAGGAGAAGTCCGAGTTCACCGTTATCCTTAAAGAGGTGGGCGAGAACAAGATCAACGTAATCAAGGCTGTCCGAGAGGTTACCACTCTGGGGCTAAAAGAAGCCAAAGAACTCGTAGAAAGTGCTCCAAAGCCGGTCAGAGAAGGTGTGGGCAAGGAGGAAGCGGCTGCCATCAAAAAGAAGCTGGAGGAAGCTGGAGCCAAGGTGGAGATTCAGTAGAAAGCCGGTCAGGATTTGCTGGGCAATAGGCTAGAAAGGTGCTATTTCCGTTCGGCGTAAATCTAGCAGCTTGATTAGTAATTCGGTATAATTGGTACGAGGCTGTAACAATTATTGCCACACAGTGTTGACGTTGAGGTGCTGATTTTGCATAGCTGCGTCGGTGGCAGGAGGGGGTGTGTCCGTGTCTGAGAGTGGGTTTTATGAAGTATCTGCTAAAGTTGTCTCCCAGAAGGGGCATTGTGCTGTTGGTCACAAGGTGGGCGATGAGTTCGTAATTGGTGAGACGGCCCCGAAGGGCATGTGCTGCTGGGCGTTCTACACGATTTTCCCTTTTGTTTCCGTTTTACAGCTAGGTGGAGGTTTCCCCTGGGAGGAGAAGTCGGATGAGACGACCGTCGCCTGCCCTGACCCGGGCAACCCGGTGGTCTTTGCTTTAAAGCGGATGAAAAGATAGGCATCTGTAGTCAGAGGGTTTGGAAATGGTGAGTGCTGGCGAGTTAGCTTTCCTCGACGGTATTGCTCAGGCGGAACTGGTGAGACGGAGGGAAGTCACACCGCTGGAGCTTGTGAATGCGGCGATCGACAGGATCGAGCGACTGAACTCTGTACTTAATGCCGTGGTTACGCCGATGTACGATCAAGCGCGTGCAGCAGCTTCGGGCCAGTTACCCCGAGGTCTTTTCACCGGGGTGCCGTTTCTTCTCAAAGACCTTCTGGCACCGTATAAAGGGGTTCGCATGACCCTGGGCAGTGCTTTTCTAAGTGACTTCGTCCCTTCCCATGATAGTGAACTTGTGATGAGACTGAAACGCGCGGGCTTGATTATCCTTGGAAAAACGAATACGCCCGAATTGGGCCTGTTGCCCACTACTGAACCAAGGTTGTTTGGTGCATGTAAGAACCCCTGGGATCTGACCCGGACGCCGGGCGGGTCCAGCGGTGGTTCGGCGGCTGCAGTAGCCTCCGGTATGGTGCCTATGGCTCATGGCAATGATGGCGGCGGCTCCATTCGTATCCCGGCATCTTGCTGCGGGGTTTTTGGTTTAAAACCGACCCGTGCCAGGAATCCCCTGGGACCTGATTTCGGTGATATTATGGGTGGACTGGTCGTGGAGCATGCACTGACCCGTACCGTGCGTGATAGCGCAGCCCTGCTCGATGTCACCAGTGGGGCGAGTCCCGGTGACCCTTATTGGGCACCGCCCAAGAAGCGTCCTTTTATAAAGGAAGTAGAGACGCCACCCGGTAGGCTACGGATCGCCTTCACTGCTCAGGCCCCCACAGGTGCATCGGTGAGTCCTGACTGTGCTTTGGCGGTGCGGGATGCAGCACAACTGTGTGCGGACCTTGGTCATGAGTTGACCGAAGTGTCACCAATGGCTGATAGTATTGAACTGGTAAACCATGCTTTTATGACCGTGTGGGCTGCCGGCTGCGCTTCGACTATTGATGCTGCCGCTTTGGCAACGGGAAAGACGCCAACTCCGGAGCAGTTTGAGCCTGCTACTTGGGCTATATACGAGATGGGGCGCCGACGGACTGCGTCAGAATATTTGATCGCAGTGACTATTTTGCAGAGGTTTTCCCGGGAGGTAGCCAGATTTTTTGCGGATTATGATGTTTGGCTTACACCGACTTTGGCCCAGCCGCCATTGCCCTTGGGTTCTTTTGACTCACCCCCGGACGATCCTCTTTATGCCCAACGCCGGGCTGCTGAGTTTGTTCCGTTCACGCCTGTTTGTAATATTACCGGGCAGCCGGCTATGTCTGTGCCGCTGTTCTGGAATTCTGCTGGTCTTCCTATCGGTGTCCACTTCGTAGGACGCTTTGGCGATGAGGCAACTCTGTTTCGTCTCGCGGCGCAACTCGAAGAAGCACGCCCCTGGGCAACCCGTAGGCCACCTGTAGCGGCATCTTAGCAATTCCGGTTAGTTGGCTGCGTCTGCTGCCAGGACCTCTTGCGTTCAGCATGGTGCGATGAGCCGGTTTCTGGCTGGGCGTCGATTTGCTACAATTAGTTCGCAGTCTTTATAGTGGCGGCTGGTGATGCGCAGACTTGTAGGCGGTTTGTTGTTCTTTTTAGGTCTGGTAGGCTTGGTGCTGACGCTGACTTCTTGGCTGCCAATCGGTATGAATGTGGTCATCGTAGTTTTTGTCTGCCTGTTTTGTCTGGGGTGCGTCTGGGGTGGTGGCAAACTTCTGCAGCAGCCGGCGGTATCCGGGAGACCGGTTCCCGGTGGTTTTGCAGCCCGGTCGTCAGTCCAGAGGCAGTTTATGGCTGTCTGTCCGAGATGTGGCTGGTGGATCAGTTCAGGGCAGCGGTTTTGCGGGGGTTGTGGAATGACTGTAGGACTGGTCTGCTCACGCTGTGGTGCTATGGTCGCTCCCGGATTCAAATTTTGCACCAACTGTGGTGGTGAGGTGGCGCAACACCAATAGGGACCGATCGAAGGTGTATAACAGGTGCCTATTGCAATTTTGTGGCATGAAGGACTAAAAGAATATGATTTTGGCCCCGGGCACCCATTTCGCGGCGGGCGTTATGAGGTATTCCTGCGGTTCTTGCGGGAGCATCTACCAGAGGACGATAATTACCGTCTCAAAGGGGCGGATCCAGCTACAGAAGAAGACCTGTTGCTTATCTGTTCGAAGGACTATATCGAGTTCACTCGCGAGTATTTCAAGGCTGCTAATCTGGGACTGGCCTATCCCGGACCATTTTCTAGATACCATAGTGCTGACAATATGCCTGCAGGAACCCCAGGGAAGCTTGAAGAAGCCGCCCGGCTAGTAGTGGGGCAGGCAAAGCTGGCATGCGACCTTGTTCAGCGGGGAGATTTTACCAAGGTGGTCTCTATAGGTGGTGGCTTGCACCATGCAAAACCCAGTTATGGCGAAGGATTTTGCCTATATAACGATGTTGCCTTCTGTGGATGCTATTTGATTCAGAAATATGGCCTGGAAAGGATCGTTATTCTGGACACCGATGCGCACGCAGGGAATGGTACCATGGAATATTTTTACGAGGACCCCCGTGTCCTGTTCATTGACCTGCATCAAGATCCAAGGACGCTTTATCCTGGCACTGGCTTTATTCACCAGATTGGCAGTGGGGCAGGGAAAGGCTTCACGGTCAATGTCCCTTTACCTGTTGGTGCCGACTACGAATCGTACAGACTTGTTTTTGAGTCCATAGTAGAGCCGCTGGTTAAGGAATTCCGGCCTCAAGTAATCGTTCGCAATGGTGGCTCTGATCCTCACTTCAGTGACCAGTTAACCGAATTAGGACTGCCGGTCGCCGGTTTCAGTATGATAGGCGAGAAGGTGAGGGCAATGGCATCGGTTTGTGCCGGGAGAGTGATTGATCTGATTGCTTCTGGTTACAATGAAAGGGTATTGCCTTATGCCTGGCTAGCGCTGATAAGTGGACTTGCTGGATGGAAATTGAGCGTGGAGGAGCTTGAGCAAGTGCCCCGACGCTTCGCCACCGATGCTGTCCAGGCGCAGACTCAAAAAATCATAGACGAGGTCAAGGACAAATTGAAACCGTATTGGGCCTGTTTGCGTTAGGGCCTAAGGCGCGGACTAAGAGCAGGGTGCCTTAGAGAGGTGGTATATGACTGTCAAACTGTTGGCCCTCTATTTTGTTGTTGGTGGGATCATTGTAGCTACTGTGACCTATTTTGGTAGTCAAGGGAAGGGACTGCTTGCTGCATTTGTAGCTTTTTTCCCCAGCGTTAGCGTAGTGACGTTGGTGAGCATATACCTGGCTGGAGGAGCTGGCGCTGCAGTGTCCTACTTCCGTGGTATGCTGTTGCTTCTTCCAGCGTGGGCACTGTACGCCTTGGTCATGATGTTTATGTTACCTCGTTGGGGGCTGGTTACATCGTTACTTGTCGGCGTTTTTCTGTACATAATTGCATCTTGGATGACGATGAGACTGGCGGGATAACTCGAATTGGCGAAAGGAGAAGCAGAATGGAGTGGAAAAATTATGCTGAAGAAATTAGTGCTGTTTTGAAGCTGGCAGGCGGCCCGGTAGCCATCACCTATTCAATGGAACCACCGGCTGCAGCAGTCCCTGGGAGACACCGCGTGTGCGAGGCTTTTTTGAAGGCGCGGGACGGGGAAACCATTGACCTGACGGCAGAAAATTCATCTTGTAGAGGAGGCTCCTGGCATCTTGGGCTTACAGAAAGGCCGAAGGGCGAGGGCGATAAGGCATTAAAAGAGTTCTTGGTGAAGGGGGAAAAGCTATTTTGTTCAATAGCAGTCTTCCATAGGGCACAATATCTGTGCGCTGCACCACCGTTTGGACTTGCCGAGCATGTTGTTCTTTCTCCGCTGGAAAAAGCCGAATTCGAACCGGATGTCGTACTTTTTATCTGCAACCCTTTACAGGCGTGTCGACTGGTCACCTTGGACAACTATGCTACGGGGATGCCGCCCAAACTGGAAATGTGCGGCTCAACTTGCCATCAAGCTGTGGCCTATCCTGTGGTCACTGGTGAGATCAATGTTAGTCTTATGGACTATACCAGCAGACGGCTGGCGGGGTATAAGGCTGACGACCTGCTGGTGTCAATTCCTTACCACCGTTTCCTTGGCATAATGCGGAGCCTGGACAGATGCACTGCGGGGCGGGCCAAATTTGAAATGCCGGAATCCCTTCGCAAGCTTGGCGGGCGCGAGCCGTCTTCAGAGGTTTAGCATTCTGGTTCTGGTGAATGTTACCAGGCTACAGTAGCGATTGCAGATTTTGTTTCAGACCAGGCTTCGCTGGCGGTACTGGAGTGCTTCGGCAAGATGGCTAGTCCTTATAGTTTCTGCGGCTTCCAGGTCGGCGATGGTACGGGCAAGTTTGAGTACACGGTGGAAGGCACGGGCAGTAAGATGGAACTGTTTCATAGCTGCTCTCAACAGGCCATGCGCTTCGCTTTCCAGACGGCAGAATGCCTTGACCTCCACGGGTGTCATCTCGGCATTGCAGGTTAGCTTTGTGTCGTAAAATCTGTCCTGTTGAACTTGTCTGGCAGCTTCCACACGATGGCGGACATGGTCTGAGTCCTCGCAAGGGGTGTCATCGGTGAGCTTCTCATACTCCAGGCGGGGTACCTCAATGAAAATATCTATGCGGTCTAGAAGTGGGCCACTGATCCGCTTTTGATAGCGCAGGATCTCCGCTGGGGAGCATTTGCATTCCCTGACAGGGTCACCATAGTAGCCACAAGGGCACGGATTCATGGCGGCCACCAGCATGAAATTGGCAGGAAAGGTGATGCTTCCTTGGGCGCGGCTTATGGTAACGACTTTGTCCTCGAGCGGCTGGCGCAACGATTCTAAGGCGGTGTGGTTGAATTCGGGGAATTCATCAAGGAAAAGCACCCCTCGGTGGCTTAAGCTTATTTCTCCGGGACGGGGCCAGTGTCCACCGCCAACGAGTCCGGCGTGTGAGACAGTATAGTGTGGTGCACGGAAAGGGCGCCGAGTTATCAGTGGAGTATCTGGGGAAAGAAGCCCGCTCACGCTGTATATCTTGGTCACCTCGAGCGCTTCGGCAAATGTCATCGTGGGCATAATCGACGGCAGAGAACGTGCCAGCATAGTCTTTCCGCTTCCCGGAGGACCGGACATTAGCACGTTGTGCCCACCGGCAGCTGCTATCTCTAGGGCACGTTTGGCGTGCTCCTGTCCTTTTATGTGGCTTAGATCGATTGAAGTGTGTATCGTGTCTGTGTTTTGCCATGACCCGTCCGATTTGTACTCTGGAATTGCTGTCTCGCCACGGAGATGGCTGACCAATTGGGCTAGTGAGACGACCGGAAGGATTTTTATACCCTCTATAAGGGAAGCCTCCTTGGCATCATCAGTGGGCACAACAACTTGGCATAGCCCTTTGTCACGGGCCAGCGAGACCATTGGCAAGATGCCTTGAGTGTGCCGCAAGGCACCGTCTAAGGAAAGCTCACCGAGAAACATGATCTGTGAAACGTCGGCATTGATTTGTCCAGAACTAAGCAGTATACCAATGGCAATGGGTAGGTCATAGGCGGGGCCGGCTTTTTTAAGGTCGGCTGGAGCAAGGTTTATGGTGATCCTCCGCGCAGGAAAGTTGCATCCGGAGTTTCGGATAGCAGCACGAACCCTTTCTCTCGCCTCCTGTACGGCAGCGTCAGGTAGACCAACGATGACTGTTGCTGGTAGCCCGCTGGCTATGTCGACTTCGACTTCTACTGTTTGGGCGTCCAGCCCAACTATCGCTGCAGTTTTTACCCGGGCTAACAACCTTCTAAGACCCCTTTTCGGAACCGTTTTGCCTTATTGCTCCTCGCCTTGTCTACAGTTTATGTCCATTCTTCTATAGAGACCGTCTATCGCTTGTACACGCGTGCCAGTGCCTCTTTCAGGCCCGGGACTGTATGGTACCTCCTCATTTCGCTGGGTTTAATCCATCTCATCTCTGTATGTTCCCAATCGATTTTGACCTTTTCGGGGTCTTTAACATGGAAAAGAAAAGGATGCACAACCCACTTTCTGTTCAAGTTTCTGTCAATCACCTCGATCGGCTCCCCTTTGCGGACAAGTCTCACGTCATTTTTATAGAGTTCCGTCTCCTCCCTAATTTCGGTGTAGGCTTGGTCGATGTCATTCGTTTCTATGTAGCCACTGACCCCAGCCCAGCTTCGGCGATATGTGCCCACTTTGGCGCTTCGCCTGAGTAGCAGGATTTTACCCTTATGCTCCAGAAAGCAGGTAACTACATGTTTTTCTTCGAGAGAGGTTGTGGTCGCTTTTTTCAGACAGGTCTCTAGGTATTCCTTTAGCAACCCTAGTGCGGTCTCCGTGGCGTTCTGTTTGTTCTCCTCTCTGTCACCAAGGAAATGGTGTTCCCTGACCCAATCGGCATCGGCGGCTGAGAGTCCTATGTAAAAGAGCCCCACGGGCTTTCCCTCTGTGGCGCCTGTGGGTCCGGCGATACCCGTGTCCGATATGCAGATGTCCACCTTAAGAAGTTTCCTGCCACCTTTTGCCATCTCCAGGGCAGTTTCCGGGCTTACGGCACCCTTTTTTGCCAGAGTTTGCTTTTTTACGCCAACGATCCTGGATTTTATCTCGTTGCTGTAGGCAACGATAGAACCCTTATAGTAATCAGAGCTACCCGGCACATCGGTTATTTTGTCACCGATCCTCCCGCCGCTGGCTGATTCGACTGTGCCTATGGTGAGGAGCTTGCCGCACTTTTCGTAGTATTCCCTGATGAGTCGGGCAATCTCGCTTTGCAGTTCTGCCATGGCTACTACCTTTCTGTGAGATTTTAGCAAAATAGAGTCGAGAGGGCTAGGTAGAGAACTGGTATAATTATAGTCATGCCTAGCTCGGAAGATTCCATAATCTTCTTGGGTACCGCCGGTGCTCGGTTTGTGGTCACTAGGCAGTTACTGGCGTCGGGAGGTGCCTGGCTAAAATTTGGTGATGTGGAACTGCTTCTGGATCCGGGTCCCGGGTGTCTGGTATACAGCGCGAAGAAAAAACTGGATGCCACACACCTAAGGGCGATCATCCTGTCGCATAAGCATATCGACCACTCCGGTGACGTTAACATCATGCTTGAGGCGATGACCGAGGGCGGATTCAAGCGACGGGGGGTATTGTTTGCTCCTGCCGATGCCTTTGACAATGGTGCAGTTGTCTTCCCTTATGCGCTTGATTACCCCGAGAGGATTGAAGTGCTCAAAGAGGGCGGTCAATATTCGGTCGATGATGTTTTTTTTCGGACACCGGTCAGGCACCGGCACCCTGTAGAGACTTACGGTTTTGTCTTTCGTACCCCCAGACACACTGTGGCGTGGATTACCGATACCAAATACTTTGATGGACTTGTTGATTACTATCGTGGAGAACTGCTGGTGGTGAACGTGGTCATGCTCGAGCCCAGAAATGGTGTCGACCACCTTGCTATCCCTGAAGCCAAAAAGATAATACAGGAAGCAAAGCCCAAAGCTGCCATACTGACCCATTTCGGCATGTCTATCTGGCGGTCGAGACCGTGGGAGATTGCCCAGGCGCTGACTCAAGAGACCGGTATCAAAATAATTGCTGCGCGGGATGGGATGAAATTTGATCTGTCCGAATTATGACGCCTATCTTCGATCCTGGTACAGGAGGTGGTCTTTTGGCCTCTATGCAGTGAGTTCCTTAACGGTCTGGGGATATGGGTATGGCACGGTAGAGCAGAGCGAAAGACATATAGTAGCATCAAGGTTATTGCCAGGAGCAATATTGTGGGCATCGCTGAAAGTATTTCTCGGACTGGTGAAGTGCAGGGGGCTTTTCTGTTCGAAGGATACCTGTTATCGACCCACTTAAGGGTTGGGCTTGGGAATCCTGGAATGAAAAGTCTCCTGAGCGCTGCCCCTTGCTTTTTTCCACATGGCTATTGCTTGCCGGCCCTAGATTATAGGGTGTGCAGCGGCTTCTAGAGGAGCGTAAGAGTATGCCGGCATATTTTATTGGAACCAGCGGCTGGCATTATGAGCACTGGCGGGGCAATTTCTATCCTGACGGTCTTGCCAAAGCAAAGTGGCTGGAGTTCTATGCAAACCAGTTCAACACGGTAGAGCTCAACAACAGTTTTTACCGGTTGCCCTCTGAACAGGCTTTCACCACCTGGTACAGGTGTTCGCCTCCTGGATTTGTCTTTGCAGTAAAGGTCAGTCGTTTCATAACCCATATAAAAAGACTGAGAGAAGCCGATGAGCCACTGCAAAATTTCCTGGCTCGAGCCAATTTTCTACGGGAAAAATTAGGGCCGCTTCTATATCAGTTACCACCCGGCATGAAACGAAATCAATATGTTCTAGAGGCTTTCCTGCGAACTTTACCTCCTGGATACCAACATGTGTTTGAATTCCGCAACGAGTCATGGCTGAGCAGCGAGATTTTCGCTCTTTTAAAGCGATATAATGTTGCGCTGTGTATATTCGATATGCCTGGGTTTACTTGCCCGGTGGCGGTCACGGCAGATTTTGCCTATTTTCGTTTCCATGGTAGCACGGGGTTGTACTGGAGCTGTTACAGTGACGATGAGCTCCGCACATGGGCAGCCAAGATTGCTGAGGCTGGTAGGAACTTGGAAGCGGTGTATATCTTCTTTAACAACGATGCCGAAGCCTATGCGGTGCGCAATGCGCTCACCTTAGCTCGTCTTCTAGGTTTGTAAGATTAAGTTTGTTAGCAGACCGCTCGTAGTCTATGCGGTGCCGGTACACCAGAAATTCGGAAAACACAGCGGCGTAAGCCCGTTCAAATAGATGGGTGACACCGCTGCTAACGTTTCTCACCCTCACCCTGACCTTCTCCCGCCAGGGAGAAGGTAGGATATAGTCCTCCCGCCAGGGAGAGAATATGTCCTCCAGATAACCTGCTGGCGCTGGTCTCATATAGTCCTTCCGTCGAGGGAGAGGGTTACATATGCGGGGATGGAAGCCGGTCCTTGCGGTGCAGAAATTTAACACTGAGGTGTCACCAGTCTACTGGACGAGTACAGGCGGTTGATTTGAGAGCGGGAAAGATGGTACACTTTCAGGGTCAAATGTGGAGGACAGTGGCAGTTTAGAAGGTCGTACTGTTCACGACGGGAGCGAGAACTGAGCTATGAGGATAAAGCTAAGAACTGACCAACTCAACCTTTTAGCTAGACAGTTACGTTTTGAAGTAGTTCTGCAGCAACCCCGTGATGTGAGGGGTATGCTGGAACTGCTGGGAAAAGAGATGCCGTGGGACGACTCCGGGCTGAACAAGTTTGATAGCTCGCCCAGAAAACCGGCGCGGCTGACCTTTTCGGTGGAGGCGACCAGAGACGGCTTCATTTGTGATATTCATCCGGCTTTAGCCCAGTATATCCACACTCTTCTCTCTGTGGAAGAGCCAAAGGAGTCAGCTGCTCAGTAGCATCTCTTCTGTGGGGGACCGGCTCTTTCAAACGCGGTCGGTTTTGTTCTACTTGGTACGCTTGTTATAATGGAATGTGTGTCGTGGGCCGTTAGCTCAGTCGGCAGAGCACCTGACTTTTAATCAGGGTGTCGCAGGTTCGATTCCTGCACGGCCTACTGGATCTTGTGCGCTTCCCTGCTTAGCTCTCGGTATTGATCAGGCCAGGCTTCGGTTTTTTCCATTGCTTGGGCTTCTTGGTATTACTCGAGCATTTTCTCCAAGTCGTGGTGTGGATTCGCATGCTTTTCAAGAACAAGGATGTTTTTGCGCATAGCGTGTTCGTATACTACAATATGTATTGGGGTGCAGTAAGGTTCTAGGGAAATGATATTCGGTCGTGAATGACTGAAAGTACGGTTTGAATCTAGGTAAAAAGTACGATGTAAACATTACGCTGGTGTAGCAATACTGTGGTGGCAGGGGTGCTGACACGGGTTAATTTGAGTATCGGCATGGTGCTATCTTACAGAACTAGACCATAGTCATGAGTTCAAAGGGGGTCATTGTGCAGCAAGCAGGTATATCTACAGCAGTGAAAGCAGGAGTAGGTACAGGTATTAGCCAGGAGGTCCTACAGCAAGTACTTAAGGTGGTAGATGAAAACACTGGGAAGGCGGGAGCTATAATACGGGTATTGCAGCAAGCTCAAGGGCTCATAGGTTATTTGCCG
>FWPV01010237.1_pt1 | contig 15449 bp, 14 predicted proteins | sample 2228371 | NCBI WGS metagenome assembly FWPV01 (sample SAMEA103939776, study PRJEB20133) | metagenome | reverse complement strand
AAGTATTATTAAAAGTTTTAAGGAGTTTAAGAGTAAATATAAAATACTAAGTAATATAATTTTCTAGTATATTTTTATATTTGAATTTTAAAAAATTTTTTTGTTGAATATCAAATAAATATCAATTATTCAATAGATTTTTGTTGTAGTTCTTCTTTTAAAATCTTTTCTGTTATTTTTGGATTTGCTGCTCCTTTTGTTTTTCTCATTACTTGACCAATCAAAAATTTCAAAGCATTTTCTTTACCCTTTTTGAAATCTTCAACTGGTTTCGGATTTTCTGCAATCACTTCTTTAATAATCATTTTGAGTTCTTTGGGATCAGAACTTTGAGAAAGCTTGAGTTCATCAATTATATGAGAAGGGTCTTTTCCTGTTTTTATCATTTCTTCCAAAACCTTTTGAGCAGCTGAAGAATTTATCTTTCCTTCATAAACAATTTTAATTAATTCCGCAAAATTTTCAGCCGTAACTGCTAATTCTTCAATATTTTTACCTTTTTCAAAAAGATGTTTTTGTAATTCAGTGATAATATAGTTAGCTGCTAAGCGATTGAGTTTTTTTTGATCGTTTTCATCAAAATTATGACCACTTTCTTTCATCCAATTTTGCAATTCACTGGAAACATTTTCAAAATAATCTGCCAATTCTTCTGCCCTAACAAGAATTTGAGCGTTTTCAAGAAGCAACCCCATTTGATTAACAAAACGATGAGCTTTTTCCAAAGGAAGCTCTGGAATTCCTTGGGCAATATTTTTTATGTATTGAGAAGAAAATCTTAATGGCAAAAGATCAGGATCAGGAAAATAACGATAATCATGAGATTCTTCTTTAAATCTTTGTGAAAAAGTAGCTCCTTTACTCTCGTCCCAACCTCTGGTTTCTTGAATTATTTGTTCACCTTTTTCCAAAAGTTCACTTTGACGTTTAATTTCATAGGCTATTCCTCGTTCCACTGCCTTAAAAGAATTTAGATTTTTAAGTTCTACTTTTGTTCCCGATAAAGGATCTTGTCCTTCCAGATAAAGAGAAATATTAGCTTCACAACGCATTTGGCCCTTTTCCATATCAGCTGGCGATATTTTTAAATAACGAAAGAGTAATCGTAATTGTTCACAAAAAATTTTGGCTTCTTGCGCTGAATTAATACAAGGCTCTGTTACTAATTCCATCAAAGGAACTCCAGCACGATTAAAATCAACCAGAGTTTCGTCCGTTCCCTTAAGATGCAAAAGTTTTCCAGTATCTTCTTCAAGATGAATACGGGTGATGTTAATCTTTTTCGTTTTAATTTTACCTTGTTTATCTTTTATCTCAATTTCCAAAAAACCATTCTGACAAAGAGGTTGATCATATTGAGAGATTTGATAACCTTTAGGAAGATCTGGGTAGAAATAGTTTTTTCGGTCAAATTTTGATTTTTGAGCAATCTGACAATTTAGAGCCAATCCTGCTTTTATCACAAATTCAATTGCTTTTTGGTTGGGTACTGGCAAGCTTCCTGGCTGACCAGTGCAAACTGGACAAATATTTTTATTAGCTATTTTTTCCATTCCCATGCCGTTAACACATTCACAAAACATTTTGCTTTTTGTGGAAAGCTCAACATGAATTTCCATTCCAATAGTTGGTAAAAATTTTTTCATCTTTCTATAATATTTCTATAATATTTAAATTAAAATTATTTCTCATTCTTCAAAATATTAAAATCGTCAAAAATTAATCTAACAATTTTGATTTTGATCTATCTCTTCAATTTGATTTTCAATTTCATTTAATAATTTCTTGGCTTGCTCAATTTTTTGATTCACTTTTTTGTAAATCAGAATGCTTTCAGAAAAACTTTTCTGACCTTCTTCTAGCTCCCTAACTGCTTCTTGAATTTCAACATAAATCTTTTCAAAATCAAGTTTTTGTGTCATTTTATTGGTTTCGTTAAATTTTTATTTTCAAAAATATCCTATCATTTTTTGATTTATTTAAGCAAATGCTCTTTGTAATTAAGAACCTTCATCTCTAGTTTTCCATCATATAATATTGCTCTTATTCTATCACCTCTTTCTACTTGTTTAAAGCTGGTTACTCTTTTTACTTTCTGATTGCCTTTTTCCAAAAAAGCATATCCTTGTTTTAGCATTTCTTTTGGATTGGAAAATTTAATGTTTTTTTTCAAATATTCTAATTCTGTTTTTTTGGCCTTTAAGTTATTTTTTAATTCTTGTTTGAAATAGAAAATTTTATTCTCTGCTTCTCTTATCTCTTGTCTGATTTTTTCCACAAGATTTCTTTGGCAATATCTTCTCAATTCTTCAATTTTTGAAAAATAGTTTTCCAATTGATATTTAATCAAAAGAAGTGCTCTTTCTAAAAGATAATCTAATTCTTCTTTAATTTCTCTTTTATCCGGAACGGCCAACTGAGCAGCTTTTGTGGGAGTCTTAGCTCTTCTATCAGCAACAAAATCGGATAAAGTCCAATGATCCTCGTGACCGATAGCACTAATAGTTGGAATTCGTGAAGCTGCTATTTCTCGAACAACTTCTTCGCTGTCAAAAGCTTGTAGGTTTTCAGTGCTCCCTCCTCCTCTGGCAATAATCAAAGTATCCACCAATAACTTTTGATTAAAATAACGAATTGCCCTGATAATTTCACTTTTTGCTAGAAGCCCTTGAACTCGCGATGGAAAAAAAACGATTTTAACCATTGGCCAACGTTCTTTTAATTCAGAAACCACATCAAAATAGGCGCTTGAATCTTTTCCAGCAATAAGACCCACTTTTTTAGGAAAACGTGGCAATGGCTTTTTTCTTTCTTCTAAAAAAAGTCCTTCTTTTTGTAGTTTTTCTTTTAGCTCATGATAAGCTTTTAAAAGAGCGCCTTCTCCCACAATACTGATTTCTCTGGCATCTATGACAAAGTTTCCATTTTTCTGTAAAACTGGAAAACCAAAAATCTTGATTTTTGTTCCATTTTCTATTGAAGGAAGAAAAGGAATTCGCCAAAACCCTAAAAAACACTTTGCTACTGATTGATCATCTTTTATATCAAAATAGATAAAATTCCGACCAAATATTCTTTTAAAATTACTCACTTCTCCCACAACCAAAACCGGCTCAACGGAAATCAGCTTATTAACATAATAATTATATTGAGAAACAGTTAATTCATGCTTCTCTTCTTCCCATAATTCAATCTGCTTTTTCATTTATATAATTGAATCAAAAAAAATCAATTCTAAATTCAAACAATTAGAGGCTGAAGATAAAAAGATCCAAACCTTCTTTAATGTCATATTTTCCAACTTTCACTTCTTCATCAATTTTTGCCGCTAGATAAAAAAGTTCTTTTAACTCTTTTTTAGAAAAAAAATTTATTTGTTGTAAAGTTTTTCTAGCCACAAAAGGATGCATTTTTAGTTTTAAGCTAATTTGTCTTTCAGTGGTAAAACCTTTCTCAAATAATTGCTTAACCTTAATCAAATTTCTTAGTTGATAAAAAATCATCACTAATAAATAAAATTCATTTACTTTCTTTTCCCAAAAATTTTGAATAATTAAAATTGCTTTTGCTTTATCCCGTTTGGCAACTGCACTTAAAAAATCAAAAATTTCAAATTCACTGTTGGCAGTGGTAAATTTTTCAATATCTTGCTGCTCTATCACTCCTTCTTCCTTAAAGCAAACAAGTTTTTCAAGAAGTTGATCTAAAAACCAAAGATTATTGCCCCAATTTTCTGCCAAAAAATAAGCTGTCTTATTACTAACACTCACTTTTCCATCACTTTTTTTATTAATTTGTTTTCTAACAAAATTAACTGCTTCTTTTTGAGAAAATTGATTAAATTCTTCTTTTTTTTGGCAATTTTTCCTAAAAAATTCCACCAAAATATTCTTCTCTCTTTTTGATTTTTTTTCTTGAGTTGTTTTTTGATCTTTAAAACTATTTTTTTTGTCTTTTTTTCTTGTTACATAGCTTCCCACTATCCAAAGATTTTTTTCTTTGTCAGCTTTCTGTTTTTTTATTGTATTCTTGATTTTCTCTTGAGTATTTTTGGAACAAAGGTTGATATTTTTTAAAATCACTATTTTCTTTTCAGAAAAAAGTCCTCCACTTTGATTCAAAATTCTTTCCCAATCAATTTCCTCTTCCTCACTCAAATCAAAACTAAAAAGAGGGGCTCCTGCTTCCTCTTTTAAAAAGCCCTCTTTTATCTCTTCCAATCTTTTTTTAATAAGAAAGTCTTCTTCCCCAAAAAGAAGTACCAACATAAATCAAACTGACAAAAATTATTTTTTGAAAATTCATTAAGGTTTTTTCTGTTACTTAAGACATTTTTCAAATTTTCTCTTGCTCTTGATTAAATCCAATCAATTCTTTTGATTTTTTTGTTGCTATTTTTCTATTCTTCTTCAGTTAATTCCTCTGTTGTTTTCCACTTTAATTTTTGACCCGGTTCCAAAATTTCCACCCAAATCTGACCCGGAACAAATCTTATTTCTTCTCCTTTATCATCTAAAAACATCAGCTTTGAATCAATTTTGGATTTATCCTTCTTCCAGCTGCCCCGATATTCTTGACCATTTATATAATAGAAAGCATCACCAGAATCAAATTGATCATACCAAGGATCTCCTAATTGAACATTGTTATATTGACCTTCAATTTGCTCCGAACTGGCAATCATTACTACTATATTTTTGGGAGCATTTTGTTTTTTATTATTACGATCTATATCCTTTTCATTTGCCCAGTAACGAAGATAACTATTGGTTTCCCTGTCATAGAAATAGTCAACGTCATAGCCTTTAGCAAATCCAATCTTTAATTTCCCTTTTTCAGGCCTTTTTTCCAGAGAAAATTCTTCCTGATGAAGATAGCCAGAAAAACTAGTAACCATTCTGTAGCCCAACTCTTGTGCACAGGAGAAAATCTTAGAACCACTAGAATATCCCGAATCAACTCCTCTTAGCATTCCACTTTTTCTAAAACAAGGATTTTCCGAGCAAGCATAAGCTGAAACACCTGCATCACCATTGCAATTGATATTTTCAATCTCTTTGCGTTCCAAAATTCCTTTAGCCAAACCAATTGAATCATTATTAGAATGAGATTCTGATCTTCCCCAGGAAACAAAAATTGCATCCAAACCTTTGGCCAAATGAATAAAATCATGTCGAGCACTTCTCATGGAACCTAACTCCTCGGGAAGCTCACAAACATAAACTCCCATCAAACGAGTAATTCCCGCTGTAATCACTGGCATTTCAATCACCATATCAGCCTGCGAAAAACCAGCCGCTGGACGAGCAGTTACATCAGCCGCCTGCATCACTGCAATAGGACGTCGGTTCCAATTTTCACAAGCAATTCCAGAAATTGGGCTTACTTCTCCTTGATCAAAAATTTTTTCTTCTTCTTTTGTATTGGTGTTGTCTACTTCAATTAAAGCTCCCTTTCTGGCATTTTCGTCTTTCTTCAAAAACCAATTAACTGAAGCTCCTAAAAAAATAGCCAGTATCACCAAAACAAAAATGGCCATTTTTTTGTTTTTGGAATGAGCTTTATTTTGATGAAATCTTTCATTCATTTTTATTTTTATTATTTTTTATCTTTGACAACTGGGGCACCAAAAAGCGCTCCGTTGATTAATTTTTTTTCTCAAAATAATTCCCTGGCAATTTTTTCTTTGACAAGGTTGTTTTTCTCTATTATATACTTTTAAAAGTTTTTGAAAACTACCCGGCGCGCCGCTAGTGTCTCGGTAGTCACTATCAGAAGTCCCTCTTTTTTTTATAGCCTTTTTAAGAATTTTTTTAATTGACTTTAAAAGATTTTTCTTCTCTGATTGATTTAGACTTTCTGACTTACGAAATGGTGATAACTTGGCATCAAAAAGAATTTCAGAAACATAGATGTTACCAATTCCAACAATCAAAGATTGGTCCATGAGAATGTTTCTTATAATAACCTTTTTTCTTTTAGCAAAAATATCATCTAACTTCTTCAAGTTAAATTCTTCTGATAAAGGCTCTACGCCGAGATTTTGAAGTTCTTTATCCTTTTTCAAATCATTCTTTTTTATTAATCTTATTTTTCCAAATTTTCTCAAATCAGAAAAATCCAGATTAAGTTTAGACTGACCTTTTTTAAGTTTCCAAGTGTGACGAATGTATTGATTAACTCTTTCTTTGAAAAAAACTTGCTCTTTAACAGAAGGATAAATAGGTTTTACTAAAAGATGTCCCGTCATTTTAAGATGGACTATCATTATTTCTTGAGAAGAAAGAAAAAAAAGAATATTTTTCCCCTTTCTTTTTATTTCTTTCACTCTTTGGCCTATTATCCTTTTTTTGAAAATTTCTACTGGAAGTTTGATTGATTTGGGCCAATTAGTCTCAAAATCAACTATGGAAAAACTCTTTATTTTTTTATTAAGATCAAAAACAATTGTCTCTACTTCAGGAAGTTCTGGCATTGATAAAAATTAAAAATTAAATAGATTTCTTAATAATTTTAGCCAAATTTTTAAATAAAATAAATAGCTGATGAAATAGGTCGAATTGAAGATTTGCCATCTAAAATAAAATCTTCTATTGTTATCTTGCCTTTTTCTATATTTCTCTTTTGAGATTTTAAAAAAGAAATAAAAAGAGCAAGTTCTACTAAATCACCTTCTGTTGTTTCTATCTGTTGAGAAATCTTCTCTGTTAGTTTAATAATTTGCTTTGGACTTAAACACTTCTTAATTCTTTTTTTAAAAAGGTGCTTCCCGAAAGAAACACCAAAACAATTATCTAGAACATCTAGATCAACATCAAATAAACCTCCCCCATTACCTTAGATAAATATGATCTAAAACTACTTTTTCTGTTTTTTTATCTTTTCGTTTTTCCAGTTATCTTCCAGCCAAAGCTGTTTAATTCTCATCATTCTTTCAAATTTTTTCTTTTTTTAAAAGAGTAAAACCATGACTCCTTACTTAAACTAATTTGAAAGATACTTGAATCATCTAAAATTTTCAAAAAATGAAAAACCAACTAGAATAAGAAATTCAAATCCACATCTTGAATTTGATAAATCAGAATTAGCATCAAAAATAATGATAGCAATTTTCTTTATTTTTCTTTTGAAAGAAACACTCCTTAATCAGATCAAAATGATCTCCGCCAAAAGCCAAAAAGATACTGGTTTTAATAATATTAATATTCTTGAAAAATCTTTTTTTCATATTTAAAGAAGCTACAGAAAGTTTAATTAAATTAAGGAATAATTCGAATATTTCTTAAATCCACTAATCAACTTTTTTTACTTTTAAAGTAATTTCTTCTTAAAATACTTTTCACAATCAGTCCCAAATTTATCTTTGTTGAACTTTCATTCCACTATCAAATGGAGCAGTAAAAAGTCTTTGAAAAAATTTTCTATTTTTTTCTTAAGTAATTTTCTCAAGTTTTTCTTGTTTTCAGAAAATGATTTGTTTTGAAATAATTCTTTTTAACTCCTTTTATAAACTCTTCACAGCGATAGTTTTTATAAGCTCCTTCGTTTAGAGAACAAAGTAAATGAAAAAGTTCACTCACTAAAGAAGATTTCCTTTAATTATTTTTTGACTCTTTAAACATTATTATTAAGTCTCTTGTTAAAATTGAATAAGTTTAATATAAAATATTTTTATCAAACTTTATCAAATTTTGTTATTAAAACAAATCAGGTTAATTTTTTGAAGAATAATTTCAATAAAATTAAAAATCAAAATAAAACACGAAAAGAGCTATCAAAAAAACTTTACTTAAAATTTTCCTAACTAAAATATCAAGGGCAAAATCTAAATTTGCCCTTGATAATTAATAAATAAGTTTAATCTCAAAAATTTCTCTCTTTTTTAACTTTTTTATCAATTTTCTGTTAATTTTCTATGGTACCTCAATCCACTGATAAAATTTCTCAACTTTTACTGTTTCTGATTTGGTACATTGATAATTATCGCTGTCTCTTACTGTCAAACTAATGTTATAATTACCCGTTGAATTGAAAATAACCACTGGTTTAGAAGAACTTGAAGAAGAAGGATTTCCTCCAGAGAAAATCCAAAACCTCCAACTGACTGTTGCACCTCCAAATAATTTAGAATCATCGCTAAAAGTGGTGGACAGATCGCTTTTTATCGGATCATAGCTAAAATCAATTTCTGGATACTTGTGTTTTGGAGTAGAAAACGACGATCCACTTACCCAACCTGAATCAAGACCATCATTGCTCCAAACCTTTACTCTCCAATAATAAGTATTATTATAGGCTAACTCATTTAAAGCAGGAGTTTCTTTAACTCTAATAACTTCTGTATTTACGCTTCCTGATGGAAGATTAACATTTTTTGATATATCAACTTCTGGAGAAGAAAAATTACTATTGTTATCTATTTGGAGCTGATATTTTGATTCATTTTTTCCAGTTGGATGAGAATATGTCCACCTAAAAGACTCTTGAGGTAAGCTACAATAATCGCCAGAAGTTCTGCTCAAACTTTGCACTTGAGGTTTACATTGAGGAAGAGTTGTAAATGAATCACTAGCCCAACTTGTCCAAGAACCATAATTGTCCCAAGTTCCCACTCGCCAAGAATACAAGGAAGAAAAATTAAGATTTGAAACAACATAAGATCTTGCTGTTCCTGCTAATGTAGTATCAACAATTCTATTCCCTAAATCATCAAAAACCTGTAAATCAATTTGAGTAGGAGTGCTTAAACCCATAATGCTCCAATTTAAAGTGGGATTTGCAGTAGAAGAATCATAACATCTTACTGGCGGCTGAGTTACTGATTCAGTACATATTTGAATGCTGCTTCCAGGATTCGATATTTTGATATCAGGACCGGCTAAAACCACCCCCACAAAAAGTATCATCAAAACAAAAAATATTCCTACAAAAGATCCCCAAAAAATTTTATTTCTTTTTGTTTTATTTTTGATTTTCATTTTTTTAAACTTTAAAAAATATTAAAATTATTATTTTGTTTTATTCTATCACAAAAAAGAAAAAAAATAAAAATATTTCTTAACAAAATTTTTTTAAAAAAACAATTATTGAAAAAAATATTTGCTTTTAAAACAAGTTCAAATAAATTTAAAAAGTCAACAAAAAATCATTTCAACGAAAAGCTACGCATCCTCCTAAGCATTCTCCTTTTAAAAAAAACTCACACTTAAAACAATCAGTTAAAGGCAAATTGGAAAAAGAATTAAAAATTTCAATTTCTTTTTTGAAAATTTTATTTGAATTTTGAGGAAAAGATCCCTTAAATTCATTTAGTTGCTTGAAAATAAACAATTTGGAACAAAGTTGAATTGTTTTTCCGTCGGGATTAACTAAAGGCAATTTTCCCAAAGTGCACTTAGAATAATAATCACAATTTTGCTTTAGAAATTTCAATTCTTTTGGAGAAAAAATACAAGGTGGAACCGGATTAGTTATTTTTATCTTAAAACCTAAATCAAAAGAGTTTCTAGCCATTTTAAAAATTTCCTCACCTACTTCTCGTTTGATCTCATAAGGAACAATTGGAACAAGATGAATTTCCTTAACAATACTTTTAAATTTTTCTGCCAATTTAATAATTTTTCTAAAATTATCTCTTTCTCTAAATTGATGATTATAGCGAAAGATAACACTAAAATATTTTTTTTGATAAAAATCAAGTGTCTTTAAAAATTGATCCTTTCTGTTTCCAAAATAGCCCGAAACATTCAAATAAACCTTATCAGGAGCAACTTTTAAATTTCTAAAGCCATTGGTAAAAATAATTGTTTTTAATTTTATCAATCTACAAAAAAGAATTGCTTCTTCAATATTTTTCCACAAAGTTGGTTCTCCTCCAATTATTCCCACTGATTTTATGCCATTTTTCTTGCCAAGCTTAATTATTTTAAAAAAATCAAATAAAGACATGTCTTTTGTAAAAATTTTCTCATATTTTTTGGTATAACAATAAAAACAATTCCCATTACAACGATAAGTAACAGCAATTAAAATTGAATCAATGTTTTCCAAACTAATCTTATTCTTTTTATTTTTTATCATAATTTTCTTAAATGTTATCCACAGAAGAACAAATTATTGTGTGTATTCTCAAAAACAAAACTAATTATTTGTTGGTTTTAATTTTTAAAAATTAATTTCAAAATTTCACTTAAAACAGATCCCTTGAAAAAAATTGTCAATAAAACTCCTAAAAACATCCAAAAAACAAAAGGAAAGGTAGTGTAAATTTTGATTTTATTTATTTTATTTTCAACCAACCAATTTTTAAGCAAAAGAGTCTGTTCACAATTCAATCCTTCCAGATAAGTTTTTTTAAATTTTGACTTTAACATTTGATTTTCTCTAATTTTCTCCATTAATTCTTTTTCAATAAACATCCCTTTTCTTAGATCCTTTGAATTTATTGTTTTTACCCCTTTCTTGTTAAGATAAATATTTACTGCTCGATTAAAAAAACTAAAGATGAACATAAAGACTGCAAATGTTAAAAACATTTTCCCAGCAAAAAAAAGAGTTTCTTTCGAATTCAACCAAATTGAACTTTTAGAATAAGAAAATAGAAAAATTAAAAAAATGATCAAAACAACTAAGGGTTTTGAAATTAAATTAAAAAATTTTTTTTGGAAGATTACCAGACAAATAATAAAAATAGCTTGAACATAGGAAACATCTATTAAAAAATATTTCCTGAAAAAACCATTGGGAGCTAATTGAATAGCCATAAAAATAAGTAACATAATTAGCATATTTTTCAAAAAAGAAATCTTTTTAAAAAAAGATTTTCTATTGAATGTTTTTTTTCTCTCTTTTTCTTTTTCATTAACTTGTTTCTTAAAAAATAAATTTGTCAAAAATGATTTTTTCCTATTAAGCAATTTTTTTAACAATTTTTTTGAATAGAATAAAGCTCCACCCAAAGAGAAAAAGATAAAAATTGGGAAAAATATATTCACCAACAAAGCTAGAGATGGAAAAATAAAAAGATAGGATCTTTGGTAATATTTTAGGGGAAGTAAAAGAGAAAAAATGAAAAAAAGCTTGGCGTCTCCTGCTGCCCAAATTCTTTTTTTCCACATAATAAACCCTACTCCAAAAGATAAAAAAGCATTAATTAATTGTTTTAGTAAATAAGAAGAAGATATAGTTAATTGAATTTTTTGATCTTTTCTTCCAAACAGTTGCTTAAAAAAGAATTGACTCACTTCTTTGGAAAAAAAGCTAAAAACCAACAAAAATAAAAGTATTCCTACTCCCCAAAAAAAACCTAATTTAATCCACTTATTTCTAACTAAACAAAATCTAATATCTTCATAACAAGTCACTGTTCCGATAAAAAAAAGTACTGGCAAGAAAAAAAAATCCAAAATATCAAAACTAACATTTAAAAAATTCATAATCTTTTAAGATATTTTATTCTGCTGTCTTTTTTTATAATAAATTAAACTTTAGCAACTTCTGCTATAGGAATAAAAAAATTATTACTTTTTTTGATTTTGATATCTTTAGTTTTTATTGGATTTATTTCGCTTTGATAGTTTTCTATGTTTTCAAAATAATATCGCGGCAAACCCAAGCAAAGCTCTTTCACCAGGCATTTTTGACATTTATCAATGAAAATCACCTCTTCAGCTGGTAAAGTTTTGGAAACGAAAGGCCAAAATTCCCAAGAAAGAGTGCAAAGAGGAAAATGATAAAGTAAAATTTTACCACTCTTTTTAAAAAAAGGAAGACTTTTCATTAATTGCTTTTTCATTTCTTCATCGTTGTAACGTAATCTTAAAAAATCAATGTTTTTCTGGGCGTGTCCTTCAATTTCCATAAAAATAACTGCCACCTCGTTTATTTGAGAAAAATTAGAAATTATGAACTTTAAAGTTTCAAAAATATGTTTTTTGGTTAAATTAGAAACAACAAATCTCAAAGAAACTCTTTGAAAAGAATTTCTGAGTTTCAAAACATTTTTTAGCCCTGTTATCATCTGCTCAAAACTACCCGGCGTGCGAGTAACTGAATCATGAACCTTAGAATTAGGTCCACAAATTGAAAAAATCAATTCTATTTTTTTATCAATGGAAAGCACTTCTTGAGCAAACTCATTATAAAAAAAAGTTCTTCCATTTGTAAGCAGTTTTATTTGCGACCAAGGAAATTCTTTTTTTAGTATTCCCAAAAAAGAAAAAAAATGAGGATGAATAGTTGGTTCTCCACCGGATAAATAAATTTCATCAACTTTTTCTCTCTTTTGTTTTAATTCTTCTTTTCTAAATTGAATTATTTTTTTAAGTGATTCAAGGGAAAAATTGTCGGTTAGCCAATTTCCAGAAAAGGGATTGGTGCACATTAAACAACAATTATTGCACTTATTAAAAACAGAAATACTAATAACAGCCATAAAATAATTAATTAAATTTTTAATGCTTTTTTATTGGAATTAATTCTTGGTATCCATATTCTTTAACATATTTTTTCCAAATTCCTTCACAAATCTTATTCAAGGAACAATCTTTACATTGAGGACCTTTTGTTCGTGAAACTTCTGGTCGTGATTTTTCAACATTTGGATTCGTAAAGTCAGGACCTATATGCTCAGAATTAAACATCTTAGCTTCTTGAATTTCACTAATCTGATTAAGATAATCTTGAAAATAGCAAAGAGGAACATAACGAATATGCCAATGAGGAAGATTTTTTCTTTTACCGATTTCCAAACATTCTCGAATAAATGGCGCCGCTTCAGAAATTTTAGGAACTAATTTTCTAAAATTTATTTTTGCTCCTCCTTGATTAGGATCAACAAAAATAAATTCAGAATTTTTTATACCCAAATCAGCAATAAATTCACCGATTTTTTTTAAATTTCTATAATTATTCTTGGTTATTGTTGTATTAGAACCAATATTATTAAACCCTAGCTTCTTAACATTTTCTATTCCTTTTACCATTTGTTCAAAACTTCCCGGAACTCGAGTAAGCTTATCGTGAATTTCAGCTTTATGACCATGAATAGAAAAAACTAAATTAGTTATTCCTGCTTTTATAAATTTTTTGGCATATTCAAAATAGGCAAACATCCGACCATTTGTTGTTACATGGATTGTTTCAAAACCAACTTTTTGAGAAAAACGAAGTATTTCCAAAAAATCTTCTTTAATTGTTGTTTCTCCACCAATAAATTCCAGATAATTTCTTTTTCTTGATTTTGCTAAAAGAATTTCCTTTTTGATTTGGAAAGTAGAACGAAAAGATTGTCGATTCTTTTCCTGGTAAACACAAAAAACACAATTATTATTGCATTTGTAACCTAAAATAATTACGGTCTTTTTTATTTTTTTCACAATTCTCTTATTTTTTAATCTTTAAAAACTTTAATTAATTATTTTCATGCATTTTTTACTTCACTTTTTTTTCTAATCATTAAATATCATTTTTATCTAGAATTATTATCAACGTATTTCTTTTACAATTATTTATTTTTACCTTAATTTAACAAAATTAACACATAAAATCTACTTAATTTCATAAAATAACCTCAATCAATCACTACTCAAAATTGGCACAAATTCATTCCAACCAAAAATTTCTGGATATTCTTTCCAAGGACCTTCACAAATATGAAAAAAAATACATTTCTCACATTTTTTTCTCTTAATTTTTCCTTTTGTTTTTCGATAAAGATCATAATCTTCAATATTATAGTCAATATCAAAAACTTTTGCTCTAGGAATAAAAAGTTCTGAAATATATTCTTCATAACCTCTCAACAAACAAGGAGTAATAGCTTCAACCATAACTAATACTCCAGCTTTTATCCCTATTTCCAGACTTTCTTTTACAAAAGGTGCTACTTCTTTTTTCATTGGAGTTATCCATTTCCTATTTTCAAAAGCTTCCCCTCCTAAGTGAATAAAAGCTAATTGGAATTGATCTACGCCCAAATTTACCAAAAGCCGAGCTAATTTGGGAAGATGTTTGTAGTTTTTGGAAGTAATTACTGTATTAGTAATAACTCTTTGACCAAGTTTTTTTAGATTAATTATTCCTTGAACAGTTTGAGAAAAGCTTCCTCTTGATCTAGTTAGAAAATCATGGGTTTTTTCATTATGACCATGTAAAGAAGGTCCAAAACAAGTTGCCCCTGCTTGAATAGTTTTTTTGCAAAAATCAAGATAAAAAAAGGTTCGACCATTTGTTTGGATTTGAATTTCTTGATAACCTATTTTTTTAGCAAAACTAACTAATTCCAAGAAATTTGGATGCAAAGTTGGTTCTCCTCCAGTAAAAACAACCTCTCGATAATTATCCAAAAAAGAATCTTCTATATTTTTTTTTAACAAAGAAACTTCTTTTGCAGAAATTCTTTTTCTTTTTCTTCCTTGAACACAAAAAAAGCAACGATTATTACAAGCAAAACCAATTTTAATATCAACTCGTTTGAGAGATTTACTTTTGTTTGAACAAATTAGTTCTTCAATTTCAATTTTTTTTGACACCATCTATTAAATCATTAATTATTTCTTTAGTTCCATCTAAATCACCTAGAAAAAAGTTTTCCATAAAAAGAGATGTTTTTAAATTATTGTTTTTTTTGTCAAATCGAGTGATTGTAACCAAAAACAAATCTCCTTCTTTGATTTGACTCATTGTTTTTTTCATTTCTTGATAGTTTTTTGCCATTCTATTTGAAGTTAAAAATTAAATATTTAATGGATTATATCTTCTTAATATTCTCAATTTTACTTTAATTTCATTAATTCAATTTTATTGATTCAATAATTTAATTTTAATTTATATTTAAATAAAACCATACAAATTTTTATTAATTATTTTTTAAAATAATAAAACCTAATCTAGGTTTTTCATCATAACAAAAATTAATTTTAAATTAATTATTATTAATAATTTATTTTTTATTTTTTATTTTAAAAACAAATCTTATTCATTGTGTCAAATTCAATAATCATATTAACCTACATTTTAATCTTATTAATTTTATTCTCTATCTTATTTCAAAACTTATATTTCAAAACAACTATTTTAAGTCTATCAAAAATTTATCAAGCACAATCATGACAATAAGCAGAGTGAGCAGAGTGAGCAGAGTGAGCAGAGTGAGCAGAGTGAGCAGAGTGAGCAGAGTGAGCATAATGAGCAGAGTGAGCAGAGTGAGCAGAGTGAGCAGAGTGAGCAGAGTGAGCAGAGTGAGCAGTATGAAAATTAAAATGACTGGAATGATTGGTATGGCTTCCATGGCTTCCATGGCTTCCATGAGCAGAGTGAGCAGAGTGAGCAGAGTGACTGGTATGGCTTCCATGAGCAGAGTGAGAAGTATGGGCATAATGAGCAGAGTGAGAAGTATGGGCATAATGAGCAGAGTGAGCAGAGTGAGCAGAGTGGCTACCATGACTACC
>FWPV01010233.1_pt1 | contig 15451 bp, 17 predicted proteins | sample 2228371 | NCBI WGS metagenome assembly FWPV01 (sample SAMEA103939776, study PRJEB20133) | metagenome | reverse complement strand
AACACATAGCAAAACCGCTTCTAGCGGTTCAAGCGCAGCGTTTCAAACCTCCACCTTTGGTGGAGGTCATGACTTTTTGGGCTGCGCCGGTGGATCGGCTGTCCTGCCATGGAGCCGTCCCGCTTGTAGCAGCGCCGCGTTCATTGCGTGCCGCAGTCCTGGGCGCGCCGCATCAGAAATGCCCTTTCGCTCTCATTGCCGCTGAGTTCCGCCGCGCGCTCAAACGCGACCCGCGCCTCCGCCCGACGCCCGGCCCGCAGCAGGAAGTCGCCGCGGGCGGCCGCCATCGGTGCGTAACCTTTAAGCGCCGGCTCGTCCTTCAGCGCCTCCAGCAGCGCCAGCCCCATTTCCGGCCCAAAGGCCATGGCATGGGCGACGGCCCGGTTGAGCGCCACTACGGGGGAGGGCAGGGCTGTGAGCAGCCGGTCGTAGAGCCCGGCGATTTCTCCCCAGTCGGTATCCTCGAAGCGCCGGGCGCGGGCATGGCAGGCCGTCAGCGCCGCCTGCAGCGCATAAGGCCCGTTCTCGCCGCCGAGTTCGTGCGCGCGCTCCAGCGCCGCAAGGCCCCGGCGGATCAGCAAGCGATCCCAGCGCGCACGGTCCTGCGTCTCCAGCGTCAGCGGCACGCCGTCCGGACCATGGCGCGCCGACAGCCGTGACGCCTGGATTTCCATCAGCGCCAGCAGACCCAGCACCTCCGGCTCATCGGGCGCCAGACCGGCGAGGATGCGGCCAAGGCGCATCGCCTCGGCGCAGAGTTGCGGCCGCATCGCATCCTCGCCCCTGCTTGCCGCATAGCCCTCGTTGAAGATCAGGTAAATCACCTCCAGCACGGAGGCCAGCCGCGCTGCGCGCTCCGTGCCGCGCGGCACCTCATAGGCGATACCAGCATTGGCGATCGACCTCTTCGCCCGCACGATGCGCTGCGCGATCGTCGTCTCGCTGGTCAGGAAGGCGCGCGCGATCTCGTCCGTCGTGAGACCGCCGATCAGTTTCAGCGTCAGCGCTGCGCGGGCGTTGGCCGAGAGCAGCGGATGGCAGGCGGTGAAGATCAGGCTGAGGCGCTCGTCGCCGATATCGTCATCCATGGCGGCCTCGATATCCTCGAACGCCGTGTCGTGTCGGTCGGGGTCGTGTTCGAGGACGGCCGCCTTCCGCGCGATCATTGTCTTCCGTCGAAGGCCGTCGATCGCCCGCCGTTTCGCCGTCGCCATCAGCCAGCCGGCGGGATTGCCCGGCACGCCGGAGACGGGCCAGGCCGAAAGGGCGGCGATCAGCGCCTCCTGCGCCAGCTCTTCCGCGAGCCCGACATCGCCCACCATGCGGGCAAGGCCGGCGATCAGCCGCGCCCGTTCCATGCGAAAGACGGTCTCGACCGTCCGGTGTGCCTCCGCTGTCGTCATGTGCGGGAGTATGGCGGCGCTGGAAGCGGCGTCAACCGCATCGGGGATAAGGCCCTCCTGCATCAACGCCGCCCGCGCTCCCGGGCCGTCACACGGCCGGTGGACCGCTCTCTGCAGCGGCCGGGTCCATCCACAGGATCTCCCAGACATTGCCGTCCGGGTCCTCGGCGGACCTGCTGTACAGGAAGCCGAGATCCTGGGCCGGATTGGGATCGCCCGCGCCGCCCGCCGCAACCGCGGCGGCGATGGCCGCATCGACATCCTCGCGCGTCTCGACACTCAGCGCCAGCAGCGCCTGGCTCTGTGCCCTTGCATCGCCGATCGGCCGGGCCGTGAACTGGCTGTAGCGGTCATGGGTCAGGAGCATGACGCCGATCGTGTCGGAAAACATCACGCAGGTCGCCTGCTCGTCCGAGAACAGGCCGTTCACCGTGCCCCCGAGCGCCCGGTAGAAGGCGCCCGAGCCCTCAAGGTCGCGAACGGGCAAGTTGACGAAGATCATCCGTGTCATCGGGGCGTCCTCCGTCTCAAGCCGGTGTGCCGTCGCGCGCGGCGAGCCGCTCGCCGGCGCGGTCATGGCTTGCCTGGCCCTCGGGCGAGGCGATCTCGGCAAAATCCGCCATCTCGTAGAAGGGGCGGATCTCGATCTCGCTCGGTCCGGGCATGGGATTGGGGCAACGCTTCACCCATTCCACCGCCTCGTCCATGTCTTTCACCTCCCAGATCCAGTAGCCCGCGACCAGTTCGCGGGTCTCGGCGAAGGGGCCGTCGATGACGCGGCGGCTGTCGCCGTCAAACGCCACCCGCTTGCCAAGCTTCGACGGTTTCAGCCCGTCTCCGGACAGCATGATCCCGGCATTCGCCAGTTCCTCGTTGAATTTGCCCATCGCCTCGAAAAGCTCGGTCGAGGGCATGATGCCCTCTTCGCTGTCCTGCGTCGCCTTCACCAGAACCATCACGCGCATTGTCGTTCTCCTCTCTTGATGGGGCGCCAAAGCCGAGCCTTCTCCCATGACGAACGGCCATCGTCGGATTCGACACGCGGCCCGACTTTTTTGCAAATGGGGCAAAATGGCGAAACGGCAAGCGGTCCGGCCCCCTCGGGTGAAGAGGTCGTTTGATTTGCCTCCGCTGCATGTTAGTCGAGAAAGGTCCGAGCCCTTGAGGATGCCCATGACCGTCGAGACCGCGTCTCCATCCTTCGTGACCCCCGCCCGTCGGCTGATCGAAGGCGATGCCGAGGGGGCGCTGCTGTTTTCAGACACGGCCCTCAGTTTCTGGGGCGGCGTCGATCCCGAAACCGGTCTTGTCATCGACCAGGCGCATCCTCTGCACTGCCGATCGCTTGAGGGCGTGATCCTCGCCATCCCTGGCGGACGCGGGTCCTGCACCGGCAGTGCCGTACTGATGCAACTCATCCTCAACGGCAAGGCACCGGCCGGCATGGTCTTCTCGCAGGCCGAGGAGATCCTGACGCTTGGCGTGATGGTGGCCGAGGAAATGTACGGCCGCTCCCTGCCGATCGCCGTCATTTCGCCCGCAGCCTTTGCAGAACTCAAGGACCAGACGCGCATCCGGATCGAGGGCGACGCGGTCTTTGCGCCCGGCGCGAGCAGACCGACCGACCGGCGGGTGGCGGAGCGGCCGGACCCGTCGATCGCTCTTGACGACCAGGACCGCCGGCTGCTGTCCGACCAGGTGCCGCAGGCGACGCGCACGGCCATGCGGATCGTCGTGCGCATGGCGGAACTGCTCGGCGCGAAGCGTCTGATCGACGTCAGCCAGGTCCATGTCGACGGCTGCATCTATACCGGCCCCGCCAGTCTCGACTTTGCCGAAAAGCTCGCGGATTGGGGCGGCAAGGTCGTGGTGCCGACCTCGCTCAACGCCATTTCCGCCGATCAGGCCCGCTGGCGCGAACAGGGCACCGATCCGGACCTTTCACTGGCGGCCAGCGCGCTGGCCGATGCCTATGTCCGCATGGGCGCCCGGCCGACCTTCACCTGCGCGCCCTATCAGCTGGAAGGCGCACCCGGCGCAGGCGAGGCCATCGCCTGGGCCGAGTCCAATGCCGTCGTCTATGCCAACAGCGTGCTCGGCGCCCGCACGATGAAATATCCGGATTTCCTCGACATCTGCATCGCGCTCACCGGCCGTGCGCCCGAGGCGGGTTGTCACCTCGATGGCAACCGCAAAGCTGCACTGGTCGTTGCGGTCGACCCCATGGACGACGCGGACGACAGTTTTTGGCCGCTGCTCGGTTACCGGATCGGAGCCTTGGCACCGAATATCATTCCCGTCATCACTGGCCTGGAAGGATCCCGCCCGACCGCCGACGATCTGAAAGCCTTCGGCGCCGCCTTTGCGACGACCTCGGCCGCACCGATGTTCCACATTGTCGGCGTCACCCCGGAGGCGCCCTCGCTGGAGGCGGCAAGCGGCGGGGTGGAGAGACCGTGTGTCCGCGTGACCCGGGCCGATCTCGCCGCCGACTGGCGTCATTTCAACCCGACACTCGGCGAGCCGGTCCAGCTCGTCGCGCTTGGCAATCCGCATTTCTCTGCCGATGAATGTCGTGCGCTTGCCCGTCTGCTGGTCGGGCGACGCAAGCGGGAAGGGGTCGCCGCCACCGTGACGCTCAGCCGCGCCACCCATGCCCGCATCACCACCGACGGCACGGCGGAGCGCCTAGAGGCCTTCGGCGTCAGCTTCGTCCGCGACGCCTGCTGGTGCACGGTGCTCTCGCCGATCGTTCCGCCGCGGGCGCAGACCATTCTCACCAATTCCGGCAAATATGCCCATTACGGGCCCGGCCTCAGCGGCAAGGCCGTTCGCTTCGCAAGCCTTGCCGACTGCGCCGAGGCCGCCGTTACCGGCCGCGCACCCGCCGCCCCGCCGGCCTGGCTGATCTGAGGGGCACGCCGCGATCGGCGGCCGGACGCTCGGTTTACCGGCGCACGGTGATTGGTATCCTTGTGGATGAGCAACCGCACTCTCCGCGCCGGCTTTGGATCTCCCTCTTCTCCCCATCGGGGAGAGGTGCCGAGCGCATGCGAGGCGATGAGGGGGGCGAAGCCATTCTGCTCGGCGCCAAGGGCCCCCTCATCCGGCGCTACGCGCCACCTTCTCCCCGCTGGGGAGAAGGTGGCCCGCTCGTCCTTGCAGCACGGACCAGCGAGACCAAGGCAATAGCGGCAATGCCCGTCTGTCATGGCTGCGCGTTGCAGCTCAGATAGGATGGTTCTTCGCCGGCGATGGCGTCGCAGAGCCGGATCGGGAGGAGCTGGGCGAGGCGCGGTTTCCAGGTCTCGATGTCGTAGTCCGGACGGTCGGCCACGGGGCGCAGTCTGTCGGATGGATGCGCCGCCTTTGTTGTGGCACGCGGCCTCGATCGGGTCGACTTTGATCGGTACAGACGCGACGCCACGGCTGAAAGCCCGCCACACCGCCGGCGCCTGTCAGTCCCCTGTGCTGGCCACCGGCGCGCGCACGGTTCTGTTGCCCGGCTTGTTGGCCCGCTTCCAGACCATGAGTTTTGGCCGGATCAGCCGGTAGGCCAGAAGGACGGTCACCACGGCGATGTAGAAGGCCGGCTCGGCCGTCACCGTCTTCAGCGACAGCGCGTAATGCAGCACCGCGACGGCGGCGATCGCATAGACTAGCTTGTGCAGGCGGTTCCAGCTCGGTCCCAGCCGGCGGATCGACCAGCGATTGGAGGTCGCGGCGAGCGGGATCAGCATCAGCAGCCCCGCCATGCCGAGCATGATATACGGCCGTTTCAGCAGGTCGCCGGCAATCGACGAGAGAATCATGCCGCGGTCGAGCGTGAGATAGACGGCGAAATGGGCAAGGACGTAATAGAAGGCCAGAAGTCCGAGCGCGCGTCTGTAGCTAATTAGGTTACAACCTAAGAGATCCCTGAGGGGCGTGACAGCCAGGCCGAGGCAGAGGAAGCGCAGCGCCCACAGGCCCAGCAGGTGCTCGAAGGCGCGCACCGGATCGGCGCCGAGCCCGCCGAACACGCCGAGATAAAAGGCATAAAGCCCCGGCATCAGCCCGATCATGTAAAGCGCCCAGATCGAGGCCGGTTTGTATCGGGCGGGCAGGGCAGGGATCGCCATTTTCAGTCTCCGGTATCAGTGCGGCGCGCCCTCGGCGCCCGGTGCCAGAAGGGGCAGGACGCCGGCGTCACCCCTTCTCCCCGGCGGGGAGAAGGTGGCGCGTAGCGCAGGATGAGGGGGCGAAGCACGTGCAGGGCGCTCGTCAGTAGAACTTCGTCAGATCCATTCCGGTGTAAAGGCTTGCGACCTCTTCGGCATAACCGTTGAAGGGCAGGGTATCCATGCGGGCGCCGCCGAACAGGCCCGGCGATTCCCCTATGCGCCGTTCCGTCGCCTGGCTCCACCGCGGATGGTCGACCGCCGGATTGACGTTGGCGTAGAAGCCGTACTCGCTCGGCTGCATGACGTTCCAGCTCGCCGGCGGCTCGTTCTCCGTCAGCGTGATGCGCACGATCGACTTGATGCCCTTGAAGCCGTATTTCCACGGCACGACGAGCCTCAACGGCGCGCCGTTCTGGTTCGGCAGGGTCTCGCCGTAAAGGCCGGTGGCGAGAATGGTCAGCGGATGGCGGGCCTCGTCGAGGCGAAGGCCCTCGACATAGGGCCAGCGCATCGGCTGAAACAGCCCGCGCTGCCCGGGCATCTCGTCGGGGCGCACGACGGTCTCGAAGGCGACATACTTCGCCGAGCCGAGCGGTTCGACGCGGTCAAGAAGGGCGGCGAGCGGAAAACCGACCCAGGGGATCACCATCGACCAGGCCTCGACGCAGCGCATCCGGTAGACGCGCTCCTCCATGGGGTAGTCCTTCATGATCGTCTCGATATCGACGATCTGGGGCTTGGCCACCAGTCCGCCGATCTCGACGGTCCACGGTCGGGTCGAGAATGCGCCCGAATTGCTGATCGGGTCGCTCTTGTCCGTACCGAACTCGTAGAAATTGTTGTAGCTGGTGACGTCTTCCTTCGACGTCGGCTTTTCGGTGAGCACATAGCCGCTCGGCTTGGCGGCAATGGCGGCGGCCAGCGCCCCCGGCGCAGAGGCGAGCGCCATACCGGCGGCTGCCGCGCCGATCAGGCTGCGGCGATTGATGTAGAGCGATTGCGGCGTGATCTCGCTCGCGGCGATCTTTGGCGGACGGTATGCGGACATGGGGCAACTCTTTCGCGGTTGAGGCGGCTCATCCTTCTATACGTAACAAATTCCCCCGGAGTTTCATGGTCACGAAAAGAAAAGCGCGACCACATTTTCGTGTAGCCGGCACGGAAGCCTTTTCAGTCGCACCAACTCCGGCGCGAGCCCGTCCACGGTCGGGCCAAGCCTTTTGCAATCAGCCTGTCACCGATCGACTGGTTGTTTCGCATCACTGCTCGCAGTTTGCGCCCGTAGACATCCGTGTCGTTCTGGCCATAGGTCGCAAGCTCGAACCGCCCGCATTCAGTTCCGACAGAAGCGCCCGCTTGGCAGCCTCGCCTTTTGCTTTTTCCGATGCGCATCGCGACGGGTTGAGTTCGGGCGTATCGATGTCGGCAATCCGGATCCTCGCGCCGTTCATCCAGAAGGTGTCGCCGTCGACGACGCAGTTCAGTCGGGTGCCGCTGCCGCAGAGGGAGAAGGCCGTAGATGCGTCTTCGCTGGCAGAGGGCCTGACGACAGAACCTGCCTGTGTACGCGTGGCGGTGTTGGCAAGGAGCGGGGTGGCCGCGTCCGCGCTTGATGAGAAGCCGCCGGGCTGGTCGAGGAGACGGGGCAGGGCGACCCCACCGAGGATCGCCGCGACGAGAGACAGCGCCAGCCAGGACACAGGCCCCCTGCGTTTTCCGGCGGGCCGGTCGCGGCCAGGTTCAGGCTTACGGCGCGCCTGTCCTGCGGCCTTTTGGGCAGACCCGCCTCGCGTTCCGAAGCGGCTCACGGGCCTTTGCTTGCGCCGGGATTGGAAGTCGATGGCCTTTCCGGATGGATCTTGCAATGCCATGTCCGCCTCCCGTTTGATCACGGAAGGCTAGGCAAGAGAGCTTTCTATCGGCTTTCACAAAACGTTAAAATACCGTGAGTACGCGCGCGTCCCCTGTCATGCGTACCGTTTTGCGCTATGCTGATAGTGACAGAAAAGCCTCCGCATCCTATCACGGAGGCACAATCCGGAGCGAAATTGCGTGCGGCCGTCAGAAATTGGCGCCCCGGAAAGCCCGGCAAGAAACAAGACAAGACCCGAGGTAACACCGATGCCAGCCTATCGTTCGAGAACCACGACCCACGGCCGCAACATGGCGGGTGCGCGCGGCCTTTGGCGCGCCACCGGCATGAAGGACAGCGATTTCGGCAAGCCGATCATTGCGGTGGTCAACTCGTTCACCCAGTTCGTCCCCGGCCATGTCCACCTGAAGGACCTCGGCCAGCTGGTTGCCCGCGAGATCGAGGCCGCCGGCGGCGTCGCCAAGGAGTTCAACACCATCGCCGTCGACGACGGCATCGCCATGGGCCATGACGGCATGCTGTATTCGCTGCCGAGCCGCGAACTGATCGCGGATTCGGTCGAATACATGGTCAACGCCCATTGCGCCGACGCCATGGTCTGCATTTCCAACTGCGACAAGATCACCCCCGGCATGCTGATGGCCGCACTGCGCCTCAATATCCCTGTCGTGTTCGTATCCGGCGGTCCGATGGAGGCCGGCAAGGTCGTTCTCAACGGCAAGAAGCATGCGCTCGATCTCGTCGATGCCATGGTTGCCGCCGCTGACGATTCCGTGTCCGACGAGGACGTCCAGGCGATCGAGCGCTCGGCCTGTCCGACCTGCGGCTCCTGCTCGGGCATGTTCACCGCCAATTCGATGAACTGCCTGACCGAAGCGCTCGGCCTCTCGCTGCCCGGCAATGGCTCGACGCTCGCCACCCATGGCGACCGCAAGCGCCTGTTCGTCGAGGCCGGTCACCTGATCGTCGATCTCGCCCGCCGCTGGTACGAGCAGGAGGACGCCACCGTCCTGCCGCGCACCATCGCCTCCAAGGCCGCCTTCGAAAACGCCATGGCCCTCGATATCGCGATGGGCGGCTCGACCAATACGGTTCTGCATATCCTCGCCGCCGCCCACGAGGCGGAGGTCGATTTCACCATGGACGACATCGACCGGATGTCCCGCAAGGTGCCGTGCCTCTCCAAGGTCGCGCCGGCCAAGAACGACGTGCACATGGAGGACGTCCATCGTGCCGGTGGCATCATGCGCATCCTCGGCGAGCTCGAACGCGGCGGCCTGATCAATCGCGACTGCCCGACGGTGCATGCCGCAACGCTTGGCGATGCGATCGACCGCTGGGACATCACCCGCACCAATTCCGAAACGGTGCGCGAATTCTTCAAGGCCGCTCCCGGCGGCATCCCGACCCAGGTCGCCTTCTCGCAGAATGCCCGCTGGGAAGAGCTCGATACCGATGGCGAAACGGGCATCATCCGCTCGGTCGAGCATCCCTTCTCCAAGGATGGTGGTCTGGCTGTTCTCAAGGGCAATATCGCGCTCGACGGCTGCATCGTGAAGACGGCCGGCGTCGATGAGTCGATCCTGAAGTTCTCCGGTCCGGCCAAGGTCTATGAAAGCCAGGATGCGGCCGTGAAGGCGATCCTGTCCAACGAGGTCGTCGCCGGCGACGTCGTCGTCATCCGCTATGAAGGCCCGAAGGGCGGCCCCGGCATGCAGGAAATGCTCTATCCGACGAGCTATCTGAAGTCGAAGGGCCTCGGCAAGGCCTGTGCTCTGATCACCGACGGCCGCTTCTCCGGCGGCACGTCCGGCCTGTCGATCGGCCACGCCTCGCCGGAAGCGGCCAATGGCGGCACGATCGGCCTGGTGCGCGACGGCGACACCATCGAGATCGACATCCCGAACCGCACGATCAATCTGGCCGTTGCCGAGGACGAGCTTGCCCGTCGCCGCGCTGAACAGGACGCCTTCGGCTGGAAGCCGGCGACGCCGCGCAAGCGCAATGTGACGACCGCGCTCAAGGCCTATGCCGCCTTCGCCAGCTCCGCCGACCGCGGCGCAGTGCGTATCCTGCCGGAGTAAGGCGGGCCGGATTTCGTCACTCAGTCTTTGAACGCATCGGTGGGTGAAACCACCGGTGCGTTATGCTATTGTAAGCTATCGCCATAAGGTCGAAGGAAGAGGCCGTGTCTCAGCTTCACAGAATTACGGTAGATCCGGAACAGTGCGGCGGACGGCCCACCTTGCGCAACCTGCGTATTCGCGTGAGGGACATCCTCGATCTTCTCGCGGCTGGCGCCGACCGCGATGAAATTCTCCAAGACTACCCGATGCTCGAGGCCGAGGACATCGCTGCCGCTCTGGAATTTGCTGCGCGTCAGAGTGATCATCCAGTGCTCCGCGTAGCATGATGCGTTTCCTGGTCGATGCACAGCTGCCGCCGGCTCTTGCGCGTTGGCTGACGGAGCGAGGGCACGAGGCTTATCACGTCATGGACTGCGACCTCCAGTCCGCTTCGGATCGATCGATCTGGGACTACAGTCTTCAAACCAGATCGATCATCGTCACCAAGGATGAGGACTTCGCCCAGCGCAAGGCCCTCACGGCGCGTGGGCCAACCGTGGTGTGGATTCGGCTTCCTAATGCGCGCCGCCGTGATCTGCTTGTCTGGTTCGAGATTGCGTTGCCTGCAATCATGGACGCCCTTGAGCGTGGCGAGACGCTGATAGAGGTCATTTGATCTTCGCAGTTCTTGTTATCTGCTGTGGCACACGAACCTCTGGTCGGAGTCGCTTATCAACGAAAACCCGAGTGTTGGGCAGAAAAAGGTAATTAGCGGACGAACTAATTACCTTTTTTGGGGTTAGGCTTCACTTCGGCCGCTCGATCTCTGCATAGACATGGGTGAGCGCATTCAGCCGTTCGGCATAGGCAGCCCGCAGGCAGGTGAGGTCGGCGCCGCAGGCCTGGCGCTTGGAAAGCCACTCGACCTGCGCATCCTGCACGACACCCTGGTTGCCCATGGGCAAGAGTCCGGTGATCAGCTCGAGGGTCGTGACCATTTTCACATCCATGTCGTTGATGTCACGGTTGGCGCAGATCGCGGTCTCGTCGGCGGCAAGTCCCGGCTTGTCGCAGTCGAAGCTGGCCGCAACCGCCGGTGCCGGAAGACCCGCCGGGGCAAAGACGCTGGCGACGAGGAGGGCGGCGGAGGCGAAGGTGAACTTGAGGGCGGGGCGGTAGAACGGGACGGTCGGCATGGCGGTCTCCTTGCGGGAATTCGTGCCCCTGCCAACGCCTCGGCCTTGGAAAAGTTCAATTCGCGATTACCTTGGAGGACGCGCCGAACGGCGCCGCCGCCGCGCTTTTCTTTTCCGCGGCGGGCGCCTAATGATCCATTGGAAACAGTGTGGAGAATAGCATGCAGGGCATCGTTCGTGGTTTGGCTGTCTCGGCGCTCGCGCTTGTCGTGGCGCTGCCGGCCCAGGTCTGGGCGCAGGAACTGCGCGTTCCGCAGTCGGCAACCGAAATGCAGATGTCGTTTGCGCCGCTGGTCAAGGAGACCCATGGCGCCGTGGTCAACGTCTATGCCGAGCGGCTTGTCCAGCGCCGGGTCTCGCCCTTTGCCGGCGACCCTTTCTTCGAACAGTTCTTCGGCCAGCGCATGCCGAACCGCACGGAAAAGCAGTCCTCGCTCGGCTCCGGCGTCATCGTCGGCGCCAATGGCATGGTGGTGACCAACAACCACGTGATCGATGGGGCCGACGACATTCGCGTCGCCTTGTCCGATGGTCGCGAGTTTCCGGTGAAGGTGGTGCTGAAAGACGAGCGGATCGATCTGGCGGTGCTGAAGATCGACGCAAAGGAAGCACTCCCGGCGCTGGCAATTGCCGATAGTGACAAGGTCGAGGTCGGGGATCTGGTACTTGCGATCGGCAACCCCTTCGGTGTCGGCCAGACGGTGACCAGCGGCATCGTCTCGGCGCTCGCCCGCAACCGCGTGACCGAGGGGGATTTCGGCTTCTTCATCCAGACTGACGCTTCGATCAATCCGGGCAATTCCGGCGGCGCGCTGATGAACATGAAGGGCGAACTGCTCGGCATCAATACCGCGATCTTCTCCAAGGGGGGCGGCTCCAATGGAATCGGTTTTGCCATTCCGTCCAATCTGGTCAAGGTGTTCCTCGCCGCTGCCGAGCGTGGCGACGCAAGCTTCGAGCGGCCCTATGTCGGCGCAAGCTTCGAGCCGGTCACTTCTGACGTCGCAGAGGCCCTCGGTCTCGACAAGGTGCGCGGTGCCCTGGTCGTTCGCGTGGCGGAAGACGGGCCGGCGGCCAAGGCGGGGCTGAAGCCCGGGCAGGTCGTCGTCGCCATCGACGGCATTCCGGTCGAGCATCCGGACGCGCTCGGTTATCGCCTGACGACGGCCGGTCTCGGCAAGACGGTCAAGCTGTCGGTGCGCGAGAACGGCCGCGAATCCGAGATTGCCATGGCGCTCGCCGCCGCGCCCGAAACCACGCCGCGCGACGAGCGGTTGATCGAGGGCGGCAGTCCCTTTGCCGGGGCCCGGATCGCCAACCTGTCGCCGAAGCTCGCCTATGAGCTGCGCATGCCGACCGAGGTGACCGGTGTCGTCATCACCGAGATCGTGCCCGGCTCGCCGGCTGCGCGTCTCGGCTTTGCCCCGCATGACATCCTGATCTCGGTCAACGGCGTCAACATCGCCTCGACCAAGGTGATGGAGGATCTTCTGGCCGAATCCCCGAGCTTCTGGCGCGTCGAGGTCGAGCGCGATGGTCAGCGGATCCGGCAGATCTTCCGATGAGCGATCTCTTTGCCCCGCATATGCCGAAGGATGTCGAGGCGCGCCGGCCGCTGGCCGATCGGCTGCGGCCGAAGACACTGGCCGAAGTCACAGGCCAGGAGCACCTGACCGGCGAGGACGGGGTTCTTGCCCGCATGATCGCTTCCGGCTCGCTTGGCTCGATGATCTTCTGGGGCCCGCCCGGCACCGGAAAGACGACCGTCGCCCGGCTGCTGTCGGGCGAGGCGGGCCTCGCCTTCGAACAGATCTCGGCGATCTTCTCCGGCGTTGCGGACTTGAAGAAGGTCTTCGAAGCCGCCCGCATGCGCCGCATGGAAGGGCGCCAGACGCTGCTCTTCGTCGACGAGATCCATCGCTTCAACCGAGCCCAGCAGGACAGTTTTCTTCCCGTCATGGAAGACGGAACCGTGATCCTCGTCGGGGCGACGACGGAGAATCCATCCTTCGAGCTCAATGCCGCTCTTCTGTCCCGCGCCCGGGTGCTGACCTTCAAGCCGCATGACGAACACAGCATCGAGACGCTTTTGAAACGCGCCGAGGCGGGGGAGGGCAAGCCGCTGCCGCTCGATGCCGATGCCCGTGCCAGCCTCATCCGCATGGCCGACGGCGATGGCCGCGCTTCCCTGACGCTCGCCGAAGAGGTCTGGCGGGCGGCACGGCCGGGTGAGGTCTTCGATCCGGAGGGGCTCGCCCGCATCGTCCAGCGCCGCGCCCCCGTCTACGACAAGGGCCAGGACGGCCACTACAATCTGATTTCGGCCCTGCACAAGGCCGTGCGCGGCTCCGACCCGGATGCGGCGCTCTACTATCTTTGCCGCATGTTCGATGCCGGCGAGGATCCGCTCTATCTCGGACGGCGGCTGGTGCGCATGGCGGTCGAGGACATCGGGCTTGCCGATCCGCAGGCGCTCGTCATCTGCAATGCCGCCAAGGATGCCTATGATTATCTGGGCTCGCCGGAGGGGGAGCTGGCGCTTGCCCAGGCCTGCGTCTATCTCGCGACCGCGCCGAAATCGAATGGCGTCTATACCGCTTACAAGGCGGCGATGCGCGCGGCCAAGGAGAATGGCTCGCTGCTGCCGCCCAAGCACATCCTGAACGCCCCGACGAAGCTGATGAAGGGCGAGGGCTACGGCGAAGGCTATCGCTACGACCACGACGAGCCTGACGCCTTTTCCGGCCAGAACTATTTCCCCGAGAAGATGGGGCGGCGCATCTTCTACGATCCGCCCGAACGGGGTTTCGAACGGGAGATCCGCAAGCGGCTCGACTGGTGGGCGAAGCTCAGGCGGGAACGCGGCGGCTGAGGCCGGCTCAGGAGGCCTTGGCTGCGACCGGTGCGGCGGCCGGGGCTGCGATCATCTTGACCGCGGAATCGGCCAGGCCGTGATGGCCTTCCATGTCGACGATCAGGTGCCAGTGTCCGCTTTCCGGAATGCTGATGCGGACCGGCGATTTCTTGGCAACGCCGCCGAGATATTTAAAGTCGAGCGCTTCCTTGAACCGCTGGAAGTTCCCCGGCGTCATCAGCCGCACATTGTTGACCGCCGAGAGCGTCACTTCGATGATGGCGCCGGCGCGCTGTTCCTTGAGGTCGTAATGGGTAAAGCGGAAGGTCGGCTTGGCCATCCTGCTCCTCGTCTGTCTCTCTGAGAATGGGTGGGGAAGATCATAGCCGTCCGCGGTTAAGGAAGCGTATGCCGGTGCGCTGCCGCCAAAGGACCCGGCTGCCCCGCCCTGGAACAAACCCGCAATCCCGGCGTTAGACTGGCAACCGAACAACCTGGGAGCAGTCTGATGAAGACCGACACCTATCTGACCTTTTTCGTGTCCATGATGGTCAATGCCGTGCTGTTCGGCACCGGCGCCATCACGGTTCTGTCGATCCCGGCGCTTGCCGAGCAGGCCAAGTATCTGCTGCCGCTGGTCGTCGTGATCTCCTTTGCCGCGGCCCCGTTCATTGCCCGCCTGATCGCACCGCGCATGCGGCTGCGTTACTGGCGCCGTCGCGCCGAATTGCGGGCCTGATCCCTCCCCCTGACACGGGGTTTGCCGCCACCAACGAAAAATATCCCTCCCGCTTGCCTGACCCCGGTCCCCTCCGCCGGGGTTTTCTTTTCTGATCCGCGGGCGTGATGCTGTTGCGCGGTCATCGGCGCGGCCGGCCGCAGCCGAGCGGATGTGCGGGCGCCGGTCGGTCTTATTTTTGCGTGCAAGCTTCAGAAGCGTTTCTTCAGGAAGAACTGGCCGTGGGCACCACCGCCGCCTTCGAGCTCGCCGAACACCCGGTAACCGAGCTTTTCATAGAAGGGCCGGGCCTGGAATTCGTAAGTGTCGAGCCAGATGCCGACATAGCCGCGTGCGCGGGCGATCTTTTCCGCCTCGGCCATCAGCCGGGTGCCAATGCCCTGGCCGCGATAGGCCTCTGGCACGACCAGATAGCGGATGAAGGCCCAGCCGAAGCTTTCCTCGCCGTAAAGCCCGCCCTCGACCGCACGGGTCTCCGGATGGCGCACCAGAACGGCGAAGTCGGGACGGTCGCTTTTGCCGGTCCGGGCGGTATTGTAGGCTCTGAGCGCCAGATAGACGGCATGACGGTCCTCGTCGGCCGGCCGGTCCGGCACCGCCTCGATGATCGGTGACTGCATGGCGAGTTCCTTCCCTGTTCCTTGGTCGGGCCATGCCTAAGGCGGCGAATCGACCCGAGCATTCTTTGCCGCCTTGATGGCCGGCCATTGCGCCCTTGTCCACCGCCGCCGGATCGCACCGGGCCAGACGGGAGGCTGGCTGCGGCGGCCTCCGAGGCTGGCGGGCAATCTCCCCCCCCCCTTGAGGGGGAGATGTCGGCGTAGCCGACAGAGGGGGGTGACCACGAACGCAACGGGTCGGCAATCGGAGATAGGGGTTGTGCTCCATTCCGCGTCGTACCAGGTCGCCCCCCTCTGTCCTGCCGGACATCTCCCCCTCAAGGGGGGAGATCGACCCGCGGCCGGCCCCTTGCCCAGCCGAAAACGCCGGCCGGGCTTTCGCCTTCCGGTTCCGCTGTCATTTCATTTGCCCAGGTTGAACCTGAGCGGACGGGGCGCCTCCGGCTGCCGCGTAAATAAGAAAACAAATGACACCCGAAGGCGCCCCGTTCGGCGATTTTTATCCGCGACTTCGATCTCTCTGCGGCGCCGGCCCTT
>FWPV01010230.1_pt1 | contig 15452 bp, 13 predicted proteins | sample 2228371 | NCBI WGS metagenome assembly FWPV01 (sample SAMEA103939776, study PRJEB20133) | metagenome | reverse complement strand
CTTTCTTTGTTCACTCCACCGGCCGGAGGAACCGACCCCGGCTCGGCCTGGCCCAGTGTGTGGCCTACTGCCCTATCGACTCCAGATCACCCAGCAGCACCTGCTCGTAGGTCTTGACCGGCACCCAGGTCCACACGTCGCCGACCTTCTGCACCTCCAGCATGAAGAAATCACGCTTGGCGATGTAAGCAGTCTTGAAGGGCACGATGGTGAACTTACCGGCAGGGGAATCCATGCTCAGCTTCGACATGGCCTCGATGACTTTGGCAGGAGTGGTGTCACCACCGGTGGCTTTGAGCGCCTCCAGGTACATCATCACCCCCTGCCAAGCACCGTAGGCCTGAGGGGTCGGCTTCTGTCCCGGATAGAGCTTCTCAAAGGCGGCGATGAACTCCTTGTTAAGCGGATTGTCCAGGGTGTAAGCATAGTAGTCACAAGCCACCATGCCCGCTCCCATGTCGCCCAGCTCGGCCAACTGCTCGTCGCTGAAATTGTTGGACATCGGCGCTGCCAGCGGTGCCTTCAGCCCGTAGTCGTTGTACTGCTTCACAAAGGGCACCGCCCCATTACCGAACACCCAGAACACGGTCACATCCGCGGGCTTCATAGCGGTGAGGTAACCGCTGAAGTCCACCGTGTCGAGAGGCACATAGTTCTCGCTGAAGACCTGGCCGCCGCCTTCCTCCACGAAGGCCTTCTTGAAGCCCTCAGTCAGAGCGTAGGCCGGAGTATCGTCGTAGTTGATGACGTTGGCCGTCTTGTAGCCCCGCTCGGCCAGGTACTTGCCGAAGTAGTACCCGTGAGCATCGAAGAACCCCGTGTGGATGAAGGCCAGTCCGTTTGCGGTCTCCAGGTTCTCGGTCGGCTGGCCCACGATGGAGATCTGGGGGATGCCGGACGACTTGGCCAGGTAGTCAGTCACCGCCTTGGCGGAAGGCGAGAAGATGGGGCCAATCATCACGTTGATCTTGTCGCTTTCTACCATCTTGCGAGCCTTGTCGACCGCCACCACCGGGTCAGAGCCGTTGTCCTCGGCCACGTAGACGAGGGGCCGCCCCTGGAACTCGTTGTTCATCATGGCCAGAGCGGTCTTGATACCGCGGTCGGCCAGCTCACAGTCATAGGCCATGAAACCGGTGAAGCCCTCGTTATAGCCTATCTTGATGGGCTCCCCTGCCGCCCCTCCGCTGGTAGTAGTTTCGCCGCTGGTGGTTTGGGTCGTGGTAGGCCCGGCCGTGGTCACCGTGGTAGCTCCCGTCGTGGTGGTCTCGGCCTCGCCGCCGCAGGCAGCCACTGTCACAGACATCCCCAGCACGAGGACGAGGACCAGTACGAAGACCAGTTTCTTGTTCATACGTCCCCCCTTCTTCTACTTGCTGTCGCCTTTCCCGGACTAGGTGGATAGATGATGAGTCCTCCCGCGCTCGTTTTCAGCACCCCCTTGTAATAGCCTCGACACCTGCCTTTCGATGCCCCTTCTCGAGGTCTCTGGGTACTACTCTCCCACACCCAGATAGGTGCTCTTCACAGCCTCGTTGTGGATGAGCTCCGCGGGGGTAGACTCGTATACGATGGTCCCCCGGCTCATGATGTAGGCGTAGTCTGCCACACTCATGGCCATGCCGAAGTCCTGCTCTACCAGTAGGATGGATTGCCCTTCCGCTTTGATCCGCTCGATGACGCGAAACACCTCCTCGACCACTACCGGAGCCAAGCCTTCAGACGGCTCGTCGAACAGCACCAGGTCGGGGTTGGTCATCAGGGCGCGGCCGATGGTCAACATCTGCTGTTCACCCCCGCTCAAGAGATTACCCTTGTTCCGACGGCGCTCGGCCAACTTGGGGAACAAGGCGAAGACCTTGTCCAGGGTCCAGGGGTCCTTCTTGCCCCCCGTGCGGGCAGCCATCTTCAAGTTCTCTACCACCGAGAGAGAGGAGAAGATCATACGCCCCTGCGGCACCAGTCCGATGCCTAGACGAGCGATCTTGTAGGGAGGCAGCCCCACCAGCTCCTGGCCATTGAAAACGATGCTCCCTTTGCGCGGGGGGGTGAGACCCATGATGGAGCGGATAGTGGTGGTCTTGCCCATCCCGTTTCGACCGAGCAGAGCCACACAGGTACCGTCCTTCACCTCCAGCGAGACCCCCTGCAGGATGTAGCTGTCTCCGTACCAAGTGTGTATGTCTTCGACTCGAAGCATGAAGACTCACCAAGTACCGGTCAGGGATTTGCGAGATCCCATGTAGATGTCTTTGACCATCTGATTGGCCCTGATCTCTTCGCAGGTACCTTCGCAAGCTATCTCCCCGTAATGAAGGAGTATGACTCTCTCCGCCACCCCGAACACCAGGTCCATGTCATGAGCGATCATGAGCACTGTTATCTTGGGACCCAAGTCCCGGATGCGGCTCGTGATGTCACTGCTCTCAGCAGGGGTGAGACCACAACTGGGCTCATCCAGCAGAAGAAGGTCGGGAGAACTGGCCAGAGGCAGAGCGATCTCGAGTTTACGCTGCTGGCCATAGGCCAGAGAGCTGACTTTCTCGTCCCTGAGGTCCCAGAGATCCACAGACTCCAACAATTCCTGAGCGATGGCCAGAAGTCGCTTGTCCTTCAAGAAATAGCGCCGGAGATCGTATCGGCCCCGGCGGATGCCTTGCAAAGCGATCAGGACGTTCACCATCACCGACAGGTTCGGGAACAGGCTGGTTATCTGGAACGACCGGGCCATCCCCATGTGGGTGCGGGCGTACACACTATGGTTGGTGATGTCCACTCCCTTGAAATGGACGGTCCCGCTGGAGGGCCGTATCTGCCCAGTGAGAACGTTGAAGAAAGTGGTCTTACCAGCGCCGTTGGGACCGATGAGGGCGACCCTCTCGCCGGGCTCCACCGCAAGCGACAGGCCCTTGACCGCCGCCAGTCCTCCAAAATGTACGAATATCTTGTTCGTCTCAAGCAGCGCCACGAGTCACCTTCTTCCACAGTTTGAGCACCTCCACCCCCACCCCGTTAGGCATCAGCATGATGGTGGCCACCATGACGGCACCGAAGATCAGCGGCCAACGAGCGGGGAGATAGATGCTCGCGAAATACTCGATCCCCACGAACAGAACTGCCGCCAACAAGGGACCGAAGAACACGGTCGTGCTGCCGATGATGACCAACCAGAAGGCGATGTCGCTGGTGATCATAGCCAGGTTGTTGGGCACCATGGTGCCTCCGAAGTAGGCGAAAAGCACACCGGCCACCCCCCCGAAGACGGCAGCCAGGATCCAGGAGGTGTATTTGTACAGCCAAGTGTTGTAGCCCAGCGCCTGCATGCGCCGCTCGTTATCGTGGATGCCTCGCAGAGCATATCCGTAGTGGGAGTTGACGATCCGGTACATCAGATAGACCGACACCGCCACGATCACGAACACGAGATAGTAATAGCTGCTCGCGGTGGTACGAATACCGAAGCCCAGGTCCGGTTCGGGGATCCCCGAAATCCCGGTAGACCCCCCGGTGAGGGGCCGCAGAGCTACCGCCATCCGTGAAAGCAGCTCCCCGAAAGCGATGGTCGCAAGTAAGAAGTAAATCGGGTTGGTGGCCCCGGCCCCCACCCCGAAGACTCGGAACGCGGGGACACCCAGAATCGCGGCTATGACCGCGGTAAAGGCTAGAGCCAGGACCAGGTTGAGCCAGAAGTTGGTGATGCCCACTTTGAGGATCAATATCCCCGCCGCATAGCCACCAGTGCCGAAGAAGGCAGCGTGACCAAAACTGGGGATGCCCCCGTAACCCCACAAGAGATTCAGACTCAGCCCGAACAGGCCGTAGATCATCATCTTGGTGACCAGACTGGAGATGAACGTCGGAAGAAAGAGAGGCAAGACGAGTATCAGAAGACCGATACCGACCACTGCAATGGTGGTCGACGAAAGAAACCGCGCGGCCCCGACCGCGGTCGTCCTCGCGCCCGGCCCGGCAGGCGTCTTTGTTTCCAGCACCCGTTCGTCTTCCATCAGAACACCTTGCGTCCGATGAGACCACTAGGTCGGATCAAGAGGATTATCAGGAAGACCATCCAAGCAAAGAAAAGGGCTATCTTCGGGACGTAGGCTTTGCCGTAGGTGTCAAGCAGGCCGATGATAAGAGCGCCCAACATGGTGCCCTGTACGTAGCCGGTCCCCCCTACCACGACCACGATCAGGGTGAGAAGAAGCATGTTGTCGCCCATAGACGGATACGCACCTACGATGGGGGCACCGATGACTCCGGCGATCCCTGCCAGGGCCATCCCCAGCAAGAAGACCAGCGTGCTGACCAGGCCATAGTTGATGCCGAGGGCGACAGTCATCTCTCGGTTGTCCATGCCGGCGCGGATGATGGCGCCGGCTCGAGTGCGATCCTGGAGGTACCAGAGGAGACCTAGGATCAGAAGACCTACCCCGCACACGAAGATGCGGTAGATAGGGAAACTGAGACCTCCGACCGTTATCACGCCGGTCAAGAAGTCGGGCGTCTGCATGATCTTGGCCCGCGGTCCCCAGATCCAGATGACCGCATTCGCCACCATGTAAGACAGCCCGATAGTAAGGATGCCTTGCTCCGGAACTTTCCCGTGGAGTTTGCGCAGGAAGAACCAGTAGAGCCCGAAGCCGATCACAGCCAGCGCTATGGCCGCGGCGACCACAGCCACCCAGAAACTCTGGAAAGAACTGATGATCTGGAGACCCACGTACGCTCCCAGCATGTATAGGGCGCCGTGAGCAAGGTTGAGGACTCCCATGACCCCGAACGTGAGTGAGAAGCCGGCCGCGAGCATGAAGAGGATGAAGGCGTAGGATAGCCCGTTGAGTCCCGTGACAAACGCCTGGTTCATCGTCCCCCCAAGACTGTCTTCACCCGCTAGTGACCGCCGCCAGCAGCCAGGGTAACACGTGGAGGCTGATTCCTGTGCCCCGGCCCTGGCTGGAAAGGTCTACCCAGTGCTCTCCCGCCCATAGGTCGTCACGTTCAGCAACCGGGCCCTGGCACCAACCGGGAAGTTCACCGGTCGCAGGTCTCCTTCCCGCTCAGAGCCTTGATAACCGAAGATTTTCCCCATCGTCCGCATCGCCCGCAAGTCGATCATCACCAACCCCAAAGTAGGGATGATCTTCTCTCGCCAAACGAAGAGATAGAGGTCGTCCGCTACTTTGAAGTAGTGGCAGCGGTCGGTGTCCGCCAGCCCTTTCTCAATGCCCTCCAGACAATGCCAGGTATAGAAGCGTTCGTTCAGGTAGATATGCTCGTAGCGTTCATTCGGGCTGTAGGTGTACTCCACCCTTCTTCCCACCAGATCGAGGGTCGGAAGGTGGCGGTTCGTCTCAGAGGTGAACGGGGCACCTACCGCTGCGCTCAGGAATTCCACCGCGACCGGTGTAAGCTCCAGTCCAGCCGCAGCTCGTTCCGCCAGCGAACCCACCGCTCCGGGCCGCGGTAACCGGCCTCTCACTACTGTGGCCGCCCCTCGGTCCAGATCGGCGACTGTGGTCACACTGATGGTCGGGTCGTCGCTCCTCAGGTAGTCGATCAGATAGATACTCTCGCGGACAGAGAACACCGCCCCGGTCTCGACGCCGCGCTTGCCTTGGGCAGACCCTTCGCGGACCTCCCACTCCAGCCTGCCCTCCTCCAAGAAACGATACTCGTAGGCTGTACCGTCTTCCAGGAAAAGGGCAAGAACTTGCCCTTCGAGGGCAGAGGTAGCGACAGGGGCATGACTCCCGGGCGCAAAGGCCTCGGCCAGCGCTCCCACGCTCACCCAGTTATCCGGTGCGCTCATCGCCCCCTCTGCTCCTTGACGGCGCGTCTGCTGCTCGCTCAGTATTCGCGCAGGATGTCGATCAAGGTATCGGTCGCCTTGAGCGCGTACTCGCGAGGCACGGTAAGCGGCGGCATGAAGCGGAAGACATTGCCGTAGCGACCGCACGGGGTCATTATCACGCCCCGGTTGAGCAACTTGAGGGCGATCTCGCCGCACTTGGCAGGGTCCAGGGGCTCTTTGGTCTTGCGGTCGGCCACCACCTCCACACCGATCATGAGCCCCCGCCCCCGTACGTCGCCGATGCACTTCACGCTGGACATAGCCTCGACGAAACGACCCTTTATCTCTTCCCCCAGCATGGTCGCTCGTCCCAGGAGGTCGGCTTCCGGGTCGGTGATGATGTCGATGTTGGTCATACAGACCTCGCAGGCCAGCGCGTTGCCGGCAAAGGTGCTCGGTTGCGAGCCCTCGACCAGACTTTTCTCGATGTCTGCCCTATAGGTGAGCCCTGCCATGGGTATGTCACCGCCCATCCCTTTGCCCCAGGTGACCATGTCGGGCTTGACACCATAGTGTTCTATGCACCACATCTTGCCGGTCCGCCCTGCTCCGGACTGCACCTCATCCGCTACGTAGAGACAACCGTACTTGTCACACGCTTCCCGGATCAACTGGAAGAACTCCGGCGGGGGAGCCACATAGCCGCCTTCCCCCTGCTGTGATTCCACGATGACGGCAGCCACGTCATCGGCCGCGGTATAGGGGGTGTTGAGGACATGGTCGACATACTTCCCACACTGGACGTCACAGTTGGGATAGGTCATGTTGAACGGGCAGCGATAGCAGTAAGCATAGGGAAGATGCTGGACGCCAGCGATTAGCGGACCCCACCCGTGCCGGTAGTTGTACCCGGTGGTGAGAGCCGTGGTGCCGCACCAGACCCCATGATAGGCTCCGTGGAAGGCCAGTATCTGAGTGCGACCGGTGTGCCGCCGAGCGAATTTGATGGCGGTCTCCACGGCGTCGGAACCGGCCTGGAAGAACGAGGTATGACAGTCTCCCCGCAGTCCTTCAGGCATGATGCCGGAGATCTTCTTGGCCAGCTCGATCCGCTTGGGATTGGTGATGTCGGTGGTGTGCATGATGAGGGTGCTCTGCCGACGGATGGCATCCAGGACCTTGGGATGCCCGCGGCCTACCGCGTTGACTGCCACCCCGGCCGCCATGTCGATGTAGAGATTGCCGTCTGCGTCCTTGACCGTGGCGCCTTTCCCGTATTCCAGGATCACCGGGAAACCGCCCCCGCCACGAGTGAAAGCCTCATACTTGGCCGACTCCGCCATGAGGGCTTGGACTTTCGGCCCCGGCACCGTGGTCAACATCTGCGGAGCATCGGGGAACGACAGCTGCATGAGTTCAGCTTCGGAGATCATCCTCTCACCCATCCTTTCCAGTCACCGAATCGAGAGTGGTCCGAGAACCCACGTGACGCGCACCCTGAACCGGCCGAGCGGGCGAAGGGGATCCCGTACAGAACCCGCCTACCAGCCAAGGCCGCCAAGATCGGCAGTTCTTGCCAGTCGGGAAAAAGAAGAGGCGGACGGCCACACTTACCCCCCGTCGCTCACTCAGCCCCCTGCACCCGGCCATTTAAACGCCTGTTTAACAATTCATGTATACCAGCCGGCACTTCTGCCTGTCAAGAAGTCGCCGCTGCTCAGGTCTATCCTCCGGCTGTGGCGCTTTTGTCGGCTGTTGCGGACCGTCCTGTCCTTTGTTATACGTCCGTTTTATTTCACGACCGGGACTGATAGTATCGGTCTGTCTGGACCGCAGACGACTGAGCGACCAAACCAAGGAGGGGCAGTGACCGATCAGAGCCCGCTTCCCGCTCGGGCAGCCGGGACGGGGGGCAGAGAGACCCGGCGCAGCAGGAGTCTGGCCAGATCTCGCCCCGCCCTGCTGCCGGGCGCGACCCCTGACTTGCCCCCCACTGCGAAAAGACTCCTCGAAGCCGCCCATCGTCTCCTTGTGCGTTCAGGGTATAACTCCCTGACCGTGGAGGCGATCAGTCAGGAGGCGGGAGAGAACAAGGCTCTCATCCGCTACTACTTCGGCTCCAAGAACGGGTTGCTCGTCGCTCTGACCGACGCGCTCATCATGGAGACCCTCACTCGGGCCCGCCAGCGGCTCGCGCAGGCCGTCGACACCCGAGACCGTGTGTCAGTCGTCACTGACGCGGCCGCCACCATTCTGAGCGACGAAGCTTCCTATCGGCTGCTTTTCGACCTGCTGCCCCGCCTGCTCGAGAACCCGCGGATGGCCCGTCAGCTGGCCGATCTCTACCGTGGCTATCGCGAGATCAACGCCCGGGCCCTCTGGGGCGACAGGGGGCAGAACCCGCCCCCCATCGTCTACCAGCTGGCCGCCATGACCGTCGCTTTGACCGACGGGCTGGCGGTACAGACCCTTGCCGAGCCGGGCAGCATAGATGTGCAGGCCATACTTGCTGCCTGGCAGGCCTTTCTTGAGACTGTGCTGGCTACAGCAGCCGCGGAAGAGCTCTAGAAAGTATCGATCCCCAGGCTGACGAGCGTCTCCTTGCTGGGGACTCCCGTCTTCCTATCCCAGCCCATGGCTGCGAAATAGTCCTCCCGCAACAGCTCGAAGGGGGGCGGCGTCACTCCAGCGGCAGGCCCTGCCACCAAAGGTCTCTCAAAACGCTTCGGCAGCCGGAGCTCACGCACGTCGACGCCTTCGCGCACATTGAAGGCTTGGCGCATAGTGTTGATGCGCTTGCCCAGGGTGATGCCTTCCACCCAATCGATGTCCCAACCTGTGACAGGAGCCAGAAGCTCCACCACCGGCGGCGCGTAGAACTGGGCGTAGAGACCACACAGTCCCGCCGAGCTCAGGAGCTGATAATAGGCGGCGCCCCGAGCGTAGAGCTCGCCCTTCTTCTCCCATTCCCCGAAGACCTCCTTGGCATCGGACTGAAGCAGGGGATGCTCGCCGAGCGAGCGACCTTGCTCCAGCATCCCCATGCCCTGAGGACCGTTGTGGTTGGCAGGCTGAGCATCAGCGATGAAGTGGGTGCCCATGCTGGGCGCAAGCCGCGGGTCGTGATAGGGGACAGCCCGGCCCGCCACGTGCATGGCGTACTCTTCGCTGCCCTTGCCGATCTTGTCGGCCGCATACTTGGCCCCATCCGCCAGCAGTGCCCCGAACCCTTCGCCCGCAGCTATCTGGCGGGTGAGCTCGACCAAGGCTTCGGCGTTGCCCCAGGTGAGCTCCAGACCGCCGGTATCAGCCTTGTCGATGACACCGTTGGCATAACACTCCATGGCAAAAGCGACGGTCCCGCCCACCCCGATGGTGTCGATGCCGTAACGGTTACAGATCTCATTGGCCTTTATGACCGCCTCCACGTTGTCGTTCCGGCACAGGGGTCCTAACGCCGCCAAGGTCTCGTACTCGGGTCTGTGCATCTCACCCATGGTTGCAAAGGGCCCCTCCCTGACTTCGATCAGAGCCCCACAGCGGACTGGACAACTGTGGCACCCATAGGCCCGCAACTTGTAAACGTCCATATTGGCAGCGTCAAGCTTGCTCACCGTGGGTAGGGCATCGAGACCAGTGGTGTTCCAGTTCTCCACCGGACAGTCGCCGATCTTTACCAGGAAGCTGGTGCCTCCCCCGGTGCCCGCCGCGGTGAGGCCCTGGTGGAACTTGCTGTTCTTGAGCTCCTCGCCGTAACGCTTCTGGATGGCCCGCAGGCCTTCTTTGTCGGCCACCGGGATGCGGGCGCCCTTGGGAGCACGGACAGCGATGGCCTTCAGTTTCTTGGCCCCCATGACCGCTCCCACCCCCGAGCGAGCGGCTATGCGGCCCTTCTCGTTGACGATGCCGGCCAGCCGCGACAATCTCTCGCCGGCAGGGCCGATACAAGTGACGACCCAGCTACCGGGATCGCCCAGCTTCGTCTGCAGAGCGTCATCGGTCTCGTATGTGTCCTTACCCCACAAGTCCTCGGCGGGCAGCAAAGACACGCTCCCCCTGTCGATGACCAGGCACACGGGCGACGAGGCCGCGCCGCTTACAAACACACCGTCGTAGCCTGCGAACTTGAGCTCTGGGCCCCAGGTGCCCCCCGAGTTCGAGTCAGCCCAGGTCCCCGTCAGAGGCGACTTGCACGACACCGTGTAACGGCCCCCTCCGTACACGCCTGTCCCCGTGAGCGGCCCCGTGGTGAAAGCCAGCAGGTTGTCCGGTCCGAGGGGATCGATGACCGGCTCGGTGCGCGACATGATCACGGCCGCGGCCAGCCCGGCCCCTCCCAACCATTTGCGGTAGAAACCGGGATCTGGAGTCTCTTCGGAGATGGCCCCTGTGCTCAGATCCACGAACAGCAGCTTCCCAGCATAACCCGGAATCATGGTTCCTCCCCCTTCGCTCAAGCCGCTTGCGTTGCTTACCCGTTGCCTGCCCTATTCCTCGCTGGCGCTTTCCCCCGAGTCTTCCCGGCGAGAGTAGCCCAGAAACGCCGAGAGCGCGTCGGCGGCTTGCTTGACCGCCTCTGCATAACCTTTTCTTTCCTCCGGACCGAAGCGCCCGGTGGGCACTACGACCGAGATGGCAGCGATCACATTGCCAAGCTGGTCACGCACCGGGGCCGCCACGGCACACGTACCTATGTTGCGTTCCTCTATATCAAAAGCCACCCCTTCGCGGACCACCCGCTCCAACTCCGCCGCCAGAGCTTCGGGATCGGTGATAGTGTTGGGGGTGGCGCGCGGCCGGGGCTGAGCGAGGATCTCTGCCCGCTCTGCTGCCGGCTTGAAAGCCGCGAACACCTTGCCATTGGCATTGGCCGTGTCTCCGATGATGCGTCCCACGGCCACCTCGCGTCGGAACGGGCGCTGGGTGTCCACCTCGTCCACACTGACCGCCACCCCGTCCACCTCGACCGCCAGGGTGGCCGACTCCCCGGTTTTCTCGACTAACTCGCGCAAGTACGGTCGAGCGATAGCCACCAGATGGGCATAGCCCTCAGACAGATAGGTGGTGGCGAGGAGAGCAGGGCCCAGATGATAGCGGTTGGTGACCGGGTCGCGCACGAGATAGAGGGCTGATTCCATCGTGCGGATCATCCTGTAGGCGGTCATGCGGGGCAGGCCGGTCTGCTCGGCTATCTCGTCCAGCGTCCACTCCCGATTCTCGGCGTCGAACAGACCCAGGATACTGAGTCCCTTGGCCAGGGCCCGCACCAGAAAGGCACTATCGCTTGAACCGGGCTGGGTCCGATCTTCCTTGATCCGTGGTCTTGCCACTGCCGCTCCAGAGTTCTGTCACAATATCAGCACGGCGCCCACTGCGCGACGATGGTAGCATGAAGGTGGTATTCACATACCAATTTCGCCTGATTACGTAGACTTGCCTGGTTCGCATTCACCATACGCATAGCAGCCGCTTGATATTCCACTCTGCGTTATTTGAATATTACTCTGTGTTCTCCATGCTATCATCCTATGCTATCATCAAGCGGGTTTTCCCTACCTGTTCCCGTGTCCTAGGAGGGGGCTATGACGAGATGGGGAATGGTCATCAACCTCGCGAAGTGCATGCGGTGCCACGCCTGTGTAGCAGCCTGCCGCATCGAGCACTTCCTGCCACTCCGGGTGACCTGGCCGCGACTCATCGCTGTCGAAACCGATGAAGGCTATAAGGTCGACGTCTCCACCTACCCGGTACGATGCAACCAGTGCAAGGAGGCTCCCTGCGTGGACGTCTGTCCCACCCAGGCCTCCTACAAGAGAGAGGACGGCATCGTGGCCATCGACTCCGACAAGTGTTTCGGCTGCCGGTACTGCGTCATAGCCTGTCCTTACCAGAACCGCACTTATGTATCCCGCAAACGGGACCCCGGGTATTTTCCTGGCTTCCCCAAGACAGGTTTCGAGAAGAAGGGCGAGAAGCTCTATCCGCACCAGCGCGGCACCACCGAGAAGTGCAACTTCTGCATGGAGCGCATCGACGCTGGTCTAGCCAAGGGCCTGAAACCGGGCATCGACCGCGACGCCACCCCCGCCTGTGTCAACACCTGCCAGGCACGGGCGCTCACGTTCGGTGACCTCGACGACCCCAACAGCAACGTCTCCAGACTCATCCGCGAGAAGAACGCCTTCGTCCTTCATCCAGAGTACGGGACCGACCCCTCGGTCTTCTACATCGACTACAAGCTCGGCGGTAACGACAACAAGGCCCCCATCGAAGCTCAGACCGGAAGCCATATCCAGCATCTGAGCTCGGTGTATGAACCCGTCAAAGAGAAACTCGCCAAACGCTACGAGTAGCCGGGGGGATCGCATATGAACATAAGAACAGCCCGCCAATGGATGGTCACCCACGAGTGGATGGTCAAGCCCATGGCCCAGGCCGAGTGGATCCAGGGCAAGGGTATCCTGGTCTGGCTGGCCGAGGTCTTCTCCGCCCTGGGAACGGGCCTCTACCTGGTCTCGGTCTTCTTCGCCCTGAAAGAGGACTTCGCCGTTACAGCGTTCTGGGGCGGCATCTTCGGCTGGATCATGATCGCAGTCTTCAAGCTGCCGTTGCACCTCGCCTACCTTGGGAAGCCCTGGCGCTTCTGGAGAGCCTTCCCGCCCTTCAGTAACGCCTGGCGGACGTCTTGGTTCTCCCGCGGTGTGGTGTTCACGATGGTCTATCTGGGCTTCGCCGTAGTACAGCTCATTCTGCAAGGCCTGGTGGCCTATGGGGAGGCCGCTTTCGACTCCGGGGTCATGGACGCTAATTACGCGTTCATGGTGCTGGCCGGCATCTTCTGCGTCATGACTTCCATCTACTGTGGTTTCGCCATGAGCTACTGCAAGAGCGTGCCGTTCTGGAACACCGGCCTTCTGCCGATCGTGTTCCTGCTCATGGGCATCGCCGACGGTTTGGCCCTCATCATGGGTGTCGGGCTGGTAACAGGCGAGGAAGTCATTCCTACCGCCGAGTCAGCCACTCGCATCATGCTGATCATCAACGCGCTCCTGATCCTGGCCTATCTGGTCAACGCTAACTACCAGTCGATCACGGCCGAGTTGTCGGTCAAGGAGTTGATCGTCGGGCACCTGGCTTGGGTCTTCTGGCTGGGGATCGTGATCCTGGGCATCATCGTGCCTTTCGCCATCTCGGTCGCCAGCTACTTCACAGGGAAGGAGGCCACCGCTGGTCTGCTGGTGTTCGCCATCGTCTGCCACACCATCGGTGCCTTCTCGCTCAAGTACGGCGTGCTCAAGGTAGGCATCTACCGACCCCTTCTGCCCAGGACGCAGGCTTACTAGCCGCAGGCATGTGCCTAAGGAGACACTATGGCTAACAGAGAGATCGTCTACTCAACCTGCAAGAGCTGCCACGGCGGCTGCGGGGTGAAGGTAACCAAAGAGGATGGGGTCATAGTCCACATCGAAGGTAACCCCAATTCTCTTACCCGCGGCACCATGTGTGCCAAGGGCCTCTCCAGCATCCAGCATGTGGACAACCCCTACCGGCTCAAGTACCCCATGAAGCAAGTGGGGAAGAAAGGCCAGGGCAACTGGAAGCGGATCTCCTGGGACGAAGCCCTGGACACCATCGCGGAGAAGATGAAGGCGGCCATCGCCGATCCCGGCCCGCACGCTATCGCCATCTCCCAAGGGACCGGGCGGGGCTACAACCGGTACACCCACCGACTGGCCCGCTCCATCGGCACCGCCAACGTCATCACCCCAGGATATGTCTGCCACAGCCCGCGCCTCGGTCTCTACGGCTTGGTCACGGGTTACGGCCGTCTCTACTGTGACTATCACGGGTGGGGAGGCGTGTTCCCCAAGACCCAGATCATGTGGGCCAAGCAGCTCGAGATTTCGAGCGCCGACTCGGAGATGGCCTACTGGTTCATCAACTCCCTCGACTACTGCAAGAATCTCATCATCATCGACCCCCGCGCTTCAGCATACGCAACGCGGGCTACGCTCTGGATCCAGCCTCGGCCCGGCACCGACTGTGCTCTCGCCCTGGGCATGATGAACGTGATCATTGAAGAGGAGTTGTGGGACAAGGAGTTCGTCGAGAACTGGACTTACGGCTTCGACGAACTGCGCGAGCGGGTCAAGGAATGGACCCCGCAGAAGGTGGCTGACACCTGCTGGATTCCCAAGGAGCAAGTCATAGAAGCCGCCCGCATGTGGGCCATCGACACCCCCGGCTGTATTCAGGTGGGAAGCTCCTTGGAGCGCCAGGCCAACTGCGGCCACACTCTACGGGCCATCACCTGCCTCATGGGCCTGGTGGGCAACATCGAACGGCCGGGCAGCATGATCAGCTGGGTCCTGCCCGACACCGGCCTCATCGAAGATTTCTTCCTGGAGATACCGCTGACCGATGAGATGCGCAGCAAGATCATTGGGGCCGACAAATTCAAGATGGGAGCTGCGCGGACCTGCAACCCCGACACCCTGGTCAAGAAGATTCTGGCTGGGGAAGCGCCCATCAAGGTGTGGTTCAGTGTGGGCGGCCAGCAGATCGTCCATATGGCCAACACCAAGGAAGTGGTCCAAGCGATCGAGAAAGTCGAGTTCATGGCCCACTGCGACCAGTTCATGGGGCCTATGGCGGAGGCTGCCGACATCGTGCTTCCGGCTGCGCATTGGCTTGAGATCGACGATGTCTACGACATGCATCCGCGCTTCATGATCGAGGCCCACAACAAGGTGGTCGACCCGCCGGGCGAAGCCAAGTCCGACGCCTGGATATTCAACGAGATAGGCCGCCGGGTAGCGCCCCAGTATTGGTGGAACACCTTGGAGGAGTGCCTCGACTACCAGGTCCGCCGTGGCATGGGCGGCACCATGAAATGGAAAGACTTCAGTGAGCGCCTGGTGAGCGGCTGCTGGGGTCCCGACCAGGTGTACTACAAGTACAAGACGGATTATTGGCGGGAGGGCGGTGGCTTCCCCACCCCCACGGGCAAGTTCGAGTTCTGGTCCAAGCACCTGGAATCCCTGGGCTATGACCCGCTGCCCGCCTTCCGGGAACCGGGAGAAAGCCCGTATTCTACGCCGGAGTTGTTCAAGGAATACCCCTTGGTCTTGACCAGCGGCTATCGCCAGCCCTTCTACTTCCTAGGTCAATACCGGAACATCCCCTGGCTACGTAGCTTCATGGAGTTCCCGACCGCTCAGATACACCCCGAGACGGCCGCTCAGTACGGCTTGGAAGACGGGGACATCGTGTGGATCGAATCCCCCCGGGGAAGGGTCCGGCAGAAGATCAGGCTGTTCCCCGGCATCAAGAAGGGCGTGGTGATGGCCACCGCCAACTGCTTCTATCCAGAGGAGCCGCCGCAGGGCTATCACGGCCTGTTCATCTCGAACCCGAACGTACTGACCAACAACAACCATCTCGACCCGATGTACGGCTCTCCGGACCTCACTTGCCTACTCTGCAAGGTGTACAAAGCCAAGCCCGAGGAGCTTACCGAGCACGTCTTTCACACCGAAGAGTACGGTTTCGTGCCCAGAGAGACTTCGGGAATGCAAGACACCTAGCAGACTGCCGGGCGGCTCCAGTGATGGGGCCGGGAAAGGCCGGCCAGACGGAAAGGCTGGGGGCGCGGACC
>FWPV01010229.1_pt1 | contig 15452 bp, 13 predicted proteins | sample 2228371 | NCBI WGS metagenome assembly FWPV01 (sample SAMEA103939776, study PRJEB20133) | metagenome | reverse complement strand
CTGGATCCAGGGAGCCGGGGGGCCGGTGCGCGGGCCGGAGGTCGGCCTGAGCGAGGAGGAGGTCGCGCTGGCTACGGCGGCCGCGCGCTACCTGAAGCACCGCATGACCATCGGCCGGCTGAGCTGGATGCTGGGCATTGACCAGGCAGCCTCTTAGTGGGACCTGTCCCCCCGGCCCGACTCCTCGCTGAACCCGCAGCCTCCTTGCCGACAGCCCGCGCTCCCGTCTAGCCCGCGCGGTAGCGGGCCAGCAAAGCCTCCCGCAGCGCTCCGTCGGCCACGTTCTGCGCGTCAATCAGTTCCCACGCCCCCGGGTAGGTCAGCGTCGGTAGGACGACTTCATCAGGAAGCACCGTGATGATCTCCGCCAGCGAGCGATGGGTCGCTCTGTTGACGCGCTCCAGCATCAGGCGCGAGGCCTGTTGGGGTGCCTTGCGGTGGGGCGGGTATCCCCCGCCAAGTTCGACGCTGAAATACATGTCGAAGATGTGGCGCAGGTTCACATCGCCGGCCCAACCGTAGCCCTGATTGAGCGCCAGCGAGATGCAGTTGCCGTTGTTGATCTGTGCGAACAGCCAGGCATCCAGGGGCGTCAGGATGTGGCCGCACAGCACACCCGGGTACTGTGACGCCGACATCAGGAACCCCTGCCCCGTGCCGCAGCCGCCCACCACCAGGTCCACGCGGCCTGTGTTCAGCAGGATGGCAGCCATCAAGCCGGTGTGGATGTACTGCAACTCCGGCGGCTCGAAGTTCTTGCGCATGCCCGCGTTGACGACCTGGTGCCCCCGTCCCTCCAGCGCGGCCAGGATATCCGCATTCCGGTCAGCAGCGCTCGTCTCATTGATCACCGCGATTCGCATGGCTCACCCCTTAGATCCCCAACGCCGCGCAACGCAAGCGGCGCGAAGCGCATCCCGCCCTACACAATGGGCACCGTCACGCCCTCCGCGATGGACTTCTCACACGCCTCTATCGCCTTCTGGGCAACGATCGCGTCGTCCAGGCTAGATAGCGGAGCGCCGCCCTTCAGGCAGACATCCACGAAGTAGCGGTCCTCGTTGGTGATAGTGGCCTGGTATGCCGTGTAGACGCGCGAGTGCGAGATGCCCCGCTTTGCCTCCACCCAGTCCTGATAGGTGTAGCGCGTGGTCCCCGCCGTGCCGATCACCTTGACCAGGAAGGTCCACGGGTCGGCCGAGAGGTCGTCGGCGGCAAAACTGGCACACAGGTGGGCAATCCCGCCGCACTCCAGTTCAAGCAGCGCCATCGCCAGGTCTTCCTTGGTCAACTTCTCGTAGTGCCGCGTGGCGATCATGCATGTCACGCGGGTCGGTCTGCCCACCAGGTAGATCATGGTGTAGAGGTTGTGCGTCAGGATATGGCGCACCATGCCGGGCAGGGTCGAGGCACGCTCCTCGGAGTGATGGATGTTATACATCACATAGCACGACACGATCTTGCCCAGGTCACCGTTCTGGATCAGCGCGCGAGCGCGGGCGATGCTGTCCTCGTGAATCATGTTGTGTCCCGGCACGCAGACCACGCCGCAGCGCAGCGCGATGGCCTTCATCTCCTCGATGTCCTGGTAGCGCGCAGCCAGCGGCTTCTCGACCAGCACGTGTTTGCCCGCCTCCATAGCCAGCCGGGCGAACTGCAAGTGGGTGTCGAGGTCAGTCAGCACGAACACGGCGTCAATCTCGGGGTCCGCGACCAGGTCTTCAGGGCTGTCGTAGAGACGGCAGCCCCACTCCTGCGTGCGTTGCAGCCCCCTCTCCCGCGTCCGGTTCCAGGCGCCGACCAGGCGGGCATTGGGCAACTGCTTCACTGCCCTGCCGTGCAGGATGGAGACCTCCCCTGTGCCGATGAAGCCGATCCCAACAGGTCTTGGTGTGCTCATCTCAGTCCCTCCCTTGTCTCCTGAGGGCCTGCCCGTGCGCCAGGCGCGTGCCGGCATCAGGCAGGCCTGTCGCTATCCTCTGTCGGGCATGGAGATAGTGCCATCCCAGGTGTTGAGCACCCTCCCTACCCGGGCCTCTTCCTCGGAAAACCAGTGGGCGGTGACGCTCTTCAGTTCGGTGAAGAAGCGCACGCCGTCCGTGCCCATCACGTGCAAGTCGCCGAAGAAGGAATGCTTGTGCCCGGTGAAGCCGAAAATGCCCAGCGGCACCGGGATACCCACGTTGATGCCTACCATGCCGCCGTGCGTCCGTTTGGCAAACTCCCGCGCGTAGTAGCCGCTCTGGGTGTAGATCACCGAGCCATTGGCGAACTCGCTGGCGTTCATAAGCGCCAGCCCCTCCTCGAAATCCTTGACCCGCTTGATGCAGAGCACCGGCCCGAAGATCTCACGGTCGCCGACCGACATGCCCGGCTGCACGTGGTCGAATAGGCTCGGCCCCAGATAGAAGCCGCCCTCGTAGCCCGGAACGCGCACGCCGCGGCCGTCCAGCACCAGTTTCGCGCCCTCTTGAACGCCCTTCTCGATCCACCGGATCACCGACTGGCGATGCTCCTCGTTCACCAGCGGCCCGAGCTGGGTCGTCTTGTCGTAGGCAGGCCCGATCTTCAGGCCCTGCATCATCGGCACAAGGGTCGCCACCAGGTCGTCGGCGATGGCCTCTTCCGCCACGACGACCGGCAGCGCCATACAGCGCTCCCCGGCGCAGCCGCAGGAGGAGTTCACGATCCCACGGGCCGTGCGTTGCAGCGCGGCATCGCGCAGGACAAGGGCGTGATTCTTGGCCTCCGTCAGGCACTGCACCCGCTTGCCCGCCGCCGCTGCGGTGGCATAGATGTGTCGGCCAACCGCCGTCGAGCCGACGAAGGAGATGCCTTTCACGGCAGGGTGTCGCAAGAGGATCTCAGCCTCGGTGCGCGAACAGGTCACCAGGTTGATGACGCCTTTCGGCAGCCCTGCCTCCTGCCACAGTTCGCAGATGCGCATGGCGGTCTGCGGCGTAAAGCTGGCCGCCTTGAGGATGAAGGTGTTGCCGGTCGCGATGCACAGAGGAGCCATCCAGCCCATCGGGATCATCGCAGGGAAGTTCCACGGCACGATCCCGGCAAACACCCCTAGCGGCTCCAGGTACTGCGTCGTGTCGTAGCCCGGCGTACAATTCATCAGCGCCGGGCCCTTCAGCAAGTGCGGGATGCCACAAGCGAACTCGACGACCTCGGTGGCTTTGAGCACGTCCCCCATGGACTCGTCCCAGGTCTTGCCGTGTTCCGTGGCACAGGAGAGCGTCAACTCCTCGAGGTGTTCGTCCAGCAAGGCCTTCAGCCGGAAGAGCACCTGCACTCGTCTGTTGGGCGGCGTGTCTGCCCAGGCCGGAAAGGCTGCGACTGCCGCAGCCACCGCCTCTTCGACTTCCTCCGGCGTACACTGTGGCGCCTGGGCGATCACCTCACCCGTGGAAGGGTTATAGCAATCCATCCATTTCTCGGTGCGCGATTCCTTCCACTCGCCGCCCGCGAAGTACTTGAGCCTTTTCACCATCACCTGTGTCTCCTGTCTTCTTCAGCGCGATTCCGTCACCCGCCCGCCTTGCGCGCCAGGGCCCGGTGGGCCGCGGCAACGATGTCCTCCACGGCCAGGCCGTAGGCATCCATCAGCGTCTCGGGGTCAGGCGCAGTGCGCGTGAAGGTGTCTTTGATGCCCACCCGCTCCAACGGGACAGGACACCCGGCCGCCAGCGCCTCCGCGACAGCCCCGCCCAGGCCGCCGATCACTGTGGCCTCCTCGGCGGTAACGACCGCCCCGGTCTCCTCTGCGGCCTGCGCCAGAGCCTCCGTGTCCAACGGCTTGATCGTGTGCATCTCAAGCACGCGCGCCGAAATGCCCTCGGCTGCCAGGCGTTCGGCAGCCAGCAGGCTGCGCCCGGTCATCGTGCCCGCCGCGATGATGGTCAGGTCGGTGCCCGGCCGCAGGGGGATCGCCGCGCCGATTCGCGGAGTAACGCCACTCTCATGGACAGGCAGGCCGCCAGCCCGGCTCAACCGGAAGTAGACCGGGCCGTCATACTCCGCCAGGATGGGCACCCATGCAGCAACTTCATTCGCATCGGCCGGCACGATCACCGTCATCTCCGGGAGGGCGCGCATGGTCGCAATATCGGAGATGGCGTGGTGCGTCGGCCCGTCCTTGTAGTCGGAAACGCCGGCATAGCCCGCGATCAGTTTGACATTGGTGCGCGCGTAGCAGACACAGGTGCGCACCTGCTCCATCGCCCGGAACGAAATCAACGCGGCGAAAGCGTTGGCAAAGGGAATGTAGCCACCCAGCGCCAGGCCAACCGCCATGTCCACCATGCACGGCTCTGCGATGCCGACGTTAAAGAAGCGGTCGGGGTAGCGGCGGGCGAAGTAACTGGTCAGCGTGGAGGAAGAGGTATCCGGATCCAGCACGACCACGCGTGGGTTGACGGCGCCGTACTCCGCCAGAGCCCGGCCGTAGGCCTCTCGGTGCGACATCTCGGCCATCGGTTCATCCTCCCCTTGCGGGCGCGGGGCTGCCCAGTTCCTCGAGCGCCTGGCGGTACTGAGCTTCGTTCGGCGGCACGCCGTGCCACGCGGCCTTGTTCTCCATATAGGAGACCCCCTTGCCCTTCGTTGTGTGCGCGATGATGATCGTGGGGCGGCTGTGGGTCTCGGTGGCCAGATCCAACGCCTCCAGAACCTGGTGCATATCGTGCCCATTGATCTCGAGCACGTTCCAGTTGAAGGCCCGCCACTTGTCCGCCAGGGGCTCCAACGGCATGATCTCATGCACCGGGCCGTCGAGCTGCACATCGTTGTAGTCCAAAATGGCAGTCAGGCCGGCGACCCCGAATTTGGCTGCGGCCAGCGCCCCCTCCCAGACGACCCCGGCCTGGCACTCGCCATCGCCCAGGACCACGTATGTGTGATAGGAGGCGTTCCGCAAGCGGGCGGCCAGTGCCAGCCCGATCCCTATGGCGATGCCGTGCCCGAGGAGGCCCGAGGTCATGTCCACGCCAGGGGTCTTGAGGCGATCCGGATGGCCCTGGAGGTGGCAGGCCAGTTCCCCCCAATGTGTCAGGTCCTCAACCGGGAAGTAGCCGCGCCGGGCCAGCGCCGCGTAGAGGACAGCCGAGGCATGGCCTTTGCTCATGATCAGCCGGTCGCGGTCGGGCCAATCGGGCCGGTCCGGGTCAATGCGCATCTTATAGAAGAGCAGCGCGGTGATGATCTCGGCCGCCGACAGGGAACCACCCGGATGACCGGCCTGGCGCCGGTAGATCATCTCAATGCTGTCAATGCGCAACTGGCGGGCCAGTTCCTCAAGCCACAGGATTTGTGCTTCCGAATGGTAGTAGGGCACGGATCCACTCTCCTCGCCCGGGCGACATCTGCTCCCAGCCGATCACCAGGCGGTTCGCCTCTGACGCTGCCGCACCTCGGGTCGAGACCATCGCCCGGAACGGCAAACGTAAGGGCGCAGGGGCGCGCAGCGCAAAGTCGCTGCGCAACCGGCCGAGCCTGACATGCTCTCCCGCAGGCAACCGACCGGCAGGTCCGTCGGGCTGCCAGCGACCGGCTGCGGCCTAGACGCGCTGTCGCCGGCGGGCGTAGTCAATGGTGATCGCTGCCAGCAGCACCAGGCTGATAACGATCTTGTGCCAGTAGGGATTGACGTTGACCATCACCAGCAGGTTCTGCAGGGTGCCGATCAGCAAGGAACCCACCAGGATGCCGATGATACCCCCCTGGCCTCCCATGAAACTGATGCCGCCCAGGATGCAGGCTGTGATCGCCAGCAGTTCATGCCCCTCGCCAGAGCCGGGATGCCCCAGGCTGAGGCGCGCTGCCTGGATCATGCCGACCACGGAGGCGCAGACCACCGACACGACGTAGCACAGAATGATGCGGGAATCCACGCTCACGCCGGAATAGCGCGCCGCTTCGACGTTGCCGCCCACCGCATAGATCTGCCGGCCAATGTAGGTGTAGCGCAGCAGATAGTAGGTGATCAGGGCAATTGCCGCAGCGATCAAAACCGGGATCGGGAAAACGTTGAACAGGTAGCCCTGGCCGATCTCGGTGAACCCCCTGGGCAGCCCCGTCACCGGGAACGCGTTGGTAACCACCAGGATGAAGCCCCGGGCCAGGCCCATCGTCACCAGAGTGATCAAGAAGCCGTGCATCTTGAGTTTGGTCACGAACAGGCCATGGTACACACCGATCACCACGCCCAGCGCCAGGGTCATAAGGATGCTGATCGAAATCGGGAGCTTCCACCACATCATGAAAATCGCCACCATGACACCCGCCAGGCCGACGATGGAACCGACGGAAAGGTCAATGCCGGCCGTCAGGATGGTGAAGCCGACGCCAATGGCAGCAATGGCCAGAAGGGCGCTGTCGCGCGTCAGGATTTTGAGGTTCTCGAGGCCCAGGAAACGCGGGTTGATGGCCCCGCCCAGCACAAAGAGCAGGACGATGATCAGAAACAGGACAAACTCTGTGATGCGAAACAGGCCCCTGACCCGCTCGCCCAGACTCCTCTCCGGCACCGTCGCTGCACCACGCTCTGCTGACACTTTCTCCATCACCAATGACCTCCAAGTGTGATCCAACCCTCCGCAGGCAACCGGGGGCCAACCAACGGATGCCGGACTGCGCCCAGACCTCGGCGCGCCGTGCCTCCCGGTCGCGTCGGTTTGAGGAGGGCTACCCCTCAGCCGCCTTCGGCTCCGTCTCGACTTCGCCTTCTCCCGGCCATGCGGGGGCAACCACGGCCCCCGTCTCGTCCACCACAGCATCCACCTTCAGGAACCGGGTGGCGCAGGTCATGATCTCTTCCTGGGAGAGGTTCGGGCGGCTGAACTCGCCAGTCACGCGCCCCTGGCACATCACGATCACCCGATCGCTCATGCCGATGATCTCGGGCATCTCCGACGAGATCATCAGGATCCCCATGCCTTCTTTGGCCAGCCGGCTCATCAGAGCATGGACCTCAGCCTTGGCACCCACGTCAATCCCGCGCGTCGGTTCATCCATGATCAGGAGTTTCGGCTTGGCACTCAGCCACTTGGCGACGACCACTTTCTGCTGGTTGCCGCCGCTCAGGTTGCTCGTCGTCTGGGAAATGCTGGGGGTGGCAATTGAAAGCGCCTTGACGTATTCCTGCGCGACCTGGCGCTCCGACCTGGCCCGCACCGCCCCCGCCAGTCCCGATATACGCCTGAGAATGGCCAGGGTGATATTGGACTTGACGTCCATCATAAGCACCAGCCCGTGCTGCTTGCGGTCTTCAGGCACCCAGCCGATGCCGTTCTCCACGGCGTCCCCGGGGCTGTTGATCTTGACTTCCTTGCCGTTCAAGAGGATGGTGCCTGCCGTCAGCCGGTCTGCGCCGCAGATCAGCCGGGCGACCTCCGTGCGCCCAGCGCCCACCAGGCCCGCCAGGCCGACAATCTCCCCTCGGCGGACACTGAAACTGACGTCCTTCACACCGTTCGCGCCCGAGATGTTACGCACCTCCAGCACCGGTTCACCGATGGGAGCGTCCTCCTTGGGGAACAGGCCGACCTCGCGACCGACCATCATGCGGATGATCTTGGTCTCGTCGGCTTCGTCGCGCCGGAGCGTCCCGACCCGGCGTCCATCACGCATCACGATGATCCGATCCACAACCTCAAGCACTTCCTCCAGCCGGTGGCTGATGAAGACCACCGAGACTCCCCTTTCCTTGAGCCGGTGCATCAGGTTGAAAAGTGCATCCACCTCCTTACTGGAGAGAGCTGAGGTCGGCTCATCCATCAGGATCAGGCTGGCGTTGCGCGAGACCGCCTTGGCGATCTCAACCATCTGCTGGGCAGCGACCGTCAGGTCCTTCACCAGCCTGTCGCCAGGGATCTCCACCCCCAGGTCGGCCATGATCTCCTCGGCCTGCCGCTTCTGCGTCCGAAAATCCACCAGGCCGATCTGACGCACCCGGCGCGGCTCGCGGTTCAGGAAGATGTTCTCGGCCACGCTGAGATAGGGCACCAGCGCCAGTTCCTGGTAGATCGTCGTGATGCCGATCTCCTGGGCCTCATGCGGGCTGCGGATCTCGACGGGCTGGCCGTTGAACCAGATGCTGCCCTGGTCCTTGTAGTAGACGCCGGAGAGGATCTTGACGAGGGTGGACTTGCCGGCACCGTTCTCCCCGACAAACCCCAAGATCTCACCGGGGTAGACCTCGAAGTCCACATTATCAAGAGCCTGCACGCCAGGGAAGCGCTTGGAGATTCCCTCCATCCGTAGCAAAGGTTGCTGTTCCATGCTGATCCGCTTCCTCCCGGCCGGCCGACCTGGCAGGTCTCCTCGATCTGCCAGGTCTGGCCGGGCACTACCTCGCCGTCATTGCGACGGGATACCGATGGAGTTGAGGTACTCCTTGTACAGCGGGTAGGTCTCGCCCAGGATGACGTCCACGCCCGTGTTCAGGTGGATCTTGCCCTCAGCGCCCTTGGCAGTCGTCGCGGTCGCCAGGGACGGCCAGTCGCTCAGGTACGGATCCAGGATCTTCATCGTGGCGTCCACGCCCAGGCAGTCCATGGCGTACATGATCAGCCCGGACAGGTAACCGTAGAAGTAGACGCGCTGGCCGATCATCGCCTGCACCACGCCTTCTTCGGTGCAGCGTTGGGTCTCGGGCTCGGCGTCGAAGGCCACGATCTTGACCTTGCCGGTGTTGCCGGCCTGCTTCACGGCCTGGCAGGCCGCCGGACCGTCATAGGAGTAGAAGGTGATGAACCCGGCGAGGTCAGGGTACTTCTGCATGGCGGTCTGGGCGTTGCTCAGGGCCACCTCAGGCTTGATGTCGTCCAGCAAGACCTCGACCAGTTCGAGTTCGCTGCCCTGGAAGGCATCCTTGACGCCCTGGATGCGGTCCTGGGCGTTCTGCGCGGTGGCATAGCCGACCAGGCCCACCACCTTGCCCTTGCCGATGATCTGCTTGGCGGCCTCGCCGGCAGCCTTACCCGCATCGTAGTCAGACATGCCGATGTACAGGAGGCGCTTGCTGCCGGTGGCGTCCGAGTCGGTCACCAGGATCGGGATGCCCATGTTGATCGCCTTCTCGATGATCGGCTTCGGTGCATCGCGATCAATGGCCGAGAAGGTGATGGCGTTGTAGCCGTCATTGACGAAGGTCTCAAGCATCGAGAGCTGCTGAGTCAACTTCTCAGCTGCGGTCGGCGCCTGGAAGGTGATGGGGACGTTGACCTCGCCCGAAGCGCGGGAGGCGCCGATCTGAGCGGCAGTCCAGAAGGGGGCCACCGCGTTCGTCAGGAGGGCGTACTTGCTGCCGGCGGTCTTGCTGCCGCAGTCCTTCGTCGCGGCCTTCAGTTCGTCCGACAACTTGAACAGGTTGTCAGGCCGGTAGGGGTTGGCCGGGGCCGGTGTCGGGGTCACCACAACTTCGACCTGCTTCTCGACCTCCTTCACGACCTCCTTGGGCACCTCTTTGACGACTTCCTTGACAACCTCTTTGGGCACCTCCTTGACAACTTCCTTCTCGACCACCACGGTCTCGATCACCTTCTCGACCTGCGGGGCCGGCGCCGGGCAAGCGGTCAGGACCATCGAGATGACCACCAGCAGGCCAATCAGTCCGAAGAGCTTCGCGTGCTTCATTGTGTCCGTTCCTCCTCGTGGATTCCTTTGTCTGGGACTCTCCCGCCCGCGACGGATCTGCCGGCACGCTGCCCCAGGCGGGACGGGCAGGTTGCCTCGTGACACTGGACGTTGCCCTGCGACCACCCCCTTTCAGCCCAGACCAGACAGGCCCCCGAAGGCCGGTCAGGCCTAACCCTCGGGCGAGACAAGGATCTTCAGATGCCGTACCTTGCTCGCCGCCAGTTCATCCAGGCCACTCCGCACCAGGTCGGTGAGCCCGATCTGGGCGGTGATCAGCGGCGCGGACTCGATCTTGCCCGCGCTCAGCAGGTCTACTGCCTGAGCGAAGTCCTCATCGTAGATGTGCGAGAACGAGCCGATGAGTTCCTGCTCGTTGATCACGACCGAGGCGAGGCGCACGGGAATCGGCGCATCGTGGAGCCCTACCAGCACGATGCGGCCTGCCCGCCGCCCCAGTTCCGGCGCCAGGGCCATGGTGGCCGTCGTCCCGGCGCACTCGAAGACGACATCGGCACCGTAACCGCCGGTCAGCCGCCGCACCGCCTCGACCGGGTTCGTTTCCCCGGGATCAATGGCGGCGTCGGCGCCTACTCGCAGGGCAATCGCGCGGCGACTCGCTGCAGGCTCGACGGCGATGACCTTGCTCGCCCCCATGGCGCGGGCAACCTCCACAGTCAGGAGGCCGATGCTCCCAGCGCCGATCACGGCGACCGTCTCGCCCTCGGCCAGTCGCCCGCGCCGGGCGCTGCGCACGACCACCGAGGCCGGTTCGGCCAGCGCCGCGTGGGCATCAGACAGGTGATCAGCATACCTGAAGCACATATAGCGCGGGGCGTTGATGTACTCCGCCAGGCCGCCGTCGGTCATCAGCCCCATGATGGCCAGGCTCTCGCAGAGATGCACCTGATGGCGCTGGCAGAAGAAGCACTCGCCGCAGTGGATCAAGGTGTCTACGGCCACCCGGTCGCCGACCTGCAGGTCATGGACCGCGCTGCCCGTTTCGACCACCGTACCGACGAACTCATGGCCGATGACCATCGGAGCGCCCCGACCCGTCAGGGGATTGGGTCGCTCTACAGGGATAAACAGGGGGCCGTAGAGGTACTCCTCCAGATCAGTGCCGCAGATGCCACACCACGAGATCCGCAGCCTGACCTCATCGGCCCGGGGATGGCCGGGGTCAGGGAACTCCTCCACCCGGATGTCACGCCTGCCGTGCCAGACCGCAGCCTTCATAGCCTGCTCCTTCAACCGCGCGCGAACGAAGAGAGAACGATGTCACCGGGCAGCAAGACCAGGGGCCGCGTGCCACACCCCTGAGCGCTCAGCGCTGCCACGAAATCAGCCGGCTCGGCCGTGTTTTCGCCCACCAGGCCCCAGTGCATCGGGATCGCAACGGCCGGACCGATCTCACAGGTCAGGCGCGCCGCTTCGACGGGGTTCATGTTGCCGTATTGCCCGTTGATGCAGACCAGGACAAGGAGCGGGCTCAGGCGCTGAACTTGCTGATGCAGGTCCGGATGGTAAAGGCTGTCCCCACTATGATAAACGACAATCCCATCCAGGTCAAGCACATAGCCAACAGCATCCGGTGTCTGCGCGCCCGCGGGAGAGACGTGGTGCGCCAGCACGGCTGTCACGCCCACGCCGGCGATCTGGCGCGCCTCGCCGCGGTTGATCTCCACAATCCGCTCGCCGGGAAGGCCCCAGGCGCGCATGGCTTCGGCGCACATCGTCGGGCCGGCAAAGACAGCCCGGCTGGACCGCGCCAGTTCGGGGATAGCCTCAGGGTCGAGGTGATCCTCGTGCGCGTGGGTTGTCAGCACCAGGTCGGCCTGCAGCTCGCCCGGCGCCATCGGGATAGGCGACAGGGGCAGGCGCTTCCAGGAGTAGTAGTGGTCGAGCGCATCCGACAGGTAGGGATCTACCGCCACCACTCGACCGCTGGCCGTCTTCAGCAGGAAGCCCGCGCCTCCCAGCCAGGCGACGGCAAGCCTGCCCGGCGGGACCACGAGGCCCGCAATGACTTCGGCAAGCCCGCTCATAGCGTGTGACGCTCCTTACCGCCAGCCACCAGTTCAGGGCGGCCGGCAATGGCTGCCTCGAGCGGCGGCGCAGGGGACGCCCCCTGCAGCCTGCGACACGAGGCCCTCTCGATCAGCGAAGTGCTCAGCAGATACGTGACCGGTTTGCGCGCCTCGCCGGGGTTCTCAATGCGGCGCAAAAGGAGGTCAGCCGCCAGTTGGGCCATCTCCTCCACGGCGATGTCCACCGCAGTGATGGGCGGGCTCCAGATGCTCATCCACTCGGCGTCGTCGAAAGCAGCCACCGAGATGTCCTCAGGGACCCTGAGATGCCGCTCGTCGAGGACGGCCAGAACGCCCATGAGAATCCGGTTGCTGCCCGCGAAGATAACCGTTGGCGGATCGGGCAGGTCGAGCAGTTCGCGCGCGGCGCGCTCGCCATGGGCGCGCGTGAAGCTTCCGGTGCGCACGTATCCCGCATCCATTGCCAGGCCGGCATCCCGGAAGGCGCTTCGGTAGCCTTCCAGTCGGTCATGGCCCGTGGTCAGGGTGGTTTCACCCAGGATCAACCCGATGCGGCGGTGGCCCAAACGGAGCAGATACTCCGTCATCAGGTAGGCCCCCTGGTAGTTGTTGGCCAGCGCTGCGTCGAACAGATCGCGCTCGCGCTGCCGGTTGAGCTCGACGATCGGGAGCCCGCTCCTGGCAAGCTGGCGCAGGTAGGGGCCGTTGGTGCCGTTGGCCGGGTGGGTGTAGAGAATGCCATCGACGCGCTTCTGCTGCAAGATCTGCAGGTAGTGCAGGTCAATCCTGGCGTCTTCCTCGTTGACGCACAGCACGATCTCGTAGTTGCGCGACCGCAGCGCGCCGGAGAGAGCGTGCGCGATGGCGGTGTAGAAGGTGTTGGAGATGTCCGGGATAATCAGGCCGATCAGTCGCGAGGGCTTACCCCGCAGACTCCTGGCCATCCAGTTGGGCTGATAGCCGAGGTCGCTGACCGCCTCTTCGACGCGGCGCAGGGTATCGGCGCTGACGTATCCGCTCCTGTTGAGCGCGCGCGATACCGTTGATGGCGAGAGGCCAGCCCGCCGAGCCACGTCCTTGATGGTGCACGGCATCCGTCACAGCCCTCCGCGGTTGCCGGACCACTCTGGAGGATATCCCGGTCCGGCTCTCCGCCGCACAAGCCGGTTCTATAGAAACGTTACCAGGGCCCTTCCCGAAACCGGGCACAAAAAGCGCAAAACACCGGCGGACTTCCCGACGAAGGGGCCTGTTCGAAGCCGCCAACAGGGGGAGTCTCCACCGGTCAGCCCGGCATTCACAAGAAGGGGCCCGCGGCAAACAGTGTTGATGTGGAATCGTTACTAGTGTAGTTATCATATCACACAAGGTGCTCCCCTGTCAAGCCCCCAAAATCTGCGAATTTGCAGGCGGCCCGGCCCGACGTCCGGTTCGCCCCCGCCAGGCGGGCGCCCGGCACTGGACAGCCGTTCTTTGACAGGACCATGCCGCCAGGGTTACAATGGAGCCGATGATTACCGAGTGACCCGATAACTGGCCGATGCCCTCTCAGCACGCCTATCCCAAGCCAACCCACCTGTACGACGCGTACATCTTCGACCTGGACGGCACGGTGTTCCTGGGCGATGCCCTGCTGCCCACCGCCGGCGAGACGATCGCCGCGCTGCGCTCCTGGGGCCGCCGCACCGTCTTCCTTTCCAACAACCCCACCCGCACGCGCGCGGAGTACGTCGCCAAACTCACGCGGCTCGGCGTCCCGGCGACCCCGGAGGAAATCGTCCACTCGTCGCAGGTGATGGCCAATTTCCTGCAGCGCCGCATGCCCGGCGCGCGCCTCTTCGTCGTGGGAGAGGAGCCGCTGAAGTCCGAACTGCGGGCCGCCGGCTTCGAACTGACCGAGGATCCGGCCCAGATCGAGGCCGTAATCGCCAGTTTCGACCGCACGTTCGTCTACCGCAAACTGCAGATCGCCTTCGACGCCATCCGGGCCGGCGCGCGCTTCTTTGCCACGAACGCCGATCGCTTCTGCCCCGTGCCGGGCGGCGGCGAGCCGGATGCCGCCGCCATCATCGCGGCCATCGAGGCCTGCACAGGCGCTCAGGTCGAGGCGGTGGTGGGCAAGCCGTCGGAGTACACCATCGAGGCGATCCTGGATCGGCTCGGGCTGCCCGCCTCCCGCTGCCTGATCACCGGCGACCGGCTGGAGACCGATGTGGCCATGGGGCTGCGCGCAGGCATGGACGCTGCGCTGGTGCTCACCGGCGCTACGAGCGAGGCTGCCCTGAACGCCTCACCGATCCGACCGACGTATGTGCTCCGCCAACTGGCGGACGTCATCCCAGATGTCTCATAGCGCAATGTTTCACAGGAGGGAATGTCCGTGACCGACAAACTGACACTTTACCGGCAGGGGCGCGAGCCGCTGAAGAAGACCAACCGCTTCTGGCCCCTTTACGGCGCCGGGCTGGAGAACCTGGGGCAGGATGGCCAGCCCATCGAGGGACCGGTGCCGGAATACGGCCCGGATGAATTGCTGGTGCGCCACGATGCCTGCGGGCTCTGCTTCTCCGACATCAAGGTCATCAAACTGGGCCAGGAACACCCCAGGATCCAGAAGGACATGCAGGCTGACCCGGTCGTGCTCGGCCACGAGGTCTCCCTCACCGTGGTAGGGGTCGGCGAGAACCTCCGGGACCAGTACAGGGTCGGGGACCGCTTCATCGTCCAGGCCGATATCTGGAAGACCGGCGTCAACTCCATGCCCAACTTGCGCCACTGTTGCGAGAAGATCGGTTGCAATATATCAATGCCCTCAAGCAAGCCATGTTGGAGTATGTGGCGGCCCTAAAAAAGGCGGGCTGGCGCAAGGCCCAGGCAGCCTGAGGCGCGGGGGAGCAGCGTGACCCTGACACTGGCCCAGGTGCAGGCGGCGCAGCAATTGGTGTCGCCTTATCTCGGCCGGACTCCCTTGGTCTATTCCAAGACTTTCAGCGAGCTTTATGGCGGCAAGGTTTATCTGAAGCTGGAGAACCTCCAGACCACCGGTTCTTTTAAGCTGCGAGGCTCGCTGCATAAACTGTTGCGGCTGCAGGCCGCCGGGTCCCTGTCCGGCGTCGTGGCGGCCTCGGCCGGTAATCACGCCCAAGGGGTGGCCTATGCTGCTCGCTTGACGGGGGTGCCGGCCACCATTGTCATGCCGGAATGGGCTTCCCTGTCCAAGCAGTTGGCTACCGAAGGTTATGGCGGGCGGGTGATCCGATGTGGGGCGGATCTGGCGGCCGCGGTAGCTAAGGCCCAGGAGCTGGCGGCTACGGCAGGGTTGTCTTTCATTCATCCTTACGATGACCCGGAAATCATCTGCGGGCAGGGGACCATCGGACTGGAAATCCTGGCCGACCTGCCGGAAACGGCGGCGGTCCTGATCCCGGTGGGTGGCGGCGGTTTGGCTGCTGGCATTGCCTTAGCCTGTAAGTCGTTAAAACCTCAGATCAGAATCGTCGGAGTGCAAACCCGGGCCGTGCCGGCGGCCTGGGCCGCCCGGGAGGCAGGGCACCCGGTTGCCGTTCCAAGTGCTTCTACCTTGGCTGATGGGATTAATGTCACCCGTTTGGGGGAACAGACTTGGCCGCTGCTGGCCAGCTTTCTAGACGAACTGCTTTTGGTAGAAGAAATGGCCATCGCCTCCGCCATGCTCCTCCTGTTGGAAAAAAAGAAGGTCCTGGCCGAGGGAGCAGGGGCGGTCCCCTTGGCCGCCCTCCA
>FWPV01010226.1_pt1 | contig 15457 bp, 14 predicted proteins | sample 2228371 | NCBI WGS metagenome assembly FWPV01 (sample SAMEA103939776, study PRJEB20133) | metagenome | reverse complement strand
TTCTATACCTAAGCGATTCATGGTTTCCTTGAAGGCGGTGCGGTCTTCACCGCTTTTTATAGCATCTACATCGACGCCAATGACCTCAACGCCGTATTTGCTGAGAACTCCTGACCGTGCCAGTTCAGCACAGAGGTTGAGCCCTGTCTGTCCACCCAGATTTGGTAGCAGAGCATCCGGGCGCTCCTTCTCGATAATCTGAGCCATGGTCTCGAGATTGAGTGGCTCTATATATGTTACATCAGCCATTCCCGGGTCAGTCATGATGGTCGCTGGGTTTGAGTTTACCAGTACGATTTCGTAGCCTAGGCTCCGTAATGCCTTGCAAGCCTGCGTTCCGGAATAATCAAATTCACATGCCTGTCCTATAATGATGGGACCGGAGCCGATAATCATTATCTTTTTGATATCACTCCGTTTTGGCATTATAAGTATCCCCCATTAAACCGTCTCGGTAGACTATCTCTCCCGCAAATATGGTCATTACTATTTTGCCTCTGAACTTCTCTCCGTCAAACGGAGTGTTTTTACCTTTAGAGGTGAAGTCTCGGCTGTTGACTGTCCATTCTTTATTGGGGTCAAAAATTGTGATATCAGCCTGGGATCCGGGTCGCAGGGTGCCTAAGCCGCTGTATTTGGGGCTGATAATTTTGGCAGGCTCATAGGTAAGCTTGGAGATGAGAGTCATTAAGTCTAAATCGCCATTATGTACCAGACTCATCAAACAACCGAAAGCCGTTTCAAAGCCACTGATACCGAATGGGGCAAGCCCGAACTCGCACATTTTATCAGCAAGAGTATGAGGGGAATGATCTGTGGCTATGATATCGATAGTGTTATCCTTGAGCCCATTGATCAGAGCGGTGACGTCTTCCTTGGTGCGTAATGGTGGGTTGACCTTCGCGTTAGTATCGTAGGCAAGATGATTGTCTGCCTGTCTACCCATTACCCGTTCTTCGGTCAAAGTTAGGTGATGTGGGGTAACTTCAGCTGTGACTGGGATCGCCATTTCTTTAGCCCGACGGATAAGTTCAACTGAACCGTCGGTGCTAACGTGAGCGATGTGAAGTCTGGCACCAGTCATCTTCGCTAACGCTATATCACGGGCTACCGCAATCTCCTCGGCAGCCTTAGGGATACCCTTGAGTCCTAGGCGTGCGGATACCCAGCCATCGTTCATGACCCCACCGTTGCTTAGTTCTTTATCTTCGCAATGATCGATAATTGGTAACCCCAAGATCTGACTATAGTCCATTGCTAGGGCCATGATTCGTGAGCTGGATACAGGGTTGCCGTCGTCACTGAAGCCAATGACTCCCAAATCAGCAAGCTCGCTCATCTCGGTTAGTTCTAAACCCTGTCTCCCTTTGGTGATGCAGCCTATCGGCAATACCCTAATCGCACCTTCGGTTTCTGCCGTTGCCTTTATGTAGTCAATCGAGGCTTGATTATCCAGTGGTGGATTTGTATTCGGCATGCAACAAACAGTGGTGAAGCCGCCTTTAGCAGCGGCTTTAGTGCCTGTGGCTATAGTTTCTTTGTCTTCAAATCCAGGCTGTCGAAGATGACAATGAAGGTCGATGAGTCCAGGACAGACAATGAGACCGGTAGCATCAATGGTAGTCAAATCACGTTGAGGTAATTTTGTACCTCCGTCTCCAATCCATGCTATCTTACCTTCGGTAACTAGCAAATCGGCAATTCTGTCTATCTTCTGGCTGGGGTCTATAAGGTGTCCACCACTTATAAGCAGGTTGTGAGACATTATCTATCTGTTTTTTCCTCCTAAAATGAGGTAAAGGAGCGCCATTCGAATGGCTACGCCGTTAGCTACCTGTTCTTCAATTACGGATTGGGCTCCGTGAGCTACCTCGGGGCTGATTTCAATCCCCTCGTTCACAGGACCAGGGTGTAGAACTAAAGCGTGCGGCTTTGCCAAAGAAAGACGTTCCTCTGTGAGCTGATAAAGTCGAATGTATTCGCGTAGACTTGGTAGTAGGCCGCTTTGCTGGCGTTCTATTTGTAGCCGAAGTGGCATCACAACATCTGCTCTCTTTAAAGCAGACTCAATGTTCGCGTCACTTTCGACATTATGGAGTTTGCAGTTGCTGATGAAGCTATATAAACCTCGCGGCAGGAGTGTAGGTGGAGCGCATAAAGTCACCTTGGCACCCATAGTAGTCGCGCCCCAAATGTTGGAGCGGGCTACGCGGCTGTGCATGATGTCACCGATGATGACTACCTTCAAGCCAGCGAGTTTGCCCATGTGGTTACGTATGGTATAGAGATCAAGAAGGGCTTGGGATGGGTGCGCATGCCAGCCATCTCCAGCGTTTATCATGCTACAGTCTACATATTTAGTTGCGATGTGGGGTGCCCCAGATTGTGAATGGCGCATAATTATAACATCAGCGCCCAGAGCTTGTATGGTACGCAGGCTATCGACCAAAGATTCTCCCTTGGCAATACTGCTCTTGGCAGCATCGAGGTTTACGGTATCGGCGCTTAGGTTTTTAGCTGCGAGCTCAAAAGATGCCCGTGTGCGTGTGCTTGGCTCGTAGAACAAGGTGACCACTGTCTTGCCTCTGAGAGTTGGCACTTTTTTAACTTCTCTAGTAAGTATTTCCGCCATGGCGTCAGCGATTTCAAAGACAAGCTCGATCTCCTCCCGGCTAAAGTCGTCTAGGTCGAGTATGTGGCGATGCCGCCAGATGCCTATGGATCGAGGCGGGAAAGTTTCTGGACTGGTGATACCTGAACTTGGCTCAGTTGGTTTCATTGTCCAATCTCCTTATCCGGTGAAACTAAAGTCACTTTGTCTTCTCCGTCCACCTCCTTGACATACACTTTTATTTCCTCACTTTTCGCCGTAGGTATGTTTTTTCCCACATAGTCAGCACGGATAGGTAGTTCTCGATGTCCTCGGTCGACCAGAACTGCAAGTTGGATAGACTGGGGTCGTCCTAGATCCATGAGGGCGTCCATAGCTGCCCGGATGCTACGTCCAGTATAGAAGACATCATCAACAAGAATGACTTGTTTGTTAGTAATATCGACCGGCACGTCAGTTCGGTGAACGACGGGCTTTAAGGATAGTGACGATATGTCATCGCGGTACAGGCTGATGTCGAGCGAGCCGACTGGGATGGTAATCTTCTCCAGTAATTGAATAGTCTTGGCCAGTCGTTTAGCTAGTGGGACTCCCCGGGTTTGCATGCCTACGAAGACAATGTCCTTAGCACCTTTGTTCCGCTCTAGAATCTCATGAGCGATGCGAACTAAGGCTCTGCGCAAGTCCTCAGGAGACATGAGGGTTCTTTCAGACATAAGAAAAACCTCCTGTCGAGAACTGACAAGAGGTTTCGAAAAGAGCAATTTGCGGTAGTGCTTCTGTACGGCTACATTTTCTTAACATGATTTCCCTTGTCAGCCTCTCTGGACTGACTTAAAGGTCTGAATCTGCTACCATTATAGCACTCTCGACAGCGGTTATGCAAGTCGAAACGGAGATAACTGTTTGGCAACCTTTGACCTAGAATTAAGGCTATATTAAAGAATATAAAGACTCATCCACCAGTGGCCACGATTTTCTTTTCAGCAGAGGCAGAGAATTTGTTAACCTTCACACAAACGTGCTTAATTATGTTACTATTCTAACTAAGTCCAACCTGTATATAGGAAACTAACGTGGTCTGGATAAAATTTGTAGTTTGTTTGGTCATCATATTGGTGGCTGGTACAAGACTATCCAAATACGGTGATGTGATTGCAGAGAAAACTGGCTTAGGCAGAGTTTGGATAGGTGTAGTTCTTCTTGCCACAGTCACGTCGTTACCTGAGCTATTTACAGGCATCAGCTCTGTAGCCCTTGTAGGAAAACCAGATTTGACACTTGGGGATCTTTTCGGTTCAAATCTCTGCAATTTAGTGGCCATCGCCATCATTGATATCTTTTACATCGGTGGTCCAGTACTGCACTACGTAAGCTTCGGGATTGTTCTAGCTGCCACTTCAGGCGCTCTACTGATGGCGGCTGTCGCCACCTCCGTTTACGTGGCCCAAAATGTCTCTTCCTTAGGCATATTCAACTATATTGGCCTCTATTCACCTGTAATCTTCTGTCTATACCTGCTTATGCAGTTCATGTTAATGCGTTTTGAGCGGATTCAACCGAGTCGGATCGAGAGCAGTCAGCGAGTACATGCTAACTACAAGGGAATATCTCTCAGCCGGACGACCGTCTATTTTGTGCTGGCTGCGTTAGCAACTGCTGGGGCGGGCACTTGGTTGGGCTTGATAGGCAACGAGCTATCCGAAATAACAGGCCTCACAGCTAGCTTCATAGGCACCTTATTCCTAGCGTTTGCCACATCGATGCCGGAAATAGTAGTTTCGATTTCGGCAGTCCGCCTCGGTGTCCCGGATATGGCTATAGGCAACGTGATTGGTAGCAACTTGTTCAATATGGGGGTTACTGTTTTTGTTGATGATTTGTCTTACCTTAAAGGGCCTATTCTATCGCACGTCACTACGGTTCATATTTTTACTGCTCTTGCTGCTATACTTATGAGCTGTGTGGTTATTATTGGCCTGGTCTTCAGGCCTCGGATATGGCAACGCATTTGGGTCGGTGTAGATACTCTCGCCATAGTAGCATTGTACCTAGGTACCATCAGCGTGCTCTACTTCCTCGGCTCGCAGTAATGTAAGATAATTTGTGCAACTCGCGGCATGCAATATTTATCAGGCATTGGTTTCTACTGCCAGTATTTTTCACGATAGTGTTCTGTGAGGAATCCAAAATAGCCTGGTGATCGTTGCATCGACTTGGCAGACTATCTCAGAATTTCTAAACCTTGTCTGAACGAAGATTCTGATCAAAGAAGGACAGCATCTGAGTGATATATTCTTTGGGTCTAGCGCGGTAGGCACCTACGTGTTCCGCTTCTGGTACTATCCATAACCTAGCATTGGGATTACGAGATGCTCTTGCCAATATGCTGGCGTGCTCCACAGGAACAGTTTTGTCTTGCCCTCCGTGGATGATTAGTACTGGAGGCTTAGTGAATTGTTTAATAGCGTCTACAGGCTTGGGCATAGACAAATCAATGCCATGAATTCTCTTAGCCACGAAAAGGATCAAAGGTATAAAGAATTTCGGCAGGCGGCTTCTCTTGGAAAACTGAGGCTCGACAATATCTGCCAGGTATGCAAAAGAGCTATCAGCGACAATAGCATCAATCTGTTCACAATTGGCAGCAGTCATGAGAGCAGTTGCTGCTCCCATAGAAAAGCCGATAACGTAAATCTTGCTCATGCCACGTTGCTTAACGTAGTCTATCGCCCCTAGCAGATCTCTTTGCTCATAATAGCCTAAAGATACACGTTCTCCTTCTGACTGACCATGTCCACGCAAGTCAAACATCAGAACGTTATAGCCGGCGTTCACCATTTCTCGAGCTATATCCAGCATCTTTATACCTGGGTCAGCCCGGTGCCCATTTGCACCATGAATCATCACAATGACCCGATTGCTATCGCCTGCCTCGAGCCACCAGCCACTTAATGCCAGCCCATCCCTGCTGGAAAAAGATACGTCCTCATATTTCAGGCCAAGGTTATCAGGCTTTTTCTCAAACGGCGCCCGGACAACTTTGGTCATTGAATAGGCGGCATACAACGAGATCCCGAGAACAGTCCCAAGAACTGCCACGGTAAAACCAAACGGAATCCAGAGGAGCCTCTTTTTAGGCCACCCAAACTTAGCAGTTTCATCATCCATAAAGTCTATTCTACAGCATTTTACTAGCTGAAATCACACGTGTGTCTACCCATTCGGCCACCATATGACCCCAGGTTGCAGATAGAAAAGGGACTACACACAATGTTGACCTCGCGGGAAAAAAAGGACATTTGCTAGCTGTTATTGTAGTATCCAACAAAGCATCGTGTTGTTTAGGGTGTGGCAGCAATGTCTTAATAGACCAACGAGAAGGTCTTGGAGAAAGTTTTACCTTTTGTACGTGATGGTGGGCCAGTCTGGACAGTTCCCGAACTCGTATTTGAGAGGAAACTGCTGATCCCATCACTACAACAACTACTTATAGCTCATCAAAGGTATACGGGATGATTTTATCATTTTCTTATGATCTTCGACAAACACAACAGGTTTTGAGAGACCGTTTAGCAATGGGCAATTCTTGTTACCTTTCCCCTGGCGGGGCTTAGTTTTGCTTTTCCAGCCCTTGTTTAAGGCATTTACACTATTTCTCTAGCCGCTTTTATAGCCGTTTTTCACCTTTCTCCCAGTTTTGGGCATACTGACCCTTTGTCTAGCCAGTCATGACATACGCCTCGGCTCCACTCCTGAAGCTAACGCCAGTTAATAGCTTCACCAGCCTCTTTAAGTTCAATGCCATAAAGGTTAGATAACTCTGAATAGCATGCCTCACAAAGCCTACGTATCGACACCTTGAAAAACCATGCCACCTCTTAGCTTCGCCAAATTTCCTCTCTATCTTATATCTTTCTTTTAGCCCTTCCTGGTACTCCTGACTTTCTTGAAGCTTGAGCCAACCTTCTTTGTTTTTGTCCTTCTTTTTAGTCCGCCGACTTTTAAGCCTTATAGCCGACTTTATCCCCTTTTGCTCCAGGTAATAGTGGTTGTCGCCATCATCGTAGCCCTTATCCCCAGCTACAGTCTCTATCTCTATCCCCTTGCTTAAGTCCTTCTCTATTAGCTTTTTGAGTTCGTGTCCATCGTAATCGTTAGCTCGTCCCGGGCTAATGCTGGTTACAAGCTCAGTCTCAGCATTAAGGCTTACTTGGTCCTTATAGCCATAGAAATATTCTGTCTCCTTATGTCTCCTACCATCTCTACCCACTACCACCTTATCACCTTTAGCTCCCCAATGTGCCCCACTATCTCTGGGAGATTTACCCTCCCGTACCCTTTTCTCGTCTTTGACCAGGTTAACGTCAGCTATAGTATGGACACTATCTACCACTTGAAGCTTGCCGAATTTAACACCTTTCTCCATAGCCATGATAATTATCTCGTTAAATAACTCTTCATAGGCTTTGGCACCAGCATTGTTAATCAACCTATTCTTGAATAGGGTCAGTGTGGAGTGGTCAGGAGCTTTTTCATCAGCACCAAGCCCAAGGAAGAAAGACATGGACAGGCTGTCATTGGCCAATACCTCTACCTGCCTCTCTGAGATGTTATACAGATAGCAGATGAGGAGCATCTTCAAGATAAGAGTGGGATTATATGGCGCTTGACCTATTTCCCCTTTGCCTTTGTAGTATCTGAGTAGCTTTTTAGTAAACCTTCCCCAGTCGATCACCTCATCAAGCTTTCTTAAGAAGTGGTCTTTGGCTATCTTCTGCTGGTAAAGGAAATTGCCAAAGAAGGAGTCCATGGTAGTCTCTTTACACCTTATCTTTGCCATCTTTGGGACCTCCAGCTTTTTGCTCTAGTATAGTAGCTTTTAGCCCGTCTGGCTATTCCTGATGAGAGAGGTTTTTAATAAGAGTTGCTAAACACTCTCAGTACAATGAATTGACAGAAATTGGTGCCGCGTTGTAACATTTTGACACCGTCAAATTGTCCGGAAACGACTGAAGCACTATATGAAATTCACCAAGATCATATTTGACAAAAAGGATAGGATAGCCAAGATTACACTCAACCGTCCCGAGGCAATGAACGCATTGGACTCGGACATTCTTCGTGAGATGGAGACAGCGTTAAATGAGTGCGAGAAGGACGAAGCTGTAAGAGTGGTAATTATCACTGGGAAAGGAAGAGCCTTTTCTGTAGGGGCTGACTTAAAGTACCAATTAAATGTCATTGACGGTGATACAGCTCGAGAATTGGAATTCATCCGCCTCGTTCGCAGGGTAACTGATACTATCTACAATTTGAGCAAGCCAGTCATAGCTGCTGTAAATGGCTTCGCGTTGGCTGGAGGACTGGAGATAGTGGCGGCTTGTGACTTAGCCATTGCTGCCGATACTGCACAGATAGGAGACCAGCATATTAACTATGCTCTCTTGCCTGGTGCCGGTGATAGCCCGAGGCTACCTCGACTAATAGGCCCTAGAAGGGCAAAGGAGTATCTTTTCACTGGAAAGTGGATGTCGGCACAAGAAGCAGAAAGATTTGGGCTGGTGAATAAGGTTGTTCCCGCTGATAAATTGGAAGAGGCGACAGCTGAGATGGCAGCCATATTGGCAAGTAAGAGCCAGCAGACAATGAAGGAAATGAAAAGACTGGTAAACCGGGCAATGGACACAAACCTCGATGCCGCTTTAGATATAGAAGGTCAAGCTTGTGTTCTCCATATAGCTAGCGCTGATGCGCAAGAGGGATTGAGAGCATTCGTTGAGAAGAGAGAACCCAAGTGGTAATACAGGTAACTTGATGTAGCCACCAAGATAACTCGCATTTTCAATGACCAACAAAGTAAGCTAATTTAAAACTTGAAGGAGATAACGAAGCAATGAACCTAAAGTATACTGAGCAGCAAGAAAGTATTCGAAAAACAGTACGACAATTTGCCCAGAGGGAGGTGGCTCCGGAGGCTGATAAGAGAGACAAGACAGGAGAATTTGACTACACACTGTGGAAGCGGATGGGAGACCTGGGCTTTATTGCAATGATGTGGCCTGAGGAATTCGGTGGGCAGAACGCTGATTTTCTTTCCTTCAATTTAGCAATGGAAGAGATAGGACGTGCTGATAGCTCTTTAGCAGTTACGCTGCAAGTTGCCTCCATCGCTGGGCACCAGCTACTTATAGAGGGCACCGATGAGCAGAAGGAGGCATGGAAAGAGCCCTATATACTACCGATAGCGAGAGGAGAAGCCACTGGAGCTGCAGCAGTTACTGAGCCGCAGGCAGGCTCTGATACGGCTGGTATCCAAACTCGTGCAGTGCGTCAAGGTGATGAATGGATAATTAACGGAACCAAAGCCTTCTGCACCAACTCTGGACTCAAAATCAATCGCTTTGCCAATGTGCTGGCTATAACGGACAAAAAGGAATTCCGCAGCATTTTGGTACCCACTGGTGCACCAGGCTATACAATAGGTCATAAATACGAAAAAATGGGGTGGAAGTCATCAAGTACTCACGAATTGCACTTCGATGACTGCCGTGTCCCTGCTTTTAACATCATCGGTGGTAGTGACAGCCGAGCTAGAGATAGCCGTGAAATGATCGTCAGACAATTCTTCCCTATGGGGCGGGTTGAGCTGGCTTCGCAGGCATTAGGCATGCACGAGGCATCCTTTGAGTTAGCACTTAAATATGCGCAAGAGCGGATTGCGTTTAATCGCCCCATTTCGAAGTTCCAGTTCGTTCAAGACATGCTGGTAGAGATGGCCATAGATAAAGAACTATCGCGTTTGCTCCGAGATAAGGCGGCTCTAGCATTGGGCAGTCAGGAGTTTTACAAACTAAGCTCGATGGCAAAGGCATATTGCCCCGAGGCTGCCAAAAAGGCCATTGACTTGGCAATCCAGATTCATGGTGGTGTCGGCTATACAGAGGAGTATCCCTTATCCAGATTCTACCGGGATAACCGAGTTCTCACTATCGGTGATGGAACCACCCAGATTATGAAATGGGTGATCGCCAGAGAATTAGGATGCTAAAGACATAGTATCGGAGGGAATATGGCTAACAAAGTTGCGATAGTTGGTATAGGTCAAAGCAAGTCTGTTGAACACAGTAATGACGCATTGGCTGACATTATCTTTCAGGTGAGCGCTAAAGCTTTAGAGGATGCCCAACTCAAAATAAGCGATATCGACAGCGTAACGCTGGCAGCCCATGATATGGTGGATGGGAGAGCAATAACCAGTATGCTCACAGCGCCGCCAGCCGGTGCCTATTTAAAAGATGAAATACGAGTTGCAGATGACGGTGCTTTCGCAGCGGTATTAGCTTGCCTGAGAATACTCACTGGTGATTTTTCCACTTCGCTTGTGGTAAGCTGGAGCAAGTGTTCAGAATGTGCCCGAGACATCTTACACAAGGTTGCTAACCTTAGCTATGACCCTTTCTTCTACCGACCTTTTGCTTTAAACGATGTTACCTCTTATGCCATCCAAGCTCAAAGATATATGTCTAAATACAATATCACCGAAGCTCAAGCTGCCCAGGTCGTGGTCAAGAATCGTGCCAACGGACAAAAAAACGAAGTAGCCCATCTTCAATCAAGAGTAACTATGGATGAGGTATTGAAGTCCAAGCCGGTATCATACCCACTAAAAATGCTTGATTTACCACCGTGGTCAGACGGTGCTTGCGCTTTGGTTCTAGCTAGTGAGGATGTTGCCAAAAAATTGAAGAAACCGTGCGCTTGGGTAATCGGGTTCGGCTGGGCAAACGATACTTATTATAGTGGCGACAAAGATCTAGCTGAGCTAGAATCGCTGTACCTGGCAGCAAATAAAGCCTATAAAATGGCTGGAATCTCAAATCCTTCCAAGGAAATTGATGTTGCTGAAATCCATGATATCACCTCCTTTCATGAGCTTATGGCGTATGAAGCACTAGGCTTTTGTGCCAAGGGGATGGCTGGCATGTACTTAGAAAGCGGGGCTACTGCTATCGATGGTGACCTCCCGGTGAATCCTTCTGGAGGCTGCTTATCCTCGAACCCTTATACTGCTGTTGGACTAATCAGAGTAGCTGAGGCAGCACTGCAGATAATTGGTGGCGCCAGCGACCATCAAATTCCAAATGCTAAAACCGCCTTAGCTCACGGTATAAGCGGACTTAATGCCCAGAGTAACAGTGTTCTAATCCTTAGTAAATAACCTTGAAAGGATTAAAAATGGCAAGAAGGGTTGCGATTGTAGGCACAGGTCAGACACACTATGTGACGAGGAGACTTGACTGCTCTGCTCCTGATTTAGTATATGAAGCAACCAGTGCAGCACTGGCTGACGCTGGGCTAAAGTTAAAAGATGTGGATGCTGTAGTCTTTGGATTGGCTCCTGAATCGTTAGACGGGGTCAACTCTATGGATAAATGGTGCTCCGATGCCGCTGGAGCGCGGAATAAGCCTTTTATGAGAGTACATACCGGTGGGGCTACCGGGTGCTCAACAGCCCTCGCCGCCGCCTATCACATTGCCTCCGGTGTCTTTGATGTTGTTATAGCCGTGGCAGCGCAAAGAGTTGGCGAAACCCCAGATGCACAAAGGGTGCTCAATCGAATATATGACCCAATTCTGGCTTCAGATTTTGCCTTAAACATCATTGCTGCCATGGCTATTGAAACCACCCGCTACATGGAAATCTGGGGGTTTAATCAGGAACACATGGCTATGATATCAGTAAAGAATCATCTCAACGCTCTCAATAACCCTTACGCTCATCTAAAATTGAAAATAAACATGGATGATGTTCGTAAGTCACCAATCGTGTGCTGGCCCTTTAGGCTTCTGGATTGTTGTCCGAGGTCAGATGGTGCCTGTGCTGTGGTTTTTGCTTCTGAAAATAAAGCAAGAAAGCTGGCACCAGTGCCAGCTTGGATAAAAGGCATGGCAGCAGTAAGCGACATAAATGTACCCGGTGAAACCGGTGGCACCGGATGGCAGGCAAAACGCGCTGTGTGGAAAGCTTATCAGATGGCTGGCATAGATAAACCTAGAAAGCAAATACAAGTGGCCGAAGTTTATGCCCCATTCTCATCAATGGAGTTACTCTATTATGAAAATTGTGGTTTCTGCAAACCTAACGAGGTTGCTAAATTAGCAGAATCGGGGTTCGGAGAAATGGGCGGCGAAGTGCCTTTTACACCATCAGGCGGGGTGCTTTGTTCCAACCCTATAGGTGCTACCGCTTTGGTCCGAGTTGCCGAGGCAGCAATTCAGGTGATGGGAAAAGGGGATAAAAGACAAGTGCCAAATGTGAAGAATGCATTAGCTACAGGTGCTGGAGGGTCACCCGGACCAGGCTCAACGTCTTTCACTACCGCCATGGTATTAGGGAAAGAGCCAAGATAATATTAAGAACTGAAAGGAGAGAGAGACCATGTCAAACAAAGGCGAACTCTTGACTGTGCCGGGCAAATGGGAGTTAACCTATGAATACAGTGCTGGAGAAACTATAAGCAAATTCCTCACTGAAATCCGCGATAATGCCAGAATAATAGCGACTAAATGCAAGCAGTGTAATCGGGTTTTGATGCCGCCACGCTCTTATTGCGAACGGTGCTTTATCTCCATCAAAGACAATTGGGTAGAGTTACCCCCTAAGGGCATCGTACAAGCTTTCACCATCGTCACTAGCAAGTTCGAAGGGCTTCCTGACCCACCCTATATCATTTGCTACATTAAACTTGACGGGGCTGATACCAGTATTCCTCATTTCCTTACTGGCGTTGACCTTTCTGATCCAGAGAAAGCACGGCAGAAAATAAAAGTGGGCCTTCCTGTCCGCCTGATTTTCAAAGACAAAGAGAAACGCGAAGGCAGAATGACCGATTTTCGTGTTGAACCAGCATAAAGCCCCCTCGCCAGTCTAGTTTGGTCACCCAAATACAGTGAGACTGTTTTACAGGCGACTAGATGTCATATTTAGCATAGGGGAAGATTCTCACAGATTCTTCATCGTCTCAATTTGGTGGGACCCACAAGAACGACTTAGTAAACGACCAATAGGTGTTGACTCTTCATGAGCAGGTGCTTATACTCCAACCATAGCAAAAGTACAACATTAAGGAGGCACCGCAATGAAACAATATACAGGAAAGGAACGAGTGGAGGCAGCCTTTCGTCGGGAATATGCTGATCGAGTACCATATAATCTAGACTTTGGTCCTCACTACGCTAAAGAAATGGGGTTGACCGTCCAAGACTATTTTGGTGACCTTGACACAGCTTACAAAATAACAGCCGAACAGCTTAAAGTCTTGCCTTCAGATATGGTTGTTGTTCCACAAAGCATAGCTTGGTGGGGACTCGCCAATGTCTATAGATACAAGAGCAAATCAGAGGAAGTCACCCTAGGAGCGCTTAAAGACAAAGCCATGTTGAAAGACCTCGAACCTGTACATCCAAAGCAAAGCCCGGGGCTACTGAAGCTGGGAGAATCATGTCACCGAGCTGTAGCTACATTCAAAGACAAGGCAATAAGGCCTGCATTGTACGGGCCAATTTTTTGGGCAGCACAACTAAGGACGATAGAACAACTGATTTTCGATACTGCTGATGACCCACAGTTTATCCATGAGCTAATGCGTCTTACCACAGATTCTGTCAAGCCCCGTGCCCTTGCTGTAGCTCAGACAGGTGTGACCGTGGTAGTTATTGCTGATACCCAAGCTAGTTTGAGCACCATTTCTCCTAAGATCTATCGCGAATTTGTTTTTCCTTACGAAAAGGAGCTCTTCACTTACCTCAAGGAGAGGGTGCCTACGGGGACATATGTTGGTTTACATATTTGCGGCTACATCGACTTAATTATGGAGGATCTGGTCTCACTGGGAATAGATTACATTGAAATCGATGCACCCTCATCCTTGAAACGGATGGTCGATGTCTCCCAGAAGAAGGTGGTAATCAGGGGCAATATTGGGGCTGAAGTATTCCGAGAAGGTACCAAGGAGCAAATTGAGCAAGCAGTGAAAGATTGCATCGATACTGCAGCTAAAGGCAGCGCCTACATATTGTCTACAGGATGCCAGATCCCGCTCGACACACCAATCCAGAATGCCAGATATTATGTAGAAGCTGCGGAGAAATATGGCAGATATCAGGCCGGTTAGGTTGCACGCTCTTTCTTGGGATGCAGTCCGTGTCCGATTACGGAATAAAAAGTCTCAATCTCACTCCACTCGAATGTAAATAAACGAAGGGGTGAAGCAGAGTTCGACTAACTAACGAGGAGATGCAACATGGCTAACCTCAAATCAATCGCAGAAGCTGTAACCGAGGGTAATGCCAAGAAAGTTGAGGAGCTAACAAAGAGAGCTATAGATGAGGGAATAAGTGTAGCTGCAATTTTAGATGATGGGCTAATTGCTGGCATGGGAAAAATCGGTGAGCAATTTGGTCGCGGGGAAGCTTTTGTTCCCGAGCTTTTACTAGCAGCTAGAGCTATGCGAGCTGGTATGGAGCTACTGGAGCCACTACTAGTTGGTTCTGGTCTGAAGCCGATAGGTAAAGTCGCTTTGGGTACAGTAAAGGGTGACATCCATAATATAGGGAAGGACTTGGTGGGGATAATGTTGAAGGGGTCAGGCTTCGAAATTATTGATCTGGGGGTAGATGTGCCACCAGAAAAATTTGTCAATGTTGTCAAAGAGGGGGGAGTAGAAATAGTTGGCATGTCAGCCCTCCTAACCACAAGTATGCCAATGATGAAAACAACCATTGAGTCTCTGGAGGCTGCAGGATTGAGGAAGCAGATAAAAGTAATGGTTGGCGGGGCAGTAGTTACCCAGAACTACGCTACTAAAATTGGTGCTGACGGATATGCTCCCAACGCTGCCGAAGCTGTAAATAAAGCAAAGGAACTGATTGGGTTACAAGGGGGTAAAAAATGAATATGTATACCGCTAAAGACCGTGTCATTGCTGCGTTGAAGAGACAGTACGCTGACAGAGTTCCAACAACGTTATGTTCGGGGCTTATGTTATGAAGCTTGCTGGCTTTACACGCCCAAATTCTTTAAGATGCTGACAAACATGCAAAAGCTCATGTTCTTGCCTGCAAAATTCTCCATCCTGACAGCATAACCGTGACCGGCGACGTTTACCTTGAAGCCGAAGCTTTCGGAGCTGAAGTTGAATTTCCAGAAGATTCCACATCTCACCTAAAGACTCTTGTGCTTGGGACAAAACTAACCTGAGAAAGCTGAAAAATTTCCTGACCCTAAAAATAAACCGCCTTTGCTGGTATCTGGAAGCCTGTGAACGAGCTAAAGAAGAGATTAAAAGATGTTCCTGTTTCAGGAGCATGCGCCGGACCATGGACACTCGCCACCAGTCTTAGAGGCCTAGAGAAACTAATTATTAATACGGTTGATGGCCCTGACTTTGTTCACGAGTTAATGAAGTTTACAACCGAATGGTAAAGACGTGGGTAGCTACAGTCCGTGATACTGGTGTCGGAATAGGCATGGGAGAAGTGGACTGCACCCCATGATTGGACAGGTAGGGTTAGGAGAGGTTGGCGGGGTAGTCCATTGTTCTCCTGATTAAGCAGTATCTCCTCGAATTCATTTGGCTGCAGGTAACCTAGCACCGAATGAAGTCTCTTTAAATTATAGACCTCCTCATTCTTCAGTATCTTCAAAAACCTCTCCATCATGGCATTCTCATAGGGACTACCAGTACGCGTCATGCTAATTTCAAAACCGTGTCTCTTGAGTTCGTCAACGTAGTCAATAGAGGCGTACTGCACTCCCTGGTCTGAGTGGTGGATGACATCAGG
>FWPV01010220.1_pt1 | contig 15462 bp, 11 predicted proteins | sample 2228371 | NCBI WGS metagenome assembly FWPV01 (sample SAMEA103939776, study PRJEB20133) | metagenome | reverse complement strand
ATTTCCTGAAAAGATACTGCTTGCCGGTCATCGCCGGCGGCGGCGTGATGAGGCAGACCGAGATTGACGATCTGATCCGCGCAGGAGCCGCCTGCGTTCAGCTCGACTTTGTCCTGTGGCGCGGATGGCCGCCTGTTCAGAACGATTGATTTCAAAAACTGCGCGGGTATAATGATTAAGGAACCTTGTTCAGGAGGGGCAGAATGAAAGCAACCGCTGGTGTTCGACCGTCTCCAATTGCCGGGTACTGGTATCCCGGGGATCCGTATCAGTTGGCCCGCAGGGTCGATCAGTATCTAGAGGATGCAGAAATCCGCCAGTTTTCCGGTCAGGTTGTGGGTGTCATCGCCCCTCACGCCGGACACCGCTATTCGGGTCTGACAGCGGGGCATGCGTTCAAAGCCGTAAAGGGCCAATCTTTTGATTGGGTTGCGGTCGTTTCCCCTTTTCACGGTTACCATCCAGCCCAGGTCCTGACCAGCGCGCATTCGCATTATGCCACGCCGCTGGGCGAAATTCCTGTCGACCATCCGCTGCTGGAGGAAATCATCCATGATTTCTACCAGGAAAGCGGCATTAAGGTGGTCGCGGTGGAGGAGGACGAGGAACATTCACTGGAAATCGAGCTGCCTTTCTTGCAGCGCGCGCTGGCAAAGCCTTTCAGCCTGCTGCCGTTGATGCTGCGCAGCCGCGACCAGCGTCTTTCCGAAGGGTTGGGCGTAGCGCTAGCCAGCCATTTGAAAGGAAAAAATGCGCTGCTGGTCGCAAGCAGCGACCTGTCGCACTTCTATCCCCAAAGCGTGGCGGTTAAACTGGACGGCGAGATGCTTGCCCAGGTGGCGGCTTTTTCACCCGCCGGCGTGATAGACGCCGAGTTAAGCGGCAAGGGGTTCGCCTGCGGAGCGGCCGCGATCGCCACTGTTTTATACGCCGCCCGCAGACTGGGGGCGAATGAGGTTAAACTGCTGCATTACAGCACTTCGGCCGAGGAAACCGGCGACACCACTTCGGTGGTCGGTTACGGCGCGGCGGTCGTCTTGAAAACCGGGTGAGCATTGGCCGAATACGTAGAAATCGCCGTTAACATACCCGGCCGTATTGGCACTTACGATTATCACCTGCCCGAAGACCTGGAAGGCAGAGTAGAGCCGGGCTGCCTGGTGGTCGTTCCGTTTGGGGTCCAGCGAGTACAGGGTATCATCCTGCGCCGCCTGGCGCAGCCGTCTGTCGCGCAGACCAGGGCCGTCGAGGCGTTATTGGATCCAGCCCCCGTGGTTCGAAAAGAACAGATGGAGTTGGCCGGCTGGCTGGCTGAGAATACTCTGGCGCCGCTCGCGGCTTGCCTGGACCTGATGATGCCACCGGGGATCAGTCAGCAGGCTGACCAGTTGTACAGTTTGGTCGAACCGCTTCGCATAGCCGAAAGCGAGCTGCCCTTGCTTCAGCGGCGGATTATCCTGCTGCTGCGTGAGCGCGGGCCCTTGCGCGGGCGGCAGATCGAAGCGGCCTTTCGGCGCGTTCGCTGTAAAGAATCCTTGCAGGCGCTTATCCGCAAGGGGATTCTCATCCGCCGGCCTGTTCTTCCCGAACCGGGGGTACGGGCGAAAACGATCCGCATGGTCCGCCTGGCCATCGACCCCGGGCAGTTCGTAAATGTCCTCGCTCAAATAGGCAGGGAGGGCAGCCCGGCTTACCAACGACGCAAAGCAATGCTGGAATTCTTGATCCAGGAACCCTGGCCGGTGGAAGCTGCCTGGTTGTACGCCGTAAGTGGCGGAAACCTGGCTGATCTGCGCCGGCTGGAAGTACTCGGCTTTGTCCAGCTGTTCGAATCCGAAGTCTGGCGGGATCCTTTGAGCGAGATCGGTCCGGGCGAGCACCACCCGCCGGCGCTGACCCGCGATCAGGCGGCGGTTTGGGAGGAGATCAATTCCTTTTTGGAGCGCCTCGACCAGCCGCAGCCGCCGGTCTTGCTCCACGGAGTGACCGGCTCAGGAAAAACCGAAATCTATCTCCGGGCGGTGGAAACGGTTTTGCAGCGCGGCCGGCGGGCGGTCGTGCTCGTCCCGGAAATCTCCCTCACCCCGCAGACGGTGCGGCGCTTCCTTGCCCGCTTTCCCGGGCGGGTAGGTCTGATCCATTCTAAGTTGTCTCCCGGCGAGCGCTACGATACCTGGCGGCGGGCGCGCGCCGGCAAGCTGGACGTGATCGTCGGCCCGCGCAGCGCGTTGTTCACTCCGCTGCCCGGGCCTGGTTTGATCGTTGTCGATGAATGCCACGATCCGTCCTATTACCAATCCGAGCCAGCTCCCGCCTACCACAGCATTGACGCCGCCATTCAGCTTGGAAAGCTGACCGCCAGCCTGGTTCTGTTCGGCTCGGCGACTCCGGATGTCGCTATGCTTTATCAGGCCCGGCGGGAGAACTGGCGCATCCTCTCCTTGCCGCTGCGCATCCTCGCCCATCAGAAGACGGTCGCTGCTCAATTATCCAGGCTGGACCGCCAGCCGGTCCCGCTCGAAGCCGACGGCGAAGCCCGGTACCTGCCTCTTCCGCCGGTCGAGATCGTAGACATGCGCCAGGAGCTGAAAGCCGGCAACCGCTCGATTTTCAGCAGGCTGCTCCAAAACAGTTTGCGCGACGTTTTAGACTCGAACCAGCAGGCGATTCTGTACATCAACCGTCTGGGGAGTGCGACTTACGTATTTTGCAGGGATTGCGGCCATGTTCTGCGCTGCCCGCGCTGCGAGCGGACGCTGACCTGGCATAGCGGCGCACAGGAGCTGATCTGCCATACCTGCAATTACCGGCGCAAGATGCCGCGCCGATGCCCGCAGTGCGGCGGCGATCACATCCGCCAGTACGGCACGGGCACCGAACGGGTTGAGCAGGAAGTCAATGCGCTTTTTCCCCGGGCGCGGACCTTGCGCTGGGATTCTGAATCCACCCGCCAGAAGGGCGCCCACGATCTGATTCTCTCGCATTTCACCCAGGGTCGGGCCGACATCCTGGTCGGTACGCAGATGCTGGCCAAAGGTCTCGACCTGCCGCTGGTCACGCTGGTGGGGGTGGTGCTTGCTGACGTGGGTTTATCACTGGGTGATTACCGCGCCGGGGAGCGTACTTTCCAATTGCTGACCCAGGTTGCCGGGCGCGCCGGGCGAAGTCCCCTCGGCGGGAAGGTCATTCTGCAGACATTCCATCCGGAACACTACGCCATCCAGGCTGCCGCGCGTCACGATTACGCCGGCTTTTCTGAGCAGGAGCTGAGCCTGCGCCGGGCCATCGGCTACCCCCCGTTTTCCCGGCTGATTCGCCTGGAAATCCGCAAAACGCGGGAAAGCGAGGCCGAGGAGGCTGCGGCACGCATGGCCGAACGGCTGGAAGGGTGGATCGGCGAGAGCGGGGCTAAGACAGAGATCATCGGCCCGGCGCCTTGTTTCTTTCCCCGGTTGAACAACCAGTATCGCTGGCAGGTTATCCTGCGCGGGGAAAATCCGTTGCCGCTGCTGAAGGGACGCGATCTGGGCGAGTGGCGTGTCGAGGTGGATCCGGCGAGTTTACTGTGAGAGGCGACGCCGTTGCGGAGAGGACGAGCTGTTCAGGCCATGAGTAAACCGTTGGATCAAGGCAGCACGTACCAGGGGTTGATGAAGCCGCCGAAGTAGCGGATTTCAAAATGCAGGTGAGGGCCGGTGGAGTTGCCGGTGCTGCCGGCGGCTCCGATCACCTGGCCCTGATAGACGCTCGCCCCGCACCGCACGCTCCAGGAATTCAGGTGAGCGTACAGCGTCTGGTAACCGTTGCCGTGATCGATCATGACCATGTTGCCGTAGCCGCCGCCGACCGGACCAGCGTAGACGACCAGGCCGCTGTCAGCCGCATAAATCGGGTCACCGGTGTAGGCAGCGATGTCGATCGCGAGGTGACCAGACCAGTAATCGTTGCCGGAGAGCACGTGCTGGGGTGTAGGCCATATGAATGTGCCGGTACCGTAAGCCCCTCCGGCGCTGGTATCGCATGCTCCGGGTCCGTAAATACTGGTCTTGACCCCGGCAGCGCCGCGCGGAATAGTCGGCACCACCCAGGTGCGAAATTCGCGCTGGCCGTTAGGCACCATCACATATTGACCCGGCTCGATGACTGGGTTGAGTAAATCCAGGTGGTTGCCCGGCCAGAGGAGGATATCCTCCGGCGTGGTTTTCAGCTGTTCGGCGACTTTCTCGAGGGTGTCGCCCTCTTTCCATTTGTAATAAACACCGTCCACGGGCGGGATTTTTAGATCCAGACCGATCGAGATCATGTGCGGGTCGTCGTACAGGACATCATAGTTTGCCCAGAGGATCGATTCTGGCTTGAGGTTAAATTTTTGGGCAATCCCGAATACGGAATCCCCTTTTTCCACCTCATAATCCAGCGCTTCAGAACGCTCGCGGGTGGGAATGATCGTGGTCAGCGCAGCCTCGCGGATCACCGCAGACACGTTTGCAGCCGGCAGGTATGCCGGCATAGGCACGTTAACCGCGGAGGCGGGAGGCGGTTCGGATGGATTTTTACCTTCCCCAGCCGGCGCGGATGAAACGATGCCCGCCCTCTGGAAGATCATGAAAGTCATGAGTGCGGCCATTGCCCCGGCCAGCCCCCAGGCCAGCCAGGATAGCCAGCCTGCTTTGAATTGCCGGGTTGGTTCTGGTCCAGCGGATTCGGATTGGGTCACACAGCCTCCGTCAGGCCCTCCAGGAACTCCTGGTTTGTTTTGGATTTAATCATCCGCTGAAGGATGGCTTCGGTCGCGACTGCGGGGTCCATACCGGCGCCCTGCGGGGGCTGGCCGATCATCTGAAGATACATGCGGCGCATCAGCCATACCCGCTGGATGATATCCGGTCCCAGCAGCAATTCTTCGCGCCGGGTGGAAGAGCGTTCGATATCGATCGCCGGAAATATGCGCCGTTCCTGCAGCCGGCGGGAAAGGTGGAGTTCCATATTGCCAGTGCCTTTGAATTCCTCGAAGACGACATCATCCAGGCGAGATCCGGTGTCGACCAGGGCGGTTGCGATGATGGTCAGCGAACCGCCTTCCTCGATATTGCGCGCCGCACCGAAGAAGCGCTTAGGCGGGTACAGCGCGGATGGATCCATGCCGCCGGATAAGGTTCGTCCTGACGGGTTGACGACCAGGTTGTAGGCCCGGGCCAACCTTGTCAGCGAGTCCATCAATATTACCACATCTCTCCCGATTTCGACCAACCGCTTGGCCCGCTCGAGAGTCATCTCAGCCGTGCGCACGTGGGCGGTCACGGGTTCATCGAATGTTGAGGCAACCACTTCTGCCTCCACCGAGCGGTCCATATCGGTCACTTCTTCCGGCCGCTCGCCGATGAGGACGATAATCAGGTAATGGTCCGGATTCTTCGCAGAGATTGCGTTGGCGATCTGTTTCAGGATGGTCGTCTTGCCTGCCTTCGGCGGGGAGACAATCATGCCGCGCTGACCGCGGCCGATGGGTGAAACCAGATTGATCAAGCGCGTTGAGAGAACCGTGCGCTCCGTTTCAAGGTCAAAGCGTTTTTCTGGAAAGATGGGCGTCAGCCGCTCAAAAACCGGCCTGTAGCGCGCTTCTTCCGGGCTTAAACCGTTGATGGATTCTACTTTGAGCAGGCCGTAATGCCGCTCGGATTCGCGCGGTGGGCGGACCGCGCCGATGACCAAGTCGCCTGTGCGCAGCTCGTAGCGGCGAAGCTGCGCCTGAGATACATAGACGTCTTCTGGGCCCATCTGATAGTTGGAGCGGAGAAAACCGATGCCTTCCGGCATGATTTCGAGCACTCCGCCGCGGACTTCTTCCCCTTCCCGTTCCGCTTCCAATTGGCGGATGCGGACGATGAGCTGTTCTTTTTTCAACCGCTGGGCATTGGGTAAGCCGAACTCTGCTGCTCTTTCCCGCAGCTCTGCCAGGGGGGCTTTTTCCATATCAATAATACTCATTCGTTGTTTTTCCATAGCTGCATAATTCAGGGATAACCGCGCCAAAAACTTCCGTCCCTGTGCGGATTTGGGTGGAATTATTGACTTGAATGGATCTTGGGATTTATTGGGCCCCCGCCCTTGTAATAATCCGGAATTGCGATGGACGGTGCATTGTTTGCTTTAACAAAATTATAACATGCCGAAAAATGAACGGCAAGCGGATTAATTACGCAGACATTCGCTGGGGGATCACACCTCCATGATTTTACGTGAAAACACCCTTCACTCGTTTCAGGTGCGTCCGGAAAGCGCGCGGTAGTACACTTTCAAGTTGAATTCACGCCCGGTCAGCAGGTTTTGTGCCCGGAATATACCCGCCACCGCGCGGATGATCAGCCAGGCAGTGAGCGCCTGGATCAGCGCTGCCAGTATCGGCTGCCAGAGAGGGATTGGAGCTGCGGCCAGGCGCGTCATCATCGCAACCGGCGAAGTGAGCGGGAAGAGGCTCAATCCCAAAGATATTGCAGAATTAGGTTTTTCAATCAGGGCGGAAACGAGCATCAGCGGGAGGATCAGCGGCAGTACCAGAAGCAGGGTAGCCTGTGAAGCTTCACGCAGCTGAGTAACCAGCGCGCCGATACCGGCCATCAGGCTGGCGTAAATCGCATACCCGAAAATGAAGAAGACCACTCCCCACACCAGCACCCCGGCAGGCAACTGGATGGAAGCCGGGATCAACGCCGTCCGTCCGCTGTACTGAAGCATCAACCAGCCGGAGGCCATCCAGACGACAGTTTGGAGCAGGCCGAGCAGTCCCAGTGCGGTGATCTTCCCGGTCAACATCTCGAGAGGCTGAATCGAGGTGAGAAGGATTTCCATCACCCGGTTTTCTTTCTCTTTCGTTACGCTGTTTAACAGCAAACTGGATGAGGTCAGGATAAAGATGTAAAAGAGAAAGGTTACAATGTACGGCACCAGAAACGCCCATTCGGAATTACCTTCTGGGCGGGGAGCTTCGCCCAGGTAGCTGAAGGTCAAACTGTAAGGCTGCATGATCCGGTCGTAGAGCATTGGATCATCCCTTAACAAATTCGCGTTCAACAACGAGGTCAGGATCCCGGACGATTCCATCCCTCCGATCGGATTGAAGTCTGGCCGGTAAACGTAGACTTGCCCATTTTGAAGGTGATCGCTGGGAATATCGAAGAACATCGCGATCTCGCCCTGATTGACTGCCTCCTTTGCGCTGGTAAGGTCAGGATAAAGCCTGATCACCCCGTTCATTCCGCTGGGAATCAGACGGATCACGCCGCTGTGATCAACTACCCCCAGCACCTCCGGGGATTCTGATTCTGTTTGAGATCCGCCTGGGGGCAGTGTAGTCTGGTTTTTCGCCTGAATGCTGCTTACGATAAGTAGAACTACAAATGAAACGAGCGGAACAAGGAACAGGCCGGCTAAAAATGAGCGGCTGCGCAGCGTTTTAAGGAATTCGTGTTTGAAGACGAGCGATGTTTTCATGATTCTCTCCCAAACGGCCTGTTAGATGATCCGTTTGGGTTAACCGCGGTGAAGGAGCTCGCGAAGGGAGATGGATTTCCCGTACCGGAGCATCCCTAATCGGAAAGCGCGGCTCGCCAGCCAGATGGATACCGCCGCTGAAATCACGAGCAGGCCTATCGAGAGAGCGGTCTGCCAGAGCGGCAGATTGGTCAGCACGGCGCGGACTGGCAGGGTGGCCGGCGCGGTGAAGGGAAACAGGCTCAGACCCACTGCCAGGGCACTGTTGGGTTTTTCGAGCAAAATTGCCAGGAACCAGAGCGGGGCGGCGATCGGGATCGAAAACACCGCCGCAATTTGCTGGGCGTCTCGTTCTTCGGCGGCGGTGGCACCGACCATTGCCATCAGAGCGGCGATCATCACAAACGCTGGGAGAAATGTGAGCAGCATTAGCCCGAGGAAGGAAAAATCCAGGCCGGAGCCGCCGATTTCGGGGAAGACCCGCATAACCAGAACTACTCCTCCTGCCCCGGTCAACGCCCAAAAGATGAGTTGGGTCAGTCCGACCGAGAGATTTCCAAAGATTTTTCCGATCATCAACTGGTTTGGTGAGAGGGATGTGACGATGATTTCAATGGTGCGGTTTTCCTTTTCCTCGCTGACCGCCTGGAGCAGGTACCCTCCGCTGACATTGATAGCAATCACCAGCAGGATGCCCGAAAGCAGCGGCACCAAAATGCTGAGAATGTTATTTTGGTGAAACTCGCGTTCGTCGGTCAGCGAGCGAAAGACCAGCATAGGACCTTCAAGGACAAGCTGCTTTATCTCGTCCGGTTTATTGGCGAGTAAATTGGACAGCATGAACCTGTGGAAATATTGTGACGCGTTCTCGCTCAACTTTTCTTGAACAATCACGCTGACTGCGCCGGTTTCCATGTAATTGGATTCGATGATAAACGCCGCTTGAATCTCTCCATTTTGAACCGCCTGTTCCACCTGTTCCGCTGAATCAAAGCGGAGGATCTCGATGGATCTGGAAAACTTGTTTTCCCTGTCTATGAGCGGCTGAGCGTTTTCCAGCACACCGGAACGGTCGAAATAGCCGATCGGACGCCAATCGCTCATCAACACTCCGGTTAATACCCCGATGCCGACGGTCACCAGGATGAAAAAGGGGACGGAGAGGATGGACAGGATAAACCGCTTGCGCAGCACATGGCGGAGATACTCGTAGCGGATGACCTGCCAAACCTTAGTCATGGCGAGCCTCATCGGCGGTTACAATCTGAATAAAGATTTCGTCCAGGGTGGGCTGGGCCAGCTCGAACCGGTCAATGACGATATCCGCCGAGACCAGGTGGCGGAGCAGATCCTGCGGCGTATGGTTCTGGCTGAGGTGCAGGCGGTAAGCGGAATTCTCTTTTTGAACCTTCTCAACTCCCGGGATCGCCGACGGCAGTCCACCGACTGCGTGGACGATCACGTCTTTCCCCGTGTATTGGCGCCGGATATCGTCCAACTGACCGTAAAGCACGGCCTGCCCGTGGTTGATCAATACCAGCCGGTCGCACAATTCCTCCACCTGGTGCATCTGGTGCGTGCACATGACGATCGACTTCCCGCGCTCGCGCTGTTCCCGGAGCAAGTCTTTCACCATCTGGGTGTTGACCGGGTCGAGCGCTGAAAACGGCTCGTCGATGATGATCAGCTCGGGGTTGTGTACCAGGGTGGTGATCAACTGGGCTTTTTGCTGCATGCCCTTGCTCAGTTCTTTGACTTTCTTCTTGCGGTGGTCGCTCAGATCGAAGCGTTCCAGCCAGGCTTGAACACGCCGGCCGCTTTCTTCCGCGGATAATCCTTTCAGCGTCGCCAGATAAACCAGACATCTCTCCAGAGGGATATCCTGGTACAGCCCGCGCTCCTCGGGGAGGTAGCCGATGCGGTCTTTCTTTGCTTCGGTCATCGCGCCGCCCAGGATTTCGACCCGGCCGGAATCCGGTTTGAAGATATCCAGAATGATCCGCAAAGTAGTGGTTTTCCCGGCGCCGTTTGGACCGAGCAAACCAAAGATTTCGCCTGAATCCACTGTGAAGGAAACCCGGTCAACGGCGAGTTGCTGCCCGAACCGTTTGCTGATTTCTGTTACGGCAATCGTTGACATCATGAAAGAATTCCCATCACCACATTGGAGAGAGAAACCGCCAGAGAATGATCCGATCCAGATGCGGTCGTATCTACGTATGGAGTTCCCGTCCTTTATTGTTAGCGGAAGGCGAGCACCATCCCATCGGTCAATGCATGACAATTTTGAGACAAAGAAGTTCTTTGCCCAAGAAATTACAGGCTTCCTTTAATCGATTTCAAGCGTGCATCAAGATCGAGAACGGGTTTATTCCTTTTCGTACGGAATGCCGTCGGCGGCAGGGACGTGACCCTTGCCGATTACACCGGCCAGGACGATCATGGTCGCCACGTAGGGAGCCATGAGCAGGAACTCGGATGGGATGGGGATGCCAAGGATGGCTACCCGAGTCGCGATGGAATCGGCGAAACCGAAGATCAATCCTGCGCCGAAGGAACCAAACGGGGTCCAGTTGCCGAAGATCATCGCTGCCAGGCCGATAAATCCGCGTCCGGCGGTCATCACCTCGTCGAATCGTCCGGAGGAGCCAACGGTGAAATATGCGCCGGCAAAACCGGCCATCATCCCGCCCAGCAGGACGGCCATATAGCGCGTTCTGAAAACATTGATGCCGAGCGTATCCGCCGCTTTGGGGTGCTCGCCGACGGACCGCAGGCGCAAGCCCCATTTGGTCTGGAAGATCGCGATTTGGATCACGATCAGGAAGATGAACATCCCATAAACGAAGATGTTGTTATTGAAAAAGATCTCACCGATGATGGGAATTGAGGAAAGTCCGGGAATAGCCCAGGGTTTGAAGATACCCGGGTTATTGGTATATTCATAGACCTGAAGGAATTTCGCGGAGACATATGAAGTCATCCCAGTCGCGAAAATATTAATCACTGTGCCAGATATGATCTGGTTGGTTTTATACTTGATGGACAGTACGCCGTGAATCAGGGCCATCAAAGCCCCAACAGCGATTCCCGCCAGCAGGCCGGCCCAGACGCTGTGAGCCAGGCTGCCGACCAGGGCTGCGACCATGGCAGCCATCAACATCATGCCCTCGATGGCGATGTTAACCACGCCGGCCCGCTCGCACAGAACGCCCGACAGAGCGCCCAGAGTGATGGGGATCGCTTTGCTCAGGGTAGAGTTGAAAAACCCAACCAGGTTCATGGACTTGCCAGCGGCAGCCCAAATGAGGAATCCGAAGATGAACAGACCGACGACGATTCCCAACGCGCCGTTGGTGAACCGGTGAAATCCTCGGGCCAATTGATAACCGCCCATGACCGCGCACACCACGGCCAGGATGTAGAGGGCCGCCTGGGTGGGGATGACCCAGGGGGATAATTGAACCTTAGCGCTGGTGGTGCTCAATCCAAACGAGGTAACCGTATCCGGGGAGACATTGCGGGTAAAAAAGAGCCAGATTACCAGGCCTAGAAGAAGAAAGATGGCGCCCATAACCCGCTGCCGGGTCGGGGATACACGCTCGAAGCGCTTGTGGAAGGTAGTAGTGGTTGTCGCCATGGATTATTGACCTCCCCAACTGCGGATGGTAACCCCGCCTTCTTCGACGGCTGGTTTCTTCAACCGGTAAATGGTTCGGATGATCGCCGGAGCGGCGATTAATGCCAGGATCACCGCCTGGAGGATGGAAATGATGTCGATTGGAATGCCTGCATTAAGCTGCATGCGCGTAGCGCCGTTACGCAGGGTGCCAAACAACAGCGAAGCCAGCACCACGCCGACCGGGTGGTTATTTCCCAGCAAGGATAGAGCGATACTGTCAAAGCCGTATCCTGATGAGAAGGCCATGGCTAGGTTGTGGTTAACTCCGAGAACTTCGTTCGCGCCGGCAAGCCCTCCCAGCGCGCCGGAAAGCGACATGGCCAGGACGATATTGCGAGTTACGTTCATGCCGGCATACTGAGCTGCGTCTGGATTCGTTCCCACTGAACGCAGGTCAAAGCCCCAGGTGGTCTTGAACAGGTACCAGTAAACCAGGTAGGCGACCCCCAGGGCGATGAAAAACCCCAGGTGGAAGCGGATCGGCGACTCGAAGAATCGCGGCAACCAGGCGCTCTGCTCGATGGTTGGACTGACCGGGTTGAAGGAACCAGGGCGTTTCATGGGGCCGGTGAGCAGGTAATCGCTGACCCGGAAAGCGATGTAATTCATCATGATCGTATTGATCACCTCATGCCCGCCGGTTTTGGCTTTCAACCAGCCGGGGATAAAGCCCCAAATCGCGCCTCCTAACGCGCCTGCCAATAAGGCAATCGGAATGTGGATAATCGCCGGCATGCCCTTGATCGCATAGCCGGCGTAGGTTGCAAAGATGGCGCCCATGAAAAGCTGACCTTCCACGCCGATGTTAAACACGCCGGCGCGAAATCCCAGGGCGACCGCCAGCCCGCCAAAAATGTACGGCGTGGCTGCTACCAGGCTCTCTAAAAATGGATTGAATGCCCGCCGGACAGCCATGCTGTCGCCACTTTCGATCGCGGTGATCATCCGCGCTGGGCTTCCGAAGGCTCCCTCAAAAAGGGATACGTAAGCGACCGAAACGGTATTCCATGAGGCTTTCAATCCGGCACCAAAGGATTGACCGAAGGCTTGATAGACATTCTCGGTAGTCAGGATGATGAAAATCGCGCCAATGATCAAGCCGGTGATCACGGCGAGCAGGGGGATCAGCAGAGTTTGTCCCCTGTAACGTTTGGTTTTATTCTTGTTTTTTGTCCTGGGCAAATTCAACTCTTGCAGTAGAACCTTACCGGCGTCTTGCTTCTTGGGTTTATCTGGCGTGTTCAAAGGTCACCCCCGCTATGATAATCTGGTGGGTTGGGCATGGACTTGCTTTCGGGCCTCTTCTTCAGGGACGCCCGCCATCAATAAACCGATGAACTCTTTGGTGGCTTCTTCGGCCGGCACGATTGCGGTGATCTGTCCCCGGTACATCACAGCAATCCGGTCTGATAATTGTAAGATTTCGTCCAGCTCGGTTGAAACCAGGAGGACCGCAACGCCGTCCTCGCGTTTCTTGAGGATCTGGGAGTGAATATATTCGATCGAGCCCACATCCAATCCGCGGGTGGGTTGAGCGGCGATCAGCAGTTGGATCGGCCGGGAAAGCTCGCGAGCGACGATCACTTTCTGCTGGTTGCCGCCTGACAAAGCCCCGACCGAAGTCAAAGCGTTGGGGGTGCGGATATCGAATTCCTCGATCAGCTTTTCCGCGTTCTTTAAAGCTGTTTCCCATTGGATCAGAGCGCCCTTAGCGAACGGCTGTTTGTAATAGGTACAGAGGATCAAGTTATCCATCACCGGGAAGGGCAGCACCAATCCATCGCGCTGGCGGTCTTCAGGAACATGGGCAGTGCCTGATTCGGTGATCTCCCGTACCGGAACGTTGGTGATATCCTTGCCGAGCAGGATGACCTTGCCTTTTTCCTTTTTGCGCAGGCCCTTCAACGCCTCGACCAGTTCGGTCTGGCCGTTGCCCTGTACGCCGGCGACACCCAGGACCTCTCCGGCTCTCACATCGAAGCTGACGTTGTCGACAGCAACCTGATCGACGTCGTCGGTGACCACCAGATTTTCGACCTTCAAGACGATATCGCCAACTTTGGGGGGCGATTTTTCGAGCTCGAGGTCCACCTCTCGTCCGACCATCATCGAGGCCAGAGTTTTTTGATCGGCCTCGGCTGGTGTGGTTGAGCCGATCACCTGTCCGCGGCGGATTACGGTGATAATATCTGACACCTGCAGCACTTCGCGCAGCTTGTGGGTGATAAAAATGATCGATTTTCCCTGCGCTGTAAGCGAGTGCATAATCTCGAACAGTTCATCGGCTTCCTGCGGGGTCAGGACCGCTGTGGGTTCATCGAAAATCAAGATGTCCGCTTCGCGGTAGAGGAGTTTGATGATCTCTACTCGCTGCTGTACGCCGACTGGCAGGTCTTTGATGTAACTGTTCGGATCTACCCGCAGACCGTATTGTTCAGAAATGTTGCGGATTCGTTCGGCGGATGCCTCCCGGTCGAGAAAACCGCCGCGGCGGGTGGTTTCCGCCCCAAGCATAACGTTCTCGGTTACGGTAAAGACCGGCACCAGCATAAAATGCTGGTGAACCATCCCGATTCCAAGCCGAATTGCGTCGGAGGGAGAATGGATGTCGACTTTTTGACCATTCACATAGATTTCACCCTCGTCCGGCTTATAAAGCCCGTAGAGGATGTTCATCAGGGTTGTCTTTCCGGCCCCGTTCTCTCCTAGAAGAGCGTGAATTTGCCCCTTCTCCAGGGTGAGGTTGATGTGGTCATTCGCCAATACGCCGGGGAATCGCTTGGTAATGCCGCGAAGCTCCAGTACCGGGGTCATCAGTTTTCTCCAGGGGGTTAAATTTATGGATTATTTTACCATATTGGAACAGGCTTCTGATCCGAAAGAGAGGCAGCAATTGAATGAATAGCATCAAGAACCCGGTCTGCTAGCCGCCAGGGCGGAATGGATTATCCCATCTTTGGCTCGATCCTTCCCCAAGGCCAGGGATAAAAAAGGGCTGGCACATGCCAGCCCTCTAAAAACAGTGAAGCGTTTCACTTAGGGTTTGGTCTTGATCGTCCCGGCGATGATCCCGGCGCGGATCTCATCGAGCTCAGCAAGGAGTTCATCGGTCACCACCGATTCATCAATCGGGGCGATATCCACACCCTTGTTCTCCAGTTTACCGACCACGAAGCCGCCGGCGAAGGTGCCGTCGATGACCATCTTGATCGCCTCGAGCGTGGTCGCGTCCATCTTCTTGAGGACAGAGGTCAGCGTAACCTCAGCGAACTGGGGAACGGTCAAGGTCCAGTCGGAATCCACGCCGATGATCCAGGCGTTTCCGCGTTCCTGAGCTGCCGCAGCAGTACCCTGGCCAACCGGGCCGGCGACGGGCATGATAATATCGGCGCCTTCATCCATGAAGGTCTGGCCGAGGGTGCGGCCGTCATCCAGGCTCTCGAAGTTCCCGGTGAACTGGCCGGTCTGGGTGGTCGGGTCCCAACCGAGGACTTCCACGTTCGTGCCCTTCTTTTCATTGTAGTATTGCACGCCGTACCAGAAACCGTCCATGAACACGGTCACGGTTGGGATCTGGATGCCACCAAAGGTGGCGACTTTGCCGGTCTTGGTAGCGGCAGCGGCGACATAGCCAGCCAGGAAGGCAGCCTGATCGGTGTCGAAGACCTGGGCGAGGACGTTCGGGATGACCGGATCGTAGCCGTAGTCAACGATGGAGAAGTTCACATCCGGATTGGCTTCGGCAGCGGCTTGAGTGGCATCGCCGAGCAGGAAGCCGACGGTGATGATCAGGTCGCATCCGTCCTCAATGAAGGCGTTGATGTTCTTTTCGTAGTCGGTTTGCTGCTGAGACTCCAGATACTTGCCCTCAACGCCAAACTGGGCGATGGCATCGGTCACGCCCTTCCATGCGGTGGCGTTGAAGGATTTGTCATCGATACCGCCGGTGTCGGTTACCTGGCAGATCTTGTAGACTTTGGCAGGAACCTCTGTTGGCGGAACAGCGGTTGGTGGAACAGCGGTTGGCTCGGCGGGGGGTTTTGTGGGCTCTACGACGGGTGCCGGGGTCGGCGTTGCTTTTTGGCAAGCGGCCAGAGCCAGGGATGCCATCAGAATGACGGCAAAGATGAAATACAGCTTCTTAGTCATGCGAGTTTCTCCTCCTGATATGTGGATGAAAATTGGGGAAAGCTGACTTTTCCGTGCAGGCGTCAGAATACACCTTCTGCACATTTACTAAGTATACAACTGAATTAGCATGCAAGCAAGTGTTTAATTGGTTGTTGTCG
>FWPV01010219.1_pt1 | contig 15464 bp, 10 predicted proteins | sample 2228371 | NCBI WGS metagenome assembly FWPV01 (sample SAMEA103939776, study PRJEB20133) | metagenome | reverse complement strand
ATCTCATTTAAGGATTATCCTGCAGAAGGAATCTTAAGAAATAAAGATTACTACATATGGTTTGCAAATGAAAACTGGGACGGCAAAACAAGATCAAGGGTTACTAACTATTATGCTTACGCCACATTTAGAACGTGGTGATTTATTTATCGTTAGCGGAGATTCTAATGAAAAGATTATTCATATTTATAGCATTATTCATCTTAACTGATTTTGCTCTTGCAGGAGGGTTAAATAAAACATCTTATTTCAATTCCCGAACATCAGCTTTGAATGGTCTTTATTTTGCTGGAGTTGATGGGCTGTCTAATATATATACAAATCCTGCAGGATTATCATTCAACTATGGTAAATCATTTCAAGCTTCATATTATTTCCGATCTGAACAAAATACGTTTGATGGAAAGTTAAGAGGACTGTATAAATCAATCACAAAATCAGATGGAAGTTATAATCTGGGATTTTCATGGTCTTTTGAAAATGGATTGGCTTTTGGATTTAATTATCAAGATAATTTTGATTATGAGCTTGAATGGCCTTATGTTCTTATAATCAAAAAAGGACAGATATCTGAAGTTAATGCTTCGGATTTATTTGAGTTTAATAAAATTAAATCCATTAGTCCCGCGGTCAGCTACAAATTTGGAAATCTTTCGGCAGGATTAGCATTAAATATTTTGAATGTTAAAAATCAATTTGCTTTTCCAAAACAAAATTATAATTGGACCGACTCAATTTCCCAACCTCTCTATCAACTAAATTTTAGCGAAGATGGCTGGGGCTACAATTTTAATCTGGGATTAATGTATGAATTTAGCAAAAACTTTAGAGCAGGTATCTCAGTGCTCAGTGGATATGAAATTTCACTTGATGGAAAAGCAATTGGAGATTTGTATTCCGTAGTTGATTCTGCTTCAAGTTCTTCTCAATATACTACAAAGTTTCAGGATCCCTGGAAAATTGGTTTGGGAATTTTTTATGCAGTTAATGATTTTATAACCTTAAACATAGACTTCAGATTCAATCTTTTCGGTTCTCTGAATGATGAAATAAACAGAACATTTACAGATAATATCTGGCAAGAAAAATCTCAAATACCGGATTCTCTCACAGGATTCTCTGCAGCCTATACAAGGCAATATTATAATAATACTTTTGATCTTGGATTAGGAATTGAATATAAAGTTACATCAGATCTAGAAATGCTTTTTGGTTATAGATTTTCACAGTCACCTAATTCAAGTTCGACTTTTAATATGTTACGGCCAACAGTATCACAACATGCTCTAAGTGCCGGATTTGTTTTCCATGATAATTCTTTTTCTATCGGAGGCAGTGTAGTTTACTTTGCTGGTATTAAAGAAAGCGTTAATAATTCTGAGTTTGAAGTACACAATGGGATATATGATACATCAGGATTAATACCAACGATTACTATAAAGTATGACTTTTAGGTTCTCAATAATTCATTTATTTATTAACACATTGTTAGGAGGTTAAATGAAAAATATAAATCATTTACTACTTGCCCTGATTCTTGTTTTGTGTACTAATTTTCTTTTTGGTCAAATCGACTTCGAACGAAAAGTAGTTCAAGTACCCAAAACAGACCCGGCAGAAATGGTAATTGACGGGGTAATGAATGAGGCAGCCTGGCAGAATGCCGGAGAAGCAAACCTGATAACAAGTACAGGTTACGAGTTTTATGGTAATTATTATTATCGAGAATTACCAGAGCCAGATTATGAAGAATACTATGCAAGAATGCTCTGGAGTCAGGACACACTGTACTTGTTCATACACATTGATGAAGTAGTAAACGACTCATCAGATTTATTCTGGAATGGGAAGTGGACAGGGGATCAGCTGTTTGTAAGCTTATCAAACAGATTAGGAATAGATTACCACGATGCAGGCAGATACAATGGAAATGGATTCACAGTACCGGATGGGCCGTATTATTTCTTAATACTGGGAGATCAGTTAACGATCAATGGAGGAGAATCATTCTGGGTACCTGAAGAGTGGAGAAGATTTCCGGATGACACAACCAGAACAGTAGACGCATCAGAATTTGCAAGGATGGCAGTAAACATAGATCAGGTTAATGGTGTTTGGGATTTAGAGTTAGCTATTTACAACCCTAAAATTACTGTTCAATCTGCATTAGGTTTCAATATAGGTGGAAGCCAGGGATCAACAGCATCACACAATGCATTTTCTGATGCATACGCATATTACACCTGGCAGGCAAATGTACCGGATGATCCATTTGCAGAACCACCAATACTTGATGTTCTAAGAAATCAAGGTCTCTGGGGTGATCCTGGAACATTTAATCTGGCAACATCTCAGTGCTTCTCTGTTCTAAACTTTGTAAATGAAAAGACAGTTGGTGTTGAAGATTATTATCCTGGTAAAAATTTGCCCGTGGATTTCAGTCTGGATCAAAATTTCCCGAATCCATTTAATCCAAGCACAAGTATCAGAATAAATGTTTCGGAGGTCACACCAGTTACACTTAGAATATATAATTCATTAGGACAGCTGGTAACAACTCTAATTAATAATGAAACTCTTTCGGTTGGTTCTCATATAGTTACATGGAAAGCTGAATCATTATCAAGCGGAGTTTATTTCTACAGCCTTGAAGCAGCAGGTAAATCTATCACTAAAAAAATGACGTTACTTAAGTAGTATGATTAAAGGGAGGTAGTGAATATCATTACCTCCCATAAATTCAAAGCGGAAGTTAGATGAGAGCAGCAATTTTATACGGTCAAAAAGATTTTCGAATAGAAAAAATAGCTGAACCCGAAATTAATGAGAATGAATATCTCCTTGAGATTAAAGCTTGTGGAGTATGTCATTCAGAAATTCACCAGTGGGATCAGAAGATTCCTGGATTGGAATATCCTCGGTACATAGGTCATGAAATTTCAGGTGTGATTTTAGAGTGTGGGACAAAGACTTCAAAATTTAAAGAGGGCGATAGAGTAGCAGCATGGGTAGATGGAAAAGGATATGCTGAGCTGGTGGCGGTTGCTGAAGACAGATTGTTTAAGATGAATGATGATGTTTCTTTTACCGAAGCCATACTTGAGCCCGTTGCTTGTACTACAAATGGAGTCATCAAGGCAAACATTCAACTTGGAGATACTGTTGCGCTTATCGGTACAGGATTTATGGGATTAATTTTATTGCAGCAACTCAAGTTAGCAGGTGCATCAAAAGTTATTGCTGTAGATGTAAGGGATGATATGTTATCTGTTGCAAAAAAACTTGGAGCTGATGAAATCCTTAATCCATTAAAGATCGATGTTAAGGATTCAATAATAAAATTGACTAATGGAAAAGGAATAGATGTTAGTTTTGAAGTTGGCGGTGTTCAGGCTACGTTAGATATCGCAGTTGATGTTCTGAGAATGGAAGGTAAACTTGTGATCTTTGGTTATCATCCTGGCGAAAGAATAATAAAAGATCTTGGATATTGGAATTGGATGGCTTTTGATATTGTAAACGCTCACTTCAGAGATTTAACAACTATACTTAAAGGCTCACGGATAGGTATGGATATGATAAATCAAAAAAAAATTGATATGAAAACTTTAATTACACACAAATTAAAATTAGATGAAATTAATAAAGCTTTCGAACTTGCTAAAACAAAACCTGATGGTTTTATTAAGTCCGTAATAGTTATGGAATAATGTTCTTCATCATTTTTTAACCGAATAAAAAAGTGACTGATATGAAAATATTAGATTTAAAAACGAACCTAACCCAAGCAAAAATTTTTATTCTGTTTCTGTTTACCATTTTATTAAGTGTAGAGATTTTTGCCGGGGGTAAGTTGGTCGGAAAAGTTGTTGAAGCTGGTACGGGTGAACCCCTTCTTGGTGCCAATATTATGTTAGTAGGTCGCGATATTGAAGTGGATTATTTTATCTTGAACATTACTCCCGGGGTTTATGAAGTAAAAGCTTCTATGGTTGGGTATCAAACTGTTATTAAAACGGATGTCGTTATTAAAAATAATCATACCACAACTTTAAATTTTGAACTAACATCATCAGTTATTCAATTAGATGAAAATATTGTCATAATAGCGGAACGGCCTTTGGTAGAAAAAGACTTAACATCTACCAGACATTTCGTCTCAGCTCAAGAGATCTCTTCCAGACCCACCGATCAATTATTAAGAGTTTTAGCAACATTACCAGGTATCGATGTTAATTCAGCCGGAGAGTTGGTGGTTAGAAGGGGTACTTTAGATCAGGTAGCATTTTTAATTGATGGAGTTAGAGCCAGGAATCCTCTTGATTTCCAACCATATACAAATATCAATCTTTCATCGATTCAAGAACTTGAAATAATTACAGGAGGTTTTAGTGCAAAATATGGTGAAGCTCAATCAGGAGTTTTCAATATTATCACCAAGGAGGGGAGTGATAAGATTAACGCATATGCAGAAGTAAGATACACTCCACCCGGATTAAAACATTGGGGCACTGCTTTGTATGATTATTCTTCACCAAAATTCTGGGAAAATTCTCACGCAAGACATTTACAGTGGTGGATAGATAATCCAAACATGTGGGTAGATCCTAATGGAGTTTTTGGCAACAGTCCTAATAGTATCTGGACGCCTGAACAAGCCTATGAAAATTATATGCAAACACATCAGCCGTTAACCGATTACACAGAAAAACCAACCTATCAGACAGAGATATCTCTTGGCGGACCAACACCAATTAGTAAAATGTTTTTTTTCTTCACAGGAAAATTCAAAACTGCTCCGCCAATAACAGGAAACAGTTTTTATGATCAGGGTTTCTGGTATGATGGTACAATTAAATTGACTTATAAGCTGAGTGACGCAATTAAAATTATGGCTACAGGATTTTATAATTCATCAAAAATTAGTTATGGAATGGAATACCTTACATTTGAAAATGGTTTTGAAAATAAATATGCATTATATGATTATGAAGGATTTCCTAAGAATAGCATCAACAGTCAATCACTTAAATTAACACATGTATTAGACAACTCAACTTATTACGAATTACAATTATCTAGAACATTCAGATTCAGAAGCACTACAACTTTTCCTGGCGATGAAGGCGGATGGGAAGCAGGTGAAATTTTAAGAAGCAATCTGAGAGCAGTAGATAGTTTTGGCAATCCCATTCCTGAAGGATATAATAATTATATAGGTTTACACACAACTGGTTATTATTACCGTGGCGAAGATAACAATACAGATTTTACTTTAACCGGAGATCTTACCAGTCAGGTCCAAAAGAATTGGCAAATCGAAGCAGGCTTCGACTTAACATATTATAATCTTAAAAGATTTCAAGAGGCAAAAGCTTATAATGTAGTAGAAGATAAGACTTATAATCCCTACGAAGGCAATATTTATTGGCAGAATAAGTTAGAATTTGAAGGACTAATTACTAATCTGGGATTAAGGTTTGATTTTTATAATCCAAATGATAAAATATACTCGAATATTTTTGATCCGTTTGGACAGGATAATTCTGATGGCAGCACGGAAGCAGCCAGAGAAGAGAATACGAAAATTACCGGGCAGCTTTCTCCAAGGATAGGAATATCTCATCCAATTTCAGAAAATACAGTTCTCCATTTTTCTTATGGACATTTTTTTCAGAGAGCTCCTTTCGGTGATTATGGAGAAGGAACCGGAGTTGATGCTCCGGGGCAAAGTGTTACAGGTATTCTAAATACTATGTTGATAAGAAACGAAGATGGATCATTTTCACCTTATAATCTGGGCAACAGAAATCTTAAGCCAAGAAAAACAGTGCAGTATGAATTAGGAGTTGAACATAACCTTGGCGGAATTGTTGCAAACATAACAGCATTTTATAAAGATTATACGAATAATATAAGAACAGTAACAGTTTTTACTGATAACGGTGGGTCGTATCTAACTACTGGCAATTCAAATTATTCTGATTCAAAGGGAATTGAAATTTCTCTTCGCAAACCACTCTCTGGATTATGGGGTGGATATTTAAACTATTCTTGGAGCACCGGTATTGCAGGGCGTTCTGGTGATCCTGATGTAATTGCCTCTCCAATTTCAGGCGTCCAGACACGTGTTACTGATTATACCGGTGATTTTATATTGTATGATCCTTCTAGACTTAAATTTGGTTTTGTTTTTAACGTGCCTTCAGATTTTAATTTCTTCTTTAATGTGTTTTCCAATCTACAATTTTCACTGGATTATTCAGTCTACTATCCGCATGAGCAAATAATTTCTGATAATTATTCATTTGGAGGGAAATCATTTATCAGGAATGCATATAAGAATGCGCTGATAAGAATAAGAAAAGAATTTTTAATCCAAAATTTCAGCTGTGCTTTATTTGTAGAAATGAATAATGCTTTTAATGATCAGCATATAAATTTATCAATAATAAATTCGTCTACCGCATCTCTTGAAGATCAGGCAAAATTTGTTAACTCAAATTTTACAGTTTTCCCGGACCAAAAACCTAATGGCGGTCCTTTTCCGGATGTGATTAGATATTATAACTATCCGAGAACAATTGTTTTTGGTTTCTCAGTTGGATTTTAGAATAAAGCGGAGTTTGATTGAAATGACTATATCTAAAAAACTTACATTCCAGTTATTGGTTTTATCAGTATTCTTATTGCTCAATAAAACTATTTTACCGCAAAAACACCTGGTAACTCACACACGAGGTAAGTTGTGGGAAACAATTAATAGTAATGGCTTAATTGGCCATGGCGGTGCCTGGGACTACCAAGAAGTTACTGGAATTGGATTCTATCCTGGATTTGCCGGATACTATTTCCCGAATGATGAAATACTTGCAAATTCACCAGAAAAAGTTACCAATGCAAATTTTCATAACTTCAGAAGCGGACCGTGGGTTTTAGCGAAAGGAATTCAGTCTCTGGATCCACCAGATTTTAGTCCTAATCCAAAGGACTTTCTAATGTATCATTCTTCAATGACCTGGCAAAAAAGAGGCACAATTGAAAATTATTCACCTTTCCAATCAACTAACAATTTTATTGGAAGCACAAATTTTGATCCACGATTGCCGGAAGAGATGCATTACACTACTATTCCAACAGTCACTGGTATTACTATAAAACAAAGATCAATGACATGGAGTTATCCGGGTTACAGCGACTTTATAATATATGATTATGTCTTTGTTAATGATGGACAAATGGTCATCCCATCATTAAACACCGTTAGAGAATTTCAGCAAACGCTAAATGAAGTTTGGCTTGTATTTCATTCAGGGATCTCAGTATCAACTAAAGGCACTCTAAATTTTCACTATGAACCGGGACAATTTATAGAATCAGCAGCACCTGCTGGAGGGTTTGGTGGATATGGACAAAAGCCCGGCTCTGATGTTTATGCTGTGGAAAATCTTTTGAATGGTGATGGTAAGGGATTACTTTACTATAGCCGAGATTATAACGGCGGAAGAGAACCAGTTCCTTGGGATAAATGGGCAATTAAGAGTAATTGGAGAGAATTGTTAAGACTTCAACCTGAATGGGAACCAGAACTTCAAGATCCAGCTTGTTTTGGATTTGTTTTTCTTTATAGAACACCTCCTGCAGGTTCCCAAAATAATAATGTCTTTGATGCCGATCCAACTCACTTTAGTGTCTATAGTGATGAAGGGGATAGTTTTAACGGAAAGACACTCGATTTTAATGAATTTTTTGGCTTTAGATCTTTTGATGAAAAATTCTTTTATGATTTCATAACCCACGATTTTCAAAGAACAAATGATGGCCGCTTGTATGGCTGGTATACATCTTCTTTTGGTCCTTACACATTGGCACCTGGAGATTCGGTAAGATTAATAGTTGCAGAGATTGCCGGTCAATTGGATATGTGGGATGTAGTCAGAGGTGATCCGGATTTTCATTTTCCTGATAGTTCAATAGTTGCTATACAAAGAAATGCTGAAGCCGTTAGAAATGCAATCAAATGGGGTGTTGGTGCTAAAGTTAATGGAATCGATATCGCTGCAGATGTACCTGAACCACCTCCAGCCCCAAACTGTATTGCAAGCAATGCTTCAATCGGATCGGATACTGCTATTATAGCGATTAAATGGGATAAGCTTGCAGAAGAAACGAAAATTGTGGATGGGAGTAATCAAATCTTTTATGATGGCGAAACTGATTTATCGGGATACAGAATTTACAAAGGAACCGATGAACGTGGTGTCTGGCAGTTGTTAAAAGATATTCCGAGAAGTCAATTTAATGATTATTGGAACGCTGAAGAACAGAAATATGAATATCTGGATAAAGACTTACAATTTGGTTTTGGATTCTACTATTATGTTCAGGCATATAATTCGAATCCCAAAAGCTGGACTTCAATTAACGGGACAGTTGTAAATAATTTACCCGAATTAAAAAGTGCCGATTATAACCGCTCTAATCTAGTTTCTGCTAAACCAGGTCCAGTTGATATATCAGAAAAAGGCTGGGATGTATTTGTCGTTCCAAATCCTTACATAGAGGGAGATTTTTCTTTTAGCTTTATGGGCACTAACCCGCAGAAAATTGAGTTCAGAAGTCTTCCGGAAAAAGCAATTATTAAAATATTTAACGTATCGGGTGAGCTTGTAAAAACATTACAACACGGTCCGGATTCAAATGGTAACTTATCGGGTAGTATTGAATGGGATCAAAAATCGGAAGCAGGATTGTTGGTTGCCCCCGGTTTATACTTTTATGTTGTTGAATCTGAAACTGAAGGAACCGTCGGCAGCCGTACAAATGGTAAATTCATGATAATCAGATAATATCCTGAAAATCGCAGGAGGAAAATTGAAAAAGTTTATAATCCCCTTTTTGTTGTTGACCTTAATTGTACCATTGAATGCTCAATTCAATAAGGTCGGAAGAACATCGTTACAATTTTTAAAAATTGGTATGGGTGCCAGAGAGTCATCGCTGGGTGAGGCTTGCATAGCAAACCCAAAAAATATTAATACCGTTTTTTGGAACCCGGCAGGAATTACAAAAATTGAAAACATCGAAGTAGCCTTCCATTATACAAAATGGATGATCGATCTTAATGTTTTCGGAGCTGCTGCCGGAATTGATTTAGGAAATTGGGGAGTGTTTGCACTCAACTATATGATGCTTGATTACGGGGATCTTCAGGAAGCTAAAGTTACAAGCCCTTCTGGAGGCCTGGATACAAGAACTGGAAATTTATTTTCAGGTAAAGATCTCTCAATCGGTCTTGCATATGCAAAAGAATTTACAGACAAATTATCTGTTGGAATTAATATCAAGTATATCAGAGAAGATTTGTACAAATACACAACCAGTCTAATTGGTTTGGATGTTGGAAGCTATTACGATACTGGCTGGAAAGGAATTAAGCTTGCAATGAGTGCTCAAAATTTCTCATCTCAGGCACGTTGGCTTCAAACTGGTGAAGAAGCACAACAGTCTTATGAAATTCCATTATTATTTCGTATTGGATGGTCTATAGATTTATTAGGTGGTTCTGATTTGTTCCTTGGTGGAGACTACAACCAACACAGATTAACTGTAAATATGGATGCTATCCATTCTAATGATTACGCAGAGCGTTTAAACATGGGAATAGAATATGTGTTCCTGAATCAGTTTTATTTGAGAGGTGGATACAGAATTAATTATGATGAAGGAAATATCTCCGGCGGCTTGGGAGTGAACACAAAACTTGCGGATTTTAATATTCAGATCGATTACTCTTATGTAGTTTATGATTATCTGGATTCTCCGCACAGGTTTTCTGTTTTGATTTCTTTTTAAGTTAATAAATAACAAGGGTATTCAATTTATGGCGCTCTCTCAAAAATTTCTTAACGGCGAAACTTTAACAAAAGATAATTTCAAAAATCCTCCGGTTGAATTAGGTATTCTTCCATTCTGGTTTTGGAATGGTGAGATGGATGAAAAGGAAATGGAATGGCAGTTAAAGGAATATAAATCGAAAGGAATACATGGAACTTTTATTCATGGGAGATTCGGTGAATCGATTGGCTACCTCTCCGATACCTGGATGGAAAGAGTAAAGTTTGCGGTTAAGAAGGCAAAAGAAATTGGCATTGACTTATGGATTTATGATGAAATGAATTGGCCAAGCGGAACAGCTTACAGAGAAGTACCAAAGAAAAATCCGAAGCTCCGGCAAAAATATCTTGAACTTGTACCATTAATGGTTGATGGTCCACTTTTCACCTTTCTTGAAGCCACAGATGATAGATACGTAAACACCGGAAATTCAAAACCAATTGCTGCATTTGCCTGTTCGGATGAAGAATATCAAACAGGAATTAAAAATTTAATTGATCTCACTCCGAATTTATCGTTCAATGCTGTGATTCCGTGGGAAGCACCGGCAGGTAAATGGCGTCTGCTTTATTTTCTAGAGAAGGAAATCGATTACTATATCGATGCACTCAATCCGGAATCAACTGCAGAGTTTATTAATTCAACTCACAACAAATATAAAAAAGCTGTTGGAAAAGAATTCGGAAAAACTGTTCCCGGCTTTTATACCGATGAACCTGCAATGCATTATTATCATATGGGATTGGATAATCTTGTTATTCCCTGGACGAGCAAGATGTTTAAGATCTTTCGTGAACGAAGAGGTTATGATTTAAAACCATTCTTACCAGCACTATATACTTCTATGGGTGAAATCACTTCAAAAATTCGATATGATTTTTGGCGAACACTTACTGAACAATATTCAGAATCTTATTACAAGCAGATTAGAGACTGGTGTGATGCAAATGGAGTCTTATTTACTGGCCATCTTCTTGGAGAGGAATGGCTTCGCGTCCATGCAAGATGTGAGGGAAATATTTTCAAACATCTCAAGCATCTGCATGTAACAGGAGTTGATCATCTTTATCCAAAAATTGGAACTGAGAGTGAGCCCGATCAGCATGTTGCATTAAAGCTTGCAAGTTCAGCTGCACATTATTACGGTAGTGCAAGATTGTTATGTGAATCAATGGGCGGTACTTACTGGGATTGTTCTCTTGAAAGAATGAAATGGATTGCAAACTGGGAGTACGTTCTAGGTGTTACAATTTTTAATAATCATGGTTATCACTATTCAATTGAAGGCGAAAGAAAACGAGATTGGCCGCCATCGCAATTTTATCATCACACCTGGTGGAAATATTATGATCAGTTTACAACTTATATGTCAAGACTTGGTCACATTCTTTCGGGCGGCAGACACATAGCAAAAGTTTTAATGCTTTATCCGATAAACAGCATTTGGACGAACTATGTTCCGCAAGCAAGAAATGAAATTGGAAACGTTATTGAATTCGATTTTAATTATTTAACAGATACTTTATTAAAACTTCATTTTGATTTTGACTACACTGATGAAGATATTTTATCTGAAGCGAGTGTTAAAAACGGTAAACTAAAAATAGCGGATGAAGAATTTGAGTTACTGATTCTTCCACCATTGACTCATATAAAAGCATCGGCATTCAAGAAGATTCAGGAATTTGTAAACAGTGGTGGAAAAGTGATTGCTGATACTCTAATACCAACTGCTCTGTTGGAATATGAAAAAGATGATGCTCACCAAATGCTTACGAATCTGTTTGGTAAAGATCCTGAAGAGATGCTGCATAATTTTGGTGATGGTGTATCGTTTGGAATTTCACATAAAAATACGAAGGGTGATGTTTATATAATTCAGGGCAAAGGATTGAATCGTGAGCGAAAGAAAAAAGAGCTGAACGAAACTATCCTCAAATGTATTACTCCTGATGTGACGATTAGTAACGAAGATATTTTTTATCTGCACAGACAAAAAGATGGATATGATATTTACTTTATCACAAATATTCTTCAGGAGGACAAAGGTGTAGTTGAAATTACTTTTGAAAAAGTTGGTGTGCCGGAAATATGGAATCCAAATTCTGGAGAGATAGAAAAATTAAGTGTCTATCAAGTAAAAGATGGAAGATTGAATATCAAATTAAATTTTCCACCGAGTGAATCTCATATTGTAATCATACGTGATGAAAAGCCTTCAGTCTTCATTTCAGAATCAAATATAGAAATTGAAAAATTTGATGGAAAAGAAATAACTGGATTCGGAAATCCTGATAATAATGAAGTTTTAATTTCTGTTATTAAAGATGGTCAGATTACCACTCTCAATACTCCGGTTAAGAAAAAACTTTCGGAAATAAAGCTTGGCAGTAAATACAAATTCAGTACAGAAGACGATAATGTGCTTTGTATTTCGAACTGGAAAATGAAGACAATAAAAAATTCTGATGTTAAAACTACCTATGCAAAAAGTAATTACGACGATAACGATTGGTTAAATGTAACTCTTGGTGCCTGGGAAATGCAATTGCCTCAGGAAAGAGATGAAGAAGTTTATCCTGTTACACTTTGGTACCGCACTTCATTTGAAGCTGAAGTACTTGTGAAGAATATGCGATTACTTATTGATGGTTTCAGCGGAAAGAGTTTTAAGCTTTTCATTAATGGTAAAGAAGTTAAAGGCAGAGGAAGAAGAAGCAAACTTGATGCTGAAATAAAAGAAATTAACGTTGATAAATATTTAGTTAAAGGTCATAATACTGTTGCTGTAAGATTAATAGTTACAAGAAGAACCGATGGATTACTCGATTTATTGAAAATTGTCGGTGACTTTGCATTGAAAGAAAAAAACAATCAATACGTCATTACTGAAAAGAAAAATGAAATTAAAATAGGTGACTGGACAAAGCAGGGTTATCCATTCTTTTCTGGTACAGCCGTTTATGAAACAGCATTTGAATTGTCAAATGATTATTTGGATGGAAAGCTTTTCTTAAATCTTAATTGTGGCGAAGATGTTGCAGAAATTATTATCAATAACTCAGAGTCGATAGTTATCCCTTGGAATCCATACAAAGTTGACATTACAAATTTTGTTAAAGCAGGTAAAAACAATATCAAAATAAAAATTACAAATACGCTAATTAATATTTTAGAAGCGGTTCAGAAGGAATCTGGATTATTAATTGAACCGGCCATTGAAAAATTTAATAATTATAAAATCACTCTTTAGAAAAAGTTTTGGATTTAAAAATGAATAAAAAGGGAGTGCTGGTCATAGGCAGTTCAAACCTTGATCTTGTTGTAACCACGCAGAGATTTCCAAAACCGGGCGAAACTATATTCGGCAAAAAATTTGAAATGTTTCCCGGCGGTAAAGGTGCAAATCAGGCTGTATGTGCAGCACGATTAGGCTGTAAAACTACTTTTATTGGTAAAATGGGATATGACGAATTCCGTGAAAAACTTTCTGTTATTTTAATAGAAGCCGGGGTTGATATAAGTAATTTATTTATTGATAAGAATGAACATACTGGTACGGCTTTAATAACTGTAGATGAATGCGGACAGAATCAGATCATAGTAATCTCAGGGAGTAACATGAAGCTTTCTGCTGATGAAATTAGTTCGAAGTCCCATTTGTTCTCAAATACTGCTGTAGTACTTACGCAGCTTGAAATACCAGTTGAGACCGTGGTCGAATCTGCTAAATTAGCCCATGCAAACAATGCTATATTTATCTTAAATCCAGCACCTGCTTCTTCATTGCCAGAAAGTATTTTCCCACTAATTAACTTCATTACACCAAACGAAAATGAACTTGAACTGATTACAGGAATGGCGATTACGGATGATAATTCAATCGAATTAGCGGCAAAAAAATTATTACAAAAGGGGGTTGAGAATGTTATCGTTACACTTGGTGAACGAGGGTGCATGCTGGTCAATGAATCAATCACAAAGCTTTTCCCGGTAAACAAAGTTAAAGTAGTTGATAGTACAGCTGCAGGTGATGCCTTTAATGGAGCATTGGCTTCAAGTCTTGCTGACAGTCATTCAATAGAGGAAGCAATTGAATTTGCTAACAAAGTTGCTTCTATTGCCGTCACCAGAATGGGAGCTCAAAGTTCTATGCCATACTTAAATGAGGTAAAAGATTTATATTATGTTTAAAATTCAATTAGGAGATTAATAATGAAACGGAGCGGAGTTCTCAATTCAAATCTATCCCGTATCATTGCATCAATGGGGCATACAGATAAATTAGTTGTGTGTGATGCAGGGTTACCTATTCCCAAAAATTCGGATGTTGTTGATCTTGCACTTACAAAAAATATCCCAAGTTTTATAGATACTCTTAGAGTAATTCTCGAAGAACTTAAAGTGGAAGAAGCGATAGTAACAAATGAACTTGTGTCAGGAAACGCTAAATTCTACAAGGCGATAAGCACTTTGCTGAATGGAGCAAAAATTAAAAAAGTAAGTCATGAAAAATTCAAAGAGATTACTCGTAATGGTGGAAACGTTACTTTTGTAAGAACAGGCGAAGCAACACCTTATGCAAATATAATCCTCATTTCAGGTGTAACATTTTAAGGAGACAAAATTGAATTACAGAAAATTCGGAAAATTAAATTGGCAAATATCTGAAATAGGTTTTGGAGCTTGGGCAATCGGCGGCGATATGTGGGGTCCGCAAGATGATAACGAATCGATAAAAGCAATACATAAAGCGATTGATCTCGGAGTAAATTTTATCGATACCGCTCAAGGCTATGGAAGTGGTCACAGTGAAGAAATAGTAGGGAAGGTTTTAAAAGAAAGGAAAGAAGAAATTTATGTAGCGACCAAAGTTCCCCCAAAAGGATATGCTCCCTGGCCACCACCCGATAATTATGACTCAAGAAAATCTTTCCCAGGCGATTACATTATCGAAGAGTGTGAAAAATCTTTAAAACGACTGCAGCGGGATTATCTGGATGTATATCAATTTCATACCTGGGCACCTGCATTTAATATTGGTGATGAATGGTATGACGCAATGAGCATATTAAAGCAGCAAGGAAAAATAAGGGCCATAGGAGTTTCTGTTCATGATACAACTCCTGATTCTGTTTTGGCTTCCCTCGTTAATGGAAGGGTTGATGCTGTTCAGGTCATTTATAATATTTTTGAACAATATCCCCAGTTCAATCTTTTTCCAATTGCAGAACAAACTGGAACTGCTATAATTGTTCGTGTTCCGTTTGATGAAGGATCATTAACAGGAAAATTTACCCTTCAAACAACCTTTCCTGAAGGTGATGTTAGAAAACATTATTTCAGAGGTAACAATCTTCCGGCTGTTATAAAAAAAGTTAGAGAAATTGAGGATTTCAAAAACAGTAAAGGTCATATTAATTGGTCAATGGCAGAATATGCGCTGCGTTATTGTTTAAGTCATTCTGCAGTAAGCACGGTAATTCCAGGAATCAGAAACGTGAAGCAGGCAGAACTTAATTGTGCAGTTGGAGACGGTGTTCGGATTGATAATACAGAAATTGAAG
>FWPV01010217.1_pt1 | contig 15467 bp, 13 predicted proteins | sample 2228371 | NCBI WGS metagenome assembly FWPV01 (sample SAMEA103939776, study PRJEB20133) | metagenome | reverse complement strand
GCGGCGCCGCCGCGCCTCTACGCCCTCCCGGGGAACAACCTGCTAACGGGGAGGGTTTGGGAGGGCGTAGCCCTCCCAAGACTAGTTATTTTCATTCCGGCGTTGTGCGCCATGCGCATGACCGTCTAACGTGAACATATCGGGTTCCTCATACTTCAGCGCTCCACTGGGGGTGGCCGGGGTTCAGGGTGCTCGGGGGGCGGTTGCAGCCCGGCGCGGGCGATGATCGCCTGACCCTGGGGGCCGGTGAGAAAGTTGTACAACGATTGGGTGGCGCCGGGGCTGCTGCGCTCGCGAACACGAACCAGAAACCAGGCCACTTCCAGGGGCGCGCCGGCGAGATCAACATGGCCCACCCCCTCGCCGCGAGCCGGCGCGCAACTCCAGGGCAGGAACGCCAGCCCCAGGCCGGCGCGCACGGCCTGGAGCTGGGCCGTGGCGCTGTCGGTTTCCAGGCATGGACGCAGATCGGCCAGGGATACGCCCCGCCGCCGAAGCAGATCCTCGATCACCCGGCGCAGAGTCGTGCCGCTACGCGGCAGAATCAGGGGGTACTCGCACAGAGCGGCGGGGGGGAGTTGCTCCTGCTTGAGCACGGCGTGGCCCACCGGCGCGGCGAGGATCAGCGGCTCGGCGGCGAGCAGGGTCGATTCGAGACCGCGGCGGCGCTGCTGTTCCTGGAGGAGCGCCAGGTTCAGGCTGCGGTCGGCGAGGCCATCGAGCAAGGCCTCAGTCGAGGCAACCACCAGCTCCAGGCCAACGCCGGGAAACTGCTCGCGAAATCCGGCCAGCAGGCGCGGAAGCAGACGCTCGCCCCCGCCCGGCGTGCAGCCCAGCACCACACGCCCCGCCACCTGCCCCTTGAGCGCCATCAGCGTCTCTTCGGCCCGTTCGGCGAGACGCACCAGTTCCCGGGCCGTGGGGAGCAACTCTTCCCCGGCATGGGTGAGCGCCATCCGCTGGCCCACCCGGCGAAAGAGACGGATACCGCCCAGTTGCTCCTCCAGAGCACGGATCTGCTGGCTCACCGCCGGCTGGGTCATGTGCAGGGCCGCCGCGGCAGCGGAATAATTGCCCGTGTCAACCACGGCCAGGAAGGTGCGCAGATGGAAGGTGTTGAGCATGACAACACGGCCCGGCAAACTATATACATCCACCTCACGCGTATAACCCGGCCCGCCGCAGGCGCGCCACCAGCTCGCTGAGCAGCAGCGCCGTGGCGCCCCAGACCTTGTAGCCCTCCAGAGCGAAGTAGGGCACGCGCATGCGCAACTCGCGCCGCTCCCAAACCTCCTCGCGGACGGTGGCCGGGTCCAGCAGAGTCCGGAGCGGCACACTGAAGGCTGCCTCGACCTCATCAGGGTCGGGACGCAGGTCAAGCTCGCTGCTGCTCAGGCCCACCACCGGGGTGAGCCGGTTGTTGCTGGGTGGAATGTAGAACGGGGTCAGGGTGCCGAGCACCTCGACATTGGCCGACCGGATGCCCAGTTCCTCCCAGGCTTCGCGCAAAGCTGTGCCGACCGGACCGCCGTCCTCGGGGTCAGTTCCACCTCCCGGCAGCGAAACCTCGCCGCGATGGGTGGTCAGGCGGGCAGAGCGTACTGTCAAAGGCAGCCAGAGTTCGCCCTCACTCGGGTAGAACAACACGAGCACTGCTGCCTCACGGGGCGTTACGCCAGGTGGAGGGTGCATAGGCCGGATCGAGGCGCCGCTGAGGTCGCGCAGCACGAGCAATTCCTCGATTGCGACCGGCGCCGGATCGGCCATGGCCTGGCGGAGTGCGGCAATTTGTTGCTCCAGATGGGCCATACGTGAGCACTAAAATAGCCCGCCCGCGAGAGGGTTTGGGCGTAGGGGCGCGGCGCTGCCGCGCCCCTACCCCCTCCCAGGAAACAACCCGCCAGCGGGGGAGGGCCAGGGAGGGCTGCGCCCTCCCAAGAAGAACCCATGTTCATCTCATCGTTGTGCGGCGCAGCCGCATGGACGACTGAGGTGAACATACGGGAAAACCGGGTTTTCCCATACCCATGCCCGTGGGAGCGGCAAGCCCTCCCCATTGGCAAGCCCTCCCCATTGGAGGGCCTGGGAGGGCGCAGCCCTCACCGATCTTCCTTCAAAGGTAACGCCTGACCCATCTGCGCCTCGCCTGTGACCGGCTGGAGCGCCCGCGGATCGCCGCTGTAGCGACGGGGGAAGGTGTAGGTGGTCACAGGCACAAACGCGTCGAGGTCGGCCTGGTGCACCAGTTGGGTGATCTGGATACGTTCGGGATCGATGTCAATCAGGTTGCAGGAGTTCTTCCCGTGCTCGCGTCCCTTGCCGCGCTGCGAGGTTGTGGTGCCGCTCTGGCAGATGATCGTCCCCTGCTGCAGGTCGGGGCTTACATCAAGGGTGTGGCCGACATAGGAGACGTGAACATGGCCGCACAGCAGCAACTCGGCGCCCAGTTCACTGAGGAGACGCACCGCAGGGCGGGAATTATCCATAACCCGATTGCGGCGCAGGCCGGGCGGGTTGACAACGGGGTGGTGCCAGACCACCACCTTGCACACCTCAGGCGGGTAGCCGCTGAGGCGCTGGCGCAGCGCCAGCGCCTGGCGACGACTCAGGCGTCCGCCGTCGAATGTCAACCCGTGGGCCGTGCAGGCCCCCACAACCACCAGACCGGGGCGCTCGAAGACGGGATTAAGCTCAGGACTGATATGGCGGCGGTAACGCCCGAGGGGGTTGAACAGGCGCAGATGCAGGTTGTAGAGCGGCACATCGTGATTGCCGGGCACAACAAGTTGCGGGCCGGGCAGGGCGGCGCGCAAAGCATTGGCAACGCGCCAGTGCATAGCAATGTCGGCGCGCTGCACAAAGTCACCCGAGATCACGACCAGGTCCGGCTTAAAGGAGGGCGCCTGACGGATCAGACACTCGGCGATCGCGTGCAGAAACGGCGGGCCGGCGTGGATGTCCGAGATGTGCAGGATCCGATGGCGCACGCGCTACTCCTTGGCAGGCGGTGTCGCTGAAGCCATAGCCTTCTCACGCATAAGGCCCAGGAACGCCCGCGCAATCAGGACAGCCTCGACGGCCAGCGCGACGAGAAAGCCGTAGCGAACGATCAGCGCAACGGTGTACATACAGGCTCCGAACCAGGCGCCTGACAGGCGCATTCACGTGCCGGCACGGCACTGCGGTGTGGCCTATTGTAGCACGGCCCCGCAGAGGGCGCCAGGGGGTGTGTGGCGTAGGCAGGGAAGGATATGGGCAGCCCCCGGGTTCCCGATCCGCCAATCAGTTCCGGGCGCGCCTGTCACCCCACAGGGCAAGAGCGCGGCTGGGGTCGCCTGGCGCTCCCACAGGCAGGGGGATGGGGAAACCGGGTTTCCCCGCCCCCCTCGAGAGCGACGTGAGAGGGCGCAGCCCTCTCTGGCATCTTACTGTGTGATAATCTTCGCCAGTCAGTCACGTGTTAGAGTGATCTGCACCAGACCGTCTGACGCGGTCGAGAACTGAACCATCACCTCCTGTGAGTCCTTTTGGAACGTGAGCATGTACCCGTTCTGCGGGTCGCCATACTCGTATGTCAGGTTATACCCGAGTTCTGGATATTCCGACTTGAAGAATGCCAGGACCGAGTCGATGCTGGCATTGACTTTGCCCATACTGGTATTCGGGATTGCCAGATCGACCTGAGTTCCTGGCGGCAGGGGCAGATCGACGCCAACGGCTTGTTCGCCGCATGTGGACGGTATGGTAACAGTGGTTTTGTTGATGTCTTCGAGTAACCAGTTGTAGACAATCGTGCCTTCAGACATCGGAGCAGCGCCACGCAGCGAGTCTGCCCAACCGCTTGAATTGGGCGTAACCTTGATTGTCAGGTCATACTTGACCAGGTATCCGCCGTCGCGCGCAACCCAGAGGTCGGCCTTTTCCACTGTGGCGCCGAACTGATTGATGGTCTCCTGATCGAGAGTGTAGCGATCGGTCAGAACGCCATTGACTGTCTCGCCGCGATTGACGAGTTGTGCCATGCCAACCTGCACTGGAGCGGTCATCGAGTCGATAATACCGCGAAGCATATTGCCCATACCGGCCATCATGGCTGGTGAACACAACTCGGTGCCGTCCTGGCGCTGGTACGTGTACAGTGTATCACCGACGCTGTAGATTTCAGAGCGGTTGGAAGATGCGCCAGGTCTTTCTTCGATAACCAGCGTATACGACGTATTGCTGGGTCGATGAAGCGCCTGGGTGTATGTCATTCGTGAGTCAACCTTCGTGCCATCCGACATCCTGCCATTCGTCGTCCAGTTAATCGTGACACGGTAACTCTCGAGTTTCGCCAGATTCTCCTGGCTTGCCGGAAGCCGGATCGTGTCACTTCCTCCTTCAACGGGCGCTGATGGATTCGCTGGTTGCGGTACCGCAGGGAGGTTCTGTGTCGGGTTGCCTGCCGATTCCTGAGTTGATTGTGCAGCGACAGGCGCTGTTGCGCTGCCTGAAGGAGCGCCCGACGATGGCGTTGGTTGTGCAGACCTCTGCGATACGAATGGCAGATTGCTACACCCCGCAGTAAAGAGTATACCGGCGAGCAGAGCTGTGGCGAGAAATTGTCGTGATCGCAACGGGATTCTCCTGTTCGGTAGTGATGCATTGGGGTTGGTGTGGCTCTTGAGAATTGTATGGGAGCCACACGTGATTATACCGGGCCCCTAGCACTCCGGTATATCCTGATACAAACCTGTCAGGTGCGGTAGCGCTGCTTGCCGGCGCTCAGGGCGCTGGCGCAAGCTGCCGCACCTGACGGGTTTTGCGCCGATGCCTCGCTCACTGCTGATTCCACTCCCAGTAGTTGTATCGTGACCCGAAGATCCAGACCTGGTTGGCTTCGAGCAAGTGCACGACCACCCCTCCCTGGCCTTCAAAGAATTGCACATTGGCACGCTCGGCGCGTTCGGGGGCTGTGCCATAGCCCATCCACTGGCCCTGGCCCCGGCTTCCATACCAGAGCTTGTAGAAACCCCGCACGGGCACGTACAGGCCAGGCGGCGGATCGCCGGCGGGAGGCAGCGGCTCGCCTTCGCGGTAGGTGTCAGAGGCGATGAAGTACGAGGGCTCAGGCGCAGGCCGCCCGGCATCTCTGGCCACAATAATCGAACGACCCGTCTCCCCCAGATCGAGCCAGATCATCGCGCCGTGCTGGAAGGGTTGAAAGGCTGCCGGGACGTTAGCATACGTCCGACCCGGACAGAATAGCGAGTGACGAAACTGGCTGTCACCGATGCGCGCCTCCAGGCCGAAGGCCACCGGGCGAATGGGATCGGTACAGGCGGGCGCCCGGTTCACGTTCAGGATGTCGCGCCCGAGCAACCCCAGCAGCACTTCGTAGGGCGTGCCGGCCAGTTCGGTATGATGCTCCATCCGCCGGCGCTCAAAGTACTGGACGTATCCCGTCCAGCTCTCCAGGGTCTCGATGCGAGGCTCACTGATCGGATAGCCAAAGCGCATCAGGCCGCCATTGCGCTCCCAGTAGCGCCGAAAGATGCCGCAGAGGAGATGACCGGTTTCGGGGAAGAAGCGGCAACCCTCTGTCAGAGCGGTAGCGCGGGGCAGGTTCTGCCAGGGGCGACCCTGCAACTCGAGGGCGCGGGCGCCCAGACGGCCAGCCAGGATGCCCAGGCCTTCATTGGTGTGGTCCTCCAGCCGGTCGCGTTCAAACCACTGGACCGGGCCGGTCCACGTGCCTTCAACGGTTTCGTTACGTTGCTCGGTAATCGGGTAGCCAAATACGGCAAGGCCGCCGTTACGTTCCCAGTAGTCCAGGATGCGCCCGGAGACGCGGTAGCCGGTTTCGGGAAAGCAGCGTGTGCGTTGCTGGGCCCGGGCAGGTATGGCGGCGGTCAGGGTCGCCAGCAGGATCAGGGCCAGCACGATGATGATGGAGGCGCGAAAGGTGCGGCGGCACATAGGGGTCTCCTCATAGTTCAGATGCCTTGCGCGCGCCAGGATTTCCGGGCGGAAGCCGGGTCGCACCTTGATGTTAGCACCGGCGAGGGCTGGAAGCGATGGCGTGTATCTCGTATGAAGCTCAGGAAAACCTGAGGTGAAAATAGCCCGCCCGCGGGAGGGTTTGGGAGGGCGAAGCCCTCCCAAGAACAATGATATTTTCATTCTGAGGTGAAAATAGCCCGCCCGCGGGAGGGTTTGGGAGGGCGAAGCCCTCCCAAGAACAATACTATTTTCATTCTGGCGTTGTGCGCCCCGCGCATAGGGCCTGATGTGAGTATCGGGGAAACCGGGTTTCCCCACCTCCCTCCCTGGCGGGAGGGCTTGGGAGGGCGTAGAGGCGCCGCGCCGCCGCACCTCTACACCCTCCCAGGAGAAACTCTTTTCATTCCTGTGGGGTGCAGCGCAGCGTCTAACGGATCTCCCAGCGTGAACCGAGCGGGGTCCTGGTCACCTCGATCTGGGCCGGGAAACGATCTTTGATTTCATCAATGTGGGTAATGACGATAATGCGCTTGAAATCGTCTTGAACACTGGTGATCGCCTCGACCATACGTTCGCGGCCAGTGACATCGAGCACACCGAAGCCTTCGTCAATCACCAGCGTTTCGAGGCGCGCGCCGGCGCGGCGGGCGAGGAGCCGCGAGAGGGCGATGCGAATGGCGAAGTTGGCGCGCATCGCTTCGCCGCCGCTGAAGGCATCGTAGACGCGGGTGCCAAGGGTGTCGGCGATCCGGATCTCCAGCGTCTCGACAGTATCGCCCTTTTTCGTGTCGCGCTGCATCTCGAAGCTGACGTGCATCTGGTTGTCGGTCATGCGACCGAGGAGCCGGTTGGCTTCATCTTCGATCTGCGGGATGGCTGTTTCGATGAGCATCGCCTGCACGCCTTTCTTGCCGAAAGCTTCAGCGAGTTCGGCAAACAGGCCGTAGCGTTCTTGCAGGGCGCGCTCTTCGCTGCGGGCCTGCTCCAGCTCTGCGGCAGCGGCCCGGGCCTGCCGCAGGTAGGAGCTTTTCTCGGCCTGATCATGGCGGGCGGCCTGCAACTCCCGGTCGGTGGCGCTGACCGCCTGCTGGAGTTCGCCGACAAGCGCCTGCGCGCGCGGCAACTCGCGCAGATCCTGCTCCAGCAGCGCGTCTTCGCGGGTGAGGCGCTCGACCTCGGCGGTGTCACGGGCGCGTAGTTCTTCGTTCTGGAGCAGCATAGCGCGGTCACGGTTGAGACCCTCCTGCGCGACGGCCAGGGCGCGCTCCTCGTCCTCCCAGTGGCGCAGCACGCGAACCTGCTCCCGCACGGCGGCGTGTGCCTCCTGGTCGTAGCCAAGGGCTTCGATCGCCGCCCGAACGGCCAGACCTTCGTCGCGTACCGCGTGGGCAAAGTCGTTGCTGTCAATCACGCGCTGGAGTTCCGCTATCTCGGCGATCAAACCCGGCAGGTGGCCCAGATCACCCTCGATGCGCCGCAGTTCCTCACGATACGCCTCCTGGCGACCCTCGAGTTGCCCGCGGGTGTGAAGGTGCTGATCCAGCTCAGCGAGGCGTTCTTCGAGCATCCGGCGGGTCCGGGCCAGCTCCTGCGGGTCGCCCAGCAGATCCAGGTTGGCGGCAAGCGCGGCCAGTTCTGCCTGCGTGGGCGGGTCAATCGCATCGGCAGCGAGCCGGGCGCGCAGGTCGTCCAGTTCGGCGCGGCGGGTTTCGGCTTCGGCGCGCCAGGTCGCAACCGCTTCAAGCTGGCGCTCCAGGGTTTCGATGCGCGCCGCCGAGGTCTGGAGCGCGCTGATGGTCTGCTCAAGGGCGCTCATCGCGCTGCGCGTGGCCCCAAGGTCACTCTCGAGCTGGCGCGCCTCCCGGCGCGCGGCGGTTTCGATTTCCCGCAGGCGGTCCAGCTCAGCGTCGTAGTGGCGGCGCACCCCGGCAAGGCCTTCGGCGCCGAGGGACGAGCCGCAGACGGGGCAGACGCTGGCGCCCTCGTCGAGGAGGGCCTGGTTGCGCTTGAGCTTTTTGCTCTCGTTCTGGGCGGCCTGACCGGCTGCCCGCACGGTGCTGAGTCGTTCGAGCGTGGCCTGCTCGGCGGCCCGCAGGGAGGCGAGGCGTTGCCCGGCATCGCCAAGGGCGAGGCGGGCGGCGCGAGCCGCGGCCAGATCGGCGTTCCAGCGTTCGGCTTCGGCCAGTTGGGCTTCGAGGCGTTCCAGGTCGGCGCGGCGTGTATCGCAGGCGCTCTGCAGGGCCTCGCGGCGTGACTGGAGGGTTGCGGTGAGGCGCTCGCGTTGGCGCAGCACGTCGTCAATACGGGCGGCCTGCCGGGCCAGGTCCTCGGCCTCAGCGGCGCGGCGCGCGCGTTCAGCGGCCAGGGGGGTGAGGGTGTTGAGATGCGCAGCCAGGGCGTCAAGCTCAGCAAGCAGCGCGTCGCGGCGCGCCTCCCGGCGCGCGAGATCCTCCTGCCGGGCCTGGGCGGCCCGCAGGCGTTCACGCAGGCTGGCCTTCTCCTCGGCAAACTGCCGGCGCAGCTCTTCATAACGCTGCGACAGTTCCCCGTAGCGGTCGCGCAGACCATCCAGACGCTCGAGCTCGGCGCGGGCAGCGGCCAGCGCCTGCACGCCAGCGCGGATCTCGTCGCGACGGGCCAGCAGCGCCTCAGCGCCGGCGATACGGGCGCGCAGTTCGGCCAGGTCTTGATCGCGCCGCAACAGATCGGCGCGACGCTCAGCCAGCAGGCGCTGCACTTCCTTGCGCTGTTCGGCGCGGGCCTCCAGCAGGCGCAGGCGTTCAACAGCAGCGGCGTGCTCATCGCGCCTTTGCGCGTAGCGCGCTTCGACCTGTGCGGTATGCTCCTCTGCGGCCCGCACCTGCTCCTCCCAGAAGGGGACCTGCCCGGCCTGCTCGCTCAGGTGGTCAATGCGCCCCCGAAGTCCCTTGAGCTGATCATCGAGGGCCCGGGCGCGCTCCTTTGCCCGCGCCTCCAGCGCCGCGTACTCGCCCAGGTCGAGGATGTCGGCGAGCACCTGCTTGCGCTCAGCAGGAGTGCGGGCGGTAAACTCGTCGGCGCGGCCCTGAAGCAAGAACGAAGCGTTGATGAAGGTCTGGTACGACATCCGCAGCAACGCGTTGATCTGCTGCTGCGTTTCGCGAATCCCGTTTTCGCCAATGGAGAGCCAGCGTTCGCCATCGCGCACAAACACATCGAGCTGGCTCCTGCCCGCGCTCTGGCTGCCGCGCTTGCCAACCCTGCCGCGCTGGCGGGCCCGCCGCACGCGGTAACGTTGTGGCCCCAGACAAAACTCCAGATCCACGAACATCTCGCTGGCGCCCTGGGAGATCAGATCATCATCGGCGACGCGGGCCTCGCCCCAGAGCGCCCAGGTGATCGCGTCGAGCAGGGCCGACTTACCGGCGCCATTCTCGCCACTGAGGCACACGACGTGGAGACCCTCGAAACACAGGCTTGGCGCCTCTCCATCGCCTGTGGCGCGGTAGCACATGAAGTTGGCGAGCGTGAGCCGGGTAGGGACCATGGCCTTTCTCCATCTGGGGATGGCTTGCTGCCCCCACAGGCAGGGGTATGGGGAAACCCGGTTTCCCCGTATTTTCGCATCAGGATGGGGTGGCGAAGCCACAGAGGCGCCGGCAGCGCACCCTAAAGAATACGTTTTCCCAGCGCCGAAAGGACCAATTCTACCGCCAGTTCCGCCGTAGTGTTGCGTTCGTCCAGAATGGGGTTAACTTCCACCACATCGAGGCTGCGCACCCCTCCGCTCTGGGCCACCACCTCCATTGCCAGGTGCGCTTCGCGCCGTGAAATGCCGCCAAAGACCGGCGTGCCGACGCCGGGAGCCTCGCGGGGGTCAACCACATCCAGGTCAAGACTCACGTGAAACCCGGCGGTGCCGTTCGAGGCGCGCTGCACTGCTTCCTCGATCACTGCGGCCATTCCTCGTCGATCTATATCGTGCATTGTAAACACATGCACACCTGAGGCGCGCAACGCGACCCGCTCGGGCGGGTCGAGGTCGCGCACCCCGACGAGGGCCACATGCTCGGGGTGCACCGCGGGGACGCGCAGGGCCAGGCCGGTGAGCAGGGGATGCCCATGACCGACCAGGGCCGCCAGGCCCATGCCGTGGATGTTGCCGCTCGGCGTGGTCTCAGCCGTGTTAAAGTCGGCATGGGCGTCAATCCAGAGCAACCCCAGCCTGCGGCCGCGGGCGCTGCCGCTGACCGAGCCAATCGCCAGACTATGGTCGCCGCCGAGAATAAGTGGAAGGCGCCCCTGCGCAACCATGCCGGCGACGGTTTCGGCCAGGGCCGCGCAAACCGTCGCGATCGGCTCCAGGTAGCGCAGCTTCGCCCCGGTGGGTGGAGTCGCGCTGGTCTCGACCATGGGCGCGGGCAGGTTGCCCTGGTCGCGCACCTGGTAGCCCAGCGTCTCGAGCCGGTCGCGCAGGCCGGCGTAGCGCAGCGCGCTGGGCCCCATATCCACGCCCCGGCGTCCAGCGCCGAGGTCGATCGGCACGCCGATGATGGCAACAATGGCCTCTAAACGAGAGTGTGCCATTTACCCCACGAGTGAACAGGGACCTCGCCGCCTACGCACACCTTCCCCGATGGGGCAGACGTCCGGCTGCCTCTCCTGCCGAGGAAACGTGGAGCAGGGGTCGAGCAGTTCGGAGAGCCCTTCGTTGGCAGACACCTCAAGAGCCGTTGTCGCTTCCATTGGGCGAGTCCAGGGGCAGGGTGTCGGGCGCGCCGAAGCGCACCTCCAGCACGCCATTGCGAAAGACGGCGCGTTTTGCCGGGCGCTCGGCCAGGGTCAGCGGAAGGATCATATCGCGACGAAAGTTGCCGATCTCGATAAACAGCTCATCGCCGCGCTTGGTCATCGAGACCTTGCCGATCTCCACGTGGGGCAACGGCAGGCGCATCACATACTCATCGCCATCGCGCACGATCTCCTGCGTCTTGCCGCGGAACTGCACCTGTACCGGGTCGGTCTCTCCGAAGATATCGCGGCCCACGCGGGCCAGATCCTCGAGACCGGCCAGATCGCGGGCGTAGTAGGGGCACTCCCAGATCGGCAGCGGCTGGAAGAGATCGTAGACCAGTTGGCGGTAGCGCTGCTGAATGCGGGCCAGTTCCTGCATAAACGAACCTTCGGCGGCGTCCAGCGGCAACACCCGGTTCAGCACCACGCCATCAATGGGATAGCCAAAGAGTGAAAGATAGGTAGCCGCGCGCTGGGCCTCCTTGATCACGATCCGTTCGGGGTTGACCACCAGGCGGTACGAACTCACCTCCGGGTCGGTCAACGTCTCGCGGAGGGCCTCGACGCCCTTGGTGAGCCGCTCAAGGGTCGCAAACATATCTGCGGCGGGCATGAGTTGTTTGACCAGCGGGCGGGCGGCCCGCAGCGTCGTAGGCTCCCAGTCCATCACCCGGGCGGCGTACCACTGGAAGGTCTCGGGCATGGTCAGCAGCCGCACTGTCTCGCCGGTGGGCGCCGCATCAACCACGACCACGTCGAAATCGCCTGTCTTGGCCTGGCGGCGGATGTGCAACAGGCTCACGACCTCTTCCATGCCCGGAATGATCGCCAGTTCCTCAGCAGCGACATCGTCCACGCCACGGCGGCGGAGCAGCGTAGACAGGTAGCCACGCAACTCGCCCCAGTGCTCGCGCACCTCATCGAGCACGTTGATCTCCTGGCCCCACAGCCGGTCGGTAAGCGGTGTAGGGAGCGATCCCAGGGGCGCGTCGAGGGCATCGGCGAGACTGTGGGCCACATCGGTGCTAACCACCAGGGTCCGATAGCCCAGTTCTGCCGCGCGCACAGCAGTAGCCGCCGAGGTCGTGGTCTTTCCGACGCCGCCTTTGCCGAGGTAGAGGATCAGCCGCATCGTCCGATTCCTTTGCTAGAGTCGCACCGCCGGCCGCGCCGGCTTGAGTAGATCGTGCCATTCCTGATGCGTGGCGCCCTGGCGCGCTGGCGCCCGCAATGACCAGGGCAAGGCGCCGCACATGGGACGCACTAGCATTGTAATTGTTGCGCTACGGCGCGTCAAACCGTTGACAGCTCCACGGGCCGTATGGTACCCTGCCGGCGCAATTGGGCATGCGTGAGGAGCGTTGCGTGCTAACCGATCTGTTTTTGATCCGCCACGGTCAGCCGGTTCACGATCCGACTATTCCCTACCACACGCCTCCTGGCCCGGCGCTTTCGGAGCGTGGGCGCGATGAGGCTGCGCGGGCGGCGGCGTTCCTGCTCAGCAAGGAGCTTGAGCATCTTTTCGTCTCGCCGTTCGCCCGCACCACCCAGACGGCGGAGGTGTTGGCCGACCGGTTGGGCCTGCCGGTTACGTTCACGACACTGGTGCAGGAGCACGCGCCGGGCGAACCCTTCGAGCAGGTGCGCCGCCGCGTCCGCGAGTTGCTCGGCGCCGCCGAGGATTCGCCCTACACGCGCATCGGGATCGTCAGCCACGGCTCGCCGATCCGCGCTGCGCTGCTCGAGCTGAGCAACGAGAAGATCGATCTCAGCCGACATGTGTACAGCGGGGGCAACCCCGCGCCCACCTGCGGCATCTGGCACGTGCAGTTCCTCGATGCCTACACCCGACGGTTTGAACTGGTGTTTAGACCAGAATAACCCTGCTTTCTCAGGTGGTCTTTGAGGTGAACACAGCCCGTGCGCGGGAGGGTTTGGGCGTAGAGGCGCGGCGCCGCCGCGCCTCTACGCCCTCCCAGGAACCAATCCACCCGCGGGGAGGGTCTGGGCGGGCTACGCCCTCCCAGGAACAAACATTTTCATTCTGGCACAGAGAGAACCCCGGGTTCGCCATACTCATCGCAGACTCTCCCATTCAGGAGCCTGCCGGATCGATTCGCCACGGGAGTAGAACGATGACGACCCCTGATGCTCTTCCACCAGAACTGGTTCTGGCGCTGCGCCGGTCACAGTATGTTGTGGTGCTCACCGGGGCGGGGGTGAGCGCTGAAAGCGGCATCCCAACCTTTCGCGACGCGCAGACCGGGTTGTGGGCGCGCTACAACCCTGAGGAACTGGCGACTCCTGAGGCCTTTCGCCGCAACCCGCGCCTGGTCTGGGATTGGTACGCCTGGCGGCGGCAACTGGTGAGCCAGGCCGAGCCTAACCCCGGGCATCTGGCCCTGGCGCGCCTGGAGCGCCTGGTGCCGCGCTTCACCCTGATCACCCAGAATGTTGACGGGCTGCACCAGCGCGCGGGCAGCACGTCGGTCATCGAACTGCACGGCAACTTGCTGCGAGTGCGCTGTTTAGCCGAGGGCACAGTCTACACGACCTGGCCCGACGTAGCCGATCCACCCCCGCCGTGCCCGGCCTGCGGCGCGCCCCTACGTCCCGACGTGGTCTGGTTTGGCGAACTCTTGCCGCCCGAGGCCCTGGAGCGCGCCTGGCGCGCCGCCCGGGACTGCGACCTGTTTTTCTCGATCGGCACCTCGGGACTGGTGGAGCCGGCAGCCTCGTTGCCGCGCGTGGCCTACGCCGCCGGGGCCACTGTGGCGGTAATCAACCTCGATGTGGCCAACAGGGTCGAGGAGCGCCTCTTTTACCTGCACGCCCGTTCAGGCGAACTTCTGCCGGCGCTGGTCAGCGCGGCCTTCCCCGATGCGGCAGCCTGAGCAGGGAGGGATTGGAAGCGCGCAGTTCGTCCATTCCACAGCTCCACGCCTCCACAGAGGGCTTTGTGGAGCTGGAGAGTTGTGGAGCTGGTCCAATGCGATACCATCAAGCAGAACTGGTATGAGGGCGGACAGAACATCCGAGCCACCGTGGCGTTCACCGCATTGGAAGGCCCCCGCGCACGGCTCTAGTCTCCCCGCTTCGACAGGCTCAGCGCAGGCTCTCCAGCGAAGCTGGAGCGGCCTGCCCCTTCGGGCTGAGCCTCAGGACGAAGCCTGAGCGGAGCCGAAGGGGGCCGGGGACGGGAACCAACCAGCGCTTCCCAGGGCCATATTGCCCGTCGGCGCCCATAGGTTCTGTCCGCTCCTAAGCGCCTATCCGCAAAACCGCCCCTTCGATACGCGCTGCGCGCTACTCAGGATGCGGTTTTGCGGTATCCTGCGTTATTCGGATAGGCTCTAAAGCGGCCGGGGGCGAAGCCCCTGCCGTCCAGCGCTACCGTTTGCGAAACACAAACACATACTCGTGGCGAAAGACGTAAAAACCGCCGACGAGGGCGCGGTAGCGCCACAACTCCTGCTGCGCGCGCTTGCCCACGGTGCCGTGGATATTCTTAACCACGATACTCTTGAGCGCAAAACCGCGCCCCTGCACGACCTGCATCGCCAGGAAACCAAGCGGCACCCACTCGCCGCGGGCGTACTTATCGCCGATCACCAGCGCCAGGTAGCGCCCCCGGTCGAGCGCAGCGGCGACGCCATCCACCACTCGTCCCAACAGGGCCAGGAACATATCGAGCGAGGCCGCGTTAGACAGATCGCGGGGGTCATCACTGAAGCGAATAATATCGTGGTAGGGCGGATGCAGAATGGCGAGCTGGGCGGAGGCTGCTCCGTGTCCGGCCAGCAGGGCGCAAAAATCCAGCGCCGTGCTGTCACCCTGAACGACCGGCAGCGCCACCCCGAAGGGGTTTGGCTCGGCGCTCACCAACCTGCGCGCGCGTTCCACCAGGTCAGGCTGCAACTCGACCCCCAGCACGTGCCGCCCGAGGCGCTGCCCCTCGATGAGGGTCGTGCCGGCGCCGGCGAAGGGGTCGAGCACCCACTCGCCGCGGCGCGTGTAGCGGCGCATCAACTGGTTGGGGATCTGGGGCACGAAATTGCCCCAGTAATCCGCCCGGTGCACACCACTGCTATCGCGGCGCTCAATTAACCAGAGACTATCGGTAACAATGTCCTCGTAGGCTTTCCAGCGGTTCAGGTCAATCTCGTTGATGGCCGCTGTGCGCGCGCCGCGAGCTGCCCTGCCCAGGCGTTCGGCGTAATACCGGGCGCGTTCCAGAGTCAGGGCCGCGCCAATTTGCGCCAGCTCGGAGCGCAGCCAACCTTCCGGAAAGACAACCGCCTCCTCGTCCTCGCCGGCGCGCAACTCTCCTCCTGGCCCCGCCGCTGCAGACAGAGCGACCAGGGCGGCACGCAAGGCGGGCAGGTCGGGGCTGGCCCGCAGTCCATCAAGCGCCTCCAGCAACGCCGCACGTCGCAACCGCACCGAAGGCTCGGCCCCGGCATTCGCGCCGTCGGGGGCGGCAGGTGCGGGCGGCTCCACGCTGGCCATGAGGGTTCCTCACACGGTGGTCAGAATGCTGACGGTATTGTAACACATTTTCTCGATTCATGCTTCATTGATGGCATGAAATGGCTGAGATTGTAAATGCATGTGTCATGTTCTGAGGTGAAAATACGGGGAAACCGGGTTTCCCCATCCCCCTGCCTGTGGGGGCGGCAAGCCCTCCCCACCGGGAGGGTTTGGGAGGGCGC
>FWPV01010215.1_pt1 | contig 15468 bp, 13 predicted proteins | sample 2228371 | NCBI WGS metagenome assembly FWPV01 (sample SAMEA103939776, study PRJEB20133) | metagenome | reverse complement strand
CTTCTGGTACGACGGGCGTCTCGCCCGTCGTTGTTTCTGGTGGCGCCGGGCGAGACGCCCGTCGTACCGGGAACGCACGTTTGGAAGCCTGCGCTACACCGCTCAGCCGTGGATCAGTGCCGGCAGACAATGGGTGCAGACCCAGACGCTGTGGCCCTGTGTTCGGCAGGGCAAGAGCGGTGCCTCGGTCTCACTGGTCCCGCAGCGGAAACAGGTCTCCGTCAGCGTCAGCGGCCCGCGCTCCACCAGGTGTTTCTCCACCGCGCACTCGTCAAAAGCCTCGGCCTCCCTCTCGGTGATCTGCAGCGCCCCGGTGGGGCAGACACCGAGGCAGAAGCCCGCGCCGTCGCAGAGTTCCTCCCGGATGACCTTGGCTTTGCCTTCCACCAATTGGATGGCGCCTTCCGCGCAGGGGGCGACACAGGCGCCGCAGCCGTTGCAGAGCTCCTCGTCAATCTGCACTATCTTCCGCAGTACCTTGGGCATGGCACGTCTCCTCTCTGGTTGGTGGCACCGGCGTCTCGTCGGTGCCTTAGCGCGGAGCGATCCCTCGCGCCCTGTTGTCTAGCGTATGACCCGCCTCGCCGCCTCGACTACCCGCTCTGACATCTCTTCCCAGGACGACCCCAGCATCCCCCGGTCGAAGAAGAAGACGGCGCGCAGGCACATACCAGTAATCAGCGCCGCTCCGAGACTCACGTCCTGCGGAGGGAACGCCCCTTCTGCGACGCCGTCGGCGATGATATGTTCAAAGACGTCTTTCGGCAAAATTCGGCCCGGCTGGTTCCGCAAGATCTCCCGCTCGTGGCGGTCCAGGATGTACCCGAAAGCAGCCGGCTCCCGCCGCGAGAACTCCAACAGGGCTCGGGTCGCGTCCTGGAGCGCTGCCTCCGGACCGCCTGCCTCCTCCGCAGCGCGCTTCAGAGCCCCAGTCATCCGATTGGCGCAGGCCTCGAACAACGCCTGGGCTAGACTCACCTTGCTGTCAAAGTGCCGATAGAGCGCGCCACTGGTGACTCCCGCCTCCGCGGCAATCTCCCGGATAGTGGTGGCCTTGATGCCACGTTCCCGGAAGAGGCGCAGCGCGGCGTTGATGATGTCTTCCCGCTTGGCTTCGCCGGCCGGAGGTCGTCCGTGACCCTTACTCATAAGTAATCACTTGCTTACTTTATATTCGATATGACGCCAGGGTCAAGCAGAAGTTCACTGTTGGGGAGGAAAGTTCCTGATGAAGCGTCCTTAGACGGACTATCTTGCGTGGCTTGACTCTGACAGGTCACTCGTCTGTCAGGCGATGCGTCTCTCTCCGTGGCAGTGGAGGGGCAGGGGAGGACGACCCTAGCGCCGCTCGTGAATATCTCGCCACTTCTTGGGTATAATATAGATGGCCCTCCGGCGTTCCCGCTCAGGGCCGGAGGACGTTATCATATATCTGTATCGGTGAAGCGTCGGCCCTCAGGACCGGCGCTTCGCTCTTGTTGAGCCCCTCCTTCTACTCTGTGGAGGTCAGCACCGTTGCCCCGCGGAAATCTCTTTCGCCCGCCTGACTACCGCTCAACGAGGACCTTGCCCATGTTCAAGATAGGCGTCATCTCCGACGAGATCTCTCAGGACTTCTCCCGTATCGTCGCCGTCGCCCGGGACTACCCCATTCTGCAGGGCGTTGAACCTCGCTCGGTCTGGGACAAGGGCGTGGCGGCACTTACCGACGAGGAGGCGCGCGTCATCAAGCAGATGGCGGACGACGCGGGCCTGCAGATCGTGGCGGTGGCTTCCCCCTTCTTCAAGTGTGACCTGGGCGATGCGGAGCAGTACGCCCAGCACCTGGACCACCTGCGGCGCTTTGCCGAACTCGCACACCTATGGGGTACCCCCATCGTGCGCGGCTTCACCTTCTGGAGGACCGGTCCGGCCTCCGCCGTCTGGCAGCAACTGCTGCATGCCTTCGCGGAACCATTGCGTATCTGCGAGCAGGAAGACATCTACCTGGGGATCGAGAACGAGGCTTCCACCCACATTGCCACCGCTGCCGAGGCGGCCCGTCTCTACGCCGATCTCAACCACCCGCGCATCCGCGCCATCTGGGACCCGGCCAATGAGGTCTACGCGGCGGATGGCGAGCTGCCCTTCCCTGACGCCTGGGAGAAGGTCAAGCCTTGGGTCATCCACGTACATCTCAAGGATGCGGTGAAGGACCCCAGCCTCCCGGACGGTGCGCGTTGCGTGCCGATCGGCGAGGGGGGCTACATTGACTTCCCCGGTCAGTTCCGCGCGCTCCGAGAGATGGGCTACACCGGGGCCTGCTCGCTGGAGACGCACTGGCGACCCAGTAAGGAACTGGATACCGAGTTGCTCAACCGCCCCGGCGGCGCGGCCTTCAGCGAGGGTGGCGAGGAAGCCAGCCGGATCTGTCTGGGGAATATCACGAGGATGCTGGAGGGGCTGTAGCGGTCGCCTGTAGACAGGCCGGGCCCGAAGCCGCTCACCCCGCTACAGGTCCATCACCAACCCACGCCGCTTGAGTTCGCGCAGCAACGCCTTGTCCGCGTGCTTGAGGTGCCAGGGGTTGTCTACCCCCGGCTTGCGTACGTGGTAGTCGAAGAAGTTGCAGAAGCGCAGGTCCCCTAGGTAGCCCGTGGTTAGGGCGTCCATCACCCGCCGGAAGGTGGCTTCGTCTCGACATCCTAGCTCGTCAATTCCGAAGGGCTTGTCGTACTGTCGGGCTACCTGGGCATACAGCAGCAGCCCCTCCACCTCCTCCGGACGGTGGGGGTAGCAGGTGCCGGTGAACATGTCCACGTAGTCGTTGACATAGGGTAGGTACCGGCAGATCAGCCCCAGCGTCCGCCGGCGCATCGGTCCGGTGGGGTCATTCGGCATGAAAGCGGAGAAGGTCACTGCCACGTTGGGAGCGGTCCGGGAGAAGACCCGGTGCACCGCGGCGAAGCCGGCCCGGGTGTTCTCCAGGGCGGTCGGGGAGGTGGTGGGGATGTGCCAGCGCGAATCATACAGGTTGAGTTCGGAGGCCACGCGCATGGTGCAGGGCCCCAGCGGCGCCAGCGTCTCGGCCAGATCCTGGAGCACGTCGGGGCAGTCGCAGAGCACCCTCAGCCCTCGGGCGTTGGGTGAAGAGATCGGCTCCAGCGAGAAACGTGGCACGACCCCGACCTGAACCATCTGAGCAAGTTCGGCCCGCTGCTTCTCGAGGATATAGTGGGGTGTCACCCTGGCCCGGAAGGCGCGAATATTGGGGGCCAAGAGGGTCAGATAGACGATATTGCCGCGCACGCGCAGGCCGGTCTCCTGGCTGAGCAGACCCAGGCCGGTGTGGGGACGGAACATGATGGGGCCGCCTCCGACGCCATGCGGGGTGCCTTCGCGAGGGAAAGCGCCGAAGCATACGGGCGGGCAGGTCCCACCCCCGTCGGTCAACGCGGAGCGCCCGGCTGTGGAACTGCCCACCGCCGCGAGATCTGTCGGCGGAGGCGAGGGACGCAGGCTGACCAGGCCCAGCCCCACCATGCACCCACCGACCGTGAGCGCGTAGCGACAACCCCGGACAAGCGCGGGCAGGGTTCCGCAAAGGAGCCGCCAGGCTGCTGGCCTGCGCAGCCGGTGCGACCGCGTGCGTCTGGCGCCGGTGACCGGAATGCGGGTGGGTTCCAGTCGCGAACGGCGCGCCAGGAACCGCCGACGCTGGGCTGTTCGCTCCAGGTATTCCCGGAGGCGCCAGACTAGCTCCTCGGCAACCTGCATATGCATCCATTTCGCTGTTGCCGGGCGAGTTCCTGCGGAGCCGGCCGATTGCCGGTAGTCGGGTTACCCGGAATCTGCGGAGATCGGTCGGAGATGCCGCGAGCCCCAAGGAGCCGACTGGTTAGACTATGCTTGATCTCACCGCGCCACTGTTGGACCAACTCTCTGCTCCGGACCCGCGCCGCGCGACGGCGGAGGCCCGCCAGGCCGCCGTCTGGCGCGGGGAGCAGGCGGATGTCCTGCCGCTGCTGGTCGAGGCGGTCGGCCAGCCCTGGGATGGGCAGGCCTTCACTTTGCCGGAGCAAGTGGGTAACCCGGACAAGATGCTGCACGAGGCACTGCTCAACGCCGTCAAGGTCTACCCGCCACAGTCCGACTCAGTGCTCTCCATCCGCCCCCAGTTTGGAGTGGGCGGGTTGGCGACCGTCTTCGGGGTGGAATACGAGCTTTCCGCCCGCTACGGCGCGCCCTGGGTGAAGCGCCCCCGGAGCAAGGCCGATCTGGCCGCGCTGGAACCTGACGATCTCGACTGGGAGCACAGTCTGGTCCCCACTATCTGTCGTTTCCTGGGGCATTTCCGCCGGGAGCTGGAGGGGCGACTGGAAGTCTACTTGGCCGATACCCAGGGGCCCTTTGACCTGGCGCATCTCGCGCGCGGACACGACCTGCTCACCGATCTGGTGGACGATCCGCCCTTTGTGCATCATTTGATGGAACTGGCGACCCACGTCTACATCGAGGGCACCCGACGCATGAAGCAGGCCGCCGGAGAGCCGCTTGACGACGGGCATCACGGCGGGAACCTGCACATGGTCGGCGCAGGCGTGCGTTTGTGCGACGACTCGGGGACCATCATCTCCCCGCGTCTGCATGAGGAGTTCGTCTTGCCCTACCAGGAGCGGGCGCTGGCAGCCTTCGGCGGGGGCTGGGTGCATTGGTGCGGCGGGGATTTCCACCTGGTCCCGATGTACCTGAGCCTGCCCGCCTGCCGGGGCCTCAACCTCGGGCAGCCCCAGCGGTATGACCTCTCCGCCGTATTCGACGCGATCCTGAAGGCGGGGAAGCTGTACTACGGCTATCTCGACCGTAAGCCGCAGGAGAACCTGGAGGGCTACTTCGCGCGCGTGCTGGGCTATCTGCAGGGGGAGCGCCGGGGCTTGATCCTCGTCTGCGGTCGTGACGAGAGCATGCCCCCTGTGGCGCAGATGATGGAGAGCTGGTGGGCGGCGCAGTGAGGCGTTCCCGGTATCATGGTCAAACCACCTGACAAGCTTATTGCTCTGGACCTCGACGGCACCCTGTTGGCCGACGACAACTCCGTCGCGCCGGAGAACCTGGCGGCAATCGCCCGCGCGCAGGCCGCGGGCGCCGAGGTGGTCATCATCACCGGCCGCCCTTACGTCTCCGCGGACGCCATCGTGCAGCGCCTGGGGCTGCATGACACGCCCTTAGTAGCCTTCAATGGTGCGGTCATCCGCATGCCCGGTGGCGGCGAGACGCTCTACGAGTGTCTCGTTCCCGCGGACCTGGCTGCGGAAGTCGTGGACGAGTGCGTAGCGCGCCGCCTGCATCTGCAGTACTATCTGGGGGACACACTGTATGTCAGCGCTTGCCACAAGTGGGCACGCCTATACTGCGCCCGGGCGGAGATGGACTGCGTACCGGCCGGGGACCTGCGCAAGTTCCGCGGGCAGCGTCCCATTAAGCTGCTCATCGTGGATGAGCCGCCGGTGATTGCAGCCCTGCTGCCCGAGTTCCGGAGGCGCTGGGAGGGACGCCTGTATGTGACGCCCTCTATGGATGAGTACCTGGAGTTCATGCCGCTAGAAGCCTCCAAAGGCACGGCGCTGGATTGGCTTGGCGCCCATTACGGCGTCCCCCGCGAACGGATCATGGCTGCGGGGGATCGGCTAAATGACCTGCCGCTGCTGGAGCACGCCGGCTGTCCGGTGGCGATGCCGGAGGGACAGGAAGAGCTCAAGCGCGTCGCCGCGTTCGTGCCTTCACATCAAGAGACCGGCGTGGCCGAGGCCATTGACTGGTTCCTGGCCCGGTACTGAGCCGGGTCCGGTTTCGTCCTACTAGCCGGATGCTCTGGTTGGGGGCAAGGGGGTTACCCGGTGAGGCGTAGTCTCGTTTGCCCGGTCCAGCGAACGCCTCCGCCGACATTCACGTCAGCAACGACATACCCCAGCCTCGCCCCATCCGGAGGAGACCATGTACCAGCACATCCTCGTGCCCTTGGACCAGTCCGACCTGGCCGAACAGGCCTTGCCCCACGCCTTGGAACTGGCCCGCGCCATGCACTCCGAGGTCACCCTGATCGCCGTGGTGGATGTATTGGAGGCGGTCGGGGCCGGTAGGGCTGACGAAGTCCGGGACTGGGAGGCCGAGGTCGAGAGCCTAGGCGCGTACTTGCAGGCTGTGTGCCACCGCCTGGACGACGAGGGGGTGGCCTGTCGCTGGGAGGTGCTGAAGGGTGACATCGGCGAGGAGATCCTCCGTTTCGCCGAGGAGCAGGACTGCGATCTCATTGTCATGTCTACTCATGGTCGTTCCGGACTGGCACGCTGGGTCCACGGCAGCGTTGCCGACCATATCCTGACCCAGACTCCCGTGCCGCTGCTGCTGATCCGGGGGGAGGAGTAGGATGGAGACTGGTGCATGGGGCCATCCGCTTGAGTCAGGGCGTACCTGAGCGGTGCCCGGCAGAATAGGCCGGATCTCTGGGCGGAGGCCGGAGTGCACCTGAGTGAGGGGAGTGGCTTCACGGGTGATTGACCGGTAGGGGGGATCCGGAGCGGGTGCCGCTGGGTTCGAGATTCGCCACATGCTGGCGCGGGGGCGGTAGCGCTGGTGGTGGGACGGTCATGAAAGCGCCGCGGCGGTGGGTGATGCCGGGGGCGGCGACTCGCGCGATTGTGCTGGACTTGGCACGTCACATAGGCCCGTGGGTGCCGTGGTTCACGCACTGGCTGGCGAGGGCGTCGCTGTTGAACCTGCACGGCTTCATCCGGATGGGCGAGCGGTGCTGCCCGTTGTGGGCAGGGATTGCCAGGCAGGTGGCGGTATCATGACCGTGGTGGGGGTGATTGTGGGTAGAGACGAGATGCGCGAGGCGCGGATGGGGAGGAGGACGGATGGCCGGAGGTGGCAGGCCAGTTGCAGGCGCGGCCGGGGCTCTGTCATACCTCAGCCGCCTGCCCCCTTCGTCTCCCCACGATAGGCTCGGGGATCGGGGAAAGGGCGAGTTGAGATGAAGGAGTTTACTGAGGCAGGAGAAGCGGACCGTTCACTCGCGTGGCCCGCAGAACGTTATCCTTCCTCCTCGTACCGTTTCCCGCCCAGCACGGACCGCCGACTGCCGACCCTCTTCCAGCACCAGACTGACCTCTTCCTGGAGTACCTCATAGTGGAACTGGGGCGAGCGGAGAAGACGGCGGAGGCGTACTGCATTGACCTGAGCGACTATGCACACTTTCTCTTCGGGCGAGGGCACAACGATTTCACGAAGGTGGAGCGGACGGAGTTGGAGGAGTACTTGGGCAGGCTGCGCGGCGAGCGGCGGCTGGCGGCGGCGAGCGTAATGCGCAGACTGGCGAGCTTACGAGGGTTGCACCGATTCCTGGTACGCGAGGGCCTGTCCGAGGTGGACCCCAGCGCCGACCTGGACGGACCGAGACTACCCCGGCGCCTGCCCCATGTGCTCAGCGCGGAGCAGTGCCGGCGGCTCCTGCAGGCGCCGGACAGGATGACGCCTCAGGGCCTGCGGGATGCGGCAATGCTGGCCCTGATGTACGCGGCCGGACTGCGGGTATCGGAACTGGTGGGGCTAGAGCTAGCCGGCGTAGATTTCCGGGAGGGATTAGTGCGGGTGCGGGGGAAGGGGAACAAGACCCGGCTGGTGCCGGTGGCGGAGCCTGCGCTGGAACTGGTGTGGGCGTACGTGCGTGACGCCCGGGACACCTTCGTGCATGCGGAAGATGAGCCAACGCTTTTTCTTTCGCGAAAGGGTCGCGGCATGACCCGCGCGAGATTCTGGCAGATACTCAAAGGGTACCTGGCAGAGACGGGTCTGCCGCGAGAGACCAGTCCGCATACGCTGCGACATTCCTTTGCCACGCACCTCCTGGAAGGCGGGGCGGATCTGCGGGCGATCCAGGAGATGCTAGGCCACGCCAGCCTGAGCACGACGGAGATCTATACGCACGTCTCGCCGGAGCATCTGCGCGACACGTACGAGAGTAAGCATCCGAGGGCATAAGCGTCTTTCGGATGGCACCATCCCAAACGGTGCCCCCCGACCTCAGAGGACTGCTGCCATGCGCTTCAATCTAGACATTGACTACCCCTTCGAGAAAATGGAGGCCTCCCGCCTCCGGATGGAGGCGAGGCAGAGGTATGAGTACGTGGACCGGGTGCCGGTGGGGTTCTGCCTGGAGCCGCGGTACTTTGCGCCGGTGCACGGGATTCCGTTGTCGGAGTTCTACTCGACCGACGCCGAGACGCAGTTCTACTGGCAGCTCCAGTTCGCCAAGTGGCGGATCGAGAACATTCCGGAGGATATGGTGTGCTGCGGGCCAGTGATCACGGTCGCGCCGTACTTTGACAACGTGGTGGACTCGGACGCGCTAGGGGCGGAGATTGTCTGGCCGGAGAATGAGACCCTGCAGGCCTGTCCGACTATCCGTACCGTCGACCAGATGGAGACCTTCCAGATTCCTGCGCCGGATACGGGGCTGTGGGGACGGGTACACGAGTGGTGGGGAATCTTCTGCGAGTGTGCGGAGCAGACGCGGGTGACCTTCAACGGACAGGAGGGGCGGGTGGAGGTCGGTTTGCTGTCGGTGGGACACCTGGGGCCGCATAATCTGGCGGTGGACCTGGTGGGCGTGGACTTCTACTGGTGGCTGATCGAGTACCCCGAAGCTTGCCATCGGTTTCTGCAGAAGATCACCACGGCGGTGATCGAGGCGGACGCCTACTTCAGGAGGATTGACCCGCGGGTGCGGGCAGCCTACGAGCTGGCTGAGGATGCAGCGCAGATTATGTCGCTGGAGAAGTTCCGGGAGTTCTGCGTGCCGTATGACCGGCAGTTCTACGAGGCGATGGGCGGGCATACGAGATTTGGGCGGGGAATGCACATGTGCGGACGATCGGCGCACCTGTACCCCGCTTTCGACGACCTAGGGGTAACGCAGTTTGACTTATTTGGCTTCCAGGTGCCGCCGGAAGTGGTGGCGCGGGAGCTGGGTGGGAAGATGCTGCTGTGGGGGAATCTGAACCCGATGCTGATGCTGAACGGCACTCCGGCGCAGGTGAAGGCGGAGGCGCTCCGGGCGCTGGAGGCGCTGGCGCCGTGCGGGGGACTCCTGCTTGGAGATGGGGCGAATATCTGTCCGGGCACGCTGGTGGAGAATCTGGCAGCGGTCACCGCGGCGGCGGAGGAGTACGGGCGACCGGAAGCCAAGCGGAAGGGAGAGGCGACCTGACGGCCCCATGAGCAAGCGCTGTCTGGGACAGTCTGCGCACGACCTAGATACCCCCTGCCTGGTGCTAGACCTGGAGGTGCTGCGCGCCAATCTGGAGCGCGTCCAGCGGCGGACCTCCGAAGCGGCACTGAAGCTGCGGCCGCATTTCAAGGCGCACAAGTGCCGGGAGATCGCGCGGCTGCAACTGCAGGCGGGGGCGATCGGGGGGACGGTCGCGAAGGTCAGCGAGGCGGAGGTCTTTGCCCAGGCCGGGGTGGAGGATCTGTTTCTGGCGAACCAGGTGATCGGGAAGGCGAAGGCCGAGCGGCTGGCGGCGCTGGCGCGGTGGGTGCCGCGGCTGACGGTGGCGGTGGATAGCGTGCAGGGTGCGAGGGAGCTATCGGCAGGGATGGTCGCGGCGGGAGTGACGGTCGGCGTCATCCTGGAGGTGGATGGTGGGGCGCATCGGTGCGGAGTGCAGCCGCAGGACCTGCTGCCGCTAGCGGAGCGGGTTGCGGAGCTGCCGGCGCTGGAGGTGCGGGGTGTCTTTGCCTATGCGGGTCCCGCCTACGAGCGGCGCGGAGCGAAGCAACTGGCGGCGTACGCGGAGGAGGAAGCGGCGCTCCTCGCGGAGCAGGGACGGCAGCTGCGGGAGGCGGGGTTTGTGGTGGAGACCATCAGTGGCGGCTGCACGCCGACGGCGGGGCGGTACCGAGCGGGATGCGGACTGACCGAGGTCAGACCGGGGACCTACGTGCTCAATGATCGCAACCAGATGGACCTAGGGTCCTGCGCAGAGGCGGAGGTGGCGCTGACGGTGCTGACGACAGTGGTGAGCACGCCAACGCCGGAGCGAGCGATTGTGGACGCGGGGGCCAAGTCTGTGGCGCAGCAGGCTTCTCCGCCGCTGAGCCCGGGCTGCGGGTGGGTGCTCGGGCGGCCGGAAGGTATGCTCTACCGGCTCAACGACGAGCATGGGTTCTTGGACACTCGCGAGATGTCACCGCGGCCACAGATCGGCGAGAAACTGCGGATTATTCCTCCGCGCGCGCCAACTTGCGTGAACCTGTGGGAGGAGATGTACGTGGTGGAGGGGGAGGAGGTAGTGGATGTGTGGGAGATAGCGGCGAGAGGGACGGTGGAGTAGAGCATCGAGGGGCGAGGTGCCTCCCGGTTGGGTGAGGGAAGCCATGTCTTACTCCGCACGGGGGGCCTTCCGTGGTTGTCCCGCAATCGGCGGCACGGACGTTTCGCCGGAGTCGAGGCGAGTTGGAACCGCACATCCAAGCGGTTGCGTCGCTCACGATGGGCGAGACGCCCGTCGTACCGGGGCTGTGAGACAACCGCGTTCAGGCCGCCATCCCCCAGACATGCGGTTCGCACGCTGGATGGAAAGCTAGTGCCACGCGCAAAGAGCCTCTCCAGCACCACCACTTCACCTCAACGCGCTCAGAGGCGGCGAAAGCTGACCAATTCGGAGAAGTCCACGAGAGCGGTCATGGCCCGGTTGATGGTCTCAATGCCGGCTTCCTCGATGGCGGCACCGGGATTGAGTCCCGCGTAGACGATGACGCCGAGGCGATCGAGAGGGACCGGAATGTCCAGCAAGGCCTGCCCGGAACGACCCACCGCGGCGACGCCCCGCAGGCCGGCCCGCATCATATCATCCACTACATGGTTGAAGCGCTCCCGGGCGACTGCGGGGATAGTGCGGAAGCCCGCCCCGACTTTGCCCCGTTCTCCCCGCGCCGCCCTTCCGACCGAAGTCATTTTCCCCTTTATGAAGATCTCGAGCGGGTCGAGGGAAGTGCCCCCGTAGTGGATCAGGTCAGTGAAGCGCACCGGCTCGAGGCGGTCCATTTCCAGCAGGCCGCCGAACTCAGAGTGCATGGAGATTCCGTGGGCCAGTAGAATGCCGTTGATGGTGACGCTGCAAATAGTACCCAGGCCGACCATGCCGGAGGGGATGGTCAGCTCGCCAATGGTTTCGCCGGGCTGATAGAGGCGCACCAAATCACTGGTGCACAGGCGAGAGGCGAAAATGGGGCGAGTTACCTGCAGAGCAGCTACCAGGGAGTCCGCGGGGAGCAGGGAGATGTTGACAATCACCTTGCCTTGCTGGGTAGCGAGGTCGAAGTCGGTCAGGAAGGCGAGTTTCTCCAGGCGGGCGAGGATCAGGGAGACTTTGTCGGAGACACTGGCGTCGGTCAGCTCCTGGCGGCCACGCTCGGTGATGCGGCGCCCGTCGCGGCCGCAGGGCTCAGTCAACCCGGCCTCATCGAGGCGCCGCAGATGGTAGCGGATAGCGCGTTCAGTGAGGTCAATGCCCTGTGCGGCCAGTTCCTCACGCAGCCGGGTACTGCCCAGTGACTCTCCGGCTAGTTCCAGAGCCCGGAGAATAGCGACGGCCTTCCTATCCTTTTCCGGCATAGCTGGACTCTCCTGTTGCACTAAATCGGCAATACGGCGAGAAATGTTGGCTCCTAGCGGAAAATATAGCGGCAAACTGTGGCCTAGTCAAGGGGTGATTTCCGGCGGAAATTGCCTCCCTTGTTCCGTTGACAGGCTTTGCTATCGGGCCTATCGTAAAGGGGCGCGGTCGGCAACTATTTCCGGAACTGCCGTGTCGGAATCTGCTTCACCCCGCACACGGCGTTCCCGACCGCTAGGAGGCTGAAATGGCTCAGATGATAGCCGAGGACAAGGTTACGGAGACTCCGGAGCACAACCCCTTTGCGGCGGCGCAGACGCAGTTTGACCGGGCGGCCGACCTGCTAGAGCTGGAGCCGCCCATGCGGCAGTTCCTGCGGGTGCCCCAACGGGAGCTGCACATGACTCTGCCGGTGCGTATGGACGACGGGCATGTAGAGGTGTTTACCGCTTTCCGCATTCAGCACAACGATGCACGCGGGCCGAACAAGGGCGGGATCCGCTTCCATCCGCAGGAGACGGTGAATACCGTGAAGGCCCTGGCGATGTGGATGACCTGGAAGACAGCGGTAGTGGACATTCCGCTAGGCGGCGGAAAGGGCGGCGTCATCTGCAACCCTAAAGCTATGTCCGAAACGGAGCTCGAGCGCCTGAGCCGGACTTACGTGCGCGAGGTCTGGCGGATCATCGGGCCCCATGCCGACGTACCAGCGCCGGATGTCTACACCACGCCGCAGATCATGGCCTGGATGATGGACGAGTACTGCAAGCTGAGCGGAACCAGCGACTTTGGCGTAATCACCGGCAAGCCGCTGGAAATCGGAGGAAGCCTGGGTCGGGGCACGGCCACCGCGCAGGGCGGCTGGTACACGGTGCGGGAGGCTGCCCAATTCCTGGACCTGCCGCTGAAAGGAGCCAGCGTGGCGGTACAGGGCTTCGGCAATGCCGGTTCCTACGCTGCACTTATTGGTCAGCAGCAGTTCGGGTGCAAGGTTCTGGCGGTGAGCGACTCCCGGGGCGGGATCATTAACGAGATGGGGTTGGATATACCCGAAGTGATAAAGTACAAGCGGCAGACCGGCTCGCTGGAGGGCTACCGCTACGCGGAGCCGATCTCCAACGAGGAGCTGTTAGAGCTGAATGTGGACGTGTTGTGGCCTTCCGCGCTGGAGGACGTAATCACCGCGGAAAACGCGGGGCGGATTAAGGCCAAGATCGTGGCGGAGGCCGCCAATGGGCCGACGGCGCCAGAGGCCGACGAGATTCTGTACAACAATGGCGTGCATGTAATTCCCGACTTCCTATGCAACGCGGGTGGGGTGACAGTGTCTTACTTCGAGATGGTGCAGAACTACTCGCGGGATCAGTGGTCGGAGGAGGACGTGGACCGGCGGCTGGACCGCAAGATGACCGAGGCATATCATGCGGTACTGGAGACGGCACGGAAGCGAGAGATTGATATGCGGACGGCGGCGTACGTGGTGGCGATTCAGCGAGTAGCGGCGGCGGTGAGGTTGAGGGGCTGGGTGTAGGGGAAGTGACAGCAGTCAGTTGACAGTGTCAGAAAGGCGAACAGGCCCCGGTCAGAGATGGCCGGGGCCTGGTGGCGTCTACGGGGTGGGCTCAGGGCAGGAGGCTTAGGTTGGAGGCATACCCGGCATGCCGGAAGGGCCGCTGGGAGCCGCACCGGGAGCGCCCGGCGGCATCGCCCCGGCGCCGGGAGGAGCACCGGGAGGTCCGCCAGCACCGGGAGGACCTCCGGGACCTGCTGACGCCGCCACGGCCGGTGGCGGGGGTGCTCCCTCGTACGGGGGCAGGCCCTTGGTCTGGCGCTGCAGTTGTCCGGCGATCTGCAGATCAAAGTCGCGCTGGCGCTCGGCCCAGGCGTCGAAGGGAGCCTGGTAGCGGCGGCTGAAAGCCTGCAGCATGCGGCCCGCCTCCGCCCGGTCAATGCGGGCCTCGGCGGGCAGGTCGGGGGGATCTTTGGGATCGGCGGGCCGGACCACCCAGACGGCCACCGGCGGGGGCATGACCACGCCGTAGGTCGGCGAGATCGCGCCGGGGCGGTACTCCTCGGAGAGGCGCCCCTGGGTCTGGCCGGCCTCGATCATGGCGAGAACGGTCTTGAGGCCGGCCTCGTCTTGCTCGATCGTGGACTGGGAAAGGAAGCCTTCGGTGGGAGAAGCTTCCCCGGCGGGAGCACCTGGAGGACCACTGGAGACAGCAGCGCCGGGGGCGGCTCCGGGGGGACCCTCCGCGCCCGGGGGACCGGCGATAGGAGCGCCGGGAGGCCCGCCGGGACCGGCAGGAACTGCGCCGGGCGGGCCACCGGGCTGGGAAAGGGCATAGCCGGCGATCAGTAGCAGAGTGATAGAAATGAGCGCGAGCCCGACAAGGCTCCGGCGTGTCAACATGCAGTGAACCTCCCCGTCAACGCGGAGCGGCAGCTGGTCAGTTGTAGCGTCGTCTGGATTGCGCTCCGCGGGCTACAGCGGTAGCGGAGCGGTCGGGATGGCAGTGGGCACCGAATAGCCGGGTCCGGCGCCGCCGGGAGCCAGGTCCCGGATGCCCGGCGGCGGCGCTCCGGCGCGAGGAGCCGCTTCCGACGCAGTGCCGCTGACCCCGGCCGTGGCGGCAGTTCCTGCCCCTCGCCCGGCCAGGAAGTCCGCTCCGGTCTTGGCCACCCAATCATTGACCGCCGCGGTGACCAGGCTCTGAATCTCCGCTGGGGTGCGAGCCTGAGAGATGGCGGCGGCAAGCACATTGGTGGGGGGCATGACTAGCGTTGCACTGGCCCGGTCCAGGAGAGCCAGTTTCTCCAGGTCCAGGGTGAAGTTGAACTCGTAGTACCAGCCGCGGGCGAAGTCCACCTGGATGTGGCGGCTACCGGTGAAATCGCGGTTGGCCGAGGGCATGAGATAATCGAAATAGGGCGTGCGGCGGATCTCCGGCGGGTAGGCAATCAAGGCAGGGGCATTGCCGCTAAAGCCGGCACTGGCGGTGCCGGAGGCTCCTTCCACGGGCTTGCCGCGGGAGTCCTGGAGTACCAGGGCTACCTGCGGGGTGGCCCACAGCGCATTCCACAGGGCGATGGAGGTGGGGTGCAGGGTGAAGGTGGAGGGGTGGAAGTAACCGCCCTGGTAGGTGACGAAGGTGAAGGGCTGCCGGTCGGTGCCGTAGTTGTCGTAGGGCTTGAGCAGGCGGTAGATGGTCGCGCCGTAGGACTTCTGCAGCGAGGGCTTGACGTGCATCAGGACGCCGACGCGGACGGCGAGATTCTGGGCATTGACGGCGGCGCGGTCATACTGGGGGTAGCCGACCTCAAAGGTGAAGCCATCGCTGGCCGCGGCGAAGGCCTTGGCCATGGCCAGGTTCTCTTTCTTGATGACCGCCAGTTGCTGTTGGACTTCCTTGAGCAACGCGGAGCCGGTACGGCCGGGCTTGGGGGGCTCTTCCTTGACCACCGATCCGGCGTAGAGCGAGTCGAGCTGGGCCCATTCGGCGTCGGTACGGCTCTTGGGCTTCCCTTCCTCGTCCACGAGTAGTCCCTCCGGAAGGGGGCTGGGACGCAGACCGCGGCGGGCCAGGAACTCGGCGTAAGTCATCACAAGCATGGGGTCAGCCGGCGTTTCCTGCCACTGCAGGGCACCGCCACCTCCCCCCGCTCCGGGGGGACCGGCCTCCGGCATGCCCGGTGGGGCACCCGGCGGGGCGCCGGGAGGGGCTCCGGGGGGACCGGGCTGCGCTCCGGTCGTAGACAGGAAGACAAACAAAGCCAGGAACGCCGTGACGACTACGAGGGAGGCTATGA
>FWPV01004326.1_pt1 | contig 15469 bp, 15 predicted proteins | sample 2228371 | NCBI WGS metagenome assembly FWPV01 (sample SAMEA103939776, study PRJEB20133) | metagenome | reverse complement strand
CCTGCAGCGAAGGCAAAAATCTTAGTGTTCTCCTCATGTTATGTATCCAATGGAGCGGTCAACTGCGGTTTTTAGGATAATGCCACCTTCTCTTCTGCAGGATCAGCTGCATGCCCCGTTTCCCAGCGGCACATCTCTGGCTCGTCCTGGCGCTGGCCGCCGCGGGGGTAGCCTGCGCCAGTGTGATCCTCACCCACTGGCTGGCGCTCAACCCCTGTCCCCTGTGCATCTTCCAGCGACTGCTGCTGATGCTGGCCGCGCCCCTGGGGCTGGCGGCCGCCTTGCTGAAGGGGGGCGGGCGCCGATGGTTGGGGGCAGCGGTCCTTGTGCTCCTGGGGCTGGGCGCGGGGATGGCTGGGTATCAGAGCTGGCTGCAGGCGGGGCCCGAGGCTGACGTGGCCTGCATGGGTGGCGAGCCGGGGCCCATCGAGCGGCTGGTGGATTGGCTGGGGCGGCAGGCGCCGGCCCTGTTCCTGGCCACCGGTTTCTGTGACGATCCGGCGCTCTCCATCCTGGGGCTCTCCTTGGCAAACTGGTCGCTCGCGATTTTTATCCTCCTCATAGGGGTGGGCATGCTGGCCATGCGTGCATCGGTTGGCGGGCATGGTTGAGACAGACAGCCTCGACGGCCCGCCCGGTGTGTAAAAATCCGCCTGTGTGTGAAAATCAATCCATCACCCGCATGCCGACCTCACATCCGTTTTCTGGAGTCCCGCCGTCATGAGTCTCACACGCCGCGCTTTCAACCGCTTGCTACTGGCCGGTCCTTTTTTGGCCCTGTACCAGGGCACGGCGCAGGCCGCGAACCTGGTCGAGGGGCGGGATTACGAGCGCATCCAGCCACCCCAGGCCAACGGGACGCCTGGACGCATCCAGGTGCTGGAGTTTTTCTCCTATGGCTGCCCCCACTGCAAGGACTTCCACCCGCTGGTGAAGGCCTGGGTGGAGAAGCTGCCTCGGGACGTGGAGTTCCAGCGTGTGCCGGTGACCTTCGGACGAACTGCCTGGGCCAATCTGGCCCGGCTGTTCTATAGCCTGGAGGCCATGGGCGAGCTCAGCCGTCTGGATGACGCGGTATTCCGTGCCATCCACGACGAACGCGTCCATCTCTTCACACCCGAGGCCATCACCGCATGGGTGCAGCGCATGGGAGTGGACGGGCAACGATTCAGGACGGTCTTCGAGTCCTTCGGGGTTGGCGCCAGGGTGGCGCGCAGCGAGCAGATGGAACGGCAGTACCGGGTGCGCAGCGTACCCAGGTTGACCGTGGCAGGTCGTTACGTGGTCACCGGGCAGGCCGCCAGGTCCCAGGCGGAGCTTTTGACCATTACCGACGGCCTCATCGACATGGTCCGGCAGGGGAATCGGACGGGGCGCTCCTAGAACCCCCGCTGCTCCACGGGGCCTCCCGCCTGGGGTCCCCGTCCCAGTACGCCGTCCATGCGCCTTGCCGTCATTCCCTACCGGCCCGACAGCGCCGATCTATTCGAGACCCTGGCCGATGAGCCCTGGGCAGTGTTCCTGGATAGTGGCCTCCCCCAAGCTAGGGGTGGCCGCTGGGACATCCTGACCGCCGCCCCCTATGCCACCCTGATCACCCGCGGGGGGATCACGGAATACCGACAGGGGGGGCGGGTCGAACGCAGCGACCAGGACCCGCTCGAACTGTTGCGCACCATCCTGCCCCGGGCCGTCTTGCCGGCGGGGCTGCCCTTTGCCGGCGGCGCCATCGGTTACTTTGCCTACGATCTGGGGCGGCGCTGGCATCGGCTGCCCAGCCTGGCCCTGGATGCGGAAGGGCTGCCCGAGATGGCGGTGGGGCTCTACGACTGGGCGCTGGTGGTGGATCACCAGCGGCACGCCAGCTGGCTCGTCTCCGCCGATCTCCAACCCATGCCGGAGGCACGCTGGCAAGACCTATACAAGCGGCTGAGCAGACGAGCGCCGCCCGCCCCGCGCCAAGCCTTCCACACCCGCGGGTCGGTGGTCGCCAATCTGACCCCCTCCGCATACAGGGCCCGATTCGAACGCATCCAGGCTTACATCCGCGCCGGGGATTGCTACCAGGTCAACCTGGCCATGCGCTACGCATGCCCGGTGGCGGGCGACCCCTGGCTGGCCTACCGAAGATTGCGCAGCATCAATCCTGCCCCCTATTCCGCCTATCTGGGATTGCCGGAGGTCCAGGTGCTGTCGGCCTCCCCAGAGCGCTTCCTCAGGGTGCGCGATGGCCGGGTGGAGACCCGCCCCATCAAGGGTACCCGCCGGCGCTTAGCGGACCCACTGGCGGACCGCCGCCAGGTGCAGGAGCTGCAAACTAGCCCCAAAGACCGAGCGGAAAACCTGATGATCGTTGACCTGCTGCGCAACGACCTAGGCAAGGTTTGCAGGACGGGATCGGTGCGGGTGCCGCGGCTTTTCGAGGTGGAAGGCTTCGCCACCGTGCACCACCTGGTGAGCACCGTCACCGGCACCCTGGCCACGGGGGAGGACGCCCTGTCACTGCTGCGCGCCGCCTTCCCGGGCGGCTCCATCACCGGCGCGCCCAAGTTGCGCGCCATGCAGATCATCGAGGCGCTGGAACCCCACCGCCGCGGCATCTACTGCGGCGCCATCGGCTACATCGGCTACGATGGCGCCATGGACACCAACATCGCCATCCGCACCCTGGTCTGGTCCGAGGGGACGCTGCGTTTCTGGGCGGGTGGCGGCATCGTCGCCGACTCCGACGCCGAGGCCGAATACCAGGAATGTCTGGACAAAGCCGCGGCAATGCTCAACCTGCTGGCCGGTCATGGGGCCTGAGGTGTCGCAGGTCCCCCTTGAAAAGGGGGGCCATGGCAGCCTGGGGGTTGCTCCCCCGAATCGGTCAGGGCCCTTCCAGCGCAGGCTGCCCCCTGGCTAAGCAAGTTTAAGACCCACAGACCTGCAAGGGCTACGCCCTTACTGGTGGGCGTTGGTGGTTTGGGGGGTGCAGTTTTTCAGCCTGGAGCCTGCATGTCGATTGAGCTGGCCGGGAGGGGGAGTTCGAGGCAGGTCTTCGTCCAGCGGGCTCCACGGCGGCCCACGATGCAGGACCAGGGCAGGAGGTGCTGCGGCGCACCCGGCAGGCGGACCGTGTAGTGGAGGTCGGACAGGCGGCTCACCACCTCCACCCGTCTTCCCAGAAAGGAGAGGAAGTCGATGCGGGACCGAAAGTGCAGATTGACCGGGATGCCGATGCGCCCGTCGTCGAAGCGGATCAGCGGGCGGTGATCCAGGCCTTCGATGAGGACAGCGTTCATGATGACTGGCGGGTGTTGTTTCGATATCCGGTTTCATGCATGCCGCATGCCAGGCCGGCGCAATGCTCCGCCCCGCCGGGACGCGGTGTGCCGCATGCCGCCGGGGTCAGGGGTAGGCCAGGCTGTCGGGGTATCGACAGATCGTCGAGCGCCTGGCAGTCAGCGGCGCCGGAACAGCAGGTCCCAGACCCGATGGCCCAGCCGTAGGCCCCGTTGTTCGAACTTGGTCAGGGGCCGGGTGGGGGGGCGCGGTGCGTAGTCCCGAACGGTGTTCTCCAGGCCGGGTTCGGCGCTGAGCACCTCCAGCATCTGGCGGGCGTAGTCCTCCCAGTCTGTGGCCAGGTGCACGTAGCCGCCGGGTTTGATGCGGCTGGCGAGCAGGTGCACGAAGTCCGGCTGGATGAGGCGGCGCTTGTGATGGCGTTTCTTGTGCCAGGGGTCGGGGAAGAAGATGTGCACGCCGTCCAGGCTGGCCTCGGGGAGCATGTCCCGCACCACCTCGACAGCGTCGTGTTGGACGATGCGCAGGTTCGCGAGGCCCAACTCGCCGATGCGCTTGAGGAGGGCACCCACCCCCGGGGTGTGGACCTCGACGCCCAGGTAGTCCTTGTCCGGGTTCTCGGCCGCGATGCGGGCCGTGGTCTCGCCCATGCCGAAGCCGATCTCCAGGATGTGGGGGGCGCTGCGGCCAAACACCGCATCCAGGTCCAGGGGCGAGGGTCGATAAAGGATGAGGAAGCGTGGCCCCAGTTCGGCCAGGGCCCGCGCCTGGCCTGGCCCCATGCGCCCGGCACGCAGGACGTAGCTGCGGATGGGGCGGCGGGCGCCCTGCTGCACTGCCGGTTCCACGGACTTCAGCTTCCGATCAGGCCCGTGGTGGGCGAGCTGGGACTGGCCTGGTAGACCTTCCTGGGCATGCGCCCGGCGAGATAGGCCGCACGGCCGGCCTCCACCGCCTTCTTCATGGCACTGGCCATGAGGACCGGGTCTTTGGCCGCCGCGATAGCCGTGTTCATGAGCACCGCATCACAGCCGAGCTCCATGGCGATGGCGGCATCCGAGGCGGTGCCCACGCCGGCGTCCACGATCACCGGCACCTGCACCCGGTCGATGATGATCTGCAGGTTCCAGGGGTTGAGGATGCCCATGCCCGAGCCGATGAGGGAGGCGAGCGGCATCACCGCCACACAGCCGATGTCTTCCAGCCGTTTGGCGACGATGGGGTCGTCCGAGGTATAGACCATGACCTTGAACCCTTCCTTCACCAGGATCTCGGCCGCCCGGATGGTCTCCACCACGTTGGGGTAGAGGGTCTGGGGATCGCCCAGCACCTCGAGTTTGACCAGGTCGTGCCCGTTGAGCAGTTCCCGCGCCAGCCGCAGGGTGCGGATGGCCTCCTCCGCCGTGTAGCAACCTGCCGTGTTGGGCAGCAGGGTGTAGCGGTCGGGCGGCAGGTAGTCCAGCAGGCTGGGCTGGCCGGGCTCCTGGCCGATGTTGGTGCGCCGGATGGCCACCGTGACGATCTGCGCCCCGGCCGCCTCGACGGCCTCCCGGGTCTGGGCGAAATCCCGGTATTTGCCCGTGCCCACCAGGAGGCGGGAGGTGTAGGCCCTGCCCGCGATGACGAGGGGGTCCATCGCCATGGCTCAGCCGCCCCCCACCGCCACCACGATCTCCAGGCGGTCGCCATCGGCAAGGGGTGTGGAGGCGTGCTGGCTCCTGGGCACGATCTCACCGTTGCGCTCCACCGCCACCCGCCGGCCGGTGAGCTCCAGCCGGTCCAGGAGGTTGGCGACATTGAGGGGGGGCTCGAACTGGCGCGGCTGACCGTTGACGGATACGGTGATCATCTTCTAACAGCCACCGAAATCGGGTAGGATTGTGGGACGGAATCCTACCACGCGGGTGTAGTTCAATGGTAGAACCTCAGCTTCCCAAGCTGATGACGTGGGTTCGATTCCCATCACCCGCTCCACTTCCCATCCCCTCCCCCCGGGACGGCCTAAGGCCGGTTCGCAGCCGGCTGGGGCAGGATCGTCTGGCTGCGGGGTTCCATCCTCCCGGGCCGCTCGGGATTGTCAGGACCTGCGCCTTTGGGCATGCTGCGGCCTCCCAGACGGAGACAGCGTCATGCCCGAACTGGTCGAACTCATCAAGCTCGCCATCAGCCTGTTCGCCATCGTCGATCCCGTGGGCAGTATCCCCCTGTTCCTGACCGCCACCCATGGCTGGCCAGCTGCGCGGCGGGTGCATGCGGCCCGGGCCGCGGCCATCACCGTGCTGCTGGTGCTGGGCTCGTCGGTCTTCCTGGGCACTGCCGTGCTCACCTTCTTCGGTATCAGCCTGGCCTCCTTTTCGGTGGGCGGCGGGCTGTTGTTGCTGCTGCTCGCCATCTCCATGATGCAGGCTAGGAGCACACCCATTCGGCAGACGGAGGAGGAGGCGGTGGAGGCCGCCGAGCGCGAGTCGGTGGGGGTGGTCCCCCTGGGGGTGCCTCTGCTGGCGGGTCCCGGCGCCATCACCCAGGTGATCCTCGCCAGCCACAATGCGGGAGAAGCCCATCTGTTGCACGAGGCCCTGCTGTTGCTGCCCATCACCCTCGTCTCCTTAAGCGTGTGGCTCGTATTTCGCGCCGCCCTGCCCTTAAGCCGGCGCATGGGGGCCACCGGCATCCACATCGTCACCCGGCTCATGGGCCTCATCATCGCCGCCATCTCGGTGGAGATGATCGCCCGCGGTCTGCTGGAGCTCTTCCCGGGGCTGGCCGGCTGAGGACATAAAATAATGGTTTCACCCGTTCAGGAGACCTAGGACATGGAAAGACGCGCCTTTCTCAGGGGAGCCAGTGTGGCCCTGCCTGCCCTGACCCTGCCTCTGGCAGGCTGCAACAGTAAGGAGGTGACGTCCGCTTCCGGGGAACTGCCCACCCTTCGCTGGCGGTTGGCCTCCAGTTTTCCCAAGAGCCTGGACACTATCTACGGTGCAGCCGAGGTGCTGGCGCGCCGGGTGGCAGGGCTCACCGGCGGGCGCTTCCAGATCAAGGTGCATGCCGGCGGCGAGATCGTGCCGGGTCTGCAGGTGATGGACGCCGTGCAGCAGGGCACCGTGGAGTGCGGGCATACCGCCAGCTATTACTACGTGGGCAAGGACATGGCCTTCGCCTTCGACACGGCGCTGCCCTTCGGACTCACGGCGCGCCAGCAAAATGCATGGATGTATGCGGGGGGCGGGCTAAAGCTGCTGCGGGAGCTGTTCGCCAAGTACAACATCATCCAATTTCCGGGTGGCAACACCGGGGTACAGATGGGCGGGTGGTTCCGCAAGGAGATCCGGACGCTGGCCGATCTGCAGGGGCTGAAGATGCGCATCCCGGGCATCGGCGGCCAGATCATGGCCAAGCTGGGCGTAGTGCCCCAGACCCTGGCAGGGGCCGACATCTATCCGGCCCTGGAGCGGGGGACCATCGACGCCGCCGAGTGGGTAGGCCCCTATGACGACGCCAAGCTGGGTTTCCACAAGGTCGCGCCCCACTACTATTATCCGGGCTGGTGGGAGGGGGGGCCCCAGCTATCCTTTTACGTGAACCTGGAGAAGTGGAAATCGCTGCCCGAGCCCTACCAGCAGGCCTTTGAGGCCGCCTGCGTGGAGGCCAACACGCGCATGCTGGCGGAATACGATGCCAAGAACCCGGAGGCGCTCATGCGCCTGGTCGGACAGGGGGTAAAACTGCACGCCTTCCCGGCCGAGATCCTGGAGGCGGCACGGGAGGCGGCCTTCCAGCTCTATGAGGAGGAGGCCGCGCGCAATCCCAACTTCGCCCGTATCTACACGGAATGGAAACGGTTTCGGGAGATGGAAGTGCAGTGGTTCAAGGTGGCGGAGGCAAGCTACGGCAACTTCCTGTACTTCGCCCGCTGATCCGGGGTTGCGCACGCTACGATGTCTAGCTGTGCGGCCCTCATGGGAGGCGTCGCGGGCGTTGGTGGATGGTGGATTGAGCCCCCAAGATACAGCCCCCTTCTCAGGGGGGCGTTCCCCGTGCCGCTGTGGGGTGCCCCCTCGTAGGTCACTGTAACACCACCAGGACCACGCGGCGGTTTTGCATGCGTCCCGCCCGCGTGCGGTTGTCCGCAATGGGCATGGTCTCGCCGTAGGAGATGGCGGACATGCGGGCCAGGGGCAGTCCCTTGCCGTGCAGATAGCGGCGCACCGCCTCGGCCCGCGCCACCCCGAGCCGCTCGTTGTGGGCCTCGGGGCCGCTGCTGTCGGTATGGCCCTGGATCTCGATGAATACCGGCCTTCCCTCGGCCTTGATGCGCGCGGCGAACTCATCCAGGGCGGCCTGGGCCTCCGGCGTCAGGACGGCCTTGTCCATGGGGAAGCGCAGGGTGTCCTGGGTCATGACCACCTCGTAGAGCAGCTTGCCTTCGGCCAGCTTGCCGGCAGCAACGGCCCGTTCCAGGGCCTCCTGGGCGGTCCTGGAGGCGGCCTGGATGCGAGCGTCGTGCTCCCGCAGGGTGGCCTCGGTCTGTCCTACACGGCCTTCCAGGGCGCTGACCTGGGACTGCAAACGGGCCTGACCGGCCTCGCTGCGATCGGAGCGCTGTTCCAAGCTCTCAAGCCGTTCCTGCACTGGCTTGAGCTGCCCCTGGACGTATTCGTGCACGTATTCCTTGGTGGCACAGCCGCTGGTGGTCAGGGCGAGCAGGGCGGCGGCGAGCAGGGCGATTCTCATGTCCATCTCCAGTTTGTTTCGATAAGTGTTCATCCAGTTTAACTTATCGTCCATGGCGCAGGAAATCTTTAGGGTCCTCGTCGGGGCGGTCCGTGCAGTTCCGTGGTCAATAAGCCACCGGCGGGATGTCCAGTTCGATGGGTGTCACAGGTGCCGGCGCGGCCGCGGTGTAGCTGCCCACTAGACCCGGAAAGGCGATCACCAGGGCCACCATGAGGATCTGCATGGCAAGGAAAGGGACGGCCCCCCAGTAGATGTCGGTGGTGGGGAGCGTCTTCGGCGCCACGCTGCGCAGGTAAAACAGGGCAAAGCCGAAGGGCGGGTGCATGAAGGAAGTCTGCATGTTGATGCCCAACAGCACCCCGAACCAGACCAGGTCGATGCCCAGCTTGGCCGCCACCGGCGCCAGCAGGGGCACGATGATGAAGGCGATCTCGAAGAAATCCAGGAAGAAGGCGAGCAGGAAGACCAGTAGGTTCACCAGGATGAGGAAACCCAGGACACCGCCCGGCAGGTCGCCGAACAGGGTCTCCACCCAGACGTCGCCGTCCAGGGCCTGGAAGACCAGGGAGAAGACGGTGGAGCCGATAAGGATGAAGATCACGAAGCTGGTGAGCCGCAAGGTGCGGTCCATGGTCTGGCGCAGCAGATCGAGGCTGAGCCGCCTTTTGACCCAAGCGAGCAGCAGGGCCCCCACCGCTCCCATGGCACCCCCTTCCGTGGGTGTGGCAATGCCCAGGAAGATGGTGCCCAGCACCAGGAAGATGAGCACCAGGGGGGGGAGCATGGTAACCAGCACCCGCCGCATCAGGGCCGACCCTCGCAGGGTGCGCGACTCGGGCGGCAGGGCCGGGGCATGTCCGGGCCGGAACAGGCCTACACCGAACACATAAAGCAGATAAAGTCCCGTGAGCATCAGGGCCGGCAGCAGCGCCCCGTGATACATATCGCCCACGGGCACGCCCAGCTGGTCGGCGAGCACGATCAGCACCAGGGAGGGCGGCAGGATCTGGGCCAGGGTGCCGGAGGCGGCGATCACCCCGGAGGCGAGCCGCGGGCTGTAGCCATAGCGCAGCATGATGGGCAGGCTGATGAGGCCCATGGCGATGACCGAGGCGGCCACCACGCCCGTGGTGGCCGCCAGCAGCGCCCCCACCAGGACCACCGCATAGGCGAGCCCACCGCGCACCGCGCCAAAGAGCTGGCCCATGGTGTCGAGCAGGTCCTCGGCCATGCCGCTGCGCTCTAAGATGAGCCCCATGAAGGTGAAGAAGGGGATGGCCAGCAGGGTGGCGTTGGACATGATGCCGTAGATGCGTTCCGGCAGGGCCTGGAGCAGACCCCACTCGAACAGCCCCGCCTGCACGCCGATGAAGGCGAAGAGTAGCCCGTTGGCCGCGAGGGCAAAGGCCACGGGGTAGCCCAGCAGCAGGAAGACCACCAGCCCCAGGAACATAAGGGGGGCCATGGATTCGTGGCTCAAACCGTCTCCTCCGCGCGCTCCGTGGTCTGCGGCAGGTGGCCTGCGAGACGGGCCGCCTGCTTGATGGCCTCCGACACCCCCTGCAGCCACAACAGGGCAAACCCCAGGGGGATGGCCAGCTTGATGGGCCAGCGGGGCAGTCCGCCGGCATCGGGGGAGGTCTCAGCCACCGCGTAAGAGGCCTCGAAACCCTTCCATCCCAGCCAGGCGATGAGTCCGGCCATGGGCAGCAGGAAGAATAGGGCCCCCAGCAGGTCGATCCAGGCCTGCAGGCGCGGCGGCCAGCGGTTGTAGAGCACATCGATACGCACATGGCCATTGTGCTTGAGGGTGTAGGCCGCACCCAGGAGGAAGATGAGGGAGAAGAGGTACCATTGCACCTCGAGCCAGGCGTTGGAGCTCAAGTCGAGCCCGTAGCGGGCCGCGGCGTTGCCAGCGGAGATGAGCACGGCCGCCAGGGTGAGCCACAGCACCGTGCGTCCGATGGCCTCATTCAGGGCATCGATACCCCGCGACAGCATGAGCAAGACGCGCATAAACCTCCCCCCGGTCAGCTCACTCCCCCGCCACCGTCATGCGGTCGATGAGGATGGACCCCACCCGGCGCGAGCCGCGGGTCTCCACGTCGCTGCCGATGGCCTGGATGCCCAGATACATGTCCTTGAGATTCCCGGCCACGGTGATCTCCTCCACCGGGTGGACGATGACCCCATCCTCCACCCAGAATCCGGCCGCGCCGCGAGAATAGTCGCCGGTGACCAGGTTGAGGCCGTGGCCCAGCAGTTCGGTGACCAGCAGCCCGGTGCCCATCTTTTTCAGCAGGGCCTCGAAGTCCTCGCCGGTGGAGGGCACGATGAGATTGTGGTTGCCGCCGGCGTTGCCCGTGCTCTGCATCTTGAGCTTGCATGCGCTGTAGCTGCCCAGGAAGTAACCCTGCACCACCCCGTCGCGCACCACGTCCCGGTCCCGGGTGGCCACGCCCTCGTGGTCGAAGGGGGCGCTGGCCAGCCCGCGTGGCAGGAAGGGTCGCTCCAGGATCTGAACGAAGGGGGGGAAGACCTGTCTGCCCAGGCTGTCCAGCAGGAAGCTGGATTTGCGATAGAGGTGGCCGCCCGAGACGGCGGAGACAAAGCTGGCGATGAGCCCACTGGCCACCGGTGCCTCGAACAGCACCGGGCATTGGCGCGTACTCAGGCGGCGGGCGTTCAGGCGACGCAAGGCCCGCTCGCCGGTGCGACGGCCGATGGCCTCGGCCGAGGCCATGTCCTCCGCGGCGCGGGCCGTATCGTACCAGTAGTCCCGCTGCATGGCCCCGGATTCCTCGGCGATCACCGCACAGGAGATGCTGTGGCGGGAGGCGGGATAGCCGGCCATGAAGCCCAGTGTGTTGGCGTAGATGAAACGCGACTGCTGGCTGCTGACGGTGGCGCCTTCCGAGTTGCGGATGCGCGGGTCCACGCCCAGGGCCGCCGCCTCGCAGCCACGCGCCAGTTCGATGGCCTCGGGCACGGGCAGGTCCCAGGGATGGTAGAGGTCGAGGTCCGGAAACTCGGTGGCCAGAAGCTCCGGGTCGGCCAGTCCGGCACACTCGTCTTCGGCGGTATAGCGGGCGATGGCCAGGGCCTTGTCCACCATGCGGCGCAGGGCGTCCTCGGAGAAGTCTGAGCTAGCGGCATGGCCCTTGCGCTGGCCGAGGTAGACGGTGACCGAGATGCCCTTGTCCCGGTTGTACTCTAGGGTCTCCACCTCGCCCATACGCACGGTGACGGTCTGGCCGAAGCCCTCGGAGACCTCGGTCTCGGCGGCAGTGGCACCGCCGGCGCGGGCCAGCTCCAGGACGCGGCCGGCCAGCCGGCGCAGGGTTTCATCGGTTTCGGGAAAGCGGTTCTCGGCCACGGTGTCGGTCTTTTTTACACGCTGGGAGCCGCTATCATAACAAGCTTCGCCGACGCCCTTCCCGCCCATGCGTGAGCCGAGCCCGAGCCCGCCCAGCAAGACCCAGCGCAAGAAGGCCATGCACGCCCTGCAGGCCCTGGGCGAGGCCCTGGTCGAACTATCCTGCGAGCAGCTCGGACGTATGGCGATGCCGGATCGGCTACGCGAGGCGGTACTGGAGGCCCAGCGCATCCGCAGCCGGGAGGGACGGCGGCGTCAGCTGCAGTACATCGGCCGGCTGATGCGGGAGGTGGACACTGAGGCGATCGCCGCACGGCTGGCCTATCTCAAGGGCGAGTCAGATGCCGCCCGTGCTGAGTTCCATGCCCTGGAGCGCTGGCGCACCCGCCTGCTGGCGGACGAGGCGGCGCTGGCCGACTGGCTGGCGGCCTACCCGGCGAGCGACGTCCAGAGGCTGCGCCAGTTGATCCGCAACGCCCGCCGGGAGGCAGCGCAGGGACGGGCGCCCCATGCCAGCCGTGCCCTGTTCCGGCTGCTGCGCGAGATCCACCAGACCCGGTGAAACGTATGCGCCCGTTTCCCGCTTGCCATGCTGTCGGAATTTTTTACACTCCTGCCTCCAGCCCTTCCGTAATACCTTGACCGGCAAGCCCCTGTTGCCGAGGCACACTACTTGCTAACCCAGACCTGGGGAGCACCCCCACCAACCATGCCGGAAGATTCCGACCTCCATCCCCCCAGCAGCACGACACCCGCCCAGCCAGCCATCCTCATGCGTCTGATGGATATGCTGGGGGGTGAGACGCGCCTGCCCGATGGGTGCGCGCGCGTGTTCGGCCTCGACCCATCCCTGGTCCTGTGGTTGATGGATACAGTGGCGCGCAGCCAGCGCCAGCGGCAGCTGCCCACGCTGGAGGAGGCCCTCCGGATGCTGAGCCTGGAGGGGCTGAAGTCCCGCCTGCTGCTGGCCTCCCTGGACATGCTGGCCAGGCGTGCCCACGGCACGGAGCGACTCCAGGTTTGGCGCCAGGCTTTGCGGTGTGCCTGCCTGTGCGAGGCCCTGGCGCGGGAGCTCGCCTATCCGCAGCCCCATGAGGCCTATCTGGCGGGGTTGCTGCACAACGTCGGCCCCCTGCCCCCGGCAGGCTGGGACCTGGACCAGCTGCTGCAGGAGCGCGACGCCGCCCTCGCCGAGCTGGTGGAGGCCTGGCATTACCCCAGCCTGCTGGCCGATGCCCTGCGTTACCAGCACTGGCCGCTGCAGTCCCTGCGCGATGCGGCGGGCATCGTGCAGCTGCTGTGGTCGGCGCGCAGTCTGGCGGAACAGGATGGTCGCGCGAGCGAAACCGAGATCGCCCAGCTGCTCAACCTGGAGGCCGGGCGCCTACATGCCCTCATGGCCGAGGCCTACGAGCGGGCCGAGGGCCTGCTGAGCGAACACCTGGGTGGGCTGCCGGCCATCTCCGGCATGCAGGAGCAGCCGCTGCTACTGGAGCGGTCCCTGGCGCGCTTCTGCCTGCTGGAGCGCTTCGCCACCGCCATGGCCTGCCGGCCGCAGGGTGTGGAGGGCGTCTCCCTGTTGGCGGCGCACCTGCACGAGGTCCATGGCCTGTGGTCCCCCATCTGCCTGGTCCAAGACCCGGGACGCAGGCGGCTGGTGGGGCGCCCCCTGCCCGACGGTTCGCCCCCACCCGCCCTGTCCATCCCCCTGGAAGGCAGCGATGCGGCCGGCGCCATGGCCTTTGCCTGGAATCGCCCCATCCTTGCCATGACCGTGAACCAGGCCGGGGTCAGCCTGCTCGACATCCAGCTCGCCCGCCTGGCCGGTGCGGAGGGGGTGCTGGCCATCCCGGTGGGGGGGGAGACCCCGGAGGCCGTGCTGCTCGCCTGTGGCGACCGGGAACGGCTGGTGCGGCTCGGCGAGGAGCAAGACTACCTCGCCCGGCTGGGCCGCATCGCGGCGCGCCCGGCGCAGATACGGGCGCTCCCCGCCGGACAGCCTGCCGAGTGGCACAGGCGGGTGCGCCGGCTGGCCCACGAGATCAACAACCCCCTGGGCATCGTGAAGAACTACCTCGCCCTGCTGCGGGTGAAGCTGGGCGGCGATGCGGCCATCGCGGACGAGCTGCGGGTGATCCACGAGGAGCTGGATCGCATCGCCCGCATCGTGCAGGACTTGGTGGGGGAGCGGCCGCAGGCATCCGCATCCCTGCCGGTGGATGTGAACGCCCTGCTTGCGGATCTCATCAAGGTGGCGGCCGCCGGCCCCATTGAGGAGAAGGGCGTACGCATCGGGCAGGATTTCCAGGCGGACCTGCCCGCCCTGCATTGCGACCCCGACAAGCTACGCCAGCTATTGCTCAATCTGCTGCTCAACGCCATGGAGGCGGCGCCGGAACAGGGCGAGGTCTTTCTGGAGACGCATCGCATCGTCAACCACAGGCGCGAGCGGCAGGTGGAGATCCTGATCCACAACAACGGCCCGGAAATCCCGCCGGAGGCCCTGGCCCACCTGTTGAGGCCCTGGCCCACCTGTTCGAGCCCATGCCCAGCCAGAAGGGCGAGCCGCACGCCGGCCTGGGCCTGGCCATCGTGCGCGACCTGGCGGCGGACCTGGGGGCCAGTGTCTCCTGCCGCAGCCATCGGCGCTGGACCACCTTCCAGGTACTGCTACCGGAGCATGCGCCCGTTGCACAGGCCGGGGAATGATGTTAGAAACGGACATCTACAAGGCCGTGCTGCCGGCACGAGGTGCACAGATGGGCGATCCAGACCCTCAGCCGCTCGACATCCTACTGGTGGAGGATGAGCCCCGCTATCTGGAAAGCACCCGGATACTGCTCAAGCACTATGGTCACAACGTGACCGCCGCCAGGGATGGGGCCCAGGCCCGCGCCGCCTGCGCGGCCAAGGATTTCGACGTGGTGCTGCTCGACCTGCACCTGCCGGACGGCACCGGCCTGGACCTGTTGCAGGAAGGGAAAGACCGGCTGGAGCACAGCCTGGTCATCGTGGTGAGCGGCGACACCTCCATCGATGCCGCCATCCAGGCTTTGAAGGCCGGCGCCTACGACTTTCTGCGCAAGCCCTATGAGCCGGAGGAGCTGATCAAGGCCCTGCGCAACGCCGCGCGCCAGCTCGCCCTGAAACGAGAGAATCGGCAGATCCTCGCCCGCCTGGAGCGCTCCGAACAGTGGCACCGTTTCCTGGTCAACAACTCCCCGGACATCATCTACACCCTGGATGCCGAGGGCCTCTTTAGCTACCTGAATGACAGTGTCGAGGCCATCACCGGCCTGAGTAAGGCAGAGCTCCTGGGCCAGCCCTGGGAGGCCCTGGTGCCGGAGGCCGAAAGGGAGGCCGCCCGCTGGCACATGAACGAGCGCCGCACCGGCGAGCGGGCCACCCGCAACCTGGAGCTGTACCTGCAACGCAGGACGGCCGGCGAGGACGCCGATCCACACCATCCCCACGTGGTCGTGGAACTCTCCGCCTCGGGCATGTACGAAGCGACCCCGGATGGTGGACGGCGCTTCCTGGGCACCTATGGCGTGGCAAGGGACATCAGCGAGCGCAAGAGGGCCGAGGCCACCATCACCTTCCAGGCCTATCACGACCTGCTCACCGGGCTGCCCAACCGCGCCCTGTTCAAGGACCGCCTCACCCAGGCCATCGCCCACGCCCGCCGGCACGGACTGATCCTGGCGGTGATGTTCCTGGATCTGGACCGCTTCAAGGCGGTCAACGACACGCTGGGGCACCTGGTGGGCGATGAGCTGCTACAGCTGGTGAGCCAGCGTCTGCGCCACTGCCTACGTGAGGGCGACACCCTGGCCCGCATCGGCGGCGACGAGTTCATGCTCCTGCTGCCCCACATCCGCACCCGGGACAATGCCGCCTACATCGCCGAGAAGATCCTCGCCGCCCTCAAGACCCCCTTCCACCTCAATGGCCACGAACTCTACCTCTCGGCCAGCATCGGCATCGCCATCTACCCGGATGACGGCGAGACCCAGGACAGCCTCATCAAACACGCCGACATCGCCATGTACAGCGCCAAGGACGCCGGGC
>FWPV01010210.1_pt1 | contig 15473 bp, 7 predicted proteins | sample 2228371 | NCBI WGS metagenome assembly FWPV01 (sample SAMEA103939776, study PRJEB20133) | metagenome | reverse complement strand
CACCGATATAAAGCTGCGCCAACTCATTCCAGATAATCGGATTGTTAGGGCTGAGCGTAAGCGCGATTTTATAGTTTTCTTCGGATTTTTTGATCAGCATTTCATATTTGTTGGTCAACGCCGTCTGCTGTGTGGCCGTCAGCCCTGCGGCACTCTTCTCAGAAGCAACGCGCACCGCCCACGATTTGTAGAAACGGGCCAGATTGGCACTATGGTCGGTATTGAGAGGATTGAGTTTGCGCGCCTGTTTGAGAACCTCTTCCGTCTTGAGAAAGATAAGTTCGCGCTGCTCTGCCGCGGTATCGGCCGGTAAGCCTTGGGCGAGTTCCAGATAGGCTTTGCCCAGGAATAGCGTGTAATAATCTTCCCGTGGCGCGTATTCGAGCGCCTTTTCGTAGTGGGCGATGCCGATTTGTTTTTCATTGGCGTTCTTGCTGCCGGCATAAACGCCGCCTTGCTTGTAGATGATGTCCGCGCGCACCAGGTTATAGCAGATCGGCCCGATGACGATCAGCGCGACCAACGCGAGCAGAATGATGAGCATCACCGGGCTCCAGAATTCTCCCCACTCATGGGGCAGATGTTCCTCCCACAGCAAAACGACGCCCATCAACGCCACCAGGCTGAAGATTAAGCCGTAATAGCGCGCCAGGAGTGCAGCCAGCTTATCCGCTATGTTGACCACATCCTTGATGAGTTTGTCAAGGGAAGTATTATCCACCCGCGACGCCGTCAGGTTTGCCTGGTGCGCGGCCAATACATTACCGAAGATAAGCAAGCCTAGTAGCGAAATCAAAGTGTACACGGCCACCGCAGCGCCCCAACGCTTGCCTTTCTCCTTATCGAAAAGGCCCTCGTAGTCAAACTCACTCAAACCCACGACCCCAAAAAGGAACCAGGTGAAAATGAAGATCATCAACGCGCCGTAGGCTCTTGTCTTCTGTGGGTGGTACTTCATCGTCAGTGAGTTCACGAAGATGTCCCCCGCCTTGGTAAGTCGTTCGGGGTTATTGATAAAATCGAAGGCGAGGGTACTCAACAGAAACAGCGCGGCGAAGCTCAGGGCGATGACTGCTGCCAGCCAGGATGGAATGGCAGGCTTTTCTTTGGCCTGTGCGGTGCGTCGCCGCCGTTTCGCATGGGACTCCGGGCCGCGTTGTTCGGTGACATCACCGCCGCGCGTGGCCGGCGCCAGGCTCGGTACCCATTCCATACCCAGGGTGACCAACAGGCCGGCGAAAGCCCAAAATGTGGTACGGGTGGAAGCAATGGCGATACCGAAGTTGATTTCCACGAAGTGCGCGACCACCGCTGCCAGTAGACCGATGATCAGGATCGTGTGAGGATGTAGGGTTGGCGCGGCGGCAGGTTCTGTCGGCTTACGCAGGTGGGTGAGGAAAGCGTCCAGGGTGATATAAACCATGGTGCCCATCAACACCCCCAGGGGGATGGCAACCGCAAAAAGATAGGCGCCTTCTATCAGCCAGCCCACGATAAAGAAGGTCAGGGCAAAAGCAGCAATCAGCCCTATATAGAGCCAGAGCTGTTGACGGGTTTTCAGCAATCCTAACCAGCGTAGCCCCCAGTAGAAGAAGCTCACAAAGGTAAACAGATAAGCGGCCAGGCCGACAACCCCGGTGATGACGAGTGAATCGAGGGTTTCATTGTGTGAGCGATCCGGCGAGGCCGTGCGCGACTCATAATGTCCCAATTCCGGCGGATAAAAGGAGTTATAAGCCACGTACATTGATTCGGGACCGTAGCCGATCAAAGGCCGGATGGCATTGAACGTATCGGTGCTGCCGTCCGGGAACTTGAGTGGGGCATGGGGCTTAATCAGATTGACCGTTCCTTGCCAGATCAACCCACGCACCTTCCCGGTACCGCTCTGTAGTTCTGTAATGGTGGTCAGGCGGTAGAGAACCTGGACTTTGCGCACCCGATCTTGCAAGGGGCCGGGCACGTTCAGCAATATCAATCCTATCGCGGTCACCAAACCTATGGTGCCCCAGCCGATCCACAACCAACGCCAGCCTTTGCGCTCTACGATGAAATAGAGCCACGCCCCGCCAAAAATCAAAACGGCCAATAAGCCGCCTACATACAGCCCGATCTTCCCTTTGAGCACCCAGGTAGACAGCCCGGCCAAGCTGCCGGCGGCAACCAGCACCCCCAGGCCAAAGCCGATGCCTTTCAAAATGTCTGTGCCGGGGTTCGCGTGGTCCGGTTTTTCACTGATGGCACGGCGTTGGAGCATAATCAGCGCCAGATAGGGGAAAAGCACCGCTGCGGCCACGATGCCCAGCCAGGGGCCCCGGCTTTGCGAGTACCAGATGGTGAGGATTTGTACCGCGATGATGAAGATGTAGCTTGCTGCCCTTAAAATATCGCTCAAGCGCGCTTCTTCGCGGCTCAGAATATCGTTAAAGCTTTGCACAATGCGCGCTGCCGTCAAGGGAACGATCATGATGAGGTAAGCGCCGACAAAAATCGCATTCCCCATGTTCGAGGCTACCCGTGAAGTGACATCGCCGGCCCACGGCAGTGGATCCAGGCCGTTGTGTTGGATAATGCCGTAGAGCGAAATCGGCAGACTGTTGAGGATCAGCACGGTGATCAGCCGCGCCAACTGCGTGCGGGTGCGCAAACCGGTGATGAGAGCAAAGAAAATAACAAGATATCCGAATAAAGTAAACGTGCCTTGTAGACGTTGGTATGAGCCGACGAAGCTGGTATAGCGGACCAAGGAAAAGGCCGAACTGATGAGATAAACCACCATCAAAGTCAACGCCGGTAGGACCATCGGGGTGCGCCAGGAAAAGCGCAACGGCGTGCCCTTGTGCAGTAGCTCTTCGAACAGCCGCACTAACCATAAGACTGCCATCACGGTAGCCAGCGCACGCAGGGTGGTCAATTTATCGGGTTCGAACACCCGGCTGGAATAGACGTTAAAGAAAACCGGTGTGATCGTCACTCCCAATAACCAGCCGGCTTCGAGAGCACGATCGCAAAATGCGCTAAGCCGAGATGAACTCATGATAATGCTCCTTGAACCAAAGAATAGTCTGACGCAATCCCTCTTCCAGAGGGACTGTTGCGGTGAATCCCAGCACGCTTTGGGTACGCCGGATGTCGGGCAATCGTCGTTGGCTGTCTTCAAAATCAGGTCCATAAGCCTCGGTGTAGGGGATGTAGCGAATAGGGCAGGTGATGCCAAGGGCTTCTTGAATCATGTGCGCCAGTTGGTTGATGGTGATTTCACGTGGATTGCCGATGTTGAAGGCCAACCCTACACTTCCCGCCGTCTCCATAGCGGCTATCGTGCCGCGCACCGTATCGGTTACGAAAGTGAACGAGCGCGTTTGTTGTCCGTCGCCATGGACGGTAAGTGGGCCGCCGCTGAGGGCCTGGCTGATGAAGCGGGCAATGACGCTGCCGTATCCACGGGGGTCCAGACGCGGTCCGTAAGCATTGAAATAGCGCACGACGGCTATCGGCAATCCTTTTTGGCGGGCATAGGCGAAAGCCAGATGCTCATCCAGCAATTTGGTAATGGCATACGACCAGCGGGGAATGGATGTGGCACCCAAGACCGTATCATCTTCTTCCGCAAAAGGAACGTGGGACGATTTACCATAAGTCTCAGAACTGGAAGCCAGCACCACCTTGCAGCCGCGTTTGCTGGCGGCTTCGAGGACCGTCTCTGTGCCCTTGATGTTCACTTGCATCCCATGTAAGGGGTCTTCTATCACATAATGCACACCGACAACTGCCGCCAGATGATAGACCCCATCCACCTGGGCGATTAACTGCTCGACCAGGGATGCGTCAAGGATGGAGCCTTTGACAAAATGAAAGTCAGGATGTTGACGGTGGTGGGCGAAGTTTTGTTCCTTGCCTACCGAGAGATCGTCCAACACGGTGACCCGGTGTCCGGCTTCCAGAAGCGCATCAACGAGATGGGAGCCGATGAACCCTGCGCCACCGGTAACCAAAAAATGCTTTTTCATAAGATAATGGCTCCGCTTTTCTAGTTTCACCATCCCTCATCATACCTCACTAGAGCGAAACGGCAAGTTAGACGAAAATTGGTGATCACCCCCATATTTGCACGCGGCGCGCGATTCATTCACCGCCGAGATCGCCAAGCACGCCGAGAAAGCCTCTTTTATCTCTCTGCGGCCTGATCTGAAAATACACCGCATTTTCATGCTTTAGGGTGTTCCTGGGGGCATGGCAAACTGCAGTGAGATACAGGTGTCCCTAACCCTGTCTACCGTCTACCGTCTACTGATTTTACAGTGAGATACAGGTGTTCCTAACCCCGTCTACCGTCTACTGTTTACCGTCTACTGATTCTACAGTGAATCTCCGGTGATTTTTGACTTTTCTTATGACTGTGCTAAGATCACCCCTGACAGGTCGGGTGACTCGGTTATTCATGCCGACAGAGTAGACGAATACGTGAGATTCGCTTAAGTACCTCAGCGAACATAGAACGCATTACACACCGCGACATTGACCGATCTTTGCACCTTGATAAGTGATCTTGAGAAGCGGAGGGCGGCCCGCCTTGATCGCCCATGTTTTTATTCATTCATTTATTCATCTTGCATTATCTTGGAGAATTTATTATGCACATAACACTTATCCTCCGCATTATTGGTGTTTTTGTCTTTGGATCCGCCGGCGCAGCGCTTGCCGCACAAATCGTGCAAATCCCTGCCATTCCAACAACGATTCACCTATACGTGACCATTTTTGGCGGTGCCCTGGGAGCTATCTTAGGCTTTATCTTGATGCCGTGGATCACGCTCAAACCTTATAATCGCTTTCGGCATATCATCCAACAACTTCCGGCCGATGTTATTTTCTCCGCGACGTTAGGGCTGTTTGTGGGCTTAGCGTTCGGGGCCATCGCTGCTTATCCCCTCTCCCTGCTACCGCGTCCGCTAGGACAGTTTTTGCCTTTCATCGTTGCGGCGGCTTTCGGCTATATAGGTCTGACGATGACTACACTCCGGCCGGATTTGTCCCAGAGCCTTCGCGCGCGTTTCTTCTCCAAAGAGATGGCCAAGTTCACCTCCTCGACCGAACCACGTAAGCCGGCCATACTCCTGGATACCAGCGTCATCATTGACGGACGTATCGCCGATATTTGTCGCACGGGTTTTATCCAGGGAGAGTTGGTCGTGCCCCTCTTCGTGTTGAACGAATTGCAGCACGTTGCCGATTCTTCCGATACGTTGCGGCGCAACCGAGGGCGGCGCGGCTTGGAAATCTTGCGCCAACTGCAGGAAGAATCGCCGGTGCCGGTGCGCCTTATTGATACCGATATGCCTGGGGTGCGCGAAGTTGATGATAAGTTGATCGCTCTGGCGAAGGAACTGGGAGGGGCCATCCTCACCAATGATTATAATCTCAATCGTGTTGCCGAACTGCAAGCCGTGAAGGTGTTGAATGTCAATGAATTGGCCAACGCCGTCAAAACCGTTCTGTTGCCCGGTGAAAGTTTTTCAATCCACGTGCTCCAGGAAGGCAAAGAGCAGAACCAGGGTGTCGGCTATCTGGATGATGGCACGATGGTGGTGATCGAAGATGGCATACGTTATCTCAATACCACCATTGATGTCACCGTGAGCAAGGTCCTCCAGACGGCGGCCGGCCGTATGATCTTTGCCCGCCCCGGTAATGAGGCATAAAGGAATCCCTATGGCCTTAAAAGTCTACAACTATCTCAGCCGCAAAATCGAACGCTTTAAACCCATTCAACCTGAACAGGTGGGGTTGTATGTTTGCGGCCCGACGGTGTATGATCACGCCCATCTGGGGCACGCGAAGATGTACATTGCCATGGACGTCATCGTGCGTTACCTGCAATACAGCGGCTACAAAGTGCGTCACGTGCGTAGTTTTATCGATGTGGGATATGCGACTCAAACCGGGGAAGAACGCATCACCAGGAGCGCGCGCCGTGAGCGCATGGAACCGATGGAACTTATCGAGACTTACATCAACAGTTTCAACGAGGATATGGATGCCCTGGGGGTCAAAAGACCTACCATCGCGCCGCGCGCCACATGTCACATTCTCGACATCATTACCTGGATTCAGGACCTCCTCGATGCCAACTATGCCTACGAGGTCGCCGGCAATGTCTATTTCTCTGTGGAAAAGTTTACGGAGTACGGTAAGCTCTCCGGACATCAGATTGCTGAAGTGCAGGGCGAAGCGCATGAAGAGGGGAACGGCGATAAACGCCATCCTGCCGATTTTGTGCTTTGGAAGTGCGCCGAACCCGACCATCTCATGCGCTGGCCCAGTCCGTGGGGTGAGGGGTACCCCGGTTGGCATATCGAGTGCCCGGTTATGTCCACAAAATATCTGGGAAAGACCTTCGATATCCATGGCGGTGGTTGGGAGGATATGTTCCCGCACAACGAGAACGAAATTGCCCAAGCCGAAGCCCGCCACAGCGTCCCCCTGGCCAATTACTGGCTTCTCGTCGGCTCGCTCACCGTCAATGGGGTGAAAATGAGCAAAAGCCTGGGCAATTTTCTGACCGTTAAGGATGCGCTCAGCCTTTACTCTGCGGAAGCCATCCGCCACTTTGTGCTCAGTGGCCATTATCGTAGCACGATGGATTTCAGCCGAGAGGCACTCCAGGCTGCCCAGCGTGATGTGAATCGTTTGCACAGCACCGTGCGCAAGCTCCGCCATGCGCTGAAAAATACCACAGCCGTGGCCGGGACGGCCGTTCTGGCGGAGGTTGGCTCGTTAGAGGATTATCGTGAAGATTTTCAGACGGCAATGGAGGATGATTTCAACACACCCCAGGCGTTGGATATCCTCTTTGAGCTGGTCAAGGAGGTCAACCGCCACCTGAATGAGACGGCTCACTACGCTATGGGAACCTTGGCGGCTATGGATAAAGCCTTCCGCGATTTAGCCGGCGGCGTGCTGGGCATCTTGCCCAAGAGCGCAGAGGCCCCCCAGCATGAAAACATTATTGATGGCCTGGTGAAATACTTGTTGGAGTTGCGCCAGGAGTGCCGCAAAGCGCACGAGTGGAGCAAAGCCGACGCAATTGACGGTCGCTTGAAAGCCCTGGGGATTCTCATCGAAGAAGGCCCCGACGAGACGACGTGGCGATTGCTCTAGAGGACACGCGCGTGCGAGAATGGCTTTTCGGACGACAGGCAATCCGTGAATCGTTGTACGCCGGGCGGCGGCAACCCTTCCGACTGTTGATCGCCGACAGTGTAACCAAAGCCCCTATCCTCGACGAAATCCTCGCCTTGGCGCAACAACGCCATCTCCCTATCGAGAAACGCTCCCGTCAGGACCTCACGCGCGTTGTCGGCCTGGAGGAGCATCAAGGGGTGGCGTTGGAAACCTCCGGCTACCCCTATGCTACAACGCATGCCATGCTGGCATTGGCCCAGCAGCGGCATGAGCCCCCGTTGCTTGTGCTGCTCGATTTGCTGCAAGATGTTCATAACGTCGGCACGCTGCTGCGCACGGCCGAGGCTGTCGGCGTTCACGGCGTCATCATCCAGGAACGGCGTGCCGCCGGCATCACCCCGCTCACGGTCAACATTTCCTCCGGGGCCGTGGAACATCTGCGTATCGCCCAAGTCACCAATCTGGCCCAAGAAATCGAACAACTCAAGGCCGGTGGTGTATGGATCATGGGATTGGAAGGGGGCCAGGGAGCGTCCCCCTACACGCAAGTTGATATGACGATACCGCTGGCCATCGTCGTGGGCAGCGAAGGGGAGGGATTACGTCGCTTGGTGCGCCAGCGCTGTGATCGCTTGATCTCGATCCCCATGCACGGAAGAATCAACTCCCTCAATGCCGCCGTCGCCGGCTCGATCGCCCTCTACGAGGCGGCGAGACAGCGTTACCCAGGTGCGCTTAACACTCCAGGATCATCTGCACGAGGGTCCGGTGCACCTGAAAACCCACATTGAACAAAGCCTCCAGAAGCGGCTGTTGATCGGCGACCAGAGCGATCACCGGCCAGGGGGGAAAGCGGCGCGTTGCTTGTAAGGCTTTCACCACAACGGCTTGCGCGCCGAGGGTATCTTCCGCCGGATGCACTAATATCTCCCAGTTGTGGAAATGATAGCGCCGGTCGGTATTGATGCGCAGCGCCAGCCGCGCCTCTTGATCCCCGTAGAGCCAGGCTTCTTCCCGCTCTCCCTCGAACCAGCGATTGAGTCGCCGCTCAAAACCCCCGAAAACATAATGGCTTGGCCGGATTTCGAGAACCAACTGTTGCCGACGGGGGTAGATCGCACACGCCAATTGTAGCCACAAAAGCCGGTCGCGGGGTTTGCTTACCCGCCACGGCAAGGAGACGGCCTCATCAGGTGGCCACGGCAACTCGGCCGGGCGGAGGAGATGTTGTTGCTTTCCGACCGCTTCAAAGCCCAGGCGGCTGTACATATGAAAAGCAACCGGATTGTTCTCGCGCACTTCCAGGCCGATCCAGCGGTAGCCCTGACGCTGCGCCGCCGTGATCGCTGCTTCAACCAACGCGCGCCCGATGCCCCGACCGCGATAATCAGGATGGACGACCACATTCCCGATCATCTGTCCCAGGCTTTCGCCGGGAAGCGCGCTACGCAGGGAGAGATTCCCCACCACCTCTCCATTCTCTACCCAAACGAAGCCCGCTGGGACGTAGTCGTTGTTTGTCATCCAGGAACGGAATGAGCGACCGTACACGCTCTGGCGCATCTCGGCTAATATTTTCTGCCCTTCGGGATCCAACTCGTTGGCAAAGCCCAGGGCGATCAGTTCCACGATGGCCGGCAAATCGCGCGTGGGATCAACCGGCCGGACGCCGCGTGTTGATTCGCCCTTTCCGGTTTGTATCTTTATTGCCATTCCCATAATCTGACTTTCGTTTTTCGGACCCGGCTTGTCACAAAACGCACGGATTTTTTATCGTGAGATCCAGGTTGAGCAGAATCGGAACGCATTGCTCAGCCGATAAAAACTCCTTCCGAAGGTTTCGGGCTTCGGAAGGAGTTCGCTCAGGCGTGATAATTTGCCTACTCCAGGGCCCGTTCGGCGCTGGCTTTCTCCGCATACGCCACGAAGTCCGCTATCGGCAGCGCTCCCATATCCTTGCCACTGCGCAGCCGCACGGCAACCGTTCCTGCTTCGACTTCTTTATCGCCGATGACCAGCATGTACGGGACCTTCATCAACTGCGCCTCGCGGATTTTGGCGTTCATGCGCGCCGACGAAGTATCTGTACTCACGCGCAGGTGAGCCTGGCGCAGCGCGTCTTCCACCTGTTTGGCATACGCGATGTGTCGGTCGGCGATGGGGATGACGCGCACTTGCTCCGGCGCGAGCCACACCGGGAATGCGCCCCCGTAGTGCTCCACCAGGATGCCGAAGAAACGCTCCAGCGAACCGAGCAGCGCCCGATGCACCATATAGGGGCGGCGTTCCGTCCCATCTTCCGACACGTAAGTCATGTTGAAACGCTCCGGCAGATTGAAGTCGAATTGGATCGTCGTCAATTGCCATTCCCGGCCTAGCGCGTCCTTGATCTTAAGATCAATCTTCGGGCCGTAGAACGCCCCACCGCCCTCATCAATCTGGTATGCCAATCCCTCGGCATTGATGGCGCGCAGCAGGGATTCCTGGGCCTGCATCCAACGTTCCGGTTCCCCTACCGCTTTCGCCGGGCGTGTCGAGAGGTAGGCTTCGAACTCTTCGAAACCGAAGGCCCGCAGCATCGCAAGAGAGAAACGCAGCACGCGCAGCACTTCGGCCTCGATCTGTTCCGGCGTACAGATGATGTGCGCATCGTCTTGCGTGAAGCCGCGCACGCGCATCAGCCCGTGGAGCACCCCGCTCTTTTCGTAGCGATAAACCGTGCCGAGTTCCGCCCAGCGCAGCGGCAGCTCGCGGTACGAGCGCAGACTCGTCTTGTAGATCAGGATATGGAAGGGACAGTTCATCGGCTTGATGTAATAGTCCTGCCCATCCACGTCCATTGGCGAGTACATGCTCTCCTTGTAGAAATCGAGGTGTCCCGACGTCTCCCACAGCCACGCCTTGCCGATGTGTGGCGTGTAGACGAAGTCGTAACCGCCCTCGATGTGCCGGTCGCGCCAGAAGTCCTCGATGATCTTGCGCATCATCGCGCCGCGCGGGTGCCAGTAGGCCAGCCCCGGCCCGGCTTCCTCGTGGAAAGATAACAAGTCCAACTCCCTAATCAGCCGCCGATGATCACGCCTTTTGACTTCTTCCAGCCAATCCAGATACGCCTGGAGTTCCTTGGGCGACTCGAACGCCGTGCCGTAGATGCGTTGCAGCATGGGGCGCTTCTCGTCACCGCGCCAGTACGCACCGGCGACATGGAGCAGCTTGACCGCCTGCGGATTGATCTCCCGTGAGTTCTTCACGTGCGGCCCCCGACATAGGTCCGTGAACTCACCGCTCTTGTAGATTGATAACTTGGGGGCTTCGCTGATGGGGTTGCCATCCTCGTCCACCCCGCCGGCCAGGATGCCCTCGATCAATTCCAGCTTGTAGGGTTGATCGGCAAAGAGCGCGCGGCCTTCCTCAGGGGTGATTTCCTGGTAGATGAAGTCGCAATGCGAGGCAATCAAGGCCCGCATACGCGCCTCGATCTTCTCCAGGTCTTCGGGCGTGAGGGGACGGGGTAGATCGAAGTCATAGTAGAAGCCGGTGTCAATAGCCGGCCCGATGGCGACCTTAGCTTCTGGAAACATTTCGAGCACCGCCGCCGCCATCAAGTGCGACGTCGAGTGCCGAATCCGATATAATTGACTCTCAGAATACGCTTCGGAACTTGCTGCTTTCATGTTCTCATACCTCCAATCAATTGTCACAGAGACCCCCGGCGTTTCAGGGGCAGGGCTTGCTCAAGTTGCCGCCTATAGTCACTGCTCAGCAGGTCAGAAATCTTGCACCGCCGAGGTCGCAGAGACCGCTGAGATGGATGGATTGGCAGATTTGGGGGCAATTTGGCAGCCTTTTGCCTCCGCAATCTCTGCGCGCTCCGCGTCCTCTGCGGTGAAATGGACACCCCCTGAAACAGTTACCGCCTATACAGGACACAGAATCCCCCCGCCGCTGCACGGCGGTTGAGAAGGGATTCTTTAGGAAAAGGAAACGCCCCGTGTCTTTTGGGACGCGGGGCGCTGCGTGGTTCCACCCAAATTCCGCTCATAGGATGAGCGGCACTTTAACGGCTATAACGGGCTTACCCGGCGGTCTTTACTCGTTTTGCTTTCCAGACCTCACTCGCGGGGGGTTTTCACCGGGTTCGGGGATCTGCTCAACGATCCCGCGGAGGAGGCTCTCAGCCGGTGGCCTCCATTCTCTGGCGCTGTCCGCCGATTACTCGTCCCGCTCAACGCTTTAGCATATATAAGCCCATTATACTCCTGTTTCCCGAAATCCGCAAATCGGACTTTCTCTCTTCCCATCAAGCCAGCGCTACGCGTATGTTTTCTATGCCGACAATGCTGGCCACTTGTTCTTTGAGTTGTGGAGAATAGCGCGTGCGTTCATTGGGGAAGGACAGCTCGATGCGGTGGCCCTGTTCGTTTTCGAAATAAACTACGAAACTATCCTGACCCGACTCGGCCTTGAGCATGCGATGCAATTGGGCCAGGCGCGAAAAATCACGGTTGGCGTCGCCGGTGCGTGGCAAGGTAACGTAGATGATCGCCGTTGGAGACGGGGGTTCCTCCGGCGGTGGTGGCGTATAGCCGGTGGTGCTGCGGCGCTCACCGTTCCCGCCGGCAGACGGCGAAGTGGGGGGGGATTGTGGTTTGGGGAAGGTTGTGTTGCCCCTGGAGGTGGCAGGAGGAACATGGTATGACGGCCCGGCGACGGGGAAATCCGCTTCCGCCCCGTAGAACTCGGTGGCTTCGGCGATATAGGGGGACCTTTCATAGTCCGGTACGCTATAGCCGCCATTGTTGACCGGTCGCAGCAATTCATGCGGCTCCTTGAACCAATCCGCCACGAGGGAATGCTCTTCACGCTCAGGACGGTTATCGAGTTTGCCGCTGACGATAACCACGCGCTCGACCACGAACTTGTCCTTGAAACGCTCGTAAACCCGCGGGAAGACCGTCACGTCCACGGTCCCCCCGGAGCCTTCGAGTGTCACAAAGGCCATCGTCTCACCCTTCTTCGTCGGCACGCGACGCACCCGCTGAATCATGCCCACCAGCGTTAATTGCTGCCCTAGCGCCTCGGTCGCCAGGCGGTCCACTGTCGTGTTGATCAAATCCTGCTGCAACAGCTCGTTTTCCTGTTGCGCCAGGGGATGGCGCGAGAGATAGGTGCCGAGAAGCTCCTTTTCCCATTCCAAAAGCCGCCGTTCGGGAATCGGCGGCGCAGAGAGCGGCGGTTTGATGGTCTGGGTGACGCCGGGCATCACGTCGAAGAGCGAGAACTGCCCCACATCGCGGGCACTGTGCATCTGGGCGCTTACCCCGATCAGGGTATCAATCAAGGTGAGCAAGGCGGGACGTGACCCAAAATCATCCAATGCGCCGGCCTGGATCAGACATTCGAGCGCCTTGCGGTTGAGTTTGCGCAAATCTACCCGGCCGGCAAAGTCATCCAGGGTATGGAAAGGGCCGCCGCTGTGCCGCGCCTCTACGACAAGCTGCATCACTTCGTCGCCCACATTCTTGATGGCCCCCAAGCCGATGCGAATGGCGCGCCCCGTGGCAGTATGCTCGATGGTAAATTCCACTTCGGAGCGATTGATGCAAGGGCGCAGGACCTCCAAACCACTGCGGCGCGCTTCGGCAATGAGGAAGCCGAGTTTTTCGGTGTTATGGCGCTCCGTTGTCATCAGGGCAGTCATAAACTCCAGCGGATAGTGCGCCTTGAGGTAAGCCGTTTGGGCGGTAATGACGGCGTAGTCGGTGGCATGGGCACGGTTGAAACCGTACCGTGCAAAGAATTCGATGTCGGCCCATACCTTCTCGGCAACTTCCTCGGCGATGCCCTTCTTGAGTGCCCCTTCCAGGAACATCTGCTTGTGCTTGTCCATCAGGTAGCGGACTTTTTTCGCCACGGCCTTGCGGATGCCGTCCGCCTCACCGGGACGGTAACCGGCCATTGCTACGGCGATTTGCATGATCTGTTCCTGGTAGACGACGATACCGTAAGTATCATCCAGTATGTTTTGCAAGATCGGATGATGGAACTGGATTTCCTCTTCTCCGTGCATCCGGCGGATGTAGGAAGGGATATTTTCCATGGGGCCGGGACGATAGAGCGCCAGTACGGCGATGATGTGTTGGAACTGGTTGGGGCGCATGTCGCGCAGGATCCGGCGCATACCCGATCCTTCCACCTGGAATACGCCGGTCGTGTCACCGCTGGTAAGCAGCTCATACAGTTTCATCACATCGGCATCTTTGGCCGGATCATCGGGAACACGCTCATAGGGGATATTTTCCATAATCAGGATGCGGCCATGTTCTTTCTCGATCCATTCGCAGGTCTTGCGCACGTGGGTCAGGGTGCGTAATCCCAGGAAGTCCACTTTGAGCATTCCCATCATGTCAATGATTTCCATGGGCCATTGGGAGACAACGCCGATGGGGCCTTCGCCTTCGCCCTTCGTGGGGCGGTGCAGGGGCATATACTCCACTAACGGGCGGTCGGAGATGATGATGCCCGCCGCATGGGTGCTGGCGTGGCGCGTGACACCTTCGACTTCCCGCGCCGTGTCTAACAGCTTTTTGATGTAGGGGACGGTGTCGTATAGCTCTTTGAGATCGGAGACTTCTTCGAGGGCCTCGGCGATGGTGACGGGTTTGCCGGGCACATTGGGGATCAAACGGGCCGCGCGGTCGACTTCTTTGAGTGGGATGTCGAGGGCGCGTCCCACATCGCGGATGGCGGCGCGCGCGCCCAGGGTCCCAAAGGTGATGATGGCGGCGACACGATCTGCGCCATAGCGTTCGGCCGTGTAAGCGATCATCTCTTCGCGGCGGTCATCGGGAAAATCCAGGTCAATGTCGGGCATAGAGATACGGTCGGGATTGAGGAAGCGTTCGAACAGCAAACGATTCTTGAAAGGGTCCACGCTGGTAATGCCCAGGCTGTAAGCGACCACACTGCCCGCCCCGGAACCGCGCACATTCCACCAGATGTCTCGCTTCTTTGCCGCCTCGCACAGATCCCATACAATGAGGAAGTAATCATCGAAGCCCATGGTATGGATGATACCGAGTTCGTATTCCAAACGTTCCACTACTTCTGTTGTGCGTGCGCGCTCCTCACCGTAGCGTTTGACCAGGCCGGCGTAGCACAGATTGCGCAAAAACGTCTCCGAATTGCTCTGCCCCTCTGGGATCGGAAATTTGGGCAAATGATAGGGAGGGGCGAATTGCAGCTCGACATTGCACTGTTCGGCGATTTTGACGGTATTTTCCAGCGCTTCCGGCAGATGCGCGTAGAGCTGCGCCATCTCTTCCGGCGAGCGCATGTAGTACGAAGGGTCGGTCATGCGCATGCGATTCGCCTCGTTGACCGTTTTGCCCGTCCCGATGCAGAGCAATACATCGTGCGCGTCGGCCTGTTCGCGTTTGGCGTAGTGGATGTCATTCGTGGCGACCAACGGGATACCCATCTCGCGGGCCAATTCCACCATTTGACGGTACACGGGCACGAATTCGGGGATGTCGTGGCTTTGCAATTCGCAGTAAAAGCGGTCGGGAAAATGAGTCTGGTACCAACGGAGGACCAGGCGCGCCGGGTCTATTTGCCCTTGGAAGAGCAATTGGGGGATTTCGCCCTGCGCGCACGCCGAAAGCACGATCAATCCCTCACCGTATTGGACGAGCATATCTTTATCTATACGCGGTTTGTAGTAAAAGCCTTCAAGTTGCGCCAGGCTGCACAACTTGAGCAAGTTTTGGTAGCCGGTCTGGTTCTGCGCCAGGAGGATCAGATGATAAGGCTTACCCTCGTTATGGTCGCGGCTTTTGCACGAGGTCTGGGCGACGTAAGCCTCGACCCCGAGGATGGGTTTGATCTTGGCCGCCTTGCAGGCTTTATAGAAATCCACCACGCCGAACATGGCCCCATGGTCGGTAATGGCCAATGCGGACATGCCGAGTTCCGCCGCGTAAGAGGCCAGCGTCTGCACGTTACACAAGCCGTCCAGCAGTGAAAATTCTGTATGCGTGTGCAAATGCACGAATTCCACCATCTCCATCCTCCGACAGCTACCTATGGCCGATGAAAGGTTAGCTGTTGTGAATTCAAAGTAATATGTCGGAAAAAGTAATAGGTGCCAAATAATCTGTATTATATCTTTGCACATCAAATGAGGTGAAATACTTCGAGAGTGGTTGTTGCCATCCTCTATTCTGATTATAAACCAGCAAAGCAAGAGCACAAGAGGCATTTCAGCGTTGAGTCCCCTTCATGTCGCA
>FWPV01010209.1_pt1 | contig 15475 bp, 8 predicted proteins | sample 2228371 | NCBI WGS metagenome assembly FWPV01 (sample SAMEA103939776, study PRJEB20133) | metagenome | reverse complement strand
CCCCGTGATCGGTGAGGGCGATGCTATCCATTCCCAACGCTGCCGCGCGTTGAGCGATGCCCTTGGTGGTAGCGTACCCGTCGAGGAGACTGTATTCGGAATGGACGTGCAGATGAACAAAGTCGTGCATGGCGTACCTGTACAAAAAAAACTATTTACACTTTCCGAGACAGATCAGGGCAGTGGAAGCGATCGCTTCCTGAAACATTTGTCCGATCTCGTGGTAACAGTGTCGATTTTTTGCGATTAGATAGACATAAATGACGCGAGTTGCAGTGGCGCTCTCCGCTGATTATAGCACACCGGCTGCGGATTGCGAATAGGCGTTCATCAATCTGTAAGGGATTTTTCGGCGCAGCGCCAGCCAGAACGTGTGTTACAATCGGTTGCTGAAACCAATCGCCGCACAGCGCATACTGGAGCGGGCGCCAATTGTAAGGCCCGCTGCCTTGCAGGTAAAGGAGCTGAACCATGACCGAGCGTTACCGTGTTGAACGCGACTCGTTGGGTGAAGTGCAGGTGCCGGCTGACGCGCTCTACGGCGCGCAGACGCAGCGCGCAGTGATGAACTTCCCGGTCAGCGGGCTGCGGCCCTATCCGGCCTTCGTCTGGGCGCAGACGATGATCAAACGGGCGGCGGCAGAGGTCAATCGTGATCTCGGTCTGCTCGACCCACAGATTGCAAATGCGATCATTGAAGCTGCTAACGAAGTGCTGGCCGGTCAGCATGCCGATCAGTTCGTGGTCGATCCATTTCAGGCTGGCGCCGGCACATCGCACAACATGAATGTGAATGAGGTGCTGGCCAATCGCGCCAACCAGATTCTGGGCTACGCGCTCGATGACCCCAAGAAGCCGGTCAGCCCGAATGATCACGTGAACATGGCCCAGTCGACCAACGACACGATTCCGACGGCGATCCGGTTGGGCTGTCTGTGGCGCTTGCCGGAGCTGCTGGCGGCGATTGACGATCTGGCCGATGCGCTGGAAGCAAAGGCGGTTGAATTCGACGACATAGTGAAATCAGGGCGCACCCACCTGCAAGACGCTGTGCCGGTGCGGCTCGGGCAGGAGTTTGGCGCGTATGCGAAAGCAGTGCGCAACGATATGGAGCGGATTGTGGTCGCCGCCGACCGGCTGCGCCGGCTGGGGATCGGCGGCACCGCGACCGGCACCGGTCTCAATGCCCACCCCGAATATCACCAGCGCATGGTGGCCAAACTCAGCGAATTAACCGGTCACGAGCTGCGCTCGTCAGGCAACCTGTTCGAGTCGATGCAGAGCATGGCCGACCCCGCCGACTTCTCGGCCAGCCTGCGCACGCTGTGCATCACGCTGGGTCGCATTGCCAACGACTTCCGCCTGCTCTCCTCCGGCCCGGCCACCGGTCTCGATGAAATCCGCCTGCCGGCAGTGCAACCCGGCTCGTCGATTATGCCGGGCAAGGTCAATCCGGTGCTGGCCGAGATGCTCAACATGGCCTGCTACCACGTGCAGGGCTGCGATCTGACGGTGGCGCTCGCGGCGCAGGCCGGTCAGCTTGAGTTGAATGTGATGATGCCGATCATCGCCCACAATCTATTTGAGATGATGCATGTGCTGATCGGCGCAATCAATGCCTTTACTACCAAGTGTGTGGTCGGGGTAATGGCCAACCGCGAGAAGGCTGAGGGATGGCTGGCGAAGAATGCCATTCTGGTCACGGCGCTCAATCCGGTGATCGGCTATCTGAACGGCGCTGCGGTCGCGAAAGAGGCCATGGCCACCGGCAAGACGATCAAAGAGGTGGTGGTTGAGAAGGGCCTGCTCACGCCTGAGCAGGTGGATGCGCTGATCGACGCGCGCAAGATGACTGAAGGCGGTATCCAGGGGATCGCCGCTGCCGGTTGATCGGGAAGCTCGCCCGATGCCAGGTAAGGCTGCGGTTGACAGGATTCGTTTCTGCTTTCGCGCAAGCTACGCGACGGGATGGGCGCTGCGACCGGCGCAGCGCCCGCATGCGGTTTCACGACGGTCGTGACAACGGTGGAGGGGCAACCCGGCGGGTTGTCCCTCCGTGATCTCCGCAATCCAACCGCCGCGCTCCAGGCAGCCCCTTATGCAAACGCTTCCACCAGTGGGCGAGATCATGGCGCAAGACCAACAGCCATCAGCCCAACCTTACCCCCGACCCTCGATCACCCCGGCCAGCGCCCGCCGTGCTCGTTCCCGGTCGTGATAGGCCGCCTGCAGGGTGGTGCGCAATTCGTTCGCCTCGAACGGTTTGCGGAGCACCGCGTAGACGCCACTGGTCGCCATCGCTGCCACCTGATCGGGTTCGATCTGACCGGTGAACAGGATGATGCTCGCCGCCGGATCATAACTGCGCAGCACATGCACCAGACTGATGCCGTCAAGTTCAGGCATGACAACATCACTCAACACCATGTCGAAGGGTTGGGCGGTATAGAGCGCAACAGCCTCACTGCTGTGCGCGCAATACGTCACCCGGTGACCATCCATCTGCAACAGATCGATCAGGGCCTGCGCTGATGCTGCGTCATCATCGATAACCAAAAGATTGAGCGGCGGGGTAGGGGGCAGCGCCGGTTCTGCGGCCTCCTCTTGCACGATGGGCAGGCGAATGGTCATCGTCGTGCCTTTGCCGACTTCGCTCTCGACCTCAAACTGCCCGTGATGGTTTTGGATAATGCCATACGAGACCGCCAGCCCCAGACCGGTGCCGGACTGATTGCCGGTCGCGTTTTTGGTCGTCACGAACGGCTCGAAGATTTTGCGCCGGATCGATTCGGGAATCCCACACCCGGTATCGGTCACCTGCAACTCGATCCACCCATTCACGGCGTGCAAGCTCACCGTGAGCGTTCCGCCCGTCGGTTTCATCGCATCGCGCGCATTGGTCAACAGATTCAGGAAGACCTGTGAGATCTGGCCGGCATCGCAGATCGTGGGCGGCACCTGCTCGATCTGACGAACGATCCTGATGCTATGCTTGCGCAATTCGATCTCCATCAGGGTGAGCGTGCCGTCGATCACTTCTCGCAAATCCGCCAATTCTCGGCGCGCCTCACGACGACGGGCAAAGGTGAGCAAACTGCCGGTAATGCTGCGGCCCCGCTTGCAGGTATCGAGCACAACCTTCAAGGCCTCATTCTTCATCTCGACATCGTCATCGGCTAAACCAAGCTGCGCATAGCCCAGCATCCCCGCCAACAGATTGTTAAATTCATGGGCAATGCTGGCGGCAAATGTGCCGATAGCGGCCAGTTTCGACGAACGCATCAGCTCATTCTGCGACTCCTGCCAGCGCCGCAAGAGACGCGCGTTCTGGATGACAGCGGCGGCATGACGCGCAAACGCGGCCAGCAACCGCTGTTCATCTTCGCGCAAACCGCGCACTCGACTGAACGCCAGACAGACGGCGCCCAGCGCGCGCTGCTCATCGAGCAACGGCAGCAGGATGATAGCCTGCCATGGGGAATGTTCACCCAACTCTTTAACGGGCGCGAGGGTCTGCACGTAGTGATCGGTGAAGACCGTGACCCGGCTCCGTTCCAGCGCCGCTTCGTAAGCCTGCGGCCATGGCACCGGTTGCGGGCCAACCCCCTCGGTGGGCACCGGCAGATGATAGGTGGAAACCAGTTGCAGGTGGCCGTGTTCGTTATACAGGGTCACCCACACGCTTTCGGCGTCCATCAACGCCGCCAGTCGCTCGCCGAGCAGATTGAGCATGGTCGGCACATCGCGGCTCGACATCAAGGCCACAATCAGGCGCTGGAGATGGTCGCTCTGGCGCGACAGAACATCGAGGCGGACATTGAGTTCACGCAATTGATTGTCTGCCGTGTGCAACGCCTCTTCCAGGCGGTGCTGGCGACGCAAACTGATTTGAGCCATCGCCAGCGGCGCTAAACCGAGCGCGAATGCCCAGACCTCTTGTTGCCAGAGGATGGCCAGCACTCCGCCCAACGGCGCAAAGATGAGGCTATACCATCCCGCATCGTCCAGGCGCCAGCGGAACAGGCGATGCAGCGGCTCAGCGGCGGTCGGCGCAGCCAGGCTGGCGCTAATCAGCCGCTCAAGCAGGTACACGACCAGACCGCTGATGACCAATCCAATCAGCGCTGCCAGTGAGGTCAGCGGAGCGCCAAATGGATGTTGCTGCAAGAACACTATTAAGATCACGCTCGCTGCGGTAAGCGTGATCCAGCGACTCGCAGCCAGATTCAGCGCCTGCCACCAGTGCGCCGCGCGCGCGAAGGCGCCCGATCCGGCGCCGATAGCAGTAGCCAGCAGGAAGAGGGGCCACGGCAAGATGTTCATCGCCGCTACCAGTAAAGCCAGCGTCACGGTGAGCAGTCGATCAGAGGGTTTTGTAACCGTCAGTGCTTCAAACAACGTGAGACCAACTGCAAACAGGATCGCAGCTATTACCAGAGGAAGATTGAGTGGCGCTGATGGCACCAGCAATGTGGATACTACCCCCACGACGCCGGCAACGATCCACAGGCTGATCACTGTTGCGCGCAATTGGGGCGGAATTCCCTGCATCAAAGGCGGCTCCTCTAAGGCACTGCCGAGGGATGCAGCGCATTAGCATGCGCTTCTACGGCCAATCGTCTGGCAGTGACGGACACGTCTTTACCTATCCTGATCGCCAGCAGATAACATTATGGTCTTCGTTGACCCGTAAATATATTTTATACCAGCATAGTACTGAACGACATGGGGTAGAATTTTAGCAATGACCAGGGTGTCGCTCATGACATGCGTCAGCTTCATCAACCGCCGACTATCATCTGGCGATAGCGCTCAGAAGCGGCGAGAACAATCTGAATGGGCAGCGGATTTCCCCGCTGCCTGCGGCGACTCGCAATGATCATTGCGAGTCAGGCCAGCGCGCGAACACGCCTGGTGCGATGCTCGCTCAACACCACTATTCAGGGAGACGGATGCCCTGTTCACCGATCGTCAGCAACCCGTCGCGGGCAAGATCATGAACGAGCGCTTGCAGCCACGGCTCGTGTTCAGCGCTAAAATCAGGGCGCACGCGCGATCCCAGTTCCATCAGTGAAATGGTCGCGCTATGAGGCAAAGCGCGCAGCGCAGCGATGATCCGACCTCGGTACCAGCGCCGCGAGCCAACAAATGGTTCAGCAGAGCGGGTTTCAGCCACCCGCTTCAGCGGAGCGGAGGTCATGAGCGTATTCAGATCGGCATCGGCAGCGAGCGCATCGGCATAAGCGCGGCAATGGCGCCGGATCGGACAACGCCAGCAGGCCGGGGCAGTTGCGGTACAGATCAGAGCGCCCAACTCCATGATCGCCTGATTCCAGCTCCAGCCGCGCCCGGCAGGCACCAGCGCTGCGGCCTGCGCCAGCAAGGCCGACTCAGGCGGCGAGGAGAGATGATCGGCGCCCGCCGTCAGCCGCCGGATCACGCGCCGGATGTTGGTGTCGAGAAACGCCACATCCTGCTCGAAGGCGAAACAGGCAATCGCGCCAGCAGTATACGGGCCAATCCCCGGCAACGACTGCAACTCGGTGACCGTCGCCGGAATCTGGCCGTTGAATCTGGTCATGATAGTCTGCGCTGCGCGTTGCAGATTGACGGCGCGCCGGTTATAGCCCAATCCGGCCCAGAGCCGGATGACCTCGGCGGTGGGAGCGGCAGCCAGCGCAGCCACGGTGGGAAAAGCAGTCAGGAAGGCATGGTATTTCGGGATCACGCGATCGACCTGCGTCTGTTGCAACATTACCTCGGCGACCATGATCGCGTAGGGATCGCGGGTGTGACGCCAGGGCAGATCGCGGGCGTGGGCGGCAAACCAGGCCAGCAGGTCAGCTTGAAGCGCTTCGATCATTACCAGCAGTGAGCATCAGTTCAGACGGCGCACATCGAGCACATCACGAATCCGGTTCAGCTTCTCGATCAACGTCGCAAGCTGACTCATCGACTGGAGCGAAACGGTAAATTGCAGGATTGCTCGCCCGTTGGCTCTACTCCGAGGCTGCTTCACATATTCGATGTTGATACCGGCATCAGCCACCACTTCCGAGATATCACGCCACAGACCAACCCGATCCCAGGCTTCGATCCGCAGCGGCACTGAAAAGCGCTGATGTTCCGCCACTCTATCCCCCCAGCATACCGGCATCAAGCGATTACGGTCTTCGGCGCTCAGATGCAAAATGGTGCGACAATCGGCGCGATGGACGGTCACGCCGCGACCACGGGTAGTAAAGCCGACAATGGATTCTCCGTATACCGGGTTACAGCAGCGCGCCAGCCGGGAGGGAATCTTGCCGGTGCCGCTCAGGTAGATCTCGCCATCAGCGCTGACACGGGCTAACGGCTCAGATGGGCGCGAAGGCGACGGCGGCGGCGGTTCCGTCTCCTGGGCGCCGAGCAATTTCTGCACCAGGGTACGGACATTGATCTCAGTAACACCGATCTGGTAGAAGAGGTCTTCGATTGAGCGCACGCCCGGCCCGGCCAGTTCAACAATCTTATCGAAGCTGACATGGTTCAGGCGAAACCGTTTCAGTTCCTTTTCCAGCAGCTCCCGACCGGCGGCGATATTCTCGCTGCGTTCGAGGCGGCGGAAGAACCGTTTAATGTGGTTGCGGGCCGACGGCGTCTTCACAATGAGCAACCAGTCGCGGCTAGGGCCACGCTGGTTTTTCGAGGTCATAATCTCGACAATATCACCATTTCGCAACTGGTAGTCAAGGGGCACGATGCGATCGTTGACTTTCGCGCCGTTACACTGATGTCCCACCTCTGAGTGGATTCGGTAGGCAAAGTCAATTGGAGTGGAACCTTCAGGCAAATCGATAATCTTGCCTTTTGGGGTAAAAACAAAGACCCGCTCCTCAAACTCGGCGCGGAGCAGATCAACAAATTCGCTGTCGGTCGTTTCGTGGCGCCATTTGATCAATTCGCGCAGCCAGCGAATCTTCTCTTCGTAGTTTTTGTCGCTATTGGCGTTAAATCCTTCTTTGTAACGCCAGTGGGCCGCAATCCCGTGCTCGGCTTCTTCGTGCATCTTGACCGATCGGATCTGCACTTCACAGTGCATGCCTTCGGGCAGGATTACGGTGGTGTGGATGGATCGGTACGAACTCTCTTTGGGGGCGGCGATATAGTCGTCAAACTCTTGCGAGACAGGCGTCCAGTTCATCTTGCCGTGAACAACCCCCAACGCCTGGTAACATGCCCCCACTTCGTTGTTGGGATCATCAACGATGATGCGCACCGCCAGTTGGTCATAGATCCGCTCGAGCGGGACGCCCTTGCGCTCCATTTTACGCCAGATCGAGTAAATATGCTTCGATCGGCCTGTCACTTCCGCCTTGATGCCCTCACGCGCCAGCATCTCTTTGAGCTGGGCGATGATACGCTGCACAATGCGGTCGCGCGCCTCTTTGCGCATAGCGAGGCCGCGCACGATCTCGCGATAGCGATCGGGATGAAGGGTCTTGAAGGCAAGGTCTTCCAGATCCGATTTCATCTGCCACATGCCCAGCCGGTGAGCCAGCGGCGCGTAAATATCCAGCGTTTCCTGCGCCACTCGCTTCTGTTTTTCCGGCGGCGTGGAATGAATGGTGCGCATGTTGTGCAACCGGTCGGCCAGCTTGATCAACACCACGCGCGGATCATCAGCCGAAGCGATGATCAGTTTGCGGTAGGTGCCAGCCTGTCGCTCTTCCTTACTTTTGATTTCAAAATCTGACAGTTTGGTCACGCCATCGACCAGCCTGGCGACTTGCTGACCAAAGAACTGTTCAATAATTTTCAACGGCACGCCGGTATCTTCCACTACATCGTGCAGCAGCGCAGCAGCGATCGATACCGTATCGAGCTGAAGATCGAGCAGGATGAGCGCGACCTCGATGGGATGATCGATATACGGCTGACCCGACTGCCGTCGCTGACCCTCGTGCGCAACTGCGGCCAGCGCATACGAACGGCGAATAAGGTCAAAGTCAGCCGTTTCCTGATACGCGCGGTGGCGGGCAATCAATGCGCCAACTGAAGGGGAATAGTAAGCGGCAGTGAAGGCGGCCTGAACCTGAGCAAGCGACGTATCACAGCCGCGCTTCTGTTGCTGCTCGACGATTTTTTCCATGATAGGGTGAGCGCGCAATTCAGCCGCTGGCGGTGGGAGATCATCCATTTGCGCGTACTCTCGCAGCATGGTCTCAGGAAGTTCAAGCGTATCAGCGCTAAGTTCTACACTGTCCATGATAGTCGCTCCTGCTCAGGTATGCGATGCTGTTCGATCGAGGATACGCGAGCGTTGTATGAATAGCTTACATTCGACTTCAGGAACAGCAGTGCGATTTACGCCGGGCATTGCCCATACAGTGATGGGTATTATAAACGCTCTCGATACAAGGCCATTGCCTGTGATCAATGGCTGAGCATGACACCTGTATCATCAGGCAAAGGCGCGAACTGCGCAGCTCAGCGTGTGGCGATCGCTTGTAGATTGGGTTTTGATCAAAAACGCCCGGCGTGCAACGCCAGGCCGCATCCCTCAATGTGTGGATCATCCGCGATCGCTCACATATTATGTCTTTAACCGTAGCATAACACGCTGCGGCAGTGATGTCAAGATTATCGGTGCACGTTCATGTTCAGACTGCTCGTGGGCGCGCGCCGCTTGCAACGATAATTCCCGACTCACACACTTTCACTAAGAGCGACCCGGCGAGTCCTCCCTACCATCTCGCGCGATTCGATGCCCGGTTTCATTTCATGCCAGCTTTATACCAACGTTAGAACCATTGTCACGTATCGATCAGCCACGCCAGCGCCGCCACAGTGCGCAGGATGCGGCGGGAGCGCTCCGAAGAGCGGTTGCTGAGGCAGCACCGATCGCGCGCCGAACGTTGGTATCGCCGGGATGGCGGCGGCGTGGCCAGCTCCTGCTCGCCCTCACCCCCGCCCCGCTTCCGCTGGGAGAGAGGAGACCCTCACCCCCGTCCCCTCTCCCGCTGGGAGCGGGGAGACCCTCACCCCCGTCCCCTCTCCCGCTGGGAGCGGGGGGAGCAGGAGCGGGCGCTGCGGCATGACTCCCGCTGACGCAGGAGATTGCTGCGGGCGCTGACGCGCCCTCGCACTGACATGGATCGGGATGGCGTCACACACTCCTGACCAGACAGAAGGATGGCACGGGCGCGCGGGAAGCGCCGCGCGCTGATCTGAACGAGAACTCCCTTGGAACGGATCAGGCAGCCACGCGCGCCCCGGTACGGTGAGCATGATGCAGCTATTCGGTTGCTTTGGCAGCGATGATTGGACATCTGAAGTTGGTATGAGTTGCACCGCGATCATCATGCCGCACTCACTATCGTGCAGAAGGGCGGGGGCGCCGCCTTCGGGGAGGCTTTGCCGTTGGGCGGGCCGCAGAACCGAGAACCCCACAGGCGTTAGCCGTGGGAGTGTCAGGATTGGGGTAATGTCTGGCGAGCGGCATCAACCGACGTCAACTCGGTTGCGGTAGACGCCGCCGATCCGGTTACCGGCAAACGCGCATGCACAGTTGTGCCCTGATCAGGAACGCTTTCGGCCCAGATCTGTCCACCGTGAGCCTCAACCAGCCGTCGGGCGATTGCCAGACCCAGGCCGCTGCCGCCGCTGCTCCGGTTGCGAGACCGATCGGCGCGGTAGAAGCGGTCGAAGATATAGGGCAGATCGGTCGGATCGATGCCGGGACCGGTATCGCTGACGCTAAATATGACGCCATCCGGGCAGGCGTGCGCGGCAATCTCAACCCTGCCGCCGGCGGGCGTGTAGCGCAGCGCGTTACTGAGCAAGTTGCCCAACACTTGCGTGATCCGCTGCGGATCGACCGTCAGCTCAGGCAACCCCGCTTCAATCGTGACCGCGAGTTGCACGCCACGCTCGGCAGCGCTCTGGCTGAAGGAGCGCGCAGCTTCATTGACCAGCGTTGCCGGAGCAACGCTCTCATAGTAGAGCGGCAATTGCCCGGCATCGGCCAGGGCCAGCAGGTGCAGGTCATTTATCAGGCGTTCGAGCAGGGCCACCTCGGCCAGCAACGAATTGATCTGTTCAGGACTGGCCTCGTAGACGCCGTCCTGAATCCCCTCAAGTTGCCCCTTGATGATCGATAGCGGCGTGCGCAGCTCGTGGGCGATATCAGCAGTCAACTGGCGACGCTGCTGATCGGCGCGCTGCAACGCTTCTGCCATCTGGTTGAAGCTGGCGGCCAGATCGGCCAGTTCGCGAACATTGGCCGGTTGCGCGCGGCTGCTGTGATCGCCGACGGCAATGGCATGAGCCGCGATGCTGATCTGACGCAGCGGCGCACTGATCCGACGCGAAAAGATGGCGGCCAGCGTGAGGAGCACCGCCATCAGGCCAATCCCCGCGCCCAGCATGCCGAGCGCCAGCGGACGCTGATTGAAGCTGGCGAGCGGCAGCGCTTCTTCGGTATCGACGACAGAAAAGACCAGCGTGCCAACCTGTGCGCCTTCAACAACGATAGGAACTCGAATGATCGCTTCGTTGCCGCGCAGCGTCAGCGGTCGGCGACGACCGGCCACGACGCGCCCCCTGTCATCGAGCAAGGCCACGTTGGCGGCGATGTCTCCGATTCGCTGATTTAACGGTCCCAGTTGCTGCTCAACCCGCCGCCACGATCCGGTTTGCTGGTAATAAGCGGCCAGGCGAGATGCTTCCTGACGCGCAGCCATTTCGGCGTGAAACCAGCGCACCTGATTTGGCTCGCTCCAGCGCATCACCAGCCAGAACGAGAGCGCCATGCCGCTCACGCCCAACACAATTACGAGCGCAAAGGCTGTCAGCATCAGATTGAACAGGCGCGGCGGACGCATACGACACCTCGGTTCTACTGCTCGGCGAATTTGTAGCCAACCCCGTAGACAGTCAGGATGAGGCGCGGCGGGCCGTTGGGATCTGGCTCGATCTTACGGCGCAGATTTTTGATGTGCGCGTCAATAGTGCGATCAAACCCGGTATAGCTGGTATCGTAGACGCGATCGAGCAGTTGAGCGCGGGTGAATGGCCGTCCCGGCGCGCTGGCCAGCACGGCGAGCAGGTCGAACTCGGTGGCGGTCAATTCAATCGGTTCACCATCACGCCGCACCGTGCGCCGTTCGAGATCGATAACCAAACCGCCGATCTGGATGATAGTTGTCGGCGTCATCGCGTTGTCGATCCGGCGCAGCACGGCGCGAACGCGCGCCACCAGCTCGCGCGGACTGAACGGTTTGGTGATGTAGTCATCAGCGCCCAGTTCCAGTCCGATCAGGCGATCGGTCTCTTCGACGCGCGCTGTGAGCATGATGATCGGCAGGCGAGCAGTGTTCGGATCCTGCCGCAAGGCGCGCGTGACATCCAACCCATCCATGCCGGGCAGCATCAGATCGAGCACCATCAGCGCCGGTCGTTCCTGACGGGCCAGGCGCAGGGCAGTCGGGCCATCGCCAGCGCTGATGACCTGAAAACCCGCCTTCTCAAGATAATCGCGGGCAATCTTGACGATGGCAGGCTCATCATCGACAACCAGAATGGTGCGCGTCATACTGTTCACCAGGGCATTGGCGGCGAGCAGAGCAGCTCACCGCCGTTCGACCATCAACCTATTCGTAGCGCGGATCGTGACCAGCCGGCGTCGTTGGCGGCGGCGGCGGAGCCGGGGGAGTGGCTGCGGCTGGCGGGGTTCGCCGCTGGCGGAAGATGAGCACACCCAGCCAGATGAGCAAGGCGAGAGCGGCCAGCTTAAGTAGACCGTCGATCAGCCGAAAGAAACCTCCGATCAGATCCCAACCGCCCCTGTGACGATGCCCCGGTCCGCCGGCAATACCCGGCGGCACAACCTGCCCGCGCCCACCACGATCATACAGGCCCGGCGGCATGAACTGCCCGCGCCCGCCGCGCTCGCGCAGGCCGGGAGGCATGGCAGGCGCTGCCTGTTCAGTTGACCAGCGCGGCATCGACCACATCGTCATCGCCGTCCAGCGACTCATGGCAGCGCTGCCGAAGGCCACCAACAAAGCCAGCAGCGCAATCCCCAACGCCAGCCATGCCGGCCAGTTACTGCGTCGCGTTTCCATCATGCGAACTCCTCAGTGCGAGATGACGTATACCAATCACACCTTCAGGATAGCCCGCAATTGTGAAGATGTCGTGAAGAGTTGATGGAAACTTTTCTGATTTGCTACCCCTGCGCCGCAGCCTGCGCGATGAAGCTCTCGTGCAGGATCGCATCGCAACGCTCCAGAAAGATAGCGACCGCTGTCTGATCAAAGGTGAGCGGCGGGCGAATCTTCAACACGTTGTCGGCAGGGCCTTCGGTGCCGATTAGAATGCGTTCAGCGCGCAAGCGCTCTTTGAGATACGTCGCCGCCGCCGTTGCTGGCGCGCGCGTTTCCCGGTTGCTCACCAGCTCCACGCCAATAAATAATCCCATTCCCCGCACATCGCCGATGATGGCATGGCGCTGTTGCAGGTCGCGCAGACCGCGCAGCAATGCTTCACCAACCTGAGCAGCGTTCGCCATCAAGCCTTCATCGTCGATGATGCGCAGCACTTCACGCCCGATGACGCACGAGAGCGTGCTGCCGCCAAAGGTCGAGAAGAATTCGATCCCGTTGTCGAACGCCTGGGCAATCTCCGCTGTCGTTACTACCGCGCCGATCGGGTGACCATTACCAAGCGGTTTGCCCAATACGACAATATCGGGTATCACCCCCTGACTCTCAAACGCCCAGTAATGACTGCCCAATCGACCCAGACCGGTCTGCACTTCGTCGGCAATGCAGACTCCGCCGGCAGCGCGAATGCGACGATAGACCGCCGCCAGATAGCCGGGCGGTGGAATGATCTGGCCAGCCACGCTGGGGAAAGTCTCGGCAATGAATCCGGCCAGCCTGCCGTCGCGCCCAGCAATCCGGGCCAGCGCAGCATCAACCTCAGCGGCGTAACGCTCGCCATCGGCGCCGTAAGGGCCACGGTAGGGATCGGGAGCCGTCACGACCTCTACCCAATCAGGCTTGCCGCTGCCGGCGGGATGGTTGAATTTGTAGGCTGAGATGTCGATAGCGCCGGTCGTATGACCATGATAACCGTGATCGATGGTAATCATGGCGCGTCCGCCGGTCGCTGCGCGCGCCAGCCGCAGCGCCAGCTCGTTGGCCTCCGAGCCAGAATTGACGAAGAAACAGACGCTGAACGACGGCGGCAGTTTGGCCAGCAACTCGTGGGCGAAAGCGATCTGGGCCGGATGCAGATAGCGGGTGTTGGTGTTGAGCATACGAAGCTGACGCGCCGCCACAGCCTGGATGCGCGGATGGGCATGACCGACGTGCGGAACGTTGTTATAGGCGTCGAGATAGGCGCGGCCATATTCGTCGAACAGGTAGTGACGCCAGCCGCGCAAAAGGGTACAGGGCTGACGATAGCTGAGCCGCAGGTTGGCCGCGAAATGGCGGCACCGTTCGCGCAACAGACCATCGGTATCGAGCGGCGGCCAGGCGACACGCTCGGCGGGCAGGTTGAGTAGCGCTGCCGGATTGGGGCAGATGGCCTGCCACCATGACCATTCCGCGATCGCGGCGACTCCCGGCCAGTTGGGCGGCATCATCCGCCGATCGAGGATCAACTGAAAGTGGAGATGTGGCTGCCAGCCACCGTTGACGGCGACATCGCCCAGAACGGCAAAGCGCTGCCCGGCAGTCAGTTGCTGGCCGAGCGTCAGCGTTTGCAGGCTGGTTGGGTCGAGATGGCCGTAGAGGGTGAAGAAGGTGTCACCGCGCGGAGTTTGATGCTCCAGCGCCACCATGCCGCCATAGTCGAGCGGTTCTGGGCGATGTTCAAGCACGATCACTACGCCGGCAAGCGGCGCGCAGACCGGCGTGCCGGCTGGCGCAAACAGATCAACCCCCATGTGGATGGTGCGCCGTTCAGCAAGTGGATTCGCTTCCGCAAAGAAGGCTGGCGCGGTGTAGATCAGGCGCGGCTCACCGTATCGTCCGATACACACATCGCGAGCCGAAGCCTCAACCAGCGCAGCGGCTTCGCCAGCGGTCAGCGCGAAGGGGTCTTGCGGCAGCGGCGTCTCTCCCGCCGCCAGGCTGACTGCCGGCGCGCTTGCCAGATCGCGTCCCAACACCGGCGCGAAACGGCCCCGCTGCTCGTCGAGCCATGCGATCACCCGGGCAGCGGCAGCGCTGATCGGCATGCCGCAGACAGCCCGCAACCGACCGGCGACAACAGCAGCGTCAGTGACGGCGGTGGCGGTAAGCAGACGCCACGCCGGCGCTTCGGAAACGGTAACGTAGGGATCATCAGGCCGCTCCTGCTTCATCAGCGCGGCATTGATTACGCTCACCGCCAGGCGCGCGCGCATCAGCGGCCAGATCAGATCGATCTCGTTGGCGGTCAGCGGCCAGACCGCATGGTAACCAGCAACGATTTCACTGAGGGCGCGCAGTGGATCAGGCTGATCGAGCAACGCATAGGCTGCTGCAATTGCCAGCTCGCAGATACGCGGCGCAGCGCAGAGATCGCCGAAGTCGAGGATGCCGCTGAGCTGGCACTCTCCCGCCGCCGTGACGGTCACCAGCAGATTGTAGTCATTGAGGTCGTTGTGGATCGCAGTGCGAGGCAGAGCCTGCAACACCGGTTGCAGTCGGGCATACTCGCGCAGTGCAGCCGCAACCAGCGCGCGCCGGTCATCATCGGGAATGGCATTCACCGCGTCGAGTGCCCAGTCAGCCTGCAACAGATTCCACTTCAGCGGGCGATCCAGCGCGGGATGGCTGAATGCGCGCAACGCCTGATCGAGCTGAGCTGCGCATCGGCCCAGCTCGGCGCGCAGGGTTGCGGTATGCGGGCGCACAGTGGCATAGTGCGCGCCGGGAAGCGCAGTGATCAGCCAGATCAGCCGATCATCAGCGATCACAAACGGCTCTCCGGCAGCGGCGCGCACAAGCTGTGGCACCGGCAGATCAGGGGCTGCCGCTTGCGCATGTTCCAGCGCAGCGCATTGTAGCTCGACCAGCGCCGGATCACAGTCAGGACGCATCACCTTGAGCACGTACTGCGCGCCATCAGATGCGGTCACGAAGAAGTTGAGATCGTATTCGCCCGGCAGAGGCGTCAGCGTGCCGTCGATGTGGTAATAGCGAGCGAGAGCATGGCGCCAGGACATAACGCATTCTTTCTCCACATGATCAGGTTGCTGCCATTATACGCGAGCGCAGCGCGCGCAGCTTCGGGATGCCAGGCCTCACGCAGAGACACGGAAGGGACGGATGCGATCCGTCCCTTCTCGCGTGATTGCCGCTAGCGCATGAACAGCGGAATGAAGATGCGGTATTGACTCGGTGCGGGCGGCACTGAGGTGGTCGGCGTTGGCGTGCTGATCGCCGTCGGCGGCACCGGCGTCGTCGTGTTGGTCGCCGTCGGCGTCCCCGTTGGC
>FWPV01010205.1_pt1 | contig 15480 bp, 14 predicted proteins | sample 2228371 | NCBI WGS metagenome assembly FWPV01 (sample SAMEA103939776, study PRJEB20133) | metagenome | reverse complement strand
GTGGTGCGACAGCTCTCGGCGGATGTGGACACGCCCATCTCGGTGTATCTCAAACTAAGAGGGCTAGGGCCGTCGTTCCTGCTGGAGAGCGTCGAGGGCGGCGAACACCTGGCGCGCTATTCGTTCATCGGCACCCAGCCGCGCGCCATCTTGCGCTCGTACGCCAACCGTATCATCTACGAGGGCGAGGGGCGCTGGGAAGATGTGCGGCTCGCCTCTGGCGATGTGCTGGATGTGCTACGCGAACATCTCCCTCGCTATGAGGGCGGCCTTCCCGATGGGCTGCCGCGCTTTACAGGCGGGGCGGTGGGCTATATGGGCTATGACCTCGTGCGTTCGTTTGAGCGCCTCTCCGCGGGGCCACCCGACACGCGCGGCTTGCCCGATACGCTCTTTCTTTTGTGTGACCGCATCGTGGCCTACGATCATGTGAAACATCGTTTGCTGTTGATCGCCCACGCGGGCCGCGAGCAAGCCTCTATGGACGAAGCCGAGGCAGCCCTGGCCGAGATGACAGCGCGGCTGAGGCGCCCAGTGCCCGGCCGGCCGGCCGTGCTGCCCAGTACGCGGGCCTCCGAGGCCGAGTTTGAATCTGTCTTTTCGCGCGAGGCCTTTGAGGCCGCCGTGCGCCGCACCAAGGAATACATCGCTGCGGGAGACATCTTCCAGGCGGTCATCTCGCGCTGCATCCATCGCCGCACCCCGGCACAACCCTTTGATATCTATCGCACCTTGCGACAGGTCAACCCCTCTCCCTACATGTTCTACCTTGAGCTGCCCGATGGACTGCGCCTGGTTGGGTCGTCGCCGGAGGTGCTGGTGCGGCTGGAGGGCGGCATCGTCGAGACACGCCCCCTGGCCGGCACGCGGCCGCGCGGCAAGACCCAAGTGGAAGACGAGGCCCTGGCGCGCGAACTGCTGGCGGACCCCAAAGAGCGCGCCGAGCACGTCATGCTGGTGGACCTGGCGCGCAACGATGTGGGGCGCGTATGTCGCTACGGCAGTGTGACCACCCCCGTGATGATGGAGATCGAGCGCTACTCACACGTCATGCACATCGTGTCCGATGTACAGGGCGAGCTCGCCGGCAACAAAGATGCTTTCGATGTCCTGCGTGCCTGTTTCCCCGCGGGCACAGTCTCCGGCGCGCCCAAGGTGCGCGCCATGCAGATCATTGACGAGCTAGAGCCGGAACGCCGTGGGCCCTACGCAGGCGCGGTGGGCTATTTTGGCTTTTCGGGCAATATGGACACTTGCATCACGCTCCGCACCATCGTCATGAAGGGAGATCGAGCCTATTTGCAGGCGGGCGCCGGCATCGTAGCTGATTCGGACCCTGCCCGCGAATTCGAGGAAACGAACAACAAGTTAAAGGCGCTCTCGCAGGCCATCGAGCTGGCCGAGGCGAATAGCTAGCACAGAGGAGGTCTATCATGATCGTGGTCATTGATAACTATGATTCGTTCACCTACAACCTGGTGCAGTATCTGGGCGAGCTGGGCGCGGACCCGTGGGTTTTCCGCAATGACCGCGTCACCGTCGGCGAGATCGCGAGTATGCACCCCTCGCACATCGTCATCTCACCGGGGCCGGGCACGCCCGAAAAGGATGCCGGCATCACCAACCAAGTCATTGCGCGTTTTCACGGCCAGGTGCCCATTCTCGGCGTCTGCCTGGGGCACCAATGCATCGCGCATGTGTTTGGCGGCCGCGTGGGCCGCGCCCCGCGTTTGATGCACGGCAAGGTATCGCGCATCGTCCATCAAGGAGGGCCTCTTTTCGCCGGGATCCCGACGCGCTTTGACGCCACGCGCTATCACAGTCTCATCGTCGAGGAGCCCCTGCCAGATAAGCTCGAGGTCATCGCTCGCACAGAACAGAACGAAATCATGGCTCTGCGCCATCGCGAGGCGGCGACCTACGGCATCCAATTTCATCCCGAATCCATTCTGACGCCTCACGGCAAACGCCTGCTGCATAATTTCCTGGCCATCCGCGATGCCCGAGCAATTGCGCAAGAACCCGCTTCGGCGGAGGTGGTGCCTGCGATTACCCTTCCCCAGGCCATCGAGCGCGCGCTACAGCGCGATCACCTTTCCGCCGCCGAAGCTGAAGCCGTCATGCAGCGCATCATGGCCGGCGAGGCTACCCCCTCGCAGATCGCCGCTTTCCTGGCCGCCCTGCGCGCCAAGGGCGAGACTGTCGAGGAGATTATCGGTTTCGCCAGAGGGATGCGTCAACACGCCGTGGCCGTGCACCCCACGCGCCGCCCCCTGCTCGACACCTGCGGCACCGGCGGCGACGGAGCGCATACTTTTAATATCTCTACGACCGCTGCCCTGGTGGTGGCAGGCGCTGGCGTAGCTGTGGCCAAGCATGGCAATCGCTCCGTCTCCAGCCACTGCGGCAGCGCGGACGTGCTCCAGGCGCTAGGCATTAACCTTAACCTGAAACCGGAGGAAGTGGCGCGTTGCATTGACGAGGTGGGCTTTGGGTTCCTGTTCGCGCCCTCGCTACACCCGGCCATGAAGCACGCCGTCACCCCGCGACGCGAAATGGGCGTGCGCACCGTGTTCAATGTCCTGGGTCCGCTGACCAACCCCGCAGGCGCGTCTGCACAGATTGTTGGTGTCTATGATCGCAGCCTGGTGGAGCCGCTGTGCCATGTGCTGAAGGAGCTCGGCTCGGAGGCAGCCTGCGTCGTGAGCAGCTCGGACGGGTTGGATGAGCTATCCACCGGCGGCCCCAATTGGATGGCATGCCTGCGCGATGGCCAAGTGCAGTGCGCCGAGTTCGACGCCGCCGATTATGGGTTCCCCCGTGCCCAGGTATCCGCCGTGCGCGGGGGCGACGCTGCCGAGAACGCGCGCATCACCCGCGCCGTGCTGGCCGGGGCGACGGGGCCGCACCGCGACATTGTGGTGTTGAATGCGGGGATGGCGCTCGTCACGGTGGGAGCCGCTCAGACCGCTCGCGAAGGCTTTGCCATGGCCGCCGAATCCATAGATAGTGGCCGCGCCGCTCAGGTGCTCGAACAGCTGATCGAGTTTACGAAAGGGGCCGCATGATCCTTGACGAGATCATCGCCGACACGCGCCGCCTGGTGGCGCAGCGCAAGGCATCCGTCCCCGACCATGTGCTGCGCCAACAGATCGCCGCCCAGCGCCCGCCCCTCGATCTGGCGCGCTTTCTGCAGCAGCCGGGCGTGTCCATCATTGCCGAGATCAAGCGCGCTTCGCCTTCCAAGGGGGCGCTCAATATCGCTTTGGATCCTGTCGCGCAGGCCCGCCTATATGTCGAGGCCGGAGCGGACGCCATCTCCATCCTGACCGAGCCCACACGCTTTCGGGGGCGGCCGGAGGATCTGATCGAAACCCGCAAGGCATTAGGGGATGGGCCGACGGTGCGCCCCCTGCTGCGCAAAGATTTCATCGTTGACAGCTACCAGTTGTTGGAGGCGCGCGCCTGGGGTGCCGACGCAGTCCTGCTCATCGTCGCCGCCTTGACGGACGAATCCCTGACAGATCTATACGTGCAGGCAACAGCGCTGGGCCTCACCCCGCTCGTCGAAGCGCACACCGAAGATGAGCTACATCGCGCCTTGGCTTTGGACGCGATGCTGATCGGCATCAATAACCGCGACCTGCGCGATTTCCGCGTCAGTCTGGAGACCACCCGCCGGCTGCGTCCGCTGATCCCCGACGACCGCCTGGTCATCTCCGAAAGCGGCATCCGCGAGCCGAAGCAGATGCGTGAATTGGCATCCCTGGGCGTAGACGCAGCGCTGATCGGGGAGGCGCTGGTGACCGCCCACGATCCCACGACCGCACTGCGCGCACTCAAGGAGGCCGGGCGATGACCATCGTCAAAATATGCGGCTTGACCAACCTGGAAGATGCGCGTTGGGCCTGGCGCTGCGGCGCCGACCTGCTTGGTTTCATCCTGGTGCACGCCAGTCCGCGCTACATCCTTCCCGATGAGCTTGTGCGCATCACCGATGCGCTGCGATCGGAAGGTTGCAGCTGTCAGCTTGTGGGCGTGTTCGCTGATGAACCGATCGAGGCCGTGCGCAACATGGTAGCCCAATGTGGGTTACACCTAGCACAACTGCACGGCCACGAGACGCCAGCCTATGCCGCCCGACTAGGCACCCCTTACATCGTTAGCCGACGGGTAAGCGATGCCGTGCCTTGGGAAGAGTTGTCGCAATACGCGCCCTGGGCCTACCTGCTCGATACCTACGACGCGCATCAGCGCGGCGGGACCGGGCGCACATGGAATTGGGAGCTTTTGCGCGACGCTACCCACCAGGGCAAACGACTGATCATCGCGGGCGGGCTGACGCCCGACAACGTAGGCCAGGCCATCCGGCGGGCGCGCCCGTGGGGGGTAGACGTTTCCTCCGGTGTGGAGGCCGCCCCGGGACGAAAGGATGCCGGCAAGGTCGCGCGTTTCATTCAATCTGTACGGGAGGCAGACACGTGATGATCGAGACCAAGATCTATCCAACGGCGCGTTCGGCCGTTCAACCCGACGCGCAAGGCTATTTTGGGCCTTACGGCGGACGCTATGTGCCCGAGACGCTCATCGCGCCGCTGATCGAGCTGGAACAAGCCTATCTCTCGGCGCGAGAAGACCCACAATTTGGCCGTTCCCTGGACGACCTCTTGCGCAATTATGCGGGCCGTCCCACGCCGCTGACCCACGCGCGCCGTCTCAGCGCGGCCTGCGGCGGCGCACAAATCTGGCTCAAACGCGAAGACCTCGCTCACACCGGCGCTCACAAGATCAATAACGCCCTGGGACAGGCCCTTTTAGCGCAGCGCATGGGCAAGCGCAGGTTAGTAGCCGAGACCGGCGCCGGACAGCACGGCGTGGCCACGGCTACCGTCGCGGCGCTGTTGGGCTTTGCGTGCACGGTGTACATGGGCGTGGACGATATGCGCCGACAGGCCCCTAACGTGCTGCGCATGCGCCTGCTGGGTGCCGAGGTGCGCCCGGTGGACGCGGGCAGCCGCACGCTCAAAGACGCCATCAGCGAGGCACTGCGCGATTGGGCGCTCAACGTGCGCGATACGCATTATCTGCTCGGTTCGGCCCTGGGGCCACACCCCTATCCTCTAATGGTTCGCGATTTCCAGAGCATCATCGGGCGCGAGGCGCGCGCCCAGGCACTGCGTCAAATCGGGGCGCTGCCGGATGTGCTGGTGGCCTGCGTGGGGGGCGGCTCGAACGCCATCGGCCTATTTTATGCTTTTCTCGACGATCCTGTGCAAATGGTGGGCGTAGAGGCGGGCGGCGAGGGAATTGCGTCGGGACGCCACGCGGCGCGCTTTGCCGATTCCCAACGCGGGCGCGTGGGTGTGCTGCACGGCGTCAAGACCTACGTCTTGCAGGACGAAAATGGCCAGATCGCGGAAACCCATTCCGTTTCGGCGGGGTTGGATTATGCATCGGTCGGGCCGGAACATGCGTATCTACGCGAGGTTGGGCGAATCCATTATACGACGGCCGGCGATGCCCAGGCACTGGAGGCCTTCCGTGCGCTGGCATTGCACGAGGGTATCCTTCCCGCACTGGAATCGGCCCACGCCGTGGCCGAGGCCATGCGCCTGGCCGCGACGCTACCGCCGAACAAGACCATCCTGATCAACCTCTCAGGCAGGGGCGACAAAGACCTGGATACGGTTTCGGCATGCCTGAAGGGAGCAGAATGATGACCACAACGAGAAACGGCTTGAGCATGATCGCTGGCGCGTTCGGTCAAGCCCGTGCCCAGGGCCGTTGTGCCCTGATCACGTATCTGACGGCGGGCTATCCGTCGCTCCATTCGACCACGACTCTGCTCTCGGCGCTGGAGGACGGCGGAGCGGACATTATCGAATTGGGCGTGCCCTTTTCGGATCCCGTGGCCGATGGCCCGGCCATCCAGGCAGCCAGTCACGCGGCGCTCAAGGCCGGTGTCACGCCACAGAATTGTCTGGAGCTGGTCTCCCACGCGAGGGCAAACGGCCTTCAAGCGCCGATCCTTTTGATGGGCTATTATAACCCCATCCTTTGCTACGGCGTGGAGGCCTATGCGCGCGCCTGCGCTCAAGCGGGCGCCAATGGCCTCATTGTGCCCGACCTGCCACCGGAAGAGGCAACCCCTCTGCGGGTGGCCTGCGAGCAGCACGGGCTGGCGCTCGTCTTCCTCGTCGCGCCTACGACGAGTGAAGCGCGTCTGGCGGCCATTGCCGCGGCCACGCGGGGGTTCCTGTATGTGGTGTCGCGCCTGGGCACTACGGGCACCGCGCTGACGCTCGACCAAGAGCTTCTCGGGCGGCTTGCGCTTGTGCGTCGCCACGCCAGGACGCCGGTGGCCGTAGGGTTCGGCATCTCGCGCACGGAGCAGGCCAAGGCATTGGCTTCCCAAGCGGATGGTGTCATCGTGGGCAGCGCGATCATTCAACAAGCTCCCCATGGGAGAGTGTGCGCGCTTATGTGTCGGAGCTGCGCGCTGCACTACAACATGGCTTGGCCCCCGATAAATAGAAAAAAAGCGTTGGCCGTTCGTTGGCGCTGCTTCGGATTGAGTGGCCGGCGCTTTATCACCCCTCATCATCGCCGCTTGACCACAACGGCAGATTGCGCTATGATTGCTCTACGTTCGCTTGTTTCTTAAGAAAGGAGGCAATCCCATCGACATTCTCAATCTTGTGGACCGCCTCGAGGAGTTGCTTGATCGTGGGATGCGGCTGCCCTTTGGCAAAGTGGCTATTGAGGAAGAAGCCTGTCTGAACATTATTGACCAAATGCGCATCTCGATTCCGCAGGAGATCAAGCGCGCCAAAGAAATCCAAGATGAAAGGGACAAGTACGTAGCCCAGGCGAACGAGGAGGCGCGTCGCATCATCGCTCAGGCGCGCGAAGACGCGGCCAGATTGTTGGATGAGCACAAGTTGCGTGAGGCTGCTGAAGCCCAGGCAGAAGCTATCCTCAAACGCGCTCAGGAGGATGCTGCGCGCGTCCGCCAGGCGGCGGATGAATACGTCGCGGGCAAGCTTGAGGAATTCGGCCAGCAGCTCGCCAAACTCCAACAACAGGTGCAAAACGGACTTGAGGTACTCGGTCGCCAGGCACAGCGCGCGGAAAGCGCGCGCTCCGGCCAAACTACTGAGACGGCGAATTCCAAAGCATCTCAAGAGGCTCCGGCCAGCACTAATGTGCCCAATTCGCCTGAGCAGCGCCGCCGATAGGAACCGAATCGATTGCAAAGGAGCATGTGAGGGGCCATGTGGGCCTAAGGATCTATGAAGATACTATGTGTTAGTGATGTTGTGGTGGATATCGTTCATAGCGCGGCGATTGCCGAACGCTTCAAAGATATTGATCTTGTGCTGAGTTGCGGCGACCTGCCTTACGAATATTTGGAATACATCGTCACCATGCTCGGCAAACCGCTCTTCTACGTGCATGGCAACCACGCCCAGCATGGGATGCTCATGGCTGACGGCACCCGAACCGACGAGCCAGGAGGCTGTCGCAATATTCATCATCGTGTAGTGAACTATCGCGGTTTGCTCATCGCGGGGCTAGAGGGGTCGAATCGCTACAAGCACGATGGGGAACACCAATACACGCCTGCGCAGATGAAGTGGTTAGTCAACACGATGGCGCCCTGTCTTTGGTGGAATCAACTCAAGTACGGGCGGGCCGTGGATATCCTGATCACGCACGCGCCCCCCTGGCGCATTCACGACGGTGAAGATCTGTGCCACCAGGGCTTTGAGGCGTTTTTGACCTTTATGGATCGTTACAAGCCCCTTTATTTGATCCATGGCCACACTCATCTGTACCGCCTGGATAGCCAACGGGTCACCCAATATAAAGAGACAACCGTGCTCAACACCTACGGCTACCAGATCATCGAGATTGACGAAACGAAACTGAATCGCCCTCGGCGCGCATAAGCGCCCTCGGGCGCACGAGGAGAACAGATGCCACAATCCCAAGTACGCTCCCTGGCCGATGGCGCGCGCGGCCGCATCGTGGATTTTTGCCAGCGGTTGGTGCGCACACCCAGCCCCTTCGGCCAGGAGGAACAAGTTGCCCAGCTCGTTCAGCAAGAGCTACGCGCTCTGCGTTGCGATGATGTTCAAGTGGACGCTGCCGGCAACGTAATTGGCCGACTGTCGGGGGGATCCGGCCGCCCCATCATGCTACATGCCCACATGGATATCGTAGATCCGGGCGATCTTTCCCGCTGGAGCCACGACCCCTATGCGGGGAATGTCGCCGATGGGTTCTTGTGGGGGCGGGGAGCTTGCGACGACAAAGGTTCGCTGGCCGCGCAGGTGTATGCCCTGGGGCTGTTGCGAGAAGCAGGCCTGAAGCCGGCGGGGGATGTATATCTCGCGGCCGTCGTGCAGGAAGAATCGGGCGGGGTGGGCACGTGCTACCTGGCTCAAACGCTTAAACCCGCCCTGGCCGTGGTGGGCGAACCTTCGGCTAACACTCTGCGCAGGGGACATCGTGGCCGCCTCGAATTTGTTATCACTTGGCAAGGACGCTCGGCCCATGCCAGCGCGCCGGAGCGCGGCCTTAACCCTTATTATTCTATGGCTCGCTTCCTACTTGCCTTGCGCGAGATGCCTATGGCCCGCGACCCCGTCTTTGGCGGCAGTTCGGTGGTCCCCACTCTCAGCTCCGTGGACCAGACCAGCAGTAACGTCATCCCCGCCAGAGTCAGCCTGCACCTGGATTGGCGCAACACCCCTTCGGAATCCCTGGCCGAAGCCCAGGCCCGCCTGGAACGGCTTTTACAAGAGACCGCTGATCCGGGCGTACAGGCCGAATTGACCTTGCGGCAGCGTCGCTTGCACACCTACACGGGGCTGGAACAGGTCTTTGATTTTGTCGCGCCCTCGTTCTGCCTGGCCGAGGATGATCCCGATGTTCTCCTAGCCCGCAGTTTGCTCGAAGATGGTCTGCAACGCCAGGTGCCCGTCGGCGTTTGGAGGTTCGCCACCGACGGCGGGCACCTCTTTGCGGCCGGGGTGCGTTGTGTCGGCTTTGGCCCCGGCGATGAGGCCATGGCTCACGTCGCGGATGAGCGCCTGGATATCGAGCAATTGGTGGAAGCGACCGCCGGCTATATGGCGCTGGCGCTGGGCTTGGGCCAACACGATCCCATGTAACAGGGTGATGTGGAATGTCAATAGAGGAATTGAAACGCGCGGCGGGTCGCCGCGCTGTGGATTTCCTGCAAGATGGCATGATCGTAGGGTTGGGCAGCGGCTCCACAGCGCGCTATGCCACCTTGTGCATTGCCGAAAGGCTACGCGCCGGAGTACTGCACAACATCGTGGGCGTCCCCACTTCCGAGGACACGGCGCGCCTCGCGCGCCAAGAGGGTATCCCCCTTATCTCGCAAGATGACCAGTTTGCGGTGGACGTGACCATTGACGGCGCCGATGAAGTGGATCCGCAATTGAACATCATCAAAGGTTTGGGGGGATGCCTGCTGCGCGAAAAGGTCGTGGCCTTTGCCACGCGCCACGAGATCATCGTCGTGGACGACTCCAAGCTTGTCCCACGGCTCGGCATAAAGTGTCCTGTACCGGTGGAAGTGATTCGCCTCGGGTGGCGCAACACGCTGGCTGCGCTGGCGCGCACCGGCGCACAGCCGCGCTTGCGCTTGGTCCAGGGTGTCCCTTTCATCACCGACGAGGGCAACTACATCCTTGATTGCGCTTATCCCGGCGGGATTGCGTCGCCCGCCGAGCTCGAACGCACGCTCAACACGATCCCAGGCGTGGTTGAAAATGGGCTATTCCTCGGTATGGTGCAGACGGTAGTCGTCGCTTCGCCCGCCGAGGTGCGAATTATCGAACGTTAGGGCTGCTTAAACATCATTTCCTGTTCATCTCTTTCATGAAAGGAGTTCTGACGTGCCAACCAAGCCAACCATCGCCGTGGGCTACCTGCCCCAAGATCGCCCTCCCTTGGGGGCCATGATCACTCTAGGTCTGCAACATGTATTGGCCATGTTCCCCGCCACCGTCTTTGTGGCTATCGTTACCAAGTTCGACGTTGGGGTGACCCTGTTCGCCAGCGGCCTGGCCACTATCGTGGCCCTGCTGGGCTCCGGAATGCGCATCCCTCTATATTACGGATCGAGCTTTAGCTACATCGCAGCCGTCACGGCCGTCGTAGGCGCCCAATGGGGAGGCGTGCGCGTCGCTCAAGGTGGCATCGTGGCAACCGCCTTTGTATCCATCCTTGCCGGCTTGCTCATCCGACTGGTGGGCAAGGACGCTCTGGACAAAGTCCTGCCTCCGGCCGTCACAGGGTCGGTAGCCATCGTCATCGGCATCTCGTTGGCCAAAGCGGCCCTGGATATGGCGGGTGTGCATTGGGGCGTCGCCTTCTTCACCCTGCTCATGACGATCCTCTTCTCGGTGTACCTCCGCGGCAAGGGGCTAATCTCCATGATCCCCGTCTTGTTGGGGGCCGTGTGCGGATACATCCTTTCCTGGATTTTAGGGCTTGTGACCTTTGACAAAGTACTCGCTGCGCCCTGGGTGCGCGTCCCCGCGTTTAGCGCGCCCATCTTCAAGTGGCAGGCTATCTTGGCTATAGCGCCCATCGCCATCGCCACTATCCCCGAATCTACCGCGCATCTTTACCAGATCAGCCTGTATATTGACCAATTGGCGGATGAAATGGGGCGCAAACCTCTCCAGATCAAGAACCTCATCGGCCTGAACCTGATTTTGGACGGCATTGGCGATGGGATCAACGGCCTGTTGGGTGGCTGCGCGGGCACGAACTATGGCGAGAACAATTCGCTTATGGCCATCACGCGCAATTACTCGGCTCCTGTGTTGATTGCGGCGGGCGTGATCGCCATGTTGCTCGGCTTTGTGGGCAAGCTAGCCGCCGTCGTGGAGACCTTGCCCACGCCGGTCACAGGCGGATTGGCGATCTTTTTGTTCGGCGTCATCGGGCTGCAGGGCGTGGCCCTTATACAATCCGAAAAAGTGAACCTGTTCGATCCTAAACAACTCGCCATCGGCGCAGTGATCCTGATCATCGGCATCGGGGGAGCTGTCTTCCCCGGCGGCAACCTGCCCATCAAGTTGCCCGGCTTGCAAGCGGTGTTCCCCGAGGGGCTGCCCTCTATCGCTACGTCAGCGGTGGTCGGCATCCTGCTCAACGCCATTTTTCTGATCTTCCCGCCCAAGCCGCACAGATAGTATCCGAGGTCATGCATAAGGAATGGAGCAATCGACAGCACGGCCCGCGATTTTGATATATATCGAGCGAGCCGGCGCGAGCATTTGGCGTGTGGCCCTCGCGCCGCACGCCGAACTGGCGCTGCTCGGGGCGCTGTTATTGATGGTCGTGCTGGGCGGGGTCTTGCCACAAGCTCCACAGGCCGTATCCGCGGATCCGGGCCAATATCAACAGTGGCTGGGAGCGCTACGCTCGCGCTGGGGCGGCGCGGTTGACGTGCTCTCATCCCTCGGGCTGCTGAGCATCTTTCGGGCCAGGCTTTTTCTCGTCTGGTTGGCGATCATCGCCACCGCGGCGGGCTTGCGTTTGCTGCAATTTTGGGCGCCCACTTGGGCCATTCCCTCACGCCGAATGATCGGCACAGCGCCATTGGTTTTGGCGTACAACACCGAAGAAGCGTGGGTAAGGGCCTCGCGCGCCTTCGCTGAAGCGGGTATGCGCATCGCACGCACCTGCCAGATCGAGGACGTGCAGTGGGCATGGGTGCACCGAGCGGGAGCAGCGCGCTGGGTGCCGGGATTGTTCTACCTGGGGCTATTGGTGCTGTTGCTGGGCGCATGGGTTGGGAGACAGTATGATTGGTCGAGCCAGCCGCTGGAACTGGGCCTAGGCGAGACCAAAGTAGTGGATCGCGCGAAAGGCCTATCTGTGCGCCTGGAGGAGATCGCCGTCATGCCACGCAAAGATGGCTCTTTGCAGCGCCTCGACAGCACCCTAACCGTGCTGCGCGGCAATGATTTATCTGCCGTCGTCAGAGCGAGCTTGGATAGGCCGGGGCGCTATCAGGGTTTGGCTTTCTACGAGCTGGGATACGGCCCGTCCGCGCGCTTGGAGGCAGCAGATGGCCAGGGGCAGGCTTTGACCTTGCAGCGTATGGTGGGCGACACATCCCTCAAGAGCATCCAACGGGTGCTCTTTTCCGAGCGGCGTCAGGAATGGCTGTTGGCCATACCGCAGGCGGACCTGATCGTCCGGCTGGTGCACTATCCTAGCTTGCCGACGCAGGGCATCCTACGCAGGGCTTTGCATGTCCAGTGTCATCGTGGCCGCGATGGTCAGCTTCTGGCCGAGGAGTTCCTGGCTGATAGCGGCCAGATCGCGGTAGATGGGATCAGCGTCAAGGTTGCTTTCGAGTATTACGTTGTGCTGCGCGCGGAGCACGAGCCAACCCTGCCGTTGGCGGCTGTGGGAGGAGCTTTGGCAACGATTGGCCTGGTGGGGCTGGTGATTTGGCCGCCCCGCGAGCTGGGGATCGGTATACGCGCAGCGAATCAGGGCAGCCTGTGCCGGTTGGCCGTTCCACCCCCCGACACTGAGGCTGCGTGGGTTCAAGCAATTACGTCCGCGCTGGGCGAGGCCGACGATGGATAGCTCAATCGGGATCACGGGCATGCATATCGCGATGATGGTCACGATGCTACTGGCCCTGATGTCCTTGGCGCTCGCCTGGCGCCAACGGGGCATCGTATGGGCACGCTTTTTATTAGGAGCAGGAGGCATGTTGGGGCTGGCCGTGCTCGTGGCATGGGGGAAAGAGGCCGATCAAAGGCCGTTCGCCGCTTCCGGCGTGGCCCTGGCATCGCTTGGCGTGGCCGTGGGTCTATGGAGCGCCGCCCTAGATCGTTTATCATGGCGCGCGCTGGCATTCGGTGGTTTGCTCGCACTCCTGGCGATGGGAGGGTCGCTCACATTACCCCTCTCCGGATCGGCGGGGGCGCGCGCTGCCGGTTGGGCGTTCGCGCTGGCCGAGGTTGGCTATGTGCTCGCGTCGGGCTTGCTTTTACTGGCCCTGGCCGATTCTTTGGACCCGGCAGGCCAGCCCGAGGCCCTGCAGGGGCGTCCCCTGGCATTGGCGTTGATATTCGGCGCCTTCTCGCTGGGGCTACGCGCCATCGGGGCACAGCGCGCCTGGGGAAGCTACTGGAGCTGGGATCCGTTCGAGTGCTGGCTGCTGGCGGCCTGGCTGGCGAAGGCTGTTGCGGCGCTTGGCATTTGCCGTTTGGGATGGCGCGAATCGGGGGCGCTGATCGCGCTTGGGCTGGCGAGTGTGGTTGCCTTGGGCGTGCTGCTTGGGGCGCTGCCCTTGGTGCGCTGGTTGGGATTGGCGAGCCTATACGCGCCCTAAAGGGGTGGCTGATGCCTCGCGTATCCGTGATCCTCACGACCTATAATCGTGCCGACCTCGTCGGCCGCGCTCTGAAGAGCGTCTTGGCCCAAACGCTCGCCGATCTCGAGGTGATCGTCGTGGACGATGGATCGTCTGACAGGACACGCGAAGTGATCACACAATTCGCCGATCCGCGGGTGCATTACATCTTTCAGGAGAATCGCGGGCTGGCGGGGGCGCGCAACACAGGCGTTCGCGCGGCGCGCGGCGCGTACATCGCCTTCCTGGATGATGACGACGAGTACTTGCCGACCAAACTTGCGCAACAGGTGCCCGCTTTGGATGCACATCCTGAATACGATGTCGTCTATTCGGATGTCTATCTATGCGATGCGGTCGGCAAACCCCTGCGCTTGGTGGTGGATGCGCTGGGGCGTGGTAGCTTGCCCACGGGGATGGTCTTGGAGGCGTTGGTGTACGGCAATTTTCTGGTGTCGAACGCTCCCCTAGTGCGGCGCGAATGTTTCAGCGAGGCCAGGCTCTTTGATGAGCGTTTGAGGATGTTCGAAGACTGGGATTTCTGGGTGCGCCTGGCGTGCGAGGCGCTTTTCCTTTACCAGCCCGGCGCCGTCGCTTGCTACCGCATGCACGCGGCAATGATGTCGCGCAATCGGGAGAGGATGTGGGGCGGGGCCTTGGCCGTGCGGCGCAAGATCCAGGCTATGCCGCAATTTGCAACGTTGAGCCGAGCTGCGCAACAATTCTCGCGTTATCAGTGCGGGTTGTTGGAGTGCCTGGTCGGCGACATGGAAGTGGGCCGTCGGGCACTGTGGCAGGCGTTCACAGGACAACCGCCCATTCGCAGGGCAGGACCGATTTGGGCGTTGTCATATCTGGGGCGCCCCGCTCTACAGACTACAGTGGGCGCCTGGGCCGACCGGCGGGCTTGGCTGCGCATCGGATGACGAAAGCGCGGTGATCGCCATGCAAACGTTTGATTTGTCCGTTATCATCGTGAACTGGAACACGTGCGACCTGTTGCGCCGGTGTCTGGCCGCCCTTACAGGTACGGGCTCTCTGCGGCTCAAGATCGAGATGTTTGTAATAGACAACGCCTCGACGGACGGTAGCGCCGAGATGGTGGCGTGCGAATTCCCCTACGTCAGGCTCATCCGCAACACCGCCAACCTGGGCTTTGCGCGGGCCAACAATCAAGGGCTGAGGCTCAGCCGAGGGCGATACGTGCTTTTGCTGAATAGCGACGCGCTCGCCTCGCCGGAGGCCCTGGCGCATTTGGTGCATTTCATGGATGAACACCCCGATGCCGGTATCTGCGGCCCGCGCTTGGTGCGGCCGGATGGCACGCCGCAGGTCTATGCCTTCGGCGGCGACCCTACGCTGGGCTATCTCCTGATGCGCGGCGTCAAGCGGCTGTTCCGTGTTTATATGCACGATTGGGCCACGTCCGTGATACAGGAGGTGGATTGGGTCTCAGGTGCCTGCCTGATGGCGCGACGCCAGGCCGTCGGCCAGGTGGGATTGCTCGACGAAGAGATGTTCATGTATTTCGAAGACAACGATTGGTGTCTGCGCATGCGACAGGCCGGCTGGAGAGTATATCATGTGCCGGAGGTGAGCGTCGTGCACGTGGGCGGGCAGAGCCTGGCCAAAAACCCGGCCGCGCAGCAAGCCTACTACAAAAGCCTGGTCTATTTTTATCGCAAACACTATGGGCCGATTGCCCGCTGGCTGTTGAGGGTGCTATTAATCTTTTACCGAAACATGGTGAGCGCGTAGCGTTGGGTGCAAAGAGAACGGCAAGCGCTTTATCTCAACGATATGAGCATCGTCCAGGAGGCCGCGATGAGCAAACGACATAGAAGGGAAGTTCCATCCCCCAAGGGCACTGCTGGGGGCCGCCCTCCGACGGCGCGCCCATCCAAAGCACAGCCCGCCGCGCCTCAACCCCCGCCGTCGGAGCGCACCACCTTACGGGATGTGGCAGGCCGCCTCTGGCGCCAAGTGACGGGGCCGTTGGCCGCGCCGCTATCGGTGTGCATCGGCTCGCGGCTGGCGGTTTTCGCGCTGGCGTT
>FWPV01010204.1_pt1 | contig 15480 bp, 11 predicted proteins | sample 2228371 | NCBI WGS metagenome assembly FWPV01 (sample SAMEA103939776, study PRJEB20133) | metagenome | reverse complement strand
CAAGGTCACCGACGCGCCCAAGGTCGAGGCGGTGATCACCGTCGCCAGGAGGAGCGCCCACACCAGCTTGCAACCAGCCATCCGGTCACCCTCGGCGGGCCGCGCCCCCTCAACCGCCACATCATCTATGCGCAGCTTGCCGCGCTCGGCGGCCACGCGGAACTCCAGCGGGGCCCCCGCCTCCGCCGCGAAGGGCAGCCGCACCCGCCCGTAGCTCGCCGCAGGCAGCTCCTCCAGGCGCACGGAGCGCGCCGCCACCCTCTGCCCGTCCACCCCGGCTACCTCGAGCCACACCACGCCCGTGCCCTCAAGCCCGCGGAGGCCGAAGACCGCCTCGTAGCGCCCCGCGCCCCACAGCGTGGCGTCCTGCCCTCCCACCAGCCACCCATCCCGGCCGGCCCCTGCGGCCTCCACAGCCTGGCCGCCGTTGGCGAGGCCATCAGGCACCACGCGCCCCTCGCGGCGGAACGCGGCGGCCGGGAACGCGGCGCGAGGGGGCAGGAGCTCGGGCTGCGCCTCGACGGCCCGAATCCGGCGCCGCCGCACCGCCGCCTTGCTGCCGGGCGCTGCCACCAGCCGCACGCCCGCGGCAAGCGACCCCTGCGCCGGGCAGCGCACCACCAGGCTCCCCGCGAGCCAATACTCCAGCCAGCCGGGACGCACGCGCAGCTCGATGGCGTGCCACGCGCCCGCCTCCAGGCGCGGAGCGCGGCATTCGGCGGCCAGGGCTGGCTCCGCGGCCACAATCACCCTGTAGCCCGAAGCGCCGAAGGCGTGGGGTCCCACGACGATGTCGGCCCCTCCGCGCTTGGGGTCGGGGCCGCTCCAGAGCAGCTCGCACTGAAAGTCAAATGACGGCGGGCAGGCCGCGGCCAGCACGCCGATGGCCTGGCGGCTGCTCGGCGCGGCCAGCTCCAGAGTGTCCGCCGCAAGGCCAGTGGCGCCAGCAGCCGCTGCCACTGCGAGTGCAACGGCAGCCGCGGAAGTGCAGAAAGCCCAATTGGGACGTAGCTGCGGGCGTCGCGCTTGCGGCTTCGCACGCCAAGCGACAAGCTGGACGCTTGTCGCCACAACGATCCGCAGCGGGGGCGGGCTAGCGGACGAAAGGGGCAACCGGGGTTACTCCTGGAAGTCGCGGGCTCGGGAAGGTTAGGACCCGCGGTAGCTTATCGCCAGGCTCAAGGCTCTGGAGCATGCCCCCTAGCCCCGCTTCCGCGAGCAGACACGCCTCAGCGGCTGGCGCGGGCGGCGGCTTGGCAGTGGGCGGACGCGGCGATGGCCCGTTGAGGGGAGGTGTGGAGGCGGCGGCCGGATTCGAACCGGCGGATAAGTGATTTGCAATCACTCGCCTTGGCCACTTGGCTACGCCGCCGGCCGGCTTGCCAATTGCAGGCCGTCGCTGCCGGAGCAACCGGCAGTTGGCAATCGGAAATCGGCAATCAGGACTTGTGCTCGATCTGCCTGCTGCTGGGTGGCTCGTCGGCGTTCTCGATCTCCTTGCGGACCTCTTCGCTGGTGTCGCGGAGGCCCTTCTTGAACTCTACGATGCCCTTGCCGAGCGAGCGCATGACGCTGGGCAGCCGCGGCCCGAAGATCAGCAGCGTGATGATGCCGATGATGATGAGCTCACCGGTTCCGAGGTTCCCGAACAAGGCGAGCGGACACAGATTGGCCATGTGGCTGCACCTCAAAGGGATTTCGACGCTTCCCTGTTTCTCACCGCCCTGTACTATACACGCGGAAGGCCGGGGAGTCAAGCGCTTCCGGGTTAGAAGTCGTCCTGGTCCTTTGGCTTGGGTCCGCCCTTGAGGCCGGGCTTGGCCTGCTGCTCGACCATGGCGCGGACGCGGGTGACGAGGGTGAGGATGGGCTGATGTGGCACGCGTGTGCGGAGCTCGACCATGTCCTTGCCGAAGCTGGCGTAGCTGACGATTGGCTCCTCGGTGGGGTCGGCCTTGATGACGGCCCCTGCCATCATGGCGATTGCGGGCTGCTGCTTGGCGAGCTCCTCGACGGCCTTGGCAAGGAAGCTGTTGAAGCAGAGGTAGGCGACGACGTTTGCGCCCTTGGGGGCGGCGGCGCAGGCGCTCTTCCACGCGGCGGCGGTGTCCATTCCGGGGGTGCCGCCGCCCTTGATGCGGTCGAGGGCGCCGTTGAGGAGGTCGCCATCGGGGTTGTTGCTGGCCGCGGCGGCCACGGTGCCCACCGCGGCATACTCAGTGACCTGCGGTGGCTGCTGGCCCATCAGCGGGTTCGGCTCCGCGCCGGGGGCCAGGGTGGTGGTGACCGTGAGGCGGTCAATGGTCACGCCCTGATACTCGCGCGCGTTGGGCTTGTGCTCGACCGTCATCTTCATGCCGGCAGCCTCCATGAACGCCCCGAGGCCGCCCTTCATGAGCCAGTCTATGCCGCTCTTGGCGGTCTCGCGGTACTTTGCGGCGTCGCCGATGCGATTGACCTGGATGCTCTGGAGGCCTGGGTGCTTGGCTCCGCTGGCGACCGCGGCGGCAAACTCGCCGGTCTGCGTCGAGGCGAACATGAGGTCGCGCATCTTCTGCTGGTCTGCGGCGGTGATCTCGAGCGGGCCGGCGATGGCCTGGATGATGGCGTCGGCCAGGGGCTTGCCCTTCTCCATGTCGAGCTTGCAGGCCATGCCCAGCACGGCGTCGGCGGGGAGGTACTTCACCAGGTCGGTGGTCTCCGCCGGCTGGCTGCTGAGGAAGGTGCCGAGCGCGGTGTCCTCGGCGGCGTAGAGGCGGCCCCAAATGTCCACCGAGTCGTCGTTGAACGTTGCCGTCAGGGTCACGCGCCGCACCTGTTTGCCCGCGAGGCGGACGAGCGGGCCGACGCACTTGGCCGCCTTGGCGATGGTGGCCATCGGCCCGCCGCCGGGCATGTTGGCAACGCCCTGCTCGAGCTCCTTGAGGCCCTCCTCGATCTCGCCCTGGTACTCGGCCATGGCCACGCCAATGTAGGCGGTGAGGTAGACGTCGGTGCCGGCGGCCACCTTGGGGTATGCGCCGTAGAGCGCCAGGCGTTCGGGGGTGACGGCGGCGAGGGCCGCCTTCTCCTCGGAGAAAATGGCGATGTTGCCACGGACATCGAAGGCCATCGGGCCGCCCTCGGGGCGCGCCTTGCGGAAGAGGTCGGCGTCAGCGACGGTGACGAAGCCGACTGCCACCGGCTCGTCCTTGCCGAACGCCTTGCCGCCGAAGAGCACGATGGTGGCCGGCTTGCCCCAGTCCACCCCCGCCCATTCGGGGGCTTGGGTGAGCATGGCGCTGGCGCCCTTGACCTGCTCGCCGGCGCCGGGGACGAACTTCTCGGCGAGCGTCCCCAGCTTGGTGAAGAGGCCCTTGAGGTTGGCCGCGCTGGCGGCGCCGAGCACGACGGCTTCTCCGCCGCGCGCAGTGGCGCCCGTCAGCAGGGCCACGCCAAGGAAGGCCACAAGCGCCACGCGACGACCTTTGGCCAGCACTCCCATCGCTTCTTCCCTTCAAGCAGCGGCCGGTGGGTCAGACCTCTTCAACGCAAACGCGCATTATACGACATGCGGCGGCGCAATTCAAATGGGCATGGTCCGCTGGGTGCGGGCCGGGATTGTAGGTGGAAGGTCACGGACGGGCAGTGCACGGCAAGCGGGACGCTTGCCGCTACAGTTGGCAAGCCCCCGGCGGGCGGGTGAACGAGCGAGGATCGTGGGGTTTGGAGCTACGGCCTCGGAAACTCAACGTTTGCGCGGCTGCTGGTTACGGAACACGGATTGCGGATTGCGGATGTCCGCGCGGCGGGACCCGGCGAGGCGGAAGAGGGTGTAGGCGAGGACGCCGATGACGAGGGCGACGAGGGGGATGGTGTAGACCTCCCCGAAGGCGTCCCAGAGGCTCTCGCGGGGCGGGCCGGCGTTGTCGTCGCGGCTCCCCACGGCGAAGGCGTGGACGACGCCGCTGTAGGAGGGGGCGACGAGCATGGGCTTGCCCGCAAGGGTGCCGACGACGCACGACTCCCAGATGGTCCTCCCCCTGCGGGAGTGGCTCCAGGGGAACTTGCCGAGGTTGTAGCGGAAGATGAAGCGGCCGTCGCGTGCGGAGACGACGTAGACGTGGTCGTCGCAGGAGTTGACGCACACGACCGGCTCGCCGCCCATGGTGGCGATGGCTGGCGAGCCCTGCACGTATCCCCGCGTGCGATAGCGCCAGACCTCCTTGCCCGTCGCGGCGTCGAGGGCGAAGATGCAGTAGGTGTAAGAGCCCAGGAAGACAGTCGGCCGCCCGTCAATCACCGCGAAAGCCGGCGTGCTGTCCACCCAGGTGTTGATCGGGCTGGCCCAGGCCTGCCTCCCGGTCTCGGCGTCCACACAGTAGGCCCACTGGGTGCGTCCGCCCATGAAGAGGAGTTGGCGGCCTTTGACGGAGCCGAGTGAGACTCCGCTGTGGAGTTCGTCGCCGCTGGCCCAGGGCTTTGGCCAGAGGTCCTTGCCGTTGCGGGCGGAGAGGGCGAAGACGGCGCCCGGCTCGTATGGGACGAAGAGCGCCGGCTCGCCGCCGACGGAGCCGAGGCACGGGGTGTTGACGGCCCCGGTGCCGAGCTCGCGGCGCCAGAGCTCCCTGCCCGTCGCAGGGTCCAGGGCGAGCATTTCGCCGCGCTGGACGTTTTCGGTGCCGCTGCGGACGTTGTTCCACACGGCACAGGCCAGGATGGGCTTGCCGTCAACCTCCGCAAGGAGCGGATTGGCCATCCGGGCAGGGCTCACCGTCCCCTTCCACGCCAGGGTCTCCACCTGCCAGAGCTTGCGCTGGGTCTCGGGCACGCCGGAGCGCGGGTCGAGGGCGTAGATGGAGCGGTCGCTTGAGGCCACGAAGAGCATGGGCCGCCCGCCAACGGCGGCGTAGACCGGCGCTGCGCTGACGGCTCCCCCCGTGTTGAAAGCCCAGTCCTGCGCCCCGGTGTGGCCGTCAAAGGCATAGACCGTGTTGTCGTAGCAGCCGATGAAGACGCGCGGCCGCCCCTCCACCGTGGCGAGGCAGGGACACGACCAGTATGGGGTGCCCTCCACATAGGCGTAGAGCGTCCGCGGGGGCGGGGTTGACCAGACGTGCTCCAGGGTGGCCGAGGGGAACTGCGTGGGGCTGAGGCCCTGGCGCTGGGGGTTGAAGCCAAACATGGGCCAGTCCACCACCACCTCGGCGGCGAGGGCGCCCGAGAGGCAGAGAGCGAGGATGTGAGGTGCCGGCCTCATAATACCTGCCCCATTCGACCCAATCGACTCAATCGAATTACTCGATTCATTCGATTCCCTCGATGCCTCAGAAGTACTCCGTGGGCCGCGGGGTGAACGGGATGGCCTGCTTGTTGCCTGGGGCCAGCTCGTTGACAATCTCGAGGGCGCCATAGGGGCAGGCGTCAACGCACTTCATGCAGTAGAGGCAGCTCTGCCGGTCGCGGATGCCCATCACGATGCAGTCGACCGGGCACACCGGCTCGCAGCAGCCGTCGTGGCGGCACAGGCGGTCGTTGCGGTTGATCTGCCAGGCGGCGTGCTTTGCCAGGATGCCCAGCATCGCCCCCTCGGGGCACATGTAGCGGCACCAGGCGCTCGCCAACACAATCGAGAGCAGCAGCACACCGAAGCACGAGATGAGCGACGCCCACTCCACGTAGGCGGTGAAGAAGACGCAGAACGGCCCGTTCGCGTAAACGCCATAGATGAACACCGCGAAGACGGAGGCGAGGAGCACGTAGCGGAAGCGCTTGAAAAACCAGTCCTTCGACCGGTCCGTCAGCACCGTGAGCGCAATGAGCGACAGGCCAATCGTGTAGAACACCATCGCGTGCTCGATGAACGAGAAGGTGCCAGGCTTCGTCTTGTACGAGCTGTAGAACAGGAGGCCGAGGAACAGCACGCCGAGGACGTACTTGACGTAGATGAGCCGCCGCTGGTGCTCGGCGCGCCTGGCCCAGGCAGTGACCTTTGCGAGGAGCTCCTGTGCGAAGCCAAGGGGGCACAGCCAGCCGCAGAAGATGCGCCCGAAGAGCGTGGTGAAGGCCGCCACCGTGCCGAAGACGACGAGGAGCTTGAAGGCCTCCAGGTCGTCGCGCCCAAGATAGGTTGCCCCCAGCACGATGTCGCGGGTCATGCAGGCGCAGGGGTGGACGCCCAGGATGAGCGCCGCGGCGGAGATGGTCTGGACCATGCGGCGCGCCCACTGGCGATGTGGGAAGCGCCAGCGCATCAGCAGCGCCGCCACTACCGACAGGCCGGCCATCATCAGGAACGGCGTCAGGTCTATCGCCGTGTTCCCCAGCGGCAGCAAGGCGCGCTCGATCACCTTGCGTATCACCAGCCGGCCGTGTTCCCAGGCAAAAGGCATGTCCATCAGTGGCCCGTCTCGCGTTTCGTGTCTCGTGTCTCGAGCTCGGAATCGTCCCAACGGAAGACGTGGACGGCCTCGGGCTCGAAGCCCAGCGCCACGGGCTGGCCGACTGCGAGGCCGGAGGCCGCGTAGTCGCGCTTGGTCTGAAGCACCACGAAGCGCTCGTGGGCCGTCGCCACCTCGTAGCGCACCAGCGCCCCGCGGTCCGATATGGCCTCAACCTTCCCCTCGATGCAGTTGCCCGCGTGGGCCGGCGGCTGGAGCGAGATGAGCTCTGGCCGCACGCAGAGGCCCACAGGGCCGGCGAGCGCGCTCTTCGCCATGATGGTGCCGCAGCCGAGCGCGATGCGGACGAAGTCGCCCTCGGCCACGGCTCCGCCGGCGAAGACGTTCTCGGTGCCGACGAAGCGCGCGACGAACGGGCTGTTGGGCCGGTCGAAAACCTCGTCCTTCGGGCCGAATTGGACGAGGCGCCCGTCCCGCAGGATGCCGATCACGTTGCCGAGGACGCGGGCCTCCTCCTGGTCGTGGGTGACGTGGATGATCGTCATGCCGAGCTTGCGATGAAGCGCGGCAAGCTCAGCCTGGAGACTTTCCTTGGCGAGCGGGTCGAGGGCGGCGAGCGGCTCGTCGAGGAGCAGCACCCGCGGCTCGATGGCCAGCGCCCTTGCCAGCGCCACCTTCTGCATCTCGCCGCCCGACAGCCCCGCAATGTCGCGGTCGAGAAGCTGCCCAATCGCCAGCAACTCGGCCACCCGCTCCACCACCCACCCCCGCTCGCCGCTCGCCACGCCGTGGTAGCGGAGGCCATAGGCGATGTTCCCGCGCACCGAGAGGTTTGGGAACAGCATGGAGCGCTGGTACACGAAGCCAATTCCCCGCCGCTCCGGCGCCCAGCGGGTGACGTCCCGCCCGTCCAGCCACACCTCGCCGGAGTCGGGGCGGTTGATGCCCACGAGGGTCTCCAGCAGCACCGTCTTGCCGCTGCCGGTGGGGCCGAGCAGCACCGCGTAGTCCCCGCGGGCAAGCTCGAAGCTCACGCCGCGCAACTGGAAGGTGCCCAGGCGCTTACTGAGGCCGACCACCCGAATCACCGGAACGGCTCCAGATGGTGCGGACGTTTTGCCAGATGGTCATTGAGGCGAGGAGGTGGAGCGCGGCGAAGACGACGACGCACAGGACGATCATGAGAATGCTGAGGGTGGCATGCTGCCCCTTCTCGCCTGAAGTGATGAACTCCTTGTAGATGCGGACGGGCATGGTCTCGGGATGCTCGGCGACCACGCTCACGGAGGCGAACTCGCTGATGGCCCGCCCCCAGGTGAGGATGCAGCCCATGAAGATGCCGCGCCAGGCCAGCGGCAGGCTCACGCGGAAGAACGTGGCGAAGGGGCCGGCCCCAAGGGTCCGCGAGACGTTCTCAAGCCTGGGGTCCACCCCCTGGAACGCCGCCATCGCCGAGCGGATGAGAAATGGGCAACTCACGAATGCCTGGGCGAGGACGATCCCCTTCCAGTCGTTCACAAGGGTGAGGCCGAGGCGAGTCCGCAGCCACAGGCCCAGGGGCATGTTGGGGCTGACCAGTTGGGCGATGGCGATACCGGCGACTGGCGGAGGCAGGACAATCGGAAGGTCAACCAGCGCATCGAGCACGCGGCGGCCGGGGAACTCGCTCCGCACGAGGAAGTACGCCAGCGGCACCCCGAGCGCCAGCACCACAAGTGTCGTAACGGTGGCAGTCCGCAGACTCGTCCACAGCGCCTCACGGGTGCCCTCCGCAAAGGCATCGGAGCCGAGCAGCGCCGTCCGCAGGTCCTGCGGCGCTCGGCTCGCTCCCAGATTCACCACCGGGAACAGCACGGCCAGAATGAGCACGAAGCCCAGGACGAAGCAGGTGAGGACGAGGTAGCTGCGCGCCTCACGCGCCAGCCTAAGTTCTGCCAGAACAATGAGATAGAAGATGGTCAGGAGGACCAGCGTCGCCTCGGCGAAAAACGGGAACACCAGATAGGCCACGAGCAGGACCACCATGAAGCCGAAGGCCCTGGGCATGTGAAAAAGACCGCTTGTGAGCATCAGGAACAGCGCGAAGAGCAGCAGCCGATGGGTGCCGCCGAAGTGCAGGCGGTGAACATGGGCCACCGCCGCGAAAAGCCCGAAGAGCACGGCATACCACGCGATGTAGGCCGCCCGCACCCACCGTGGACGTAAAGCTATATGGAAGAGGAAGTTATAGAGGTAGAACAGGTTGGTGGCGAGCATGAGGCCGTAGACGGTCGCGCCCCGCAGCGTGGGCGCAATGACCGGCCTCAGCCAGAGCCACTCGCCCAGGGCAAAGCCAGCCCCGAGGAGGGCGAAGGCGAGGAGCTTCTTCCGAGTGGGGCTGCCTGGGGGCACCATGGCTGTTCTCTGCGGACCGCCGAGGGCAGTGAATCGAGGCAATCGAGGGAATCGATTGAATCGATTCTCTCGATTCAGTCGAGCGTCTTCCCTCTGGTTATTCGCTCCTGCGGCGTAACTCGTGACAAATTGGTCACTTGGGAGCAAAGCGAGAGGCCACCAGCACGGTCTGGCCCGATTCCGAGGCCTCCAGTGCCGCAAGAGTTACGTCCAGGGTGTGGAAGGCAGCCTCGCCTGGGCAAGTGAGGCGCTTGCCTGTGCGAATGGCCGATGCCAGCTCTAACGGCCCTCGCGCCCACTCCACCCCAGTATACGGCTCCCCCACCAACGCCACAGCCTCCCACTCACGCCTCCCCGCCCTGCACAGTTCCAGCTTCGAGTTGAAGGCAACCACGGACTCAAGCCGCAGCGACCCCTCGGTGCCGTGGACCTCGATGCCCGTCTGGGCGCTCCTGACGGCGAAGAAGCTGGCCGTGAGGCGCCCGTGGATGCCGCTGGCGAACTCCAGCAGGGCGCAGGTGTGGTCGGGATTCGTGGCTATGAACGTCTTCCCGGCGTTGGGACCGGAGGCGATTGTGCGTCGGGGGAGGCGGATGCCGCCCATCGCCCGCACCGCGCTCACCGAGCCGAAAATCTGGATGAGAATGCTTAGCGGGTAGCAGCCGACATCGAAGAGCGGCCCAGCCCCTCGGCCATAGAAGGGGGCGGGGGCTGGGTGCCAATACTCGATGCGGCTCCAGTTCATCTCGGCATAGACCTCTTTGACTTCGCCAACCAATCCGTCCTGCACCACCTTCTTGAGGGTCTGCTGGGCTTCGCCGAGGATGACGAACGGGGAACAGCTCAACAGAAGTCCTTGCTGAGCAGCGAGTTCCAGGCAGGCCCGCCCATCCTCGCGGGTGGCGGCAAGCGGCTTCTCGCTGTGGACGTGCTTGCCACCGCGCAGCAGCCGCTGCGTGACCTCGGGGTGGGCGAGGTGAACCGTCAGGTTCAGCCCCGCCTCGACACGTTCGTCGGCGATCAGCTCATCAAGGCTGGCATAAGCCCTGCCGCCGTACTTGGCGGCGAAAGCCCTTGTGGCCTCTGGATTTACGTCGTATGCCCCTACGATCTCAACTTCGTCGGGGTGCTTCTTCATCGAGTCGGCATACGGCCCCGCAATGTTGCCGCAGCCGACAAACCCGAACCCGACAGGCCCCGTCTTGGTCACTTGGGTCTCCTCGATAGTACGCCCTTTCAGGGCTGATTCCCCTTCCTCGCGGCCACCCAGGGCGTTGCCCTGGGCTATCATAGTACGCCCCGTCGGGGCTCAGACACGACGTGGCATCGCGGGTCAGAAACCGCCTGCCAGGACCCGCTTGCCGTTGCTCTCGACTATCAGGTCGAAGGCTAGGTCCCAAGCGTTGGCCTTGATGCTGTCAGTACCGTCGGTGCGGTGGACGGTGATGGTGTTCCCGGCAGCTTCGACGGCGCTAACCGCCGGCTTGTGGCCGCTGAGGACGGGCTCGATTACGGCGGCGAACATGGCCGTGCTGCCTTCGCGTGTGACGATGATCATCGGCACGCGGTCGAGGATGGAGGCGCAGGGGCCGTCGCCGATCAGGACCTCGGTCTTGGGGACGGCGGCGATTGTGAGGTGGGTGGTGACGGCCTTGCCGGGGAATTGAGCGCGGATGGGGCCGTCGGTGGCGCCAGCCCTGAGGTTCTGGACGTATTCCATTCCGACGAACTTGTCGGGGGCCTTGCCAGGCTCTTTGGCAGCGTCGCATTCGATGGTCGTGCCGCGATTATGGTAGACCCAGTCGAAGCGGCGCGGCTTGTCGGAGGTCAACTGGTCGAGGACGAGGAGATAGCTGGGGCTGAGGACCAGGAGGCGCCTGTGCCTGACGCCTGGGTATGCGGCGTCGCAACTGGCGGCGACGGCGGCGTATTCGTCGTTGGCGGCGAAGAGCTCGAGCTTGCCTGTGGCCGGTTGCTGCGCGAGCTTGTCCACGAGCACTGCGTTGTGGCTGAGGGTGGGCTTGTACCAGTTGCGGTGGATGGGCAGCCGGTATGCCTGGGATGCGGCGCGCCCGGGGTCAACACCAAGCTCCTCCTTGTAGCCGAAGAAGACGAAGCTGAGTTTATCAAAGTGGCCGTGGAAGCCGCCGTAGGGGCCGAAGGTGAATGCGGCGGTGAGGCCGGCTTCGCCTCTCGTGCGGAGGATGGCGTGACCGGCGCTGGGGAAGACCTTGGTGGTGAGGACGGGCGGCTCGGCCCTCACGGTCGTGTCGCGCCGGAGCATGATGGACTGCCAGTAGGGCGCCTGCGGGAGCATGCCCAGGAGGTCGGGGTCCTTCGTAGCGGCGTATGCGAACTCCATCAGCCACGAGGCGCCGCGGGCCGACGAGCGCACGTCGTCCCCCCAGCGGGGGAGCGAGCCGTCGGCCATCGTGTAGTGGACGGGCAGGGTGTACATCTTCCGCAGCGTGGGATGGCTCCACAGGTCGACGCCCAGGCGGCGGGCATATTCGGCGATCAGGGTCATCGCGTGGAGGGTGTAGAAGTGGTAGCCCCACGAGTTCTCGTACCACATCCCTTCATCGGATACCGAGACCTTCATCTGCTCGACGAAGCCGTTGTGGGGCTGGGTGATTGCCTTTTCGATCCAGGCGACGTCGCCGAGAACGGCTCCGGCCGCAATCATGCCCGCGTTATGCCAGGTCTGCCAGTTGCCCTTGCCGGCCTTGTGCTTGTCTATGTTCCTGAGCATTGGCAGTAGGAGGCCGTCGCGGATGGCCGCGCGCTCGGCCTCGGAGAGGGCATCCCAGACAAGGTCGCAGGCGGGTGCGATGTCGCTCGCCAGGCTCGCCGCCTCGTTGAGGGTCTGCTCGAAGAGGTGGCCGCCGGAGACAATTGTCCAGGGGCTTGGGCTGCGGCTGGCCGAGTGGTAGGGGTACTTGAGGTAGCGTTCGGCGTAGCCGAGGAGCACCTTTGCGGCGAAGTCGGCGTAGCGCTTCTCGCCTGTGAGCGCGTAAGCCCAGGCTGCGTTGGAGGCGTTGCGGATGTTCGCATAGTGCTGGTGCTCGTAGACCACGTCGTCGTACGGCTCACCCGTGTAGACGGTCTTGCAGCGGGGGCATTCGTGGTGCGTGTCGTCAATCGTCTTCAGAGCGAGCTGGCACTTGTCGCACTGATACCACTGGTTGTGCTGCCCGCCGCGTGGTGGGAAGACAATGGGCTTGGGAAGCGCCTCGTCGGCCTGCTTCACCACGCGGGCCACGGCGTCGTGGGCCGGCCCCGTGGTCTTGAGCGCGGCCCGAAGCCGCGCCAGCTCCTCGGGCGTCGCAGCGATGACGGGGTGCTTGAGGGGCTTCGGCAGTTGGATCGGCGGCACCTTCCACTCCTTGGTCGCGGCAGCAATGGCCGCCAAGGCGACGATTGCCAGCAGCCTCATGCTCTCCAGCTCCTTGCGTCACGTGGTTCGGCCCTGTATTATATCGGGCGGCGGGCCGGGCACAAGCAGCATTACCCTCCCGAAGGTATTGGAACCTTCGGGAGGCAAGGGAGCAAGCGCCCTCCCGAACGTTCCCATACGTTCGGGAGGGTAACGTCACACCGTCACATCATCATGAGGAGGCGCGACATGGCTCGACGGTGGACGATGTTGGCTTTTCTTCTCGGGACATTCAGTGTGGCCACGGCAGGGGAGCAGAAGATGGCAGAGAAGCAGGGCGTTCTGCGGCTGAATCTACGCACCCGAGTCGAGGAGCCGGCGGGCAGCGGGCAGTGGAAAGAGGTCATCACGCCGAAGGACCTTGCTCCGTCACAGACGGCGCTCCTATTGTGCGACGTGTGGGACGTCCACTGGTGCAAGGGCGCCAACGAGCGGCTCGCCAAGCTGCTCCCTCGCATGGCCGAGGTGGTGAAGTTCCTCCGAGCGCAGGGCGTGCTGATCATCCACGCGCCGAGCGACACGATGCGGTTCTACGAGGGCACGCCGCAGCGCAAGCGCGCCCAGGCGGCCCCGCAGGCGAAGCCGCCCGAGCCGAAGAAGCTGCCCGACCCACCGCTGCCCATTGACGCCTCCGACCAGGGCTGCACCGAGGACCCGCCCTGCCGCGTCTACTCCGCCTGGAAGCGCGAGCACCCCGCCATCGAGCTGGCCGAGCCCGACGCGGTGACCGACAAGGGTGCCGAGGTCTATAACCTCCTCCAGCAGCGCGGCATCAAGACCCTCATCATCTGTGGCGTCCACACCAACATGTGCATCCTTCACCGCTCCTTTGGCATCAAGCAGATGACCCGCTGGGGCGTCCCGTGCGTCCTCGTCCGGGACCTCACCGACACGATGTACAACCCCAAGCGCCCGCCCCATGTGCCGCACGACCGGGGGACGGAGCTGGTCGTCGAGTTCATCGAAAAACACTGGTGCCCCACCGTCCTCAGCGTCGACCTGCTGAGCCTGCGCCCCGCGGCGCAAGCGGGCCAATGACCCTCACGTTTTGGGCAAGAACGGAAGAAGGTGACACTTCAGCCTTCTGAAGACCTCGTCACCACTGGGCTCGCCCCAGTGGGACGATGATTGGCGGCTACACAGCCTGACCCCACCCCCTCGCCCCCTCCCCGTCCGCCGTCGGGCGGACGGGGAGGGGGATGGGGGGCAGGGGCGGCGCCGCGTAGCTTCCAATCCTTCGCCCCACCGACACAAGGTCGGTGAGGGCGTGAACTTCAGGAGCCTGAAGCCTTGCGGAAGAAGAAAGACCTGGCCCCAACGTCAGGTCGCATGCGGCAGCCCGTTGAATGCCGGGCAGCCACATGCTATAATAGCTGCTGAGGAGAACCGCCCATGGGCCGAACCCACGTGGACGTCGAGATCAAGAACTACGACGACATCGTGCTCCGAAGGGCCGCTGGCAACGGCCGCAAGCGGGTGCGCAAGGTGGTCGTCCGCGCGCTGGCCGACACAGGGTCCACCCTCCTCTGCCTTCACCACGACACGATCCGCGCGCTCGGCCTCCGCCACGTGAAGTCCGCCCAGGTGCGCACTGCCAACGGCGATGTCGTGGACCGCCGCATCTACGGACCAGCTTGGATCACAATCCTCGATCGCCAGTGCTTTGCCGAGATCATGGAGATCCCCGACAACGTCTCGGAACTCCTCGGCTACATCCCCTTGGAGCACCTCGACCTCGTCGTTGACCCCAAGAGCCGGAAGGTCGTCCCCAACCCCGAGAGCGGCGGCAGGTACACCCTCGACCTCCTTTAGCCTCGCCGTGCCAAGCAAGGGCACCGAGCTCGTCGTCGAGTTCATCGAAAAACACTGGTGCCCCACCGTCCTCAGCGCCGACCTGCTGAGCCTGCGCCCCGCGCCACAACAGGGCCGGTGACCCTCATGACCCCAATGACGCGCCGAGTATGGCCCGCATCCTGGCGCCTGCCCCGCGGCCTCTCAGCTCCGTAGGAGCGTACTATGACAGCCCAGGGCAACGCCCTGGGGAACGGCGGGGGCCCCCCGGTTAGCCCTGAAAGGGCGTACTACCTGTCACGGCCTAGTACGCCCTTTCAGGGCTTGGCGTGGGGGGGTCTCGTTCCCAGGGCGTTGCCCTGGGCTGCCATAGTGCGCCCCGTTGGGGCTCAGTGAAGAGGCGCCAGGATTGGGGGCCGTACTCCACCCGGCTGTGCCCCGTTTGCGGGGACCGCCCGAACTGGGTACTATGCTCCACGGCACATCTCTGGCAAGGAAAGGAGTCGCAAGGGCCATGAGCACGGGAAGCCTGGCGGTTATTCTCGCGGTAGGCGTTGCCGCTGCCCTCTCAGCGGCGGCGGGAGAAGCCACGCCGCCCGCAAGCGTCACGTTCGAAACCGAGTTCCTGCGCCTCGGCGTGTCCGCCGACGGCAAGGCGGCAGAGTTCGCGGATAGGCAGACGGGGAGGAATTACGGCGTCGCTACGCCCTTCGCCTACCTGCGACGGCCCAACCAGACGTTCACGGCAAGCGGCTGCTCGCTCGCGGACGGCAAGCTGACTATCGCGTTCAAGGGCTGTCCCACGAAGGCCGTCATCGCAGTGACGGCGAAGAAGCGTTACCTTGTCTTCGAGGTCCTCTCGGTCGGCGACCCAATGCCCGACGTGCTCAGCCTCTGCCCCGCGATGGTGAATCTGGGCAAGGTGCGGAGCTACATCTCGGGCATCGTGGCAGGCGACGACTTCGCGGCGTGCCTCCGCGTGCTCGACCTGAGGAGTAACCTGCTGCTCCACGGCGGGCCGTCGCCCCGCTTCGAGGCGCAGTGCGATACGAAGCAGGGAATCGTGGGCGCGAAGTTTGCCCTCGTGGGCTGCCCGACCAGCCAGCTCCGCTCCGTGCTCCAGGAAGTGCTGAAGGAGGAGGGGGTGCTCCACTCTCCCCTCGGCGGGCCGTTCGCGCTCGATGCCGAGGAGAACCGTGGCTCCTATGTCTTCGCCTATGGCCTCTCGGAGGCGAATGCGGACGAGTGGGTCGCTCTCGCCAAGAAGGCGGGCTTCGCACAGGTGCACCTCATCGGCTTCGAGAAGTCGCTCGGACACTACGAGCCGCGTTCCAACCTCTTCCCGAACGGCCTGGCCGGGCTGAAGGCGGTGGTGGACAAGATACACGCCGCCGGCATGCGGGCCGGGATGCACACCCTGACCGGCTGCATCTCGCCCCACGACCCCTTCGCAAGCCCCGTGCCCGACAAGCGGCTGGC
>FWPV01010203.1_pt1 | contig 15484 bp, 11 predicted proteins | sample 2228371 | NCBI WGS metagenome assembly FWPV01 (sample SAMEA103939776, study PRJEB20133) | metagenome | reverse complement strand
GACATTCAAAGGCTTACCAGAGAAAAGGCCCAATTGGAGCAGTTTCTCAAAGCCCGCAAAAGCGGCGGCGATCTTCAGAGCCAATGGAAGCTGGCCCAATTGCAGGCTGAGTTGGCCGCCAAGCAAGGGAAGTATTCCGAGCAGCATCCGGACATCAAGAAACTTAAAAATGAAATCGCCCTGTTGATGGCGGAGGCCCAAAAAGGCAATCCGAGCTTGGGCGATATGGATCTGGCCAATCCGGCCCAAATGAATATTGCCACCCAGTTGCAGCTGCTTACCAGTCAGATTAATAACCTCACCCAGCAGCGGCAGAAGGCTCAGGAAAAGCTGGCGGATTTCCGCCGGCGTTTGGAGACCACCCCGAAGATTGAGCAGGAATATATGGCCTTGGTGCGAGACTATCAAAATGCCCACGCCAAGTATCAGGAAGTTATGAACAAATTGTTGGAAGCCCGGATTTCCGAAGGCATGGAGCAGCACCAGAAAGGGGAAAAATTCACCATTATTGACCCGGCCTCCTTACCTGAAGAACCGATCAGTCCGAAAAGACCCCTGATCCTCCTGATGGGCATTTTTATCGGCCTGGCAAGCGGCACCGCGTTGCTGTTAGCTCGGGAGAACCTCGATCCCTCCATCAAGAGTGTTCAGGAGTTCTCCGGTCTCATTAAGTCACTTCCTCTGGGGGTCATCGGCAATATCGTTACCACCTATGATCGGTCCCGACAGCGGCGGCGGCGTTGGTTGCTGATTGCAGCTACCTCTCTGTCGCTGATCTTGGTGATCGTTATTGTTCATTTCTTTGTTCTTGATCTGTATATTTTATTCAGTAAGTTGCAAAGATTCGGCGAAAGGATCTAAGCCGGCGGCTCTTTCCTGCCAATTTAATTCCAACAACATTTAGCAGCTATTTTCTGCAAGAACACCATAGGGGTGCACACGTGAGCTTTATAGAAAAAGCCATTGATCTGGCCAAGTCGGCGCAGCGGCAAACCGATCAGCGCAGCGAACTGGAGCAATTACTGGAGAAGCAGGCTCTGCCGGCAACTGAGGACGCTCAGGTGGCCGAGGAAATTCCGCAGATCCAGTACACCATCACCAAAACCATACCCGTCCAAATGGAAACTTTGGCGCAGAACCGAATTCTTGTCAGTGGAAGTGATCCTGAGATCGTCCAGGGATATAAGCTCCTCCGGACGCATATCTTGCAGAAGACCCTGAGCCAACACCATAACGCCCTGATGATCACCAGTCCCCAGCCTGATGAGGGCAAGACCCTCACGGCCATTAATTTGGCCATCAGCCTGTCCCAGGAATTATCGCAGACTGTCCTGCTGGTGGACCTGGATTTTCGCTTTCCTGCCATCCCGAAATACTTCGGTTTCCAAGTCAAGCAAGGACTGGTTGACTACTTGGAGGGCAAGGCGGAAATTCCCGAATTGCTGGTTCACCCCCAAGGCATTAACGGCCTGGTCATTTTGCCGGCCGGTCAACCCACCGAATGGGCCGCGGAGTTGCTGCGCTCCCCTCGCATGCTGGCTCTGGTGAAGGAATTGAAAAATTTCTATAAAAACCGTTACATCCTGTTTGATCTGCCCCCCATGCTATCCTATGCCGATGCTTTGAGTTTCGCCCCCCAGGTCGATGGGATTATCTTAGTGGTGGCTGCCCGGCGTACCTCTCGGGAGAATGTGCGGCGTTGCCAGGAGATGCTCAAAGATCGTAATATCATCGGTTACGTCTTCAACAGATCGGATGAATTAATGCAATCATATTATTATCGGGACAGTCAAACAAAGAGCTCCTGGCTCAGCCGGATCTTTAAACAAAATGAGGGTAAAAAGAGCCAAGTGGCAACAAATAATCAATGAATCCTCGCACCTATAACTCTGTAAACTCCATATTTGTTTTTTATGACAGCAACAATGCAGAATTCCAAGTGGGAACTTTGCTTAGCAGTCGGCGATGCTGTGGTTTTTTTTGCCGCCATACCCTTCCTTCTGCTTCTGCAATTACGTCTCGATGCAATGCCAGAGGCATTTTCAGGCGCCCGCAACATTTCCTTATTGATCCTCTTAAGCATATACTTGCTTGTGATCTATATCTCCGATCTCTACGATAAATATAAAGATTTCCGTGAACTGGAGAATATTTCCCGCATCATATTTGCTGTCTGGATCAGCATGGTGCTGGGGTGGCTGACGATCCGTTTTTCCTATGAACTCTATCTGAGCCGCAACTTTATTGAATGGCATGCCCTTGTCTTTACCTCCCTCCTCCTGATCTGGCGTTACCTGTTTTCCGCCCTGGCTCTGCCGCAAAAACTCAGACGGCGGGTTCTCATTATCGGCGCCGGTGACACCGGCCAGCGCCTGGTAACCTTAGTCCGAAGCAAAGTTAACAGCGGCTTGGAAGTTATTGGGTATGTAGATGACAACCCCCAAAAAGTAGGAGGGATTGTCAATGGCATCGAGGTGCTGGGAACTTGTGCAGAACTCGAGGAGCTAACGAAAGACAAGAAAATCGATCTGGCCGTGTTAGCCACCGAGGTGCATAGCTCACCCAACCTAATAAAAACGCTGGGTTTTTTGGCCTTCAACCATTGTGAACTTGTCGATGTGCCCAGATTTTATGAACAGTTGTCACGGAAAATCCCCCTGGAGTACATTAACGACTCTTGGCTATACATCAATAGTATTTATCGGAGTAAATTGTACTATCGTCATATCAAACGCCTCTTCGACCTTTTGCTGGCCGTTACCGGTCTCCTCCTATTTCTGCCCCTCTTTCCCGTCATCGCCTTGGCCATCAAACTGACCAGCGAAGGGCCGGTGTTCTTCCGGCAACAGCGGCTGGGACAGGGGAACCGGCCTTTTAACATCTTCAAATTCCGGACGATGCGGGTGGCTGACAACGATGTCGATAAACCCCGCTGGGCCACGGCAGACGATCCGCGGATCACTCCCGTGGGACGCTTCCTGCGCAAATTCAGATTGGATGAAGTGCCTCAACTGATTAACGTTCTGAAAGGTGAAATGAGTATCATCGGGCCCCGGGCCGAGTGGGATGTCTTTGCCCTGCAATCCCAGGAGGAGGAGGTGTTGTATCGTCCCGGTCGGCGGGCTACGGACCCTCCCGGACTCATGATTCCCGTGGGTCGGTTGGAGCGGGTGCCGTACTACAGTTTCCGCGCCGTGGTCAAACCTGGCATCACCGGTTGGGCTCAGGTCATGTTTCCCCTTGCCGGCTCATCTTTCGATGACCTAAAAGAAAAATTGGCCTATGATTTATATTATATCAAAAATCTGAGTATTTTTTTAGATCTGGCAATTCTTCTTAAAACTATAAGGATTATTATTATCGGAAGAGGAAAGTAACTTATCTATTTAGGATAAATAGCTAATATGTAATCATAGGAATTCATAAGTTATGGATAACCATCCATCTATACAATTACAGGTTGAATCTGATAAGCCTAACGTAGAAAACCTCAAGAGGATGCCTCCTTTATGGTTTTTTCTGGGCCAAGTATTGACAGGCATTGTCTTGGTTTTCCTGTTAGGCTACTACCTCTGGCCTACGTTGGTCGATCTGGTGGTTGAGATCGCCAACGACGACAATTACTCTGCCGGCCTGCTGGTACCCCTGATCATCGGCTACATCGTGTATCGTAAATGGCCCGCTTTCCGTCAACCCTGGCAACCCTCATGGGTGGGGTTGGTGGTCCTGGCTGCGGGTTTCGGGATCTTCTTTCTAGGGGCAGTTCTGACCATTCTCTACATCTCCCGGCTGGGGATGGTGGTCATGCTTATGGGGACCATCTGGCTGTTGGGCAGCTGGCGGGTGGTGCGCCTCCTGGCCTTTCCCTTTCTGCTCTTGGCCCTGAGCGTCCCTCTGCCGCAATTTTTTATCAGCAAAATGACTTTGCGGCTGCAGATCATCTCCACTCAGCTGGCCGCGGAAATACTCAGATTCTTAGGTTATACGGTGGGTGTTTTCGGCAATGTCATCGATCTGGGGGAGAGGCAGTTGCAGGTCGTAGCAGCATGCAGCGGCTTAGGCTACTTGATTACTGCCCTGGCTCTGGGTATCATCTTCTGCTATTTTTTTCAGCGGCGCATCTGGAAGGTCGCCCTCCTGCTCCTGGCCATGATACCCTTCGCCATCCTGGCCAATGCCTTCCGTCTGGTAATCATCGGCATCTGGCCGATCTTTGAAAAAGGCATCTGGCACTCGAGCATCGGTCTCACTGTCTTTATGCTGGGGCTGGATTATTTGCGCGGCCTCAATTGGCTCTTCAACCGAATCAGCCCGGAACCATCCCCGGCACCTGCTGCTCAGCCCGCTCACGAAGCGCAGGCGTCTGCCGAACCGATCAGTCTTGCTGCAGGGTCGACCCCTGAGCCGTCCCGGTTTGCCTCGTACCCCCATCTGGCCGCCGCCCTGGTCCTGGTGGCCCTCGTCGCTCCGGTTGCCATTTCCGGGGTGGAGGCCCAACCGGTGCCCCTGGTGCAGGATTTCCAACTCTTCCCCATGGAAATGGGGTCTTGGCGGGGTCGGCACGTACACATCGATCCGGTCATGGTAGCTGCCACCGGCGCCAGCACCGTCCTGAACGCCGAGTTTGCCAATCCAGGCAGCAAATCCCCGCCCGTCGGTCTCTGGATTGCCTACTATGAAAATCAGCGTTCCGGAGCTTCGGTGCATTCCCCCAACACCTGTCTCACCGGCAGCGGTTGGAAGACTGTCCATCGGGAGGTTATCCCGGTGGCCCCGGACAAATCGGTCAATTTCGCCATCCTGGAATTGGGCGGCCAACGGATGGCCATGTTTTTCTGGTACTTTGAGCGGGGACGCTGGATTACCAGCGATTATGGTCATAAACTCAGCATCGCCTATGATCGCTTAATGAAACAACGGGCCGATGGTGCCTTGGTCCGTCTCACCACGATGGTACAGAACCACGACGACCAACAGGCCCGCCAGCTTCTGGAGAATTTTTTAACTTACCTGGCGCCGGTGTTGCCGGAGTTCATGAGAATGGACCAATAGACCTGGTAGGGTGTGGAAAAACTCCCGGCCACAGTTGATCGTGGGAGAATATCCCTATTTTTCAGCTGTTGGCGGAGCCCAAAGCTGCTGTCGGGGTTGGGGGAGGGGGTGTAGGGGAGGGGGGCAGGGGACTGTGCCCCCTGGCCCCCTCCCCTGCGAGCACTTTTCAACAACCTGCGAGACAGTCTCTCTTTGGTTTCCGCCGCGCCACTGAGCTTCCGGCGACGCTCTCTGTTAAGGTGCGGCACCGGCCCTAGCCTCACTTCCGTTTGATTATCACCAGGGTGCCCGGTTGCACCAAGTGGTACACTTCATTGATATCGCCGTTCCGGAGGGCGATGCAGCCTTCGGTCCAATCTTCCCGCAGGAGATTTTTCAGCTCATCATCAGTGCCGTGGATGCCGATCCCCCCGCCGATCCAGGCATCAGGGGGAATCTCCCCCCGTTTCTTGGCCTGGGCAAACTTGAGCCAGTTCTCCCGGTTGGGATAATCCAACAGGATGAATTTATGCCATTTGCGGTGGGGATATTTGGACACCACCCGATAAACGCCTTCGGGGGTGCATTTATCCCCTTGCATCAGTTTGTCGTTGCGGGGGTTATGGCCTAAAACCACCTTATACCTTTTGACCGGCTTGCTGCCTTGAAAAACAGTCAGGGTTCGGCTCTGCTTCCGCACCACTAAAATGGTGGGGTTTCCGTACGGACGCTCACTGTCCAAGGTTTTTTTCACCACTTCCTGGTCCGCGGCGAATCGGGGGTCAACCCTTTCCTCGGCCGTTTCCTCCGGCGGGGCGGGCGGTTCCGCCACCACCGGTTTTTTCCGGCCGCAGCCTCCTAAACATACCATCATCACCAGGATTAACCCCAACCACCACCAGCGTTTCATCTCCTGCCGTTCTCCTTTCCTCTTGCTGATCGTTCTCCCTGATCATCGCCTCCGGGCCTGCGGCGTGCCTCCGCAGGTCCAGGCCCGAAATTCCGGCCATTTTTTCTGTCATACTGGCTGCAGTGATTTTCAGGACAGGATCAGGGGTGTGGGAGGGCGAGTCATTATTTTTGTCCTTGTTATCATAGAATCACCGTTTTGACAAGCATTGGCGCAAGCACCAAGGGATGCGGTGGCATGCCGCAGGCGCTCCCAGCTGCATAGCGAAGGGGCAGACCCCCATGGGCCTGCCCCAGAAAAACATGACTTTTCGCCGATTATGCCTCGGTGATGTCCTTCCTCGGGCTCCCTCTTACAACTGATAGCGTTCGGCCACGATGCGTTCCACCTCTTCTTCGGTGGGCATGGTGTCCCGGTAGCCGGCCATGTATTGGTTCCGGAGCCACCGGAAGAGGCTGACGGTCTCGTTGATGCGGACGATCTCCGGGATGACGCCGCTCTCCTGGGTCCGGATGTGTTGGTTGTACTGGCCCAACATGCTCACCACATCGTAGAAGGTGGCGGCTTCCCGTTTGATGTTGCGTTTGAAGGACTTGCCTTCCAAGGGGTAAATGTTCTCCGGTTCCGGATTGCCGGAGATGTCTATCCGTTGGAAGGGTCGGCGCACGGCGATCTGCCATTTGCGGGATTCCACCATCATCCGGGAGACCAAGGGGCCGGCCCAATCATGGCTTTGGTGCCCCTGGGGGCAGAAGGAGAAGAATTCCACCATGGAGGGACCGTTGTAAGCAATGGCCTCCTTCAGGATCTTGATGGCGTACATGGGGTTGTCGATGGTCAGCTTGGCCGCATAGACATGGGAGATGGCCATGGCCTGGCTGATCAACCGGCGATGCAGAGTGGTCTTCCCGGCATACTTGGTGCCGATGGGCGAGGTGGAGCGGTCGCTGCCGAAACGGGTGGCCCCGGACTTCTGCATACCGGTGTTCATGTAGCCTTCGTTGTTGTAGATGACCCAGGTGATGTCGAAATTCTCCCCCAAGGCATGGTTAAAAGGACCGTTGCCGATGTCATAGATGGCGCCGTCCCCGGCAAAGACAATGACCTTGGTGAAGATGTTGTTGTAACGGTTCTCGTAGGCCTGATCCAGACTGAACTTGGAACCCAACGCCGCGGCCGAGGCCGTGCCGAAACCGTAGTGACCGGTCTGGTAGATCCTGGCATTGAAAGGGTTCCCCAGTTCCGACACCTGATCGCAGCCGGTGGAGTTAATGGTGTAGATGTTAAAGCCATGGTCCAGCATGTGCTCAATGGCGTAGCGGGTCTTATCCGAGAGGATCTTGATGCCCTGATAGAACGTGGCGATACCCTCGGGATTATTCCGCAGCGACTCGGCAGCAAAATACGTCAACAGGTTAATGGTTGGTTCGCTGCAGCCCGGGCAGAGGGTATGCTTGCCGGGATACATCTTGGAGAAGACGAACAGGACCTGGTGCATCTGGGTCAACTGGCTCACATGCGGGGCCAGGCCGTAGGTGTTGTCATAATCCCGGCAGGGTTTGGGCAGGAAATCCCGCTCTCTGAGTTTGGTCTTGTCCACCATGCGCAGGGCGTCGGTGGGACAGACCGCCGCACAGACACCGCAGCCCTTGCAGGCGCTGGGCACTGCATCGATGTTCATGGCAAAGCTATCCCACGGCACTCCCTTGGGTGGTTTCTTAAACATCTTGAAATACTTCTCATATTCCGGCGGGATGGGCCGCTCCGTCACCGTGCAGAATAGGGCCGAATCCGGGCAGGAAGCGGTGCAAGTGCCGCAGGCAGTGCATTTGGCTGCATCCCAGACCGGCAGTTGGGTGCCGATGAAGCTGATATCCCGGTAGCGGGTGGTGGCCGCGGGCACCACCGGCAGGAAGTGGTCCCAGCTCACCTTCCGCCCCTCCATGATGGGATGCACCATTTCCAGGTAGAAGATCTCCTGGTAGTTGGGGATCAGGTTCACTAATTTGATAGTCCCCAGCTCGTCTTTTTCCTTCAGATGCACCGGCAGTCCGGCAGTCCCCGGGCGTTGGCCGAAATCCTCTGGCAACGGCGGCTGATACTCCGGTCCCTTCACCTCCATGGCCGCCAAACCATTGGCCACCGCTTCCGAACGTTGGGCAGCGGATTTCTCTGCCCCGTAGCGCAGCAGATTGAGGTTGACCTCGATGACCGCGGTCCCCTTTTTCTTGCCCATCTTCTTTTCCATGATGCGCCGGAAGCGATCCTCAAACTTCTTTTCCGGCAGGATCCCCAACTCCTTGTTGATGAGGCCCAATAGGACGGCGCCGGGCAGATTCTTTTTCATCTGTTGCAGTGCCGCCCAGGTGGCGTCGATGACCCGCAGCCGGATCTGACGGTATTTGATCAGGTTCTGGATCTTGGCGGGGAAGGAGGCCAGGATCTCCTCCGGATCCCGCAGGGAGTTGACCACCAACAGTCCGTTTTCCTTCAGCCCGCCGACGTACTCCCGCAGGATCTGCCCCTCCAGGAATTTTTCATTGAAGAAGGCCAGCACGTCCCGTTCCGTCAACTCTGAACTGTTGCGGATGGGCAGGGGACTGAGGCGCAGGTTCATGAAGACCGGTGATCCTTTCCGGGCGGCACCGTAGCGGGCTCCGGTCTGGATATAGTTCTTCTGGCCGTCGCTCTCCTCGGCATAGATCAACGCTGCGGTCTCCAGGGCCGTCTTCACTCCCTCGGCCCCGATGCCGATGAAGGTCATGCCCAGTTCCCGTTCCGGATAGCCTGGCAGGGGGGCAGGTTTCAGGGTGTAAGGGCCTTCGATGCCCACGGAGAAGTCCCGCAGGAAGCCACCCCGTTTCTTTTCGAAACAGGCGATCATATTCTCCACCACTGCCGCGGCATCGTATTTGTTGAAATCTTTGCTGCCCAGGCCATAGACGCCGTGGAGCAAGGTCGGCATGCTCTCCCGGCCGTACACCCGATGCTCCGGCTTGCCCTCCCGTCCGGCCCGCAGGGAGATCTGCAAGGCCGCCTGCAGATCGGCCAACAGGAGCTGGTTGTGGGCGGTGCCGGAGCGTTCCAAGACCGAAATCACCTTGGCGTGACGCACACCGTAAGCAATTTCCTCGTAGCACGGCGGATTGAACAGCACTGGCCGCACCACCCCGATCTTATAGCCCCGGGACTCCCGGTAGTAGTCCACCACATCCTTCACCACCCCGGCGGCCGAGCCCAACACCATGACCACCATATCGGCATCTTCAGTACGGTAACACTCCACCACCTTGTAATTGGTCCCCAGAATCTGGTTGGCCACATTCATGGCCGCAATGTAGGCCTTGCGCATGAAGTGGTAGGCAAAATCCTGGCTGATCTGCCCTTCCATGGTCAGATCGGTATCGGTGAAGGTGCCCATGAGGGTGGGATAGGAGTAGTTGGGCTGATAGAAGCGGTTGGGCGCGCCGACAAAATAGCGGAGGAAGTCGTCGGACAGTTCTCTAATGTTTTCAATGGCATGGCTTTTAATAAAACCGTCTCCGATGACCATGCAGGGCAGCATCACCTGCCGCAGCTCCGACACTTTGAAGGCCACTGCCAGGAGGTCGTGCAGCTCCTGATTGTCCCCGGTCACCAGCTGGGCCCAACCGGCGTTGCGCACCGCATAGAAATCCGTGTGGCCGCAGTGGATGCTCAGGGAGCCCTTGTTCACCTCCCGGGCCATGACGGTCATGACCACCGGCAGGCGCTTGCCGGCGACGGAAAAGAGGTTCTTGGTCTTGAGCAGCAGACCTTGGGAAGAGGTGTTGTCCGAATAGCGGCCTCCCTGGGAAGCCATGGCCTCCACCGAGACGATGGCCGACAGCTCGTCGCTGGGCTGGAAATACATCAGCTCATGGCCGAACAGGTTCTTCTGTCCTTGGGCGGCAGCCCGAGCGAAAGACTCGGCAATGGGCGTCGACGGCGTGATGGGATAGCCGCACAGTCCATCCACCAGACGGGTCAGGATCGAGATGGCGGCGGTGTTGCCATCCATCAGGACTTCCTCACGTTTGCGCATGGACTCCAGGTCTACCGCCGGAATGGCTGCCAGGTCAAAGTCGAAGAGCTTCCGAGCGTCGAAGCGGTCCCACTCCGCCCGCCAGTCAATCTCCACTTTCCGGCCCAGTTTTTCCTTCAGGTTGTAGTAGGGCAGATTCATCTGCAGGGTCAATAGATCAATCCTGGGTTCCATGCGGGGGTCTCCTCCCTGAAAAATTCTTGCCAGGCTCCTCCGAAGATTCGGCGCCTGATTATTGGATAATATCATGAATCAAAAAAAATGCCTACACCCCGTCAAAATTTTTCTTACAAACCCTGGCCCTGCCAGGGCGGCGCCTTCCGGCCGCGACCCCCTTGCCAATTCGCCGGCGTCGCATTACAATAAGAACACTTTTGCCTGGGTGGCGGAATGGGTAGACGCAAGGGACTTAAAATCCCTCGGGGTCCAGCCCCGTGCCGGTTCGAGTCCGGCCCCAGGCACCAGGGACGTACGTGAAATATTGACATTCTCGTGGGGATAATTACATCAAGCCCTAAATGGGCCGGGGTAGACACGCCGGTTTCTCTTTCCGGCTTGGTGGTACTTGGGGGGAGCTGTTAAGGTCAGCTTCGGGAAGGCGTGCTTGAGTCTGCGCACCCTGGCCTGCAAAGGTGGGACGCCCTCGGCCGAGTCTCTCAGGAAAGAATGGGGCGGAGAAAGTTAATATTTCAAGCACATCCCCATGGTTCAGGCCGCCAGGCGCCGTTTTACCTCTGCCAGATCCTGTTCCAATTTGATTACGCGGTGCTCCAGCAGGTAATGCTCCTCCCGGCGGACGATGACTTCGTAGAGGCGGTTGAGGCGATTGTTTGTTTCATCGATACGCCTGTTGGTGTCATCAAGGCGCTTATTGGTTTCGTCGAGGCGGCCGGTCAACTCCTCCCGGATGGCGTTGATCTGCCCGGTCAAGTCGGCCCGGACGGCGTTGATCTGCCCGGTCAAGTCGGCCCGAACGGCGTTGATCTGCCCGGTCAAGTCGGCCCGGACGGCGTTGATCTGCCCGGTCAAGTCGGTCCGGACGGCGTTGATCTGCCCGGTCAAGTCGGTCCGGACGGCGTTGATCTGCCCCGACAATTCCTCCCGGACCGCATCGATACGGTTATTGGTGTCATCGATCCGGCGGCTCTGGTCTACAAGATGGGCATTTAAATCATCCAAACGTCTATTGACATCATCCAGGCGCTGGTTGGCCAGCTTCTGGTTGCTTTTCACCTCGCCCAATTCCTGCCGCAACACCGCCAACTCGGGCAGGATCAGTTCTTTTAGGGCGCCCAGCACGGCTTCTTTGATGTCCATCTCCAGCCTCCGGTTCTGCTGATACTGGAAGTATGATACCTCTTTTTCTTGCCAAACGCAAGTAACAAGGGACGTACGTGAAATATTGACATTCTCGAGCCTGCGGAAGCAGGACGCCGGCGGCCACATCCCTGTGGAAGGAACGGGGCCGAGAAAGTTAATATTTCAAGTACGTCCCCTTTTTGGTTTTAGTGGTCGGGACGGGCGGATTTGAACCGCCGACCTCCTGCTCCCAAGGCAGGCGCGCTAACCAGGCTGCGCTACGTCCCGATGGCGGTGGCGGGTTGAAAGAGGTCCGGCTCCCGACGGAGCAGCTCCAGGAGCAGGGTTTTGAGGTTGGCCAGGGCCTGGGCCCGATGACTGATGCGGTTTTTCACTTCCGGGCCCACCTCGGCCATGGTCTTCTGGTAGGCCGGCAGCCAGAAGACCGGATCATAACCGAAGCCGCCCTGACCCCGGGGGCAGGTATGGATGACGCCCTGGCAGGTTCCCTGAGCTAGGACGGTGCGGCCGTGGGGAAAGGCCAGCACCATGGCGCAGACGAAACGGGCCTGACGCCGGTCGGCCGGCACCGCGGCCATTTCTTCCAGGAGCTTAATGTAATTATCCTCATCTGAGGGTCTGGCGCTGCCGGTCCGGTCCTGGGCATAGCGGGCCGAGTGGACCCCGGGGCGGCCATCCAAGGCGTCTACTTCCAGGCCAGAGTCATCGGCCAGGGCTGGCAGGCCGGTGCAGTGGGCTATGGCCAGGGCCTTTTTGGCGGCATTGGCGGCAAAGGTCTCCCCGTCTTCGGCCACTTCCGGGCAGTGGGGGAAGTCTGCCAGGGTTTTCAGGGTTAGCCCCGCTTCGGCCAACAGGGCGGCCAACTCCCGGATTTTGCCGGGGTTGCGGGTGGCGATTACCAGGGTAGGGGGAGCCATGGACGCAGGGCCTCTTCCTGGGCTTGCCGCAACCGGGCCAGAGCAGGTTGGGCGGCAGCAAACATTTCCATGATCAGGTCGGCGGGGAAAGAACCCCGTTCTCCAGTGGCCTGTACCTCCACCAATTGGCCCCGGCCGGTGACGACGAAGTTGGCATCCACGTCGGCCCGGGAGTCTTCCTGGTAATCCAGATCCACCAGGATGCGGTCGTGCAGCTGCCCCACACTGACGGCGACCACCTGGTCCAATATCGGCATGCTGTCCAGTTCTTCCCGGCGCTGCAGCAGGGCTAAGGCTTCGCACAGGGCCACAAAGGCGCCGGTGATGGCGGCGGTGCGAGTGCCACCGTCGGCCTGGAGGACGTCGCAGTCCAGGATGATGCTGCGCTCCCCCAGAGCGTAGAGATCGACCACGGCCCGGAGGGAACGGCCGATGAGCCGCTGGATTTCCTGGGTGCGGCCCTGCACGCGACCGGTGCTGGCCGCCCGGGGCCGGCGGGTGTGGGTGGCCCGGGGGAGCATGTCATACTCCGCGGTGATCCATCCTTGACCGGTATTCTGCAGAAAAGGCGGCACCCGATCTTCCACCGAAGCGGTACACAGGACCCAGGTGCGGCCCAAGGTGATGAGGGCCGAACCTTCGGCCTGGACCAGATAATGGGGGGTGATGGTCACGGACCGCAGTTCTTCGGGGTTGCGACCATCGGTACGTCCGGTGCTGGCAGTCATGCGGCTAAGACTTCAGGGACTGGCGGACGGTGTCGTTCACCAGTTTAAAGGTATCCTCGAAATTACTGGTGGAGATGCGGCCGATCTCGATGAACTTGACCATGATTTCCTTGGTCACCTTGAGGATGAGCTCCTCCCGTTCGGACAGACCGCTGTCTTTGGCCTTGCCGCCACCCATGCAAACCTCCTTCCCTTGTTGCCGGGGTCTCTGGTATACTGACGGAAACGGCGGGTCCCGGCGGCACATGAAACCCGCCGGTCTGAAGAAGGCCGCAACAAGACCGGCGGGCTGGTTAAGAAGAACCGGGTCACAGCCCTCCTTATCCTGGTAAGATACCGTTTTTTGTCGTCTCTGGCAAGGATAATTCCATGAACCGCATCACCGTGCTGCCCCCAGAAGTGGCCAGCAAGATCGCCGCCGGCGAGGTGATCACCCGGCCGGCGTCGGTGGTCAAGGAATTGGTGGAAAACTCCCTGGATGCCGGCGCCAGCACCATTACCGTGGAAGTGGTGGAGGGCGGCTGCCGGCGGCTGCGGGTGACGGATGACGGCTGTGGCATGTGGCCCGAGGAAGCCCCCCTGGCCCTACTCCGTCATGCCACCAGCAAACTGCGCCAGGATGACGATCTGCTGCGACTGACCACCATGGGCTTCCGGGGAGAGGCCTTGCCCAGTATCGCGGCCATTGCCAGACTGGAGCTCTGCACCCGGAGCCCCGACCGGGAGTTGGGCTGCCGCCTGGTGGTGGAAGGGGGGCTCTTGTGCCAGCAAGAGCCGTGGGCCGGTCCCGCCGGCACCCAAGTAACGGTCACCGATCTGTTTTTCAACACCCCGGCCAGGCGCAAGTTCCTGCGCAGTCAGGCAGCAGAACAGGGGCAGATCATAGACCTGCTGCGCCATCTGGCCCTGGGCTATCCTGAGGTGCATTTCCTGGTCCAGGCGCAGGGCAAAACCGTGCTGCAGGCGCCGGTGCACCGCAACCAACGGGACCGGCTGGCCGCCGTCCTGGGACTGGAGCTGGCCGAAACCCTGCTGCCCCTGACATACCAGGGGCCCGGTCTGCGGCTCCAGGGTCTGGTCTCGGCGCCGGACCGACACGTGGCCACCCCCCGCTACCAATTCCTGTTCGTCAACCGGCGCCTTGTCAGTGACCGGCTGCTCAGCGCCGCGCTCCGCCAAGCCTATCAGGGCCTGCTGCCCAAAGGACGGCACCCGGTGGTCCTCCTGGAGGTGGAGATCCCGCCGGCTCAGGTGGATGTGAATGTGCATCCGGCCAAGGCCGAGGTGCGCTTTCAAGACAGCGGCCAGGTCTTTGCTGCGGTGCTCAGTGGCATCCGCCAGGCGTTGGAGCCGGTCCAGCAGCCCGGCCGTCAGGAGTTTGCCGCCTCCTGGACTGCCTCGCCGGTTCTGCCGGTCAATGAAGCCAAACCGAGCCGCCTGTTTGCCGAACTGCCACCGCTGCCCGCCACTCTCACTCCGGCACCCCAGGAAGCTACAGCCCCGCCGGTCCCGCGCCCGCTGCCGCCACCCGCCGGATCCCCCAGTCCGGCACCCGCCGCGACCGCTCCTCGGGAGGCGACCGATCATGATTGGCGGTTTGCCGACCTGCCCATTTTGGGCCAGCTGCAGCGGACCTATATCCTGGCCCAAGCACCCGAGGGGCTGGTCATCGTCGACCAGCACGCAGCCCATGAACGGATCCTGTTTGAACAATTCGCCCGCCGGGAGGGAGGGGCCACCGCCCGGCAGTCCCTGCTGTTTCCCGCCACCGTGGAACTGGAGCCCAACGCCGCGGCCTGGGCGGAGGAGCATCTCCATCTGCTCCAGGAAGCCGGTCTGGAACTGGAACCCTTCGGCGGCTCCACCTTCCTGGTCCGGGCCCTGCCTGCCTGTCTGGCCCATCACAACTGCACTGAACTAGTCCCCAGCCTCATCGCCGAACTGGCCCCCCTGCCCACCGAAGCCGCTGAGGAGGGGTTGCTGCGGCGGCGCCTGCACCTCATCCTGGCCTGTCGGGGGGCCCTGAAAGCCGGTCAGTCCCTGCGGCCGGAAGAGATGCGCCACCTCCTGAGCCAACTGGATGACCTGTCCATCTCCTCCCACTGCCCCCACGGCCGACCCCTCTGGCGGCTGCTCTCCCTAACGGAGATCCGGCAGCAGTTCCGTCGGCCGAAATGACCTTGGCCGACCATAACAGGAAGGGGACCAGCCGGCCCCACCTGCCCTGGACGGCAAAGCAGTCCCACTTCTTGGCTATCGGTCGCGTCGCCGTCCTGGGGTGGGGTAGGGGAGGGGGCACCCCCTGGCTCTCCTGAGAACCCCCCTGCAAAGACCTGCCGCAACAGGGAATACCCCCAGCCGGGACTGCGCCGGCCCGGTGCGGCCCAGGGACCGGCCTGAGCTCGCAGCACTATCAGGGTGGTGAAAAACTTCCGGCCACAGTAGATGGTGGGAGAATATCCCTATTTTTCAGCTTTTGGCGGAGCCAAAAGCTGCTGTCGGGGTTGGGGGAGGG
>FWPV01010202.1_pt1 | contig 15487 bp, 13 predicted proteins | sample 2228371 | NCBI WGS metagenome assembly FWPV01 (sample SAMEA103939776, study PRJEB20133) | metagenome | reverse complement strand
CACGAGTGGAGGCGCTGCAAGCACGAGTGCTTGCGCCACGGAATGCCGGGGGTGCTGGGAGATTGGGCTGGGCATTTCTTGTCACAATGGTAGGTTCATGCCTTCTGAATTGATCTGTTTTGAACCCTCGTGCCGCGCGCGGTATGCAATCACGGAAGTGATCTACACCTGCCCGAAGTGCGGCGGATTGCTTGAAGCTTCCCTCGGCGCCGCCGAAGTCGACGCCGCCGGGCTGAAGCGGCTGTTCCGCGCGCGGCGGATGTGCAATTTCCCTCTCGACCAGAGCGGGGTGTGGCGATACCGCGAGCTGCTCCCGTTCGAGGACGCCCTCGAGCACGTCGTCACTTTGCGGGAAGGAAACACGCCGGTGCTCGAAGCGCCGAAGGCGGCGCAATACGGCGGATTGAAGAAGCTGCTGTTCAAACATCAAGGCTTCAACCCCACCGGTTCTTTCAAGGACAACGGCATGACCTGCGGGACGACGCAAGCCCTGCGGCTGCGCATGAGCCGCGTGGCGTGCGTGTCCACCGGGAACACTTCCGCCTCCATGGCGGCATACGCGAGCGCCGCCGGGCTTCAGCCGATCATCTTCATCCCGCACGGCAACATCTCTTACGGCAAGCTGGCGCAGGCGCTCGAGTATGGCGCGCGCACGCTGCAGGTGGAGGCCAATTTCGACCAGATTCTGGCGCTCGTGCGAACGCTCGCCGAACGGTTGGGGATCTACTTGCTGAACTCGATCAACCCGTTCCGGATCGAGGGGCAGAAGAGCATCATGTTCGAGCTGATGGATCAGCTCGACTGGAACCCGCCGGATTGGATCGTGCTGCCCGGAGGCAATCTGGGCAACGTTTCCGCCTTCGGCAAGGCTCTACGCGAGCTCAAGCAATTCGGGTTCATCGAGCGGCTGCCGCGGCTGGCTGTCATCCAAGCCGAGGGCGCCTCTCCGTTCGCTGATTTCGCCGCCTCGGACCACTCGCGGTTTGTTCCGGTGAAGAATCCGGAAACGCTGGCTACGGCGATTCGCATCGGAGATCCGGTTTCCTGGCCCAAAGCCTGGCATGAAGTGAGCACATCCGGCGGGACAGTGGCCAAAGTGAGCGAACAGGAAATCGCGGACGCCAAAGCGATCATCGGACTGAGCGGCATCGGCTGCGAGCCGGCGTCGGCGGCTACTTTGGCGGGCATCCGGAAGCTTACCGGGCAGGGCGTCATGGACCGGGACGCGAACGTAGTGGCCGTCCTGACCGGACACCTGCTCAAAGACCCGGACTACATTTACCGCTACCACACGGGTCAGCTCACCGCTCCGGGGGGCGCGCCGATTCAGTCCACCTTCGGCAACCGCCCGGAGGTGGTGCCGAACGATCCCGACCGCATTGCCGCTCTGTTAGGATAAGACGCCATGGACAATCTTACGCGGCGCGAGTTCGCCGCCTCAGCGGCGGCCGCGTTTCAGCCGGCGCCGCCCGCGCGCTGCACGCTCCGCGACGCTCAGGGCAACCCCGCGCCGCCCGCGCTCTTAGGGCGGTTTCATCTGTGCGACTTCCGTCTGCGCGTCTTCCCCACCGTTCCCAAGATCACCCCGGGTGAGGCAGCGTTCACGCCGCCCGGAGAGCCATTTCGCATTGGAGTGGCAGTCACCGTGCCCGGGTTTGGCAACATCGTCGCGTACGCGGATAACCGCGGGCGCGGGCACACGGCAGCCTCGTTCGCCAAAGGGGCGTTGGATCTCACCGCCGAACTGCCCGCCGACCGCCTGGCCACCGTGCGGCAGTATCCGGGACCTGTGCCGCCCGGCGCCGCGCGGCGAATCGAAGCCGCGGAGGCGCTGCTCAAGAAGGGGCGGTTTTACGAGTCGCTCGCCGAGTCGCTTTGGGCGGGAGAGGAACTGGTTTTCGCCCGCGCCCAGGCGGAAATCGCGAAGCGCGGACCGCGCCCGGGTTTTCTTTTCGGCTGCAACGCCTTCGGCTTTCCCCGTCACGGTGAGCCGTACGCGAGGCGTTTCGAGGAGCTCTTCAACTTCGCCACGCTGCCTTTCTATCTGCGCGCCACGCAGCCGGTGTACGGCAAGCCGAACTACGGAGCGGCGGAAAAGATCCTGGCTTGGACATCGCAGAGGGGGATCATCGCCAAGGGGCATCCGCTGGTTTGGTTTTACCCGCAGACCACACCGGAGTGGCTGAAAGGCAAGCCCTACGAGGAAGCCAAGCGCCTCGCGCTCGAGTACTCGCGCAACACGGTGCGCCGCTTCCGCCACGGCATCCACGCATGGGACATCATCAACGAGGCGCACGTCCAGAACTCGCTGGACTTCACCCTGGAGCAGCAACTGGACATTACCGCCGGCGCGGCGCGCGCGGCGCGGGAGGGCGACCCCACGTGTTTCCGCGTGCTCAACTGCTGCTGCACCTGGAACGATTACATGTCGCGCACGCAGCAGAAAGGGCGGCAAAACGTGTGGGATTACGTGAAAACCGTGCTAGACGCCAAGGTGGACTTCGAGGCGCTCGGCTTGCAGTATTACTACTCGGGGCGCGACATGCTGGAGTACGAGCGCTCGCTTGATTCGTTCGCCGGGTTCGGAAAGCCGGTGCATATCACGGAGCTAGGCGTCGCCTCGGCGCAGCAGGAAGAACCGACGCAGCACGGGCAGCGCGCCCGGTTCCCGTGGCACGGCGACGTGTGGACGGAGAGCATGCAAGCCGACTGGATCGAGCAGTTCTACACGCTGGCGTATAGCAAACCCTACATCGAAGCCGTCACCTGGTGGGATCTGAGCGATCCCGCGTTCATACCGCACGGAGGGCTGCTCAAGCCGGATCTTGAGCCCAAGGAAAGCTTCCACCGCTTGAAGAAGCTGCTCGCTTCCTGGCGCGAGGGTTGAACCGCCCGGCTACAAGCCGTTCTTATCTTCCAAGCTGCGCCAGAGATACCAGCTCGCGACCGAACAGTAGGGACGCCATCGCTCTTCCGCCATCCGGTCGATGACCGCCGGGGGAGGCAGTTCGGGCATCCCATACGCCTTCTGCACCGCTACCCGGATGCCGAGATCTCCGGAGGGCATTACGTCCGGGCGGCGCAGCCCGAAGATGAGGAACATGTGGACAGTCCACGGACCGACGCCTTTGATCGCCGTAAGCCGCCGCGTCACCTCCTCATCGGGCAGCTTCGCCAAATGTTCGAAATCGAGCCGCCCGTCGAGCGCCCAGGCGGCGGCTTCGCGCAGGTAGGCGATTTTCTGCCGTGACAAGCCCAAGGCGCGCATGGTCTCGGGCGGTAGCGCGAGCACAGCCTCCGGCGTCACCGTCTTGCCCCGGCAAGCCGCCTCCAGCCGGTTGTACATCGTGAGGGCGACTTTCCCGCTAAGCTGCTGGTAGATGATCGACCGCGCCAAGGTGGAGAAGTCCGGCGGGCTATACTCGATGCGGTAAGGTCCCACCTTTTCGATAATGGAGCGCAGGACGGGATCTCTCTGTTTCAGGTGCAGAATGGCTTTACGCATGGAACATGAGACAATCGGGATGCATCCTACAGAATAGTATGAGACACTTGGCGGCGCTCCTCGCCCTGGCTGCGGTGGCAGCAGGGCGCCCTCCCGAGGAGCTGCCCTCGATCTCCGTGGACGTCAATGTGGTGAACGTGCTGTTCACGGTGCGGGACCGCAAGGGCGGGCTGGTCAGCACGCTGACCAAGGATGACTTCACAGTGCTGGAAGACGGGAAGCCGCAGCAGATTAAAACGTTCACCCGTGAGACCGACCTCCCCCTGACGATCGGCATGCTGATCGACGTCAGCCGGAGCCAGGAAAATCTGATCGACGTAGAGCGCCGAGCGGCGAGCGAGTTCTTCCGGCACGTGCTGCGCCCCAAGGACATGGCGTTTGTCATCAGCTTCGGCGCGGAAGCGGAGCTGTTGCAGGACCTGACGAATTCCTCGAAGCTGTTGCAGCGGGCGCTCGACAATCTGCGCGTGAGCGTGGCGCCCGTCCGCCCGCCGATCCTGGGTCCGGGTCCCGTTCCCACAGCCGGACGCCCGCGAGGAACGATTCTTTTGGACGCGGTTTATCTTGCCGCCACCGAAAAGCTGCAAAACGAAGTGGGGCGCAAAGTGATCGTCCTGATCTCGGATGGCGGCGACCAAGGCAGCCGGATGACGCGGGAGCAGGCTCTGGCGGCGGCGCACCGCGCCGACTGCATCATTTACAGCATCTTTTACATCGACCCGAATTTTGGACGCCGGTGGGGCTATTCGGGCGACGAGGGACTGCTCAAGAAGCTCTCCGAAGAGACCGGCGGGAGGGTGTACCGCGTGGATCGCAGACGGACGCTAGCCATGATCTTCGACGAGCTCGAAGCCGAGATGCGGAGCCAGTACGCGCTGACCTATTCGCCAGCCAACACGGCGCGCGACGGTTCGTTCCGCCGGATTGAAATCGTGCCCAAGGACAAGAGCCTGAAGGTGCAAGCCCGGCGCGGTTACTTCGCCCCGAAGTGACATGCGGGTCCGGCGCGATTACACTACGAAGAAGTGAGCTCGAACGCGTTCATCTTCACCCGGCGATCCGCCGCCCTCCGCCTTCTGGCGCTCGCCGCCGCTGCTTCGCCGGCGGTTTGGAGCGATCAGGTCCTCTACCGCGGGAAGTCGCAGTTTAATGACATCATCGTGACGCAAGACAGCCAAGGCATGCGCACGCTGTATTTCGAGTTTGGCGGCGCGCGCCAGAGCGTGGTAAAAGTCGGCGATCCGACGCATCTGGAGCTGGCTTACGCGCGCACCGCCATGACTTCGCTGGCGCTGTGCCCGCAGCCCGAACGGATTCTAGTGGTGGGACTGGGAGGCGGCACCATTCCCATGTTCCTGCGCAGGTATTTCCCGCAGACTTATATCGACGCAGTGGAGATCGACCCCGAGGTGATCAACGTCGCCAAACGGTTCTTCGGGTTCCGGGAGGACGAGCGGATGAAGGCGCACGCAGCCGACGGGCGCCGCTTCATTGAACAAACGAAGCAGCGTTACGATCTGGTTTTCCTCGACGCGTTCGGAACGGACAACGTGCCGTACGACCTGGCGACGGAGGAGTTTCTCCGAGCCGTGCGCCGCATTCTCACGCAGCGCGGTCTGGCGGTGGCCAACATCTGGAGCCGGGACTCCAACCCGCTCTACGACGCCATGGTGCGCACGTATCAGGAAGTGTTTGACAGCCTGTACATCATACGGGCGCCTTATACCGCCAACCGCATCCTGCTCGCCCTGCCGCGCGTGGAGAAACTCACCGCCCCGGCGGTGGCGAAGCGCGCGCAGGCTGTGGCGTCGAAACACCGGTTTCGTTTCGAGCTAGGACCGATTGTCGAGGACGGCTTTGCGGCGGCGCCGCCCAAAGATCCCACAGCGCGAGTTTTGAAAGACCGCGACAAGCGGCGCTAATAGCGCTCCCATGGCGCGCGATCGAAACCCGGCGCCATCTCGCGTCCAAAGCGCAGCGGGGGGCGTCCATTTTCAAACGCCCCGATGTCGGGCGCGGCGCCGGCGAAATCGTCGTTGAAGCCGGGGATCCGGACGCCTTTGTCGATGGCGGGGTTGGGAACCTGCACCAGCGGATCGGTGATGTAAAACTTCTTGCCGTTGCGCTCGTATTCGACGCGCCCGAACTTGATGCGGTCCATCGTGGGAGCGAGGAACCATTCCAAACGCTCGCTCGGAACCCACATCGACCGGATCAAGCCGCCGCCGAGGTAGCCGCCCCGCAGGTCGTTCCGGAAGTCGTTGCCCGGCTCGCCCTTCCTCTCAGGATAGCCGCTGCCGCGCGTGTAGAAGATGTTGTTCCGCGTCACGGCGTTGTAGACGTCGTGCCCGCTAAACACGTTCAATGCGCCGCCGGGCTGCAACGCCGTGTTGTGATAGATGAAACGGTAGCCGTTGCCGAGATTGATGGTTTCGCCGCGCAGTTCGATGCTCCTCGAACCGGTCTTAATGATCGTCCCGCCGGACGAATCCTGATGGGTCACCCGGCTCGAGCCGAACACGTTGCGGAAGATGTAAAGCGGACCTTTAGACGTAGCCGCCGTCGCCACAAATACGAAGGTATGGTGGATGTAATTGCTCCAGATCCGCACGTTCATGTTCGCGCCTTCGCTTTCGATGGCGTCGTCCCAACAGTGCGAGATGATGTTGCCGTAAATGTCGGAGTCGCGGTTCGGGCTGCCTTCCAAGCTGAAATTCGAGCCTCCTCCGATGCCGTCGTTGTAGCCGTGGTCCTCGGTGGAGCGGATGGTGTTGTAGCGGATGATGTTGCCGCCGCTCGAGTCGATCAGGGTGATGGCTTGGGGACCGTCAGGGTGCCCGCTCTCCCAATCGTTCGAGGCGCCGCGCGGGTGTTCGATCAGGTTGCGCTGAATCACCAGATGGCCGGCTCCTCTGCCGGCGTAAATGGCGCTGTCCGAACCATGGAAGATGCCCCACACGCGCGCGCCGCCTATTCTGCCCCAGCGGGTGATGTGGCAGTCTTCGATGACCACGTGCTGTACGCCGGGGCGGATGTAGACGCCGTGAATGCCGGCGTTTTTCAATTGCAACCCGCGCAGGATGACGTAGCCGGCTTCGATTACGACGTTGTAGTCCGACAGGTTGAAGACATCGATCGTGTGCTTGCCGCCGGCGGCGGGAGTGATCAAGCGCCAGGCTTTTTCGGTGCCGCCCTCTTTCACGTAGAGCGTCTTGTCGGATTCGCCGGCAGGCAGGAACGTGGTCTCTCCGACAGGGAACTTTTCACTCCGCGTGCGCGCCTTGAGTTCGACCCGCTTGCCGCCGGCTTCAAGCCGGATTTCATAAGCGGTGTCCGGGGTCAGGTGAACGAGCGAGCCGCGGTACTGCCCTTCGCGCGGACCGTAAACGAGGGGATGGCCTTCGCGCCACTCCGAAGCGCCCGCGCTCCGGTAATGCACCCGGCACGGACCCTCGGCTTGCGGGCGCGTCCAGTACAGCCCGAGCGATTCGAAGGTCGGAACGGCGTAGGCTTCCGGCTCCCCGGCAGCCAGAACCGCAGGCGCAAGGAACAGAATTGCGAGTTTCATCGGGATCAACCGTTCAGCGTCCATCCGGGACGGTACTTGCGGCTGAGAAACTGATTCGCCTCAGGCACGTTGGTGATCTTTCCGGCGGCGCCGTCGTAAACCAAACGCTTGCCAACCCGGTAGGAAACGAGCCCGAGAAGCATCTGCTCCATCAGATTGCCGCCGTACACGAAGTCGCATGAAGTCTTCAGGCTCCCTTTGCAGGCTTCGATCCATTCGAGTTGAAAGGCCAGGTTGGGCTTGGCTCCCGGGGGTCCCACAGGAGGCAGCAGTTCGGACTTGGAGCGCCGTTTGTAATAGGTCAGATCGGCGTCGGGGTCCACCGGAATGAGGATGCGCGAAGTGAAATCGGCGATCAGATGCCCCTTCGAGCCTTGAAACCATACGCCGTGCCCGATTTTCTTTAGATCCACCGGACCCTTCGGTCCGTCGGGCATTACGCCTCCCTGATACCAAGTGACGCGGATGGGACCGCGCCAGGAATTGGCGGGGTGTTCGAAGGTCATCTTGAGTTCGACGGGCGTGACCTCGGGATTGAACTTTTCGCTCACCTTCATGTCGGCTTCGACCGCTGTGGGAAGCGTCGCCTCAATGGGCTTCCAGGCAAGGTCCATGGTGTGCGCGCCCATGTCGCCCACCTGACCCGTGCCGAAGTCCCAGTACATATTCCACTGCAAACAATTGGCGCCGGCGCTGCCGGAGAAATAGCCGGGATTGTAAGGATGGTATTCAGAGGGTCCGAGCCAGAGGTCGTAGTTAAGGTGCGGCGGCGGATCGCCTTCGCGCGGCAGGTAGCCGGGACGCCGCAGTTGCCGGCTGCCCCAAGCGTGGACGTGGCGGAGTTCGCCTATGGCGCCGTCGCGGATGAGCTCGGTCACGCGGTTAAAGTTGGGATTGGCGTGGCGCTGCGTGCCATGCTGCGTCGCCACTTTGTTGCGGCGCTTGACGTAGTTGGCGCGGACGGTGCGAACCTCTTCGACGGTGATGCCCAGCGGCTTTTCGCAGAATACGTGCTGGTTGCGGTTGAGAGCCCAATTGGCGATGAAAGCGTGCGTATGATCGGTGGTGCAAATGATGACCGCCTCGATGTCTTTTTGGTCGAGGCAGCGCCGCCAGTCGACGTAGGTCTTGGCTGCGGGCCATCTTTGGGACGCTTCGCGGAGGCGGTTCTCGTTAATGTCGCACAGTGCGACGACGTTTTCAGGTGTGATGGCGTCGTAATGCGCCAAGCCACGCCCCCAAACGCCGATGAGCGCGATGTTCAGCTTGCGGCTGGGGGGATTCTGGCCACGCACCACGCCGCTCGGGACAACCATGAAACCTCCGGCGCTGGAAGCGGTCTTTAGAAAAGTTCGCCGTTGCATCATGCGGGTCATTCTATCCCAACCGGGCTAGCGGCGGTTACCGCCGACTTCACGCCCCGGTTTCTGTTACCTTAGAAATCGGTACCTGGAACTGGGACTATGGCGCAAAAAACTCCTATCACAGTCGCGCATGGCGACGGAATCGGCCCCGAGATAATGGCGGCGACGCTGCATATCATCCAAGAGGCAGGGGCAAGAATCGAGATTGAGACGATCGAGATTGGTGAAAAGGTCTATTTGCGGGGCAACACGGCGGGCATCGAGCCAAGCGCGTGGGAATCCTTGCGCCGCACCAAGGTGTTTCTCAAAGCGCCCATCACCACTCCGCAAGGCGGCGGCTTTAAGAGCTTGAACGTGACCACGCGGAAGATGTTAGGCTTGTACGCCAACGTGCGCCCTTGCGTGGCGTACCATCCGTACGTCGAGACGCTGCACCCCGGCATGGACCTGGTCATCGTCCGGGAAAACGAAGAGGACACGTACGCCGGGATTGAACACCAACAAAGCCCGGATACCACGCAGTGTCTGAAGATCATTACCCGCAGCGGCTCGGAGCGCATCGTCCGCTATGCCTTTGAGTACGCCCGGCGCAACAACCGGAAGAAAGTCACCTGCTTCATGAAAGACAACATCATGAAGCTCACCGACGGGCTGTTCCACAAGGTGTTCGACGAAATCGGCGCGGAGTATCCGGACATCGAGAAGGAAGCCTGGATCGTCGACATCGGCGCGGCGAAAATGGCGGATACGCCGCTGGCGTTCGACGTGATCGTGATGCCGAACTTGTATGGCGATATTCTGTCCGACGTGGCGGCGCAGATTGCCGGTTCGGTGGGTTTGGCGGGTTCGGCGAACATCGGCATGAAGTACGCGATGTTTGAGGCGATTCACGGGTCGGCGCCGCGGCGCGCGGGACAAAACCTGGCGAATCCCTCCGGTTTGTTGCTCGGGGCGGTGATGATGCTGGTGCATATCGACCAGCCGGACGTGGCTGAGCGCGTGCATAACGCATGGCTGAAGACGATCGAAGACGGCGTCCACACCTACGACATTTACTCGGAAGGCATCAGCAAGCAGAAGGTGGGCACGAAGGAATTTGCGCAGGCGGTGGTGGCGAGGCTGGGTCAGCGTCCGGAGAAGTTGAAGGCGGTGAGCTACCAGTCCGCCCCCAAGCAGCAGCCTGTGGAAAAGGCGGCGGGCGCCGCGGCGCTTCACAAAAAAGAAATGGTAGGCGCGGACGTGTTTGTCGAATGGCGGGGCGGAGCCGCGGAGACTTTGGCTGCGGGGCTCCAAGCGGCGCAAGGGACGGACTTCAAATTGACCATGATCTCCAACCGCGGCGTGAAGGTTTGGCCGGATGGTTTCCCCGACACGTTGACCACCGACGTGTGGCGGTGCCGGTTCGAGAGCGCGGGCGGCGGAGCGGTGAGCCACGCGCAGGTGGTGAGCCTGCTCGACCGGGTGGCGAAAGCCGGCTATGACTTTGTGAAGTTTGAGAGCTTGTGCACATTTGACGGCAAGCCGGGGTTCTCCTTGGGTCAGGGGCAATAGCGCAAATGAACGGCAATCCACTGGTATTGGTCCTGATGGGCAGCAAGTCCGATTGGGAGACGATGAAGCATACGTCTCTGACGCTCGCCGAGTTCGGCGTGGCGCACGAGTGCCGGGTGCTGTCAGCTCACCGGACGCCTGCCGAAGCCATTGAATACGTTTCGAGCGCCGAAGGGCGCGGCGTCGAGGTGCTCATCGCGGCGGCGGGCGGGGCGGCGCATTTAGCGGGCGTGGTCGCCGCCCACACGGTCTTGCCGGTGCTCGGCGTGCCTATGAAAGGCTGGGCGCTCGATGGATTGGATTCGCTGCTATCCACGGTCCAAATGCCGGGCGGCATCCCGGTGGGAACGCTGGCCATCGGCAAAGCGGGCGCCGTGAACGCGGCGCTGCTCGCGATAGCGATTCTGGGCAACAAACGCCCGGAGCTGCGCGAAAAGCTGAAGGCGTTTCGCCGTGAACAGGCGGCGAAGATCCTCGCAGAAAAACTAGAGTAGACCGGAGCGGCGCAGCAAAGCGGCAGGATCCGGATCCCGGCCCATGAAATCGCGGAAGAGCTGCGCCGCGTCCGCCTCATTGCCGCGCTCGAAAATCTTCCGGCGCAGTTCCATCCCGACTTTGGGGTTCAGCACGCCTTCTTTCTCGAACCGCGTAAAGGCGTCGGCTTCGAGAACCTCGGCCCATTTGTAGGAGTAATAGCCCGCCGAGTAGTTGCCCGCGAACAAGTGCAGGAAGCGGGTCACTTGGGAATACTCCTTAGGGAGCGCGTGCTTGACGAAGCGCTGCATGATCGCCCGCGTGTATTCCTGCGGATCCGGATCTTTCGCCGGGCTGTAGACGGTGTGGAGGTCGAGATCCATGGTGGCGAGCCCGAGCTGATTCATCTGCGCGTGCGCGGCGTTGAAGTTGCGGGCTGCGATCATGCGGCGGTAGATTTGGTCCGGGATCTTTTCGCCGGTCTGATAATGGCGGGCGAACAGGTCGAGGCACTCGCGGTTCCAGGTGAAGTTCTCCATGATCTGCGAGGGTAGCTCGACGAAGTCCCACACGAAGCCACGCAGTCCCGGTTCGGGCACGCGGTTGAGCAGTTGCGCCATCAGATGGCCAAATTCGTGAAAGATGGTGTTCACTTCGTTGTGCGTCAACAGCGCCGGCTTGCCGCCCGCCGGAGGCGTCAGATTCCCGACGATGACACCCACTTGCGGGCGGTTCGGGCGCCGGGACAAGAGACTCCAGCACCAGGCGCCGGAGCGCTTGTTCGAGCGGGCGAAGAAGTCGCTATAGAAATAGCCCAGCAGCTCTCCGGAGGCGTCGCGCACCTCCCAGTATTCAACGGAGGGATCCCACACCGGAACGCCACTCACCTTGGCGAACTTCACGCTGAACAGGCGCCCCGCGATCTCGAACAGCCCCTGCATGACGCGCTCGAAGGCGAAATAGGGCCGCAGGGCGTCAGGGTCGAGTTCGTAGCGCTCCTGCCGGAGCTTGCGAGTGTAGTACTGCGTTTCCCAAGGCGCGGGCGGCGGGGCATTGGCTCCTTCGAGCTTCCGCCGGAAGGCGAGCAGCTCCTGATACTCCCGGTCCTGCGCCGGACGGGTCTGGCTTTCCAACCGCGTCAAGAACTCGCGGACTTTGGCGCCCGAGCCGGCCATGCGGTTTTCGGTCTGATAATCCGCCCAGTCGCGGTACCCCAATAGCCGGGCGGCTTCCTGCCTCAGCTCGACGATGCGCCGGACGAGCGGGCGGTTGTCCCACGGGCCGCTAGAAGCCACGGTGATCGAGGCGCGGTAGATCTTTTCGCGCAGTGCGGCGTCGTCCAGGTAATTCATCGCCGCCATGATGCTCGGCGTTTGTAATGTGAACCGCCAGCCATCCAAGCCCTTCTCCGCAGCCGCCTGCCGCGCCGCAGCGCGCGCGATTTCAGTGAGCCCGGCGAGTTTCGCCTCGTCCGTGATCACAAGCTCAAAGGCGTTTGTCGATTCGAGAGCATTGTCGTTGAATTTCTTGCTGAGGTTGGCGAGTTCGATGTTGATTTCGCGCATGCGGGACCTTGCGGCGCCGTCCAACTCGGCGCCGGCGCGGCGGAAACGCTTGAGCGTGAGATCGAGCAGGCGCTTGCGGTTACCGGTGAGCGAGCGCGCCTCCTCAGAGGCGGCGTATTTCTTAATCTTGCCCCACACGCGCGGGTCTAGCGTGACGCTGTTGCGGAACGCCGTGATCTTCGGCAGCGTTTGGGCAATGGCGGCTCGCCACTCGGGAGTGGACCGCACCCCGTCGAGGTGCGAAACGATGCCTGCGGCACGGTCCAGCCGGTCCGTGATTTCGTCATACGCCAGAATCGTGTTCTCGAAGGTGAGGCGGCCGGTCTCGGCCACATAACTTTCGTGCCGCTTGCGGCCTTCTTCGATCAATGCCTGCATCGCCGGAGCGATGTGCTCCACGCGCAAGCGGTCGAACGGCAGAGGAACGCGCAAATCGAGCAGCGGATTCTGCTCGGGCTGCTGAGCCGGCAGCGCCGCGGCGAGCAGCAAGCATGCGGCAGACCGTTGGAATTTCATCAAGCCTCCTGATGCTTTAGCAAGTGAGCTCCTGCCGCCCGCGCCTTGGATTTCCACTTCAGGCGAAAATGAGCCAGCGCCGCCATGGCGACGATGACCGCCGCCGACGCGGCGGCAGAGCCCGCCGGGCTGAGTTTCTGACCCCACAGATTCCATAGCAGGCCATAAACGAGAATGATATGCACCCAGTAGACGAGCAGCGAGGTGCGCCCGAAAATCTGCATCCAGCCGGCGCCCGGCCGGGCCAAGTGTTCGGTCCACAGCCACGCCGCGCCGGCAATCACCAGAATCACTCCGGTCCGGATAAACACCAGAGCGGGGCTGTCGGTCCAGAAGTCGGATTTCGGATAGAGCGTGTACGGCAGGTTGCTGAAATGCAGGACGCCTAACGCCGCGGCAAGGCCCGCCCATGCGCCCCATTGCAGCATCCGCTCAAGCATCTCCGCCCGGCAGCGCCGCAACGCCAATCCTCCGGCCAATCCAAAAGCAACGTAAGCGGACCAAGGGAACAACGGGAAGCGCATCCGGTTGGGAACGAAGTACTCCTTCACCGCCGGGGGAACCCCAGACCAGTCCAGGCTGCTCACGAGCGGCGCAGCCGAGGCAAGCGCCAAGCCGGTCACCGCCGCCAGATGCGCGCGCGTCGGCGCGGGCCACAGGCTGACAAGCGAAAACGCGAGAATCGCCGCGCCCATGCAATTCAGAATGTCAACTTTCCAGAGGCTGTCCCAGTCCGGCGACGGGAGATGCACAACCGCGTTGGACAGCCGGAACAGATAAGCCAGAGCCAGGATGTAGCCGCCGCGCTGCGCGAGCTTCCAAATCCGCGCCAGAGCCGGTTCAGCCGCTTCGTCGAGCCGGTCCATTAGGAAAGCGAAGGTCACCCCGGCGAGAAACAGGAACAGCGGCGCCGCCATACCGCCGAAGAACTGCGAAAGCATATACGCCGGGTGCCCCCGCAGCTCCGGACGGGTGAAGGCATTGAACGTATGGGAAGGAATCATCAGGAGCACGGCCAAGCCGCGCATCCAGTCCAGAAAAGGAAGCCGTCTCAATTCTTTAGGATAGCAGGCATCCCAGCAGCTTCAAGCCAGAAGTCGGACTTGGCCGCGCAGCGCGGGCTGCCCGCGCGGAGAAACGGAGCCGCAATAACTCGTCGCGGGCGATCCCGAACGGTTCGATATAATTTGAATATGGCGTCTTTGGTCACCCTGGGCGGACCGCAGCTTGATCCGGCTGTCCTCAAACAGAAAGAACAACGTCTATTTTCGATTTTGGACGGCATGGGCAAAGTGCTGGTGGCCTATTCCGGAGGGACGGATTCCGCTTATCTGGCATGGGCGGCGGCTCAGGTGCTCGGCAAGAACGCCATCGCCATCACCGCCGACTCGGCGTCCATTCCCGAGTCCCACAAACGGGACGCCGAACGGTTCGCGAAGACGTGGAACATCCGCCACGAATACATCCGCACGTATGAGTTCGAGAATCCGGATTACGTCAAAAACGATCCGGACCGGTGCTTCCACTGCAAGGACGAGTTGTTCACACGCCTGGAAGAGGTGGCGCGCGAAAGAGGCTTCGAGCATATCATCTATGGCGTCAACCGGGATGATCTTGGCGACTACCGCCCGGGACAGAACGCCGCCCGCCTGCACCAAGTGCGCGCGCCGCTGGTCGAAGCGGATTTGTCGAAGGCGGAGATTCGCGAACTATCGCGGATGGCGGGGCTGGAAACGTGGGACCGTCCGGCTTCGGCTTGCCTAAGCTCCCGCATTCCCTACGGGACTCCGGTCACCAAAGAGACTATCCGCACTGTCGAGATGGGCGAGGAGGCGATGCGGGGTTTGGGCTTCCGCCAGTTTCGGGTTCGTTTCCACGGGGAGCTGGTGCGCCTGGAAATCGCCCGAGAAGAAATGGCAAAGGCTTTATCCCTGGAGGTCTTCGATACGATCGTCGAAACCTTCAAGGCTCTCGGCTTCCATTACGTCACACTGGACCTCGAAGGCTACCGCCAAGGCGCCATGAACGAAGTCTTAGGCTTGAAGCGCTAAACGAGCTGTCCGGTCCTCTTCCACCTCGCGATCCGCGAAAAGTGGTGCTGGAAATAGAGGATGCTGAAGAAGAACGTCATCACCCCGCTCAAGCGCAAGCCGATTGGCTCGACGGAGTTGTAGTACCGCACGAGCGAGCTCCGCATCCCGAAAATCCCCACCAGCCAGGCGATGATGATGACGAAATTCAGCAGCATAATCACAAGGCTGACGGTAGTCATCATGGCCATGGACCGGGATGCGAAGGCCATAATGTAGAGGACAACCTGCCCCACCATGCCGAGCAAGGCGAGCACAAACATTGTGACAGCCTTGTTCGACGGATCGATCTTCTTCACAAAACCAGCCTGCCGGAAAGCCCACACCAACCCGGCTAGTCCCATCGTGAACCAAGCAAGCACGAGCACCACAGCCCAATGCATGTCCGGCGGGATGGGGCCGCCGGCGGGGGCGGGTTGGAAAGCGCCGGGCTGCGCGTACGCGGGTTGAGAGAACGCCGGCTGAGGATATCCCTGCGGTTGCGGATAACCTGCCTGCGGTTGAGGGTATGCCGGGCTCTGCTGAGGGTATCCCGCCTGCTGCGGGTACGCAGGCGGTGGATTATAGCCCGCCTGAGGCGCCGCAGGTTGCTGCCATGCCGGCGGAGGCGGCGGGGCGGGCGCGGCGGGCGCTTCCACTGTCGCTCCACACGCAGCGCAGAAGCGGCTGCCCGCTGGAATCTGACTGCCGCAATTGCCACAAAACATGAATACGCTCCTCGATCAACAAGTCGGCCGGATAGGCGAACGCCCGTCCGCCTGATCGTCGTATTCTACCAATCCCGCTCCGGTCCGGTCCGGCGCCCCTTGGGACCCTAGGGCCACCCTTCTGAACACCCAACCCGAAATGCCGGC
>FWPV01010201.1_pt1 | contig 15488 bp, 16 predicted proteins | sample 2228371 | NCBI WGS metagenome assembly FWPV01 (sample SAMEA103939776, study PRJEB20133) | metagenome | reverse complement strand
TAATAATAAAAAATGTGAAGAACTTCGTATAATATACCTGATTGGGGAGTTAATACGAAGTATTGCGTATAATATAAGTTAGCTGAAAGACGGCTCAAATATATAAATTATGTAGGAGGAAAAAAATGAATTTCAAAAGAATCTTATTATCTCTTTTATTTCTCATGGTTACTTTTATTTTTGTTGGTTGTGCAACTATTCTATCAGGAACAATTCAAAAGGTTAATATTAATAGCAAACCAGATTCCGCGGTCATAAAAGTATATGATATGAATAACCAAATAATAGCAGAAGGTCTTACTCCATATCATATAGACTTAAAAAAAGGAGCTGGCTTCTTTACACCTGCAAAATATAAAGTAGAAATATCAAAAGATGGATATCTTAAAAAAGATATCTATATTAGTGGGAATCTAAATGCAGGTTGGTATTTAATTGGTAATTTTTTTATTGGTGGTCTAATAGGTTGGATTATTGTTGATCCACTAACAGGGGCTATGTGGAATTTAAGTCCAGAAAATATCAATACAGAATTGCAACAAGGGACATCATTAAATGGAAATAATAATACAATAACAATAGTATTAATTGATCAAGTTCCAAACGAACTAATGGAAAAAGCTATAAGAATAAATTGATATTATGTTCCGATTGTGCCGTCCATCAGCTAACAGCGTACATGCGCTGCGGTACTCAGCCTGCGCTAACGCTCCTGCTTCCGTTCCTCGGCACTCGCCTTGTGTCGGGTAGGCCGGAGAAGCGGAACACAAGGCTCGGCAAATCGCTTCGGCAAGAGTTGCAAGCAACTCTAAGCCTCAGCGACTTCGCATGTACGCACCGTTAGCGGAAATTGCCCGTGCTAAATATTAGAAAGGAGATATAATTATGATAAATGAAATTGAAAAAATTGAGATGCCAGAATGGTTATCGGCTGAAAATTTTCAATTTAATGTTACTAATATTCTAAATGATTCATTATATTATCCAGCCGCACATTTTGATGGTGATCCTGTTAAATATCTTATGGGAAATATTTTCAGTTTCGTTTATGTCGATTATGGCGTTTCAAGAGAAGAACTTCTAAATGAAATAAAAAATCAAGGATTTCGTGGTTATCATATCATTCATATACAATCTATTACGAAAAATGAATTAACACCTAATGGTTGGTCTGTTTATTTACACCCAGATCGAAATGAAAGAAATTTTAATGAGGACTTTTATCGAAATTGGATAAGAAAACCGTTTTGTGAGTGGATTATTTTTGAGAGAAATGAAGATAGAGATGACTCATATAATCCTAAGAGATTTTCACTATTGTATTTATGTGCAGATGGAGCAGCGGCTTATCAAGCAATGTATTTGTCTAACGGCTGCAAGCCGAAAATAATTGCAATTATTCAGCCTGGAACTGGATTTGGCGGAAATTGGACGGATTTTACTGATAGAAATAAAATTTTTGCAAGATCTGTTTTTTATAATAATAAATTATTACCAGATTATATAATAAATGGTGGTTGGGGCTCATCAGATTTTTATAAGGAACCTATTTGGGATGAATATAATGAATCAGTTAAAATTATTAAAACTGGAAGGGCAACATTAAATATATGGAAACGCACGGGCAACATCCGCTAACAGCGCATATGCACTGACCCCCATTTGTCAGGACATTTTTTCTTGGAATTATTATAGAAATAAAACACAATTTTTGACACATTATTCTTAAAATGTTAAAATATTCTATCGGGTGGGAGAGATCCCTTAATAAGGAAGTCGGTGAAAATCCGACACAGCCCCCGCTACTGTGAGGTGGACGAAAGCCAGAATAACCACTGGGAAACCGGGAAGGTTGGCGAGTAGGATGAAGCCAAGTCAGGAGACTTGCCCGAAAAAACCGAACGGAGGGTTCATTATGTTAATTCTATACGACTGACATTTCAAATATTTTTTCTTCTCGTGACTATCTTAACATCTTTGATTATTGTTGAATTTTTTATTTTTAGGAGGAAATATGAAAACAACTATTATAGGATTTCCAAGAATTGGATTAAATAGAGAACTAAAATTTTTTACAGAAAAATATTTAAGAGATGAAATAACAGAGAATGAATTGAAAGTTTTTTCACAAAATCATATCAAAAATCAACTCAAATTACTTGCTGACAAAATCGATATTATACCTGTGAATGACTTTTCTTTCTATGATAATATGCTTGATATGGCATTTTTACTTGGAGCTATTGAAAAAGAATATTTAAACAATGATTTATCACCACTTCAGAAGTACTTTGCTGTGGCAAAAGGTTCTCAAAATGATAAAATTGATTTAAAGGCATATGAAATGAAAAAATGGTTTGACACAAACTATCATTATATTGTGCCTAAATTATCCAGTAGTGTTGAATTTGAAGTTAATTTTGAGTTTTTAAAGGAAAAAATAGATATTGCAAAGGAAAATCTTAAGACATTTAGATTGGAATTGATTGGGCCGTTCACATTTTTGAAACTATCAAAAACAAAAGAAAAGAGTGTATACTTATATCTTGAGAAAATTGTAGAAAACTATAAGAAGATACTTGAGTTTTTAAAACAGGAAAAAATAGAGTACATATCTTTTGAGGAACCAGCTATTTGTATGGACCTTAATAGTTTTGAAAAGGATATATTTATAGAAATTTATAAAACCCTTCTTTCAAAAAAGGAAAATGAAAAAGTGATTTTACAGACATATTTTGGAGATGTAAGAGACATTTATAAGGAAATTCTTTCACTTGACTTTGATGTTATTGGACTTGATTTTGTAACTGGAGAAAAGAATATAGAGCTTATTGAAAAGTATGGATTTGATGAAAATAAAATACTTTCATGTGGGGTAATCAATGGTAGAAATATATGGAAAGCAGATTACAAAAAAATATTAGAAAAGATTGAAAGAATAAATAAAAGAGCAAAAAATATATGGCTTTCCACTTCATCGTCTCTACTGCATGTCCCTTATACTCTCCTTGGTGAGAAAAATATTCCATCAGAAATAAAAGAAAGAATGGCATTTGCAGTAGAGAAACTTACAGAACTGAATGAAATTAAAATTCTTCTTGAGAAAGAAACGAAAGAAAAACAAGATATACTTAAGAAGAATCAATCAGTTTTTTCAGTTACTACCCATCTTATTTCCGGGTTGAAAGAAAAAATCAATTCTCTTTCAGAAAAAGATTTTCAAAGAAGCCTTGCAAGAAAAGATAGAGTGAATTTGCAGAGAGAAAATCTAAAACTTCCTCTTTTTCCAACAACAACAATAGGCTCTTTTCCTCAAACAGAAGATTTAAGAAGAGAAAGAAAACTTTATAAAGAAGGAAAGATAACGAAAAAAGAATATGAAGATTTTATAAAAGAAAAGATAAAAGAAACTATCAGAAAGCAGGAAGAGATAGGGCTTGATGTACTTGTTCATGGAGAGTATGAAAGAAATGATATGGTAGAATATTTTGGCGAGTTTTTAACAGGTATTCTTACTACAGAAAATGGCTGGGTTCAATCTTATGGTACAAGAGCAACAAAACCACCTGTTATTTTTGGTGATATAAAAAGAAAAGAACCGATGACAGTGGAATGGATTAGCTATGCACAATCATTAACAACAAAACCGGTGAAAGCAATTTTAACCGGACCAGCTACTATTATAAACTGGTCTTTTGTAAGAGAAGATATTTCATCAAAAGAAGTAGCTTTTCAGATAGCACTGGCTTTACGAGAAGAAATAAATGAATTACAGAATAATAACATAAAAATTATTCAGGTTGATGAGGCTGCATTTAGAGAGAAATTCCCATTAAGAAAGTCTGAACTTAAAGATTATATCGAATGGGTGATAGATGCCTTTAAACTTGCAACTTCTATTATTAAGCCAGAAATAGAACTTCATACCCATATGTGTTATAGTGAATTTACTGATACCATAGAGTATATAGAACAGATGGATGCAGACGTCCTTTCTATTGAAGCTGCAAAGTCTGAACTGGAGATCCTTGAAGCCGTAAGAAACTATGCACAGAATAGAGAAATAGGCCCGGGGGTTTATGATATACACTCTCCAAGAGTGCCACCAAAAGAAGAAATTAAGAATATGATAAAAGAAATGCTAAAATATATCCCACAGGAGAATTTATGGATAAATCCAGATTGCGGACTAAAAACACGTAAACCAGAAGAGGTCTGGCCCTCATTAAAAAATATGTGTAACGCAGCAAAAGAAATGAGATAATAATTATGGGTTGTCCAAAAGATCTGATTTGAAATTTAATACTTTAGTATGATTTAGTTAGAAATGAAAATTGATCTTTTGGCAACCTTGTTAAAAAACACCTCTTAACAAATTATTAACCAAAAATTAGCTTTTCAAAAATAAAATATTAACATATCGAACTTATCATATTTCCAAAAAATTAAGGAAAATAAAAAATGTTTCATATTCAACAATTAAATTGGCAAGAAGAAGAAAGCCTTTCAGAAAAACCACTCATCCATGAAAATGTAAGTATAAAAAATTGTAGTTTTGGTGTTTTTACTGAAGTAAAATCATTTTCAGTTTTAGAAGAGGTAAGTTTAGATGATTTTAGTTATATTTGTGAGTATTGCAATGTTTATAATGCTGAAATTGGTAAATTTTCTAATATTGCTTCCTTTGTAAGAATAAATCCAGGCTTTCACCCAGTAGAATATCCATCTCTCCACCATTTTTTGTATCGTTCAAAAAAATATGGATTTAGTATAGAAAACGATGATGAATTTTTCAACTGGCGTAAATTGCAAAAGGTTTATATCGGGCATGATACATGGATAGGACATGGTACAGTAATAATGCCTGGGGTTAGAATTGCAAACGGGAGTGTTGTTGGTAGTAATGCTGTGGTAACAGAAGATGTTCCTCCATATACAATTGTAGCAGGAGTACCAGCAAAATTTATAAGGAAAAGGTTTAATCAAGACATAGTAAAAGCTATTGAAAAAACAGAATGGTGGAACTGGGATTATTTGACAATTAAAGAAAGAATAGAAGATTTTAAAGATTTAAGAAAATTTTTATGGAAGTACTCAAAATGAGAGAATTAATTTTTTTAATAATCATAGGAATTACAACTGGAATTTTATCTGGTTTTTTTGGACTAGGAGGAGGAATTTTTATAATACCATTATTGACAATTTTTATGGGTTTTGATCAGAAGATGGCTCAAGGAACTACTCTTTTAATGATGATTCCACCCCTGGGTATTTTTGCAGCATATGAATATTATAAAGAAGGTAACGTAAATATTAAAGCAGCTTTAATTATTGGTATTTTGTTTATGTTAGGAAGCTGGATAGGAAGTAAAATTGTAAAAAATGTGGATTCTTTAATAATAAAAAAAATTTTTGGTGGTATTTTGTTTTTTCTCTCTTTAAAGATGCTTTTTAAATAAAGTTTAAAGGAGGTTTGTATGAAGTTAGGAAAATTATTTGTGCTATCTCTTTTTATCTTAGGTATGGTAGTGTGTGGGTTCTCACAACAAAAAGGTATTTCTCCTCTCGGTAAAATCAAAAAACTTTCTCTGGCAATTATACCTACTGAAAGACCAGAAGATTTGAAAAGACAGTTTGAACCTTTAAGAGCCTATGTTGAAAAACAACTCGGCATGCCAGTAGAAATGTTTGTAGCAACTGATTATAGTGGTGTGATTGAAGCAATGAGAGCTGGAAAAGTTCACGTCGGCTTTTTAGGACCAGCCTCATACGTACTGGCAAGAGGTAGAGCAAATGCGGAAGCTTTCGCTGTATACGTCGTTACAAACGAAAAGTTCCCACAGGGAATTGTAAAGTATAACTCTTATATAATGGTAAACTCTGAAATAGCTAAGGAAATAGGTCTTAAAACAACTTACAGAGGAATCGAAGGCATGAAGGAACTTAAAAAACTTTTATCAAACTACAAGAAGAAGTATTCTTTTGCTTTTACTGATCCTGCTTCAACTTCTGGATGTGTTGCTCCAAGTTACTATATGAAAAAAGCCGACTTTGATCCAAAAGAAATTTTTACTTCTGTGGGTTATGTTGGTTCACATGAAGCAAGTATCGTCGGAGTTGCTAATAATACCATCAATTTTGGTGCTTCAAACAGCGATGACTTTGCTCTTGTGGTAGGAAAGGGAAAAGCAGATTCAAATAAAATAGTTATTGCATGGATTTCCCCTGATTTACCTATGTCTCCCATTGCTATCAGAAAAGATTTTCCAAGAGATTTAAAGAAAAAAGTTATAGATGCGTTTTTAAGTGCTCCCGGGGAACTATTTTCTGCACCAGGACTAACATATAAAGGATTTGTAGCTGTTGATGATAAAATGTTTGATCCAGTAGTAGAGATGTTTGCTCTATTAAGTAATCAATAATAATTATATGTTGCCCAAGAGATTTTGGGCAACATGTTTTAATTTTAATCTGGAGGTAAAATTATGTTAAAGTTTGAAAATATCCAGAAAAAGTTTGGAAATAATCTTGTTCTAAAGGGGATTAATCTTGAAATAAAAAAAGGTGAGTTTGTTGCATTAATTGGTGCAAGTGGATGCGGAAAAACCACTCTTATAAGAACTGTTAATGGTTTTGTAGTGCCAGATGGCGGGAGAGTAATATTTGAGAATGAAGAAATTGACTATAAAAATTCAAAAAAATTAAGACAAATAAGAAAAAAAGTTGGAATGATATATCAGTTGTTCAATCTTGTTGAAAGAACAAACTCATTACATAATGTTTTAACTGGAGTATTAGGTAAAATGGATCAGGGGATTGATTTTTTTCTTTCATTAATAGGTTTTTTTGGCAAAGAAAATAAAAAGAAAGCCTTAGAACTTATGGAATTTGTTGGTATTAGAGATAAAAGTGATACAAGGGTAGACAAACTTTCTGGTGGGCAAAAACAGAGGGTCGCTGTGGCTCGTGCTCTTATGCAGGAACCACATTTACTTTTAGCAGATGAACCAATAGCAAATCTAGACCCAAAGGCAGCTAAAAAGTTATTGGATTTACTTAAAGAAATTAACCAAAAGAAGGGAATTACAATAGTAACTGTTCTACATCATATAGACTTTATAAAAACCCACTTTAATAGAATTGTTGCAATAAAAGAAGGAGAAATTGTATTTGATGGAAAACCTGAAGAATTAAGTGATAACTTACTTGAATATATTTATGGTGTAGAAATAGAAGAAGCTTTGGAATGGGCAACAATATGAATAAATTTTTAAAAATTCTTGGATGGATAATAATAATAGGTTTAATAATCTTTAGTTTTATACTTGGAAGGGTAAATATAGTTGAATTAATTGGTGGACTTCCAGCAACATGGTTACTTTTACAAGACATGTTTCCACCAAAGTTCTCTATTATTCCAAAACTTTTACCTCTCTGTCTTGAAACTGTTGAAATTGGTATTGTCGGGACACTTCTTGGGTCTTTTCTTTCTCTTCCTCTTGGTTTTCTTTCAGCAAAAAATACATCTCCACATCCAATTGTTTATAATGCTACCAAACTTATTATAGGCATTTTTCGTTCTATTCCAGAAATAATTTATGGGTTAATTCTTGTTATCTCAATGGGAATGGGAGCATTACCAGGTATATTAACCCTTGCCTTTGGAACAATTGGACTGGCAAGTAAATTTTATGCTGAATCACTTGAGGCTATAGATTTCAATCCAGTTGAAGCGGTCGAATCAACAGGAAGTTATAAAATACACACCATAGTACATTCGGTGGTTCCACAGATAATTCCTCTTTTTACAAGTTATTCTTTATATATTCTTGATCATAATATTAGAGTTGCAATAGGTCTTGGCATAATTGGTGCAGGAGGAATAGGTGTCGAATTATTTATAAGAATGAGAACTTTTAGATATCAGGAAGCAATGGCTATTCTTTTAACTGTTCTTTTATTGTTAATAATTGTAGATAGAATATCTGCTTATATGAGAAAAAGAATAATTGATGGAGATTTTTTGAAAAGCAAGCCCAAAGTATTGGATTTTTCAGCACTTTTTGTTATAGGTTTATTGACAATATATTCTCTATTCAGATTTTTTTCTAACTTTGAAACAGTTAAGAAAGGTATCCCCTTAGGCTTTTCTCTTATTTCCAAAATGTTCCCACCGAATTTCACTTATTTAAAAGATTTAATTGTAGCATTATCTGAAAATATATCTATGGGAGTTGTGGGAACTATTGTAGCTATTATAATATCACTTTTTCTCGGATTTTTTTCAGCAAGAAATATAATAACCTTTAAACCAATAACTTTTATTCTTTCTCAAATACAGACATTTTTTAGAGCAATTCCAGATGTTGTTTTTGGACTTATTTTTGTTGCTGCAGTAGGGTTAGGTCCTTTTGCTGGAATAATTGCACTTGGTATTCATTCAGCTGGACTTCTTTCCAAATTTTATGGTGAAACCATAGAAAATATAGATTTTAAATCAGTGGAAGCAGTAAAAGCTACAGGTGCAAATATCGTTCAGACTATAAGACATGCTGTTTTTCCTCAGATAACACCACTGTTTAATAGCTACAATCTATTTTTGTTTGATAGAAATTTAAGAGAATCTACTGCATTGGGGATTGTTGGTGCGGGGGGAATAGGATATGAAATAACGATTTCAATGAGAATGGGAAATTTTGAAAAGGCTTCTGCAGCAATAATTTTGATTGTAATTTTAGTAATTCTTGTGGATTACTTTTCCACTAATATGAGAAAAAAGATTCTTGAATAGGAGAAAAAAATGCAAAATCTTGAAGAAATTCAAAAAATTTTGGCTTTTTTAAATGATGAAGAGATTGAAAACATTTTAAAACAGTTAAAAGAAAAGGAAATAAAGATTGTTAACATAGAAAATGGACTTGAAATGCTTACATTAAAAGATTCATTTGATAATCCTTTTTATTTAGGAGAGATTTTGGTTTCCCACGCAGAAGTTGAATGGAAAGAGTATCGTGGCTATGGAATGATCATCGGAAGTGATGAAAGAAAAGCACTTATAATGGCTTATATTGATTTATTATTGATAATGGGAGAAAAAGATTTTTTAAATAATATAAATGAAGTCTTGGAAAAAGGAAAAAAAAGAATGGAAGAGTTTAGAAATAAAGAGAAAATTTTAGTTTTATCTACAAAGGTTAACTTTGAAAATATGGCAGAGGGTTAATATGTTTCCAGAAGAAAAAAAGAAAAATAGAGAAATTTTTAGAAATTTTTTAAAAGCATTTTCATATCCAGGAAGGGTTTTTTCACTGGGAATAGATAAAGAATCTGAACTTTATATATGGGAAACTCTTTTAGATAATGAAGTTTCATTCTGTATGATTGGTTATGATACAGCAGAGGAAAAAATAGACAGAATTTATAAACAAACTAAATCAAAATATGTAAGAATTGATGAAGCTGATTATGTAATTATAACTGGTGGGTCAAGTAATGGTTACTTATCATTAGCTAAAAAAGGAACATTAGAATTTCCAGAATTAAGTGCCACTGTTTTTTATTTTGTTAAAAATTTAGCGAGTTCTAATGGTTTAGAAATGATAATGAAAGGACCTGGCATGATAGATGAAATTTCATTAAAAATTGATGGTATTGACAGAGAAGACCTTATTACGCTAACAGAGATAAATTCAGATTTTCCATTGGGAATAGATCTAATATTTATTGATGAGAACTATCAAATATCTGGCTTACCAAGATCAATTCAGTTTGCATTGAAGGAGTAAAAAATGGGATATGTAGCTGTTTCTGGAGGCAGAGAAGCCATTGAAAATGCAGAAAAATTTTTCAATTATAAAAAATTATCAGAAAATATAAAACCTGTTTCCATTGAACAAATAAAAAGCGAATTACATTTACTTGTTGACAGAGTAATGGGAGAAGGATCTCTATATGCACCGGATTTAGCTGCACTTGCAATAAAACAATCCGCTGGTGATACATTTGAAGCTGCTTTTATTTTAAGAGCTTATAGAACTACTCTACCACGTATTGGATATACGCTTTTAGCCAGAACTGAAAAAATGAGGGTCATAAGAAGGATTTCTGCTGCATTTAAAGATATACCGGGTGGGCAGATTTTAGGTCCCACTTCTGATTATTCTTTAAGATTGCTTGATTTTTCAATAATAGATAAGGCACAAGAAGAATATAAAATAATTAATAATTTATTAAAAGAAAGTAAAATTAATATTAATAGTGATGAAAATCTTACCTTTGTTAAGCTTGTTGAGATACTTAGAAAGGAAGGTTTTATTATGGATAAAATAAAAGAAAAAGATAAAGAAAATGAACCATTTGACATAACAAGAAGATCAATTATATTTCCTCTTCCAAGAAGTGCAATTATGCAAACTTTAGCAAGAGGAGAAACGGGTGGATTAATTGCACTTGCATATTCAAATGTTAGAGGTTTTGGAGTTGCACATCCTACTATAGCTGAATTAAGGGTAGGATATCTACCTGTTTATATAAATCATCCTTATCATAATGAGCCTTACTATATTGGGGAAATTCTTGTTACTGAGGCTGAAGTTCTTTGCGATATTACAAAAGAAGAGGGAGAAACAAAATTTTCTTTGGGATATGGGGGCTGCTTCGGACATAATGAAGCCAAGGCTATATCAATGGCTATATTAGATAGAGCCTTAATGACTGAAGACCCAAAATATCCTTCTGAAAGTCAGGAATTCGTTATTTACCATGTAGATGGGGTGGAATCTATGGGTTTTATTAATCATTTTAAACTTCCTCACTATGTAACATTCCAATCATTGCTTGATAGGGTTAGAAAAATTAGAAAAGAGGAAAAAGAAAATGAAAACAAAATATAGTTTTGGTTTTATAGATGAAACTGCAAAAAGAGAGATAAGAAGAAAAATTTTAAAAGCCATATGTATTCCTGGCTATCAGGTAGCATTTGGCTCAAGAGAACTCCCTATAGCAAGAGGTTGGGGAACTGGAGGTCTACAAATTACTCTGTCTATAATTGGCAGTGAAGATATTCTAAAAGTCATAGATCAGGGAAGTGATGATAGTGTAAATGCAGTAAACATAAAAAGGTTTATAAACAGTATGGCTGGAGTAAAAACTACTGAAAATACTTTAGAAGCAACAATAATCCAGACAAGACATAGAATTCCCGAAGAGGAATTAACAGAAGAGCAAATTCTTGTTTTTCAGGTTCCTTTACCAGAGCCTTTAAGAGTAGTTGAGCCTTCAGAGAAAGAAACAAAAAGAATGCATGCAGAAGGTGATTATAGTGCAATATGGCTTTATCTTTATGAGTGTATCGTTGAATATGGTGAAATCACTCTTGGTGCAGGTTATCCTGTTTTTGTAAATAATAGATACTTGATGTCTCCAAGTCCTATACCCCGATACGATATTCCTAAGCTAAACCAGTCAAAATGTGTCTTACTATTCTGTGCAGGAAGAGAAAAAAAAATCTACGCAATTCCACCTTATACAAATGTAAAGCCTATAGAGTTTGAAGATCATAAATTTAGAATAGAAAATTTTGATGGAGAGAAGTGTGCATTATGTGGAAGTTCTACTACTTTTCTTACAGAGATTATAGATGAAAATACAAATGAAAAAAAATTTATTTGTTCAGATACTTCTTATTGTAAAAAAATGCGAGGAATAATATGAAACCAATACTTAAGGTGTCAAATCTTACTAAAATTTACGGTAAAGGCTGTAGTTATTGTAAAAATGAAGATAATATCTTAACTGAAAGCAATATTTGTCCATATTGTAAGTCAATCGTTGCTTGTAAAAATATAAGTTTCGAATTGTTTCATGATGATATATTGGGCATAGTTGGAGAAAGTGGTTCTGGAAAATCTACTCTTGTTAAGATAGTATACTTTCAGGAAGAACCAGACTCTGGAAAAATGACAATAATACCGGATGAAAAACACGAAAAGCTGTTAAAACAAATGTTAAATATATCACTAAATGAAGATATTAATATTTTTGAAATTTCAAATTATAAAAAAAGATTGTTAAGAAATTATTTTATGGGAATGGTATATCAAATTCCTTCTCTTGGGCTTAAAATGCATATTTCAGCTGGGGGAAATATTGCAGAGAAACTCATTATGGCAAACTGGAGAAATATTAAACAAATAAGAGAGAGAGCAAAATTTCTCTTAGAAAAAACAGAGGTTTCTGTAGAAAGAATGGATGATTTTGTTAAGAATTTTAGTGGAGGAATGCAACAAAGGGTTCAAATAGCAAAGGCTTTATCGAATAATCCAATAATACTATTACTTGATGAACCAACTACAGGGCTTGATCTTTCAGTACAGGCAAAAGTTCTTGATTTGATAAAAAAATTACAAAAAGAGTATAAAGTATCAACCATTGTTGTTTCACATGACCTTGGAATAATAAAACATCTTACGAAGAGAACAATGGTTATGAAAAATGGATATGTAGTGGAAGCAGGACTCACTGATCAAATTTTAGAGGATCCTGTTCATCCATATACCCAATTACTAGTTAATTCTACTTTATAAGATTTAGTAGGAGTTTTTATGCTAAGAGTGGAAAATTTAACAAAAGTTTTTAACTTACATATTTTGAATGAAAAGATTATAGAAAGTTTTGAGAATGTTAGTTTCAGTGTTAAAGAAGGAAGTTCTTTAGGTATTTCTGGTCCAAGTGGAAGTGGAAAAACTTCTCTTCTTAAATGTATTTACAGAACTTATAAAGAAACAAGAGGGAAAATATATTATGAATCTTTTCAGTTTGGTAAAGTAGATCTGACAACTGCAACTGACGCAATGATTTTAAAAATCAGAGAAAATGAAATAGGATATGTTGCACAATTTTTAATAGTTATACCAAGAATTAGCTGTATAGATATAGTTTCAGAGCCACTTATTGCTAAGGGAGTAACTGAAAAAGAAGCAAAAGAAAAAGCTAAAGAACTTCTCTTATATCTGGGGATACCAGAAAAACTTTTTGAAGCTTATCCAGCTACTTTTAGTGGTGGAGAAAAACAAAGGGTCAATATTGCAAAAGCAGTTATATACGCTCCAAGACTTTTATTGCTTGATGAACCAACTGCTTCTCTTGACTTGAAAGCAACATCTAAAGTACTTGATCTGCTAAAAGACTTAAGAAAAAAGGGAACAACAATGATAGGAATTTTTCATGATCCAGATATTTTAAAAGAATTTTCAGATGAAATTTATGAAATGCCATTAAAAGGAGATAAAGAATGATTAGAAAAGCTGTTTTAAATGATGCTAAAAAAATTTCTTCTCTTCTTTTTCAAATGGGATATTCTATTGATGAAGAAACTATAAAAGAAAAGATTGAAAAACTTTCAAATAATAAAGATGATATGTTACTTGTGTGGGAAGAAGATGAAAATGTTAAAGCCTTTATCTCTATACACTTTTTTACTCAACTTGCATTGAAAGGGGATTTTTTAAGAATCAATTATTTTTGTGTAGATAGTGCCATGAGAGGAAAAGGAATTGGAGCTAAGATGTTAGAGTATGTCGAGAATGAAGCAAAAAAAAGAGGATGCTTCAGGATAGAACTACATAGTAGCTATAAAAGAAAAAAGGCTCATATATTTTATAAAAAGCATGGTTATTTTGAATATCCTAAATATTTTGTAAAAATTGTTAACGAAAATGACCCACTTTTTAAAAAGATAGGAGGAAAAAATGTCTAAAAAATATTCAATATATAATGCAAAAATTATTAAAAAAGACTCTATTATAGAAAATGGCTCTATTATTATAGAAGATGGTAAAATTGCTAAAATAAGTGAAAACACAATAATTGAAGGGGAGAAATCTATAAATGCAAAAGGAAATTATGTTTTTCCTGGATTTATTGATATTCATAGTGATGCAATAGAAAGAGAAATAGAAGCACGTCCGGGGGTTTATCTTGCAACCAATATTGCTTTAATAGAATTAGATAAAAAACTTGCAGCAGCAGGTATAACAACAATTTATCATTCTGTTTCATTTGCTGATGAAGGCGTTTTAATAATTAGATCTATTGATATTGTTGAAAGTATTATCAGGGAGATAAAAAGATTAAAAGATAACTTTCTTATTAACACAAAGGTTCATGCTCGTTTTGAAATTACAAACACTCCAGGTATTAAAGTTTTAAAGAACCTTATTGAAGCAGGATTTATTGATCTTTTATCTATAATGGACCATACTCCGGGGCAGGGGCAATTTAATAGCATTGATAAAATAAAAAATTATTACGGGAATCGTTTTGGAGTTAATGATGAAGCGATTAAAAATTTGGTAGAAACAAGAATGGCTTTAAGAGAAAAGTTTGGTATAGAAAATGCCATAAAAATGATGGAAATTGCAAAGAGTAATAATATAGTACTTGCCAGTCATGATGATGATACTGCGTCAAAAGTTGAATTCGTCTATTCTTATGGGGCAAAAATAAGTGAATTTCCTATTTCTGTTGAAGCTGTCAAAAAAGCCCACGAAAAAGGTATGTATATTGCACTTGGTTCGCCAAATATTTTAAGAGGATATTCTCATAATAAAAATTTGAGTTCAAGAGATTTGATTAGTAATGGTTATGGAGATATAGTTTGTTCTGATTATATTCCCGCTTCTCTTTTACATGCTTTGTTTGTGCTTGTAGAAAAGAATTTGAAAACACTTCCAGAGGCTGTTAATATGCTTACTTATCATCCAGCAAAGGCTCTTGGTATTGACAATAAAACAGGAGCGATAAGAGAAGGACTTGACGCTGATTTAATCATAGTTGATAATAATTTTGAAATTCCAAGGGTTTTAAAAACAATTGTAAGAGGTAGAGAGGTATTTTCAATATGCGAGGAATAGGTATAAGATGTATAGGAATTCCACTTTACAAAAGTAAATATGATTTTATTGAAAAATTAAAACTAATTCAAAATATAGGTTTTGATAATATTGAAATTAATCCTGCCGATTTTGATTTGATTCAGGCTGGTAAAATAAATAGAAGATATTTAAAAGAATTGAAAGAAATTTTAAACAATTTTCCTTTTGAAGTGAGTATACATGTTCCTCTTCAGTTAAATCTTTTTAATGAAGAAAACTTAGAAATACATGTAAGAGTATTGGAATGTTGTTATCTTATTGCTTCTGTTTTTGAATCTAAAACACTTGTGTATCATCCCGGACGTTATATTGATAAATTTGAACTTCAAAATGGTTGTAAGGTAGAACTAAGTGAAGAGAAAAAAAACAAATTGAAGGAAAAGGAAAAAACTATAATTACTAAATTGGCAGATGAATTCAAAGAAATAAATATAGTTTTTGAAAATCAAAGACCATATATTTCTAATACTCCATTCTGTTACGGTGAATTTATAGAAAAGATAAACGAACAAGTAAAGGATATAAATAGAAAAAATGTCGGTATAGCTATAGATA